>Ga0209426_1000229_pt1 | contig 77721 bp, 81 predicted proteins | sample Deesub1362B_J571_FD_187697 | JGI IMG/M metagenome (GOLD analysis project Ga0209426, IMG submission 187697) | Deep oceanic, basalt-hosted subsurface ecosystem from Juan de Fuca Ridge flank, Pacific Ocean, CORK Borehole 1362B_J2.571 (SPAdes)... ... | reverse complement strand
TACCATTAGTAATACTTGCTTTCTTATCAGTGGTAGGAGGATTTATTGGGTTACCAAAGGTGCTTGGAGGAAGGAATTGGTTTGGAAGATTCTTAGAACCAGTAGTTGAAGAGATTCATACTGCTCACATTAGTGTGGAAATAGAGTATGGATTGATGTTACTTTCAGTTGTGGTTGCATTCGTGGGAATATTTGTTGCTTATCTTTTCTATCTTCAAAAACCAGAACTTTCAAAACGAACTGCAGAACGTTTTCCTCGGCTTTATAAGATTCTCTACAATAAATATTATGTTGATGAAGCCTATGATTTTGTGTTTGTTCAACCAACTTTGAGATTCGGCACATTTTTGGCTGACTATGATTTAAAAGTAATAGATGGAGCTGTTAATGGCTCTGCCTTTATTACTCGAAATACATCTGCTTTCTCTGGAATATTTGATTTAAAGATAATTGATGGTTTAGTCAACTCCATCGCCTGGTTTCTGGAACAAAAAAGCTTTATTTTTAGAAAAATTCAAACTGGAGTAATTCAGAATTATGCTTTGGCAATAATTTTCGGATTATTAATATTTATTACACTAACTTTGTTTTTATAGGGAGATAAATCATGAATTTACAAAGTCTTCCTCTATTGACTATAGTAACCTTTTTCCCATTAGTCGGTATTTTTATAATTCTCTTCACTTCAAAGCAGAAAGAAAATTTGATAAAAGTAACTGCTAATATTGTAACTGGTTTAACCTTTTTAATATCATTATTACTTCCTTTCTATTTTAATCCCCAGGCAGAAGGTATGCAGTTTGTGGAAAAAGCTTCATGGATTCCTGCCATTGGAGTCCAATATTTTATGGGAATTGATGGAATAAGCCTTTTGCTAATTCTTCTGACTACTCTCCTCACTTTTCTATCTACCTTGTCTTCTTGGCGCGTAATTGATCATCGAATTAAAGAATATTATATTTTTATGCTTCTTTTGGAAATCGGTATGGTTGGAGTTTTTACCTCCTTAGATTTGATACTTTTTTATGTATTCTGGGAGGTAATGCTTGTTCCAATGTATTTTTTAATTGGAGTCTGGGGAGGAGAAAGAAAACTTTATGCAGCAATAAAATTCTTCCTATATACTTTATTTGGAAGTTTGCTTCTCCTTTTAGGAATTTTAGCCCTTTATTTCTATCATCACGCAGTTACGGGAGTTTATACTTTCGATGCCTTGCAAATGATGTCTGATGGATTTATAATTCCTCCAAAACTTCAGTTTTGGATTTTCTTAGCATTTTTCTTTGGCTTTGCCATTAAAGTGCCAATGTTTCCCTTCCATACATGGTTACCAGACGCCCATGTTGAAGCACCAACAGCAGGTTCAGTAATATTAGCTGGAATTCTCTTAAAAATGGGAACATATGGTTTTATTAGATTCTCTCTTCCTATTCTGCCTGATGCCTCAAAACAATTTGTTCCAGTAATGGTCGTCTTATCAATTATAGCAATAATTTATGGCGCTCTTGTTGCAATGATGCAAAAGGATTGGAAATCTCTTGTTGCATATTCAAGTATCAGTCATATGGGATTTGTTACTCTTGGAATGTTTGCACTAACACCAATAGGACTACAGGGAAGTATTATTCAGCAAATTAATCATGGTATAAGTACTGGCGCTCTTTTTTTAATTGTTGGAATTGTTTATGAAAGAAGACATACAAGATTAATTTCAGAATATAGTGGGCTATCCAGAATTATGCCAGTTTATGCTGCTGTATTTGCTATTATGATGCTATCCTCTATAGGTCTTCCTGGTTTAAATGGTTTTATTGGAGAGTTTCTCATTTTAGTTGGCACTTTTCAGGTTAAATGGTGGTGGGCTGCTATTGCAGCATCAGGAATTATTCTTGGCGCAGCTTATATGCTTTGGCTTTACCAAAGAGTAATGTTTGGAAAAATTACTAAAGAAGAAAACTTAAAAATGAAGGACTTGAATGTAAGGGAAATAACTTATTTTTTACCTCTCATTCTGTTAGCTTTCTGGATTGGATTATATCCTAAACCTTATTTGAAAGTCTTGGAAAAACCAGTAAATAAAATAGTCCAGAAAGTAAATCCAGATTATTTTCAAAAAAAGCCTAATATAATAGAAAAACTTTTTGAACATCAGGAGAAGAGAAGTGAATTTCCTCATTGATTTACAATCAATTAGTTCAGAATTAATTTTAAGTGCATTCGCCCTTTTAATCCTTGTAATATCCCCTTTTATAAAGGAAGAAAAAAAGAAATTTATTATTTATTTAAGCATATTCGGGCTTATAGCTTCTTTTATGGCTTTGTTCATTCAACCAAGAAAAGCAAGACTTTTCTGGGAAACTCTTACAACTGATAAATTCTCCATATATTTCAAGGCCCTCTTTCTAATTGCTACCTTTTTGGTGATTTTAATTTCAAAAAGGTTTTTTGAGCACGAAATGTATCATAAAGCTGAATACTATTTCTTTCTCCTTCTCACTACAGTTGGATTGATGTTCATGGTTTCTGCAGTGGATTTAATCTCTCTTTATGTAAGCTTTGAATTAATGGCAATCAGCTGTTATGTGTTAGCTGGATTCCTTAAAAGAAATCTTCGTTCTAATGAAGCAGGAATGAAGTATTTTGTGCTTGGCGCTTTTTCATCTGGTATTCTTCTCTTTGGGTTTGCTTTTCTTTTTGGATTAACTGGTGTAACTGGTTATAGGGAAATTGCTCAGAGTTTAGCAAATAAAGGGGTTAATTCATTTCTGATTATTGCTATGCTTACTTTAGCTGGAGCATTATTTTTTAAAATTGCTGCAGTTCCTTTTCATATGTGGACCCCGGATGTGTATGAAGGAGCACCAACTCCTGTAACAGCTTATCTCTCAGTAGCTCCAAAGGCAGCCAGCTTTGCTATTTTTATTCGCTTGTTTTTAGAAGTGTTACCCTTACTTAAGAATGAATGGCAGACATTAATTGCCTGGATTTCTCTCTTTACCATGACTTATGGTAATATTGCTGCTTTGACTCAGAAAAATGTGAAAAGAATGTTTGCTTATTCCAGTATTGCTCACGCTGGATATCTTTTAATTGGATTGGCTGCTGGAGGAGATTTTGGAATATGGGGAATGCTTTATTATCTCTTAGTTTATACTTTTATGAATATTGGGGCTTTTGGCATTATCATTTTCATGAAGAAAAAGGAACACTTTGGAGAGGAATTTGCTGATTTTAATGGTTTAGCCCAAAGAGCTCCCTATCTTTCAGCAATTATTATTGTTATTTTACTTTCTTTAACTGGCATTCCTCCTACTGGTGGTTTTATTGCAAAAGTTTATATATTTTCAGCAGCAGTAAAACAGAAATTATATTGGTTAGCAGTTGCAGGAGTATTAAATAGTGTAATTTCCCTTTATTATTATTTCCGCTTAGGAATGGCTATGTATTTTAAAGAACCAGAATCAGAGGCTCCATATTCACCTTCGCCTTCTCTTCTTCTTGCTATTAGTATAATTGGCTTGGGCATTCTTCTTCTTGGTATCTACCCTCATCCTTTTGCTTCCTTAGCAAAAATTTCTGCTCTGCCATTTTAAAATTTACTAAAAAATCCATCATATTGAAATTTTTACCTTATAGCTTCCCTTTTTCAATGTAAAGTATCCCTTATCTGTTTTATTTTTCCTACCATTTACGAAGTATAGAAATGATTTAGTTGGTAAAAAGGATGGAAAAAATTTTATAAAATTACTTATTACATTTGCTTCAAATGAAATTGAATTGTTTTTTATTTCTATTTTCCTTAAAACAGCCCTTCCATCAAATTTAAAAATCTTTTTCTTATTTTCATAAAAAATTAAACTATTCTTATTTACAATTATGTCATAAATTTTGCCTTTTAATTTTATATTTTCAATTTTATTTTCTTTTGAAGCTGAAAGATTACCCACTCTTAATCCCTCAAAAGGTGTATAATCAATAAAATCCTCAAGTAAAATTAATGCAAAAAGAGGTCCCCAACTTTGATATCTTTGGCCTCCACCTTCCCCTGTAATTGAATTATAATTTTCTCTGCACAATCTATATTTTTTCCAGCTTTTAAGAAATAATTTAGCACTTTTTATGGCAAATTCAGAAGCAATTTTATCAAACTTATATCTTTTAAGGCCTTGATAAATAAGATAATTAGTTGGAGGCCAAATAGTTCCCCTCCAGTATTGCTGATCTTGGAAAGCAGGATTATCTCGTGATATTGTAGGAATAACATATTCTCCCCAGAATTCTTTATTATTTAAAAGATGATGAATAAGTAATTTTGCTCTTTTTTTATCAGGTATTCCAGCAAGTAAAGGATAAAAATTGGAAGAAGCTTTATGGGTAGAGAATTTTCCATCCCAAAATCTATCATAATAAAAGTCTTTGTTCCATAATATTTCATTTATTTTCTCTTTCATTTCTTCATATTCTGTTTTAAATCTTATTCTATCTTTCTCATTTCCAAGAATTTCAGCTATTTTCATAAGCATTTCAGCATCAAGAGTATAAAGAGAAGAAAGATCTATACAGTTCATTTTTAAAGTTCCTCGTTCATCATCAAAAGGGACATTGTCAAAATTAGGTAAATCATCTTGACCAGATTCCCAAGCTGCTCTTTGTCTTCCATCAGCTCCCCTTTCCCACCTTGGCATACCCTTTGCAATCTTATCCTCATCACTTCCCCACTCTAAAAGACCATCTCTATTTCCATCTCTTCTCGGAAACCCTTCTTTATTGGGTGCTTTCCAGAATTCATGCCATTTTTTCAACCTCTTATAGGATTTTTTTAGAATTGATATATCATCACATTTATAATAAGTTTTAAGGACAGTAAATGAGCCTATTGGAGGTTGTGACCTGTCAGGGCTTCCATTATGTGCAGATCTCCAATTGGGAATATTTCCCCATGGATATTGTGTGTCAAGAACAGCCTCAATTTCTTGTTTGGCAAGCCTGCAGTCTTCAATACTTACTTCAAGTGCATTAAAAAAAGCATCCCACTCAAAAATTGTCCAAAGATCTGGAGTTCCATCAGGTTTTGGGAAAATCCATCTCCTTCCTGCTGGAATATAAATTCTTCCTTTATCAGGCTGATAAAGTCTCATCCATGTGAGATTATTGTAAATTGAAGAAATAAGCCCTTCCCATTCTCCGATTATCTTGGGCCTTTTCGCTAAATAAACTTTTTTATTCTTATTTAAAATAAAATCAATTTTCCTTTTATTTATTTCTGGTCTTTTAAAACCAGCATAAAAATATAAATTCCTATATTTCTTTTTCATTATAATGCTCAATTGATTCTTATTTTTCTTTATTTTTCCAATTTTAAAACCCACTGGTATAAAAACAAAACCAGAATTTGCCTTAACAATTCCATTTGAAAAATTATAATTTTTTCTTTCTCCCCAAGGAGTATAAAACAGAATTTCTATTGATATTTTCTTTGGAATTTTTATATTACCAATTACACCTTCCATATATTTCCCAAATTTAATATTTAATAGCTTCTCTTTATTTTTATTTTTTTCAAGAATGGGTGTTTTCCCTTTTAGATGAAAAGGTAAAAAAGGATTAAAGCTGAGCTCTGCGTAAGTGGCATTAGGAGAAAAAGGACCAACATCCTCTATTAAGTAAAATGTATCGTATCCATCTGCTTTATCTTTTCCTTTGTGAATAATAAATCTAAAAGCATAAAAGGAATTGTTTTTTACAATTACTATTCCGTTCCAGTATGGCGGATCAAAAGCTCCGATTTCTAAATCTTTTGGATATAAGAAAATTCCAAATAATAAAATAAAAATAACAATTAATCCTTTGTTTTTAAATTTCATTTTTTAACCTTTCAAAATTATTATTTTTTATTCACTAAATGGTTTATCAATTGCAATGCTTTCCATTCCTCCTAAAAATCGTCCCCCATTCTCTGTTACCACGAAACAGTCTTCTATACGAATCCCAAATTCTCCATAAATATAAATTCCTGGTTCATTACTAAAAGTCATGCCAGGTTGAAGTTTTAACTTGTTTCCCTGGACGAGATAAGGATATTCATGACCATCCATGCCTATTCCATGGCCGAGGCGATGGGTAAAATATTTATAGCTTGGACCATATCCTGCTTCTTCAATTACCTTTCTAGCTACTTGATCAATATACTCACAAGGGACACCGGGTTGAACAGCTTTTAAAGCTTCAGATTGTGCTTTCTTTACTATGTTCCAGATTTTTATTTGTTTTTTAGAAGGTTTACCAAACACGATTGTTCTGGTTACATCTGAACGAAATCCCTCTACACTACAACCTCCATCAATCATAACAACATCACCTTTATGAAGATACCGGAGGATACTTGAGCCGTGAGGGAAGGCAGTATTTGGACCAAACTGAGGCCAACCTCCGCCCTTAACTCCCATGCATTGATGAGCATTTCTTATTATATCACTTAATTCAGAAGGTGCCATTCCTTCATAAAGTTGTTTTAACGCTTCCTTATAAGCTAATTTTGTAATTTTATTTGCAAGTTCCATGTATTCAATTTCCTTAGGAGTTTTGATGGCTCTACATTTTTCTGTAATTATTGCCCCATTTACTAATTCAAGCCCAGGAGCATCCTTTTTAAGTCCAAATAACACAAAACTTCTTACTGTTGGACCTAAGGCCAGTCTTCCACTCCGAGCACCAAGATCTTTCATAATATTAGCAATTAGTTTAAAAGGACTTTCATACTCTTCCCATGTTCTAATTTCTTGACTCTTCGGGATGCGTTCAGCAGCTCGCTCCCTCTCAAAGGCAGGACATATCCAAATAGGCTCACTTTTTCTATTTAAAATTGCACCAAAGGTACGTTCACTCCTTCCCCAATTAACATTGGTAAAAAAGAGAAGGTCAGTACCACCAGTTAAAAAAAGACCGTCAATTTTATACTTCGCCATTAATCTTTGTGCTTTGTTAAGGCGTTTTTCAAAATCTTCAGGAGTTAAAGGTTTAATGCCGGATGTCAATTTTTTTAATTTGGTTTGTACAAGGTTTTCTGGATTAGAAAAAATATTATTAATAAATCCAAAAATTGTAATAGATAATCCCCCTATTTTAAAAAACTTACGGCGAGTTAACATTTATTATCTCTTTATAATATTTATTTTATATTCTGAATTTTAAAGAAAAAAATTATTTCATATAAGAAAATTAGTGTCAAATTTATATTAAGCAGATATAAAGAAGCCAGTAACTAATGCAAAGGAAATAGAAACTTCTTTAGAATAATTTAGTATTAATTTAGATAAGGAATTTGCTATATCTCTATCCTCGAAGTTTTTTGAGATTATAAAGCAAGGGTCAAGATAAACAACAGCTTTAGTAGCTTTATAATCTTTTTCAGAGCGAAGTCGCCAATATCTTGTCTCACAATCTGAATCCGCAAGTTTTTTTCTTTCTTTAATTAAGGATTTCAAAATTTCCTTAGCCTCCTGAATTTTACCTTCTAATTGATAGAGAGATGCTTGTTTAAGTTGTTTCCATGCATATTGTGTACTATGTTCATGAATATCTATAACTCCATAATCTGCAAAGCGAAGATGCCGTTTTAACTCCTTGTCATCTAATTTTCCTGAAATTTCAAGAAAATGAAGTATAAAAGTTTCACATTGCTTGAGAGCTTCTTCTCCTAAAATAAAAAAAGGAGATACATAACAGGAAGATAGAAATAAAGATTCTAATAAAGGAAGATTTATTTTGGTTATTTCGTAAAAGGAATTAACAAATGTCTCTATATTCTCATTAGGATAATAAAGTTGAATAAAAGGTTTCTTTAATAGAGTTTGTTTTGTGTTCTTTTCATTTATATTCTTTAATAGATTTTTAGAAATTCCAAGATATCTATAGCGAAAATGTTTTCTAAGCCATTTGATTTCTTCTAAAATTTTATCCTTTTCTGAAAAGTAAATTACACCTCTTACATTTTTTAAAATTGAGATATATTTTGGTTCAAAAGACATGATTTTTTAAAATAAAATTCTTACTTCAATTCCTTTTAAATCAAATAATTTTTTCAATTCCTGACTGATTTTATAAAAATAATTTATAGTAAGGTAATTTTCAAGTCCATATTTTCTATATAGGTTAACAATTTTATAACAATAATTCATTCGGTCAATATAAACAAAATCAATTATATCCCATAATTTCTTAGCAAGATTTTCTGGATTAAGAGGTAAGATAGGACCAATAAAGGCATAGGTTTTTATTTTATGATGGTGCAGAATTTCAAGTGTTTTTATGCGATCGTAAATAGAAGATGAATAGGGTTCAAAAATTTTTTTAATATTCTCATCATCTGTGGTAATGGTTAGCCCTGCTTCTAATTTTTCGAAATGGGTTAACAAATTAATGTCTCTAAGTATTAATGAGGATTTGGTAAGTATTGAAACAGGATATTGATATTCAAGAAGAATTTCAAGACACCTGCGAGTGAGAGCATATTTTTCTTCCAAAGGTTGATAAGGATCTGTGACTGAACTCAACATTATTTCCCATTTTCGAGCACAGCGAATTTCTTTGGAAAGGAGAAAGGGAGAATTTACTTTAATATCTATAAAATCACCCCACATCTCCTTATGACCAGTAAATCTTTTCATAAAAGTAGCATAACAATACTTACATGCATGTTGACACCCAATATATGGATTAAGAGAATACATCTTTTCTGAAATTCGAGAAATCGTTAAAATTTTTCTTGCCTCTATTTCTCTTATTTTCATTTTTCCAAAATCGTAACATAACTATTCTGTTCTAACAATTTTAATTTGTTCTTATTTATGTACCTGATATTTAAAAAATATATGCTGAGGAGGATCAAAATCTCTATTAATTTCCAATATATAGAATATATCCTTATGGTTGGAATCTGTAAAAAAACCATTGTAGGAAGAATATCCTACATCTTTAAGTTTAATTTCCTCTTCTAATAAATTCCCTTCAAAATCATAAAATTGGAGATAACATTCCCATTTGTTTAATTTTCTATTGAATTTTCTAATGGCTATGCCTAATAAATCTTCTAAAACAAATATGCCAGATACCCAACTAAAAGAAGCATACCATCTCTCTCCTGCTTTAATTCCCTGAGGAGCTCTCCCCCATCTTAACATTTCATCAAAATCCTTTGTTCTTCTAACAGGAATAAAAAAGAAGGATTTTTCCCAAATTTTTTTATTAAATTTCCTTTTTTGTCGAATTTGAAAATTTCTACTTTGCTTGTTTTAACAACAAAAATCTCCCCATTTTTGGATACATTCAATAAAGCATCTAAATTAATTATTCTATTCCATGCATCATTTTTTGGATATTTTATAGGAAAAAGTGTTTTTTGTATTTTCCCTTTAAAATCAAGAATAACTCCTTTAAACTCTCCACCTTTTTTATCTCTAAAATATGCATTTACAATTAATCTATTTCCATTTAATACAAAATTATCCGATCCGCCAATAAGATAAAAAAATCTTCTAAGTTCTTTAAATTTTTTATCAAATATTATATATCTAAGCAATCCCGGGTCTTGAATACAAATATATTTATTATTTACATCAATTCTTGTTGGCTTCCCGAACTCCTCAGGACCTTCACCTTTTTGACCAAATATTTTCTTTAATCTCCCCTTATTATCATAGATTTTAATATTACTAAAGGATCTATCAGGTATGAAAATATTTTCTTTTTCATCAACTGCCATGCCCCATACATCACCAATTGGTTCTTTTTCTTGACTTAAATAAAATTTCATAAGTAATTTTATCTTTATATTTTCTGAAGAATAAAGAAACGGAAATAGTACTAAAACCAATAATAACGAGAATAAGATTTTTTCAGATTTTTCCATTAATAATTCTTCCTTTTACCTTTTCATCAAAAAATTAGGGAAAATTTAAATAATTGTCAATAAATAGTAACATTAATAAATCCTACAACAAAAAATACTTAAGTTAAAAAGGGAGATTTATTATTAAATAAAAAAAACATTCTATGATTTATATTTTATTCGATCCCAATTTTTTAATTTTAATCTTTTAATTATTACTTTTCCTGTTTCTTTTGAGCGAATGAGGGAATAGACGTGACTTTTTTTGATTATAAATGGATAATAAGGAATCTTTGTGTAATATAAATACTTACCGTCCGAGCCGAAAATATCTATTTCCCATTCATCACTCTTTTCCAAAATTGATTTAAACTTAATTACCCATATTCTTCCTTTATCATCAGTGAGAATCTCACTCAAAAACGGACAATATTCAGGAATAAATATTCTTTTCTGTTTCCTCACTCTTTTTGGAACAGGAATAGGTTTTTCTTTTTTCTTTATTTCTAAAATTAAATTCCCGTCTTTATCCAGAACAAATAGCCTATAATCATTCGATTTTGCATAAATTATTTTATTATTTTTAAGTGAAGTGAGAATTAACTTAGGAGTGTATGGGCTCCAAACTCCTCCAAAAACCCCTCCTCTTCCACCTCTTGCTCTTTTATATTTTATATTTCTATCAAGTAATCTATCTATTCTTTTTATTAATTTCCCTTTAAAATTCAATATCACTAAAGAATTATATGCACCATTTTCTTCAAATTGAAGAATTGGAATGAAAATTCTCTGCTCAGGTGTAATTATAAAATGAAAACTTGAAAAAGGAAGAAATGAAAAGTCAAAAGTGGAATAATCACAAGGTATTTTTTTATAAAATTTCCATTTTTGTCAAATATCTCAATCTCTCTTCCATCTTTTATATATATGTTATCTTCAACATCAATAAATATCGAAGTGGGTGAGTCAAACTCTCCTGGTCCCTGACCCTTTCTTCCTATTGTCTTAATATACTTTCCATTTTTATCAAATTTCTGTATCCTCTCATTTCCCGAGTCAACTATATAGATATTTCCTGCACTATCCACTCCCATATCTGATACTCGATAAAACATGTAATTTTTCATCTATTTCGGATTCTTTAATTACTAAATCTTCTTGTAATTCCAATATTAAATCTCCAAAAATTGGGTAATTCGAATTTTCAATAACTTTTATCCCTTTCTCTTCGTTAATTATTTTTTTGCATTCATGAGGCTTTGCTTTTATAGAATAAGAACTTAGGAAGAAAATAAGGAAAAAGACTACCATAAAATGTAATTTTTACTTTTCATCTTTTTCCCTCCATATATATTTAATTTTTCTTTTTTCAAAATTTCAAGAGGAAGTAATTCTTGTCTATAATTCCAATTACATAATGAATGTTTTTTATATAAATTTTTTGTGGTAATACAATTTTCTTCCCTTTTTTCAAAATAATTTTTTCTAATGTCTCTCCATTTTCTTTTATGTGAAGTATTAATCCTTTATTATTTACATTTAAGGAATAATAAATAAATCAATGAATTGAAGCAAAATCTATTTTAGATTTTAAAGCATTTAAATTTAATAAAGGAACTACCTGGATTTCCTTAGTAGGATAAGAATCCTGACTTAAAGAATATAAGGATAGAGTCATACATAAAACTATTTTAAAGAGCAATATCCAGATTTTATCTCTTTCATTTTTAATATTAAATTTCATTCACTCCCTTCTTTGCTTTTTAAAATTTATTTTCCAAAAATCACAATGTCAAGATTTTTTATTGGCAAATTTTGGGAATTTTTTGGTAATTTTTGTGATTTTAATATATAAATATTTTAATATCAAGGAGATAAATTTTTTCTCTCTATACTCAGAAGGAGAAAATTTTGTAATTTTTTTAAAATCTCTGTAAAAGTTTGAAACATGTTTATATCCGGTTTTCGAAACAATTTGTTTTATGGATAAAGAACTCTTTTTAATAAAATCTTTGCCTTTTTAATTCTGAGTTTTTGTAAATATTCAGTAAAACTTTTTCCTAATTTTTGTTTGAATAATTTACTTAAATGAAAGTAACTTAAATTAAAGTAATTAGCTATTTTCCTTAAATCTAAATTTTTATCTAATTTTTTTTCAATAAATTTGAGGATATGTTTTATCCTCTTATCCATTTATTTTATCTCTTCCCTTGCAATAAAAACTAAGAATTTAAAACGAAAAGCAAAAAACTACAATAAATATTATAATTTTTAGTTTTTATTTTTAAATTTTTAGTTTTATTCAGCAGGCTTTTAAGCTAATTTCTATTTTATTTTTCTCTTCTTTCCATTTTGAAAGGGGAATGGAAAGAAAAGCTTTTACTAATTCAGGGTCAAACTGCGAGCCAGCAAAATGCTTTATTTCCTCTCTTGCATATTCAAAACTCCTTGCCTTTCTGTATGGACGGTGTGTTGTAATTGCTTCCAAAGCATCAGCAATTGCAAAAATTCTTGCCTCGAGAGGTATATCCTCTCCTCCTAATCCAAATGGATACCCTTTTCCATCATATCTTTCATGATGAAAAAGGATAATCTGAGTGCTATTCTTTAAGGTGCTAATATTTTTAACTATTTTATAACCTAAAATCGGATGTTTCTTTATCCATTCCCATTCCACTTTTGTAAGGGAGGATGGTTTTTTTAATATTTCATCTGGAATACCAATTTTCCCGATATCATGAAGCAGTGCACCCCTCTCTAAATCTGAGAGCTCGTTCTCATCTCTTACACCTATTTCCCATGCTAAGAGTCGAGTAAAACCCCACACTCTCTTAGAATGTGCCTCTGTCTCTGCTTCTCTGAAATCCAGAGCTTTTATAAAGGACTCAATTGTTACCTTATATATCTCATTTAATTCTCCTATTGCTCTTTTAAGTTCCTTTGTTCTTTCAATAACTAATTTTTTTAATTCTTGTTCGTGTTTTTTGTTTTGTAAAATTAAATTTCTTTTTTCTATTGCTTTTTTCACAATAGAAATTAATTCTTTTAATCGAAAAGGTTTGGTAATATAACCATCTGCTCCTTTTTTCATGCAATCAATAGCAATATTAATATCCGTTATTCCTGAAATAATTATAACTGCTGTATCAGGAGCATCTTTTTTTATTTCATCCAAAACTTCGAGTCCACTTTTTCCTGGCATTCTTATATCAACTAAAACTGCAGAAAAGTGATTTTCTAAATTAAAGATACTAAGTCCTTCTGTACCATTACATGCTGTTTTACACTGGAAACCCTCATTACTCAAAATTTCTTTCACAAGTTCTCGTGTGTTTTCATTATCTTCAATTATTAATATTTTCTCCTTCCTCATTTTCTACATTTCTTTGGCCCCTCTCCCATCCTCGGAGGGAGGTGGTGATGTGCACGACGGGAAGGGAGAAGGGCCGGAGGGGCTCATAACATTCTAAATTTTAAAATTCTTTTTTGATTCTGATTCCGATAATAAAAAACTTGCACCTCTATCCCCAAAAGATCTCTCAAATCTTTACCTCTTTCTATTTCTTTGTATAAAACCTCCTTAGGCTCTAAAAAATCAAAATAATATGCTCCAAATTCATAAATCGATTCATTAATCCATTTATTAATGATTTTACTTAGACTAAAATATTTTCTTTCTATTTCGTTTTTAAACCACCAATTTAATTTTATGCAATGAAGAAAATAAGGCTGTTTTGGATAATTCCATAATAGAAAGCTGAATCTATTATTAGCTGTTGTAATTCCTCTTAATTTGAGTGTTTCATTCATTTTTCCCTCCATATAATTTAGTACTAAAAAGGGGTAAAAACTTGAAAAAAATTTGAAATTTTTTAAAATTCCCGAAAATCTAATAATAACAACTACTTTGGGAAAGGCTTTTTAAGAAGAAAAAATTATTTTTTCCTTTTAATTTCAGAAAATTTTGTGAAAAATACAAAAATGACAAAATTTGTCAATAATGTAAACAAATGTTTACATAGTAATAAGTAGTAATTTCAAATAATTTATTTAATTCCAACTAAATAAATAAAAAATTGAATTATTTGAGAGAACGTTTTTAAGATAAAATATTCGATATTTAAATCTTCTGTTATTTTTTCATCTAAAAAATAGATATTCTCCTTGTTATCTACTCCAAGAAGAGGGAAATTTGTTTTTATGCTCCCTTTTATAAAAATCTCCATTTAAATTATATATGTGCGCATAATATTCTTTCTTTTCCACATTATTTAAAAATTTAACTAAAATTAATCCTTTTTTCTTTAAAATAAATAAATTCGTATTTTTACTGAAAGAACTTAACCATCTATTCATTTCCCGTCTATTCATTTTTTATACCCAAAGTAAATTAAAATAATTTAAAAAATCTCTATCAATAGTACTTATTCAGTACTTAAAAATATTAAAAACTTGAAAAAAGATTGAAATTTATTTAAAATTTCTGGAAAGCTAAGAATGACAAGAATTTTAGGAAAAGCAATTGAAAGTGGAGAACAAACTACTTTCAATTGAAAATTAATATCAGTAAAGTGATAGAATTTGTCAAGAAATTAAGTTAAATGGATATTAAAGCAATAATTAAATATTACCAGCCTCTTGTAAGTCTTAAAATAAAAAAAGAAATTGGAGCAACAAATCCTGATTGGGAAGATTTAACCAATGAAGTTCTTACAATTGTTTTAAGATCCTTAAAGGAAAAGAAATTTAAGAAAGAATCCCAGCTTGGAACATATATTTATGGTATAACTAAAAATATCATAAGAAAATATAAATATCAAAAAATGCGAGAGAGAAAAAAAAGTGAAAGTATGCCAGAAAATTTATCCACAGAGGATATTGGTAGATTATATGAAATAAAAGAAAGCTTGGATCTTATAGCTCGAGGAATAAGAAATCTGGATTTTAAATATAGACAGATCCTTTATCTTTATTATTATCAATCACTTCCACGGGAAACCATCGCCCGTATTTTAAATCTATCTTTAAATCAGGTAGATTCAAGAATTAATTATGCAATAAAGTTATTAAAGAAAGAATTAAATTTGTAGAAAAATTTTTAATTTTTTGTTAATCTTCCTTAATAGATTTAAATGAAAAGGAGGCAAATATGAAAAAAGCAGTTGCTCTAATTTTAGTACTATTTTCACTTTCTTTTCTGATTTATCCAAGTGAAAAAGAAATCCTCAAAAAAGCTTATGAATTATATTCTCAAAAAAAATATACTCAAGCCCTTGAAATAATTGAACAAGGTATTGAACAATTTGGAGAAAAACGAGGTCTTCTTTTCGCTAAATTTCGTTTATTATTAGAATTACAGAAATTTAATGAAGCACTTGATACAGCTCTTAAAATTGAGAAAATTTCAAAAAGAAAATCTCCTTGGAACTGCATTAATATTGCAATAGTTTATGCGAAATTAAATAAAAAGAAAGAAGCACTTGAATGGTTGACCAAAGCAGTAAATAGAGGATTTATCACCTATCAGGAACTTTATGGTGAAGATTTCAAAGCTCTTAGAAGTGAAAAAGGCTTTGAAGAAATTATTTCAAGAATAAAAGAGAAAATTGGTATAGGAAAAGAGGCAAAAGATTTCACTGTGACTCTTCTTTCAGGTGAAAAATTTACTCTTTCCTTCCATAAAGGAAAAGTTATTTTGGTTGATTTCTGGGCAAGTTGGTGTGGACCCTGCAGGAGAGAGATTCCTAATCTTAAAAAATATTATAGTGAATTTAAAGATAAAGGTTTCGAGATAATTGGAATCAGTCTTGATACAAATAAAAAAGCATTAGAAGATTTTATAAAAAGGGAAAATATTGAATGGAAGATATCATTTACTGGAAAAGGATGGAATGACGAGACAGCGAGACTTTATAGTGTAAATTCAATCCCCTCCTTCTGGCTTGTGGATAAAAAAGGTATTCTTAGATATTTTGGATTAAGAGGCAAAAAATTAAGAGAAGCTATATCTGAACTAGTTTCAGAGGAATAAAAGACTAAATTTATTATCACCTTAATGAAAGAAGTTCCGTGGCAAATTATAGTTTTCAGAAAATCTTTAAAAAAGAAAGAAAAATTAAAACTTATTAATAAACATTTCTTAATTAGTCCAGATTCTATAATTTTAGATCTCGGTTGTTCCCAAGGAACTATAAGTTATTTTTTGAAAAAAAAGGGTGGGAAATGGATCCACGCTGATTTTGATTTTTCAAATATTAAAACTGCAAAATCTCTTTTAGAAAGAAATGTCATTCAAATACACCAAGATAGACTTCCATTTTTAGATAATTCTTTTGATATAGTTATTAGTTTAGATTATTTAGAACATATTGATAAAGATGAAAATTGTTTAAAGGAAATTCACAGGGTATTAAAGCCAAAAGGAAAAGTCCTGATTTCTGTTCCTATGATAGGAAGATTCTTTTTTATAAATAAATTTCGGCGATTACTTGGAATGAAACCCGAAGTTTATGGTCATAAAAGGGAAGGATATACTTTTAATGAATTAAAAGAAAAATTGAAAAAGAATGATTTTCATTTACTCACTTTTAAAACTTATTCTAAATTTTTTACTGAATTAATAGAACTTCTTTTAAATTTCCTATATGTTAAGTTTTTTTACAAAAAAAAGACTATAAAATCAAGGACTGGCTTGATAAGTCCTACCTCAGAAATGGAAATTAAAGAATATAATAAATCTCTCCAATTTTACTCATTTCTTTATCCTTTTTTATTTTTAATAACTAAATTTGACAAGCTTTTATTTTTTAAAAAAGGTTATGCAAGTTTAGTATGGGCTGAGAAAAAATGGAATTCAGGAAAAAAATTGGCTTATTTTTAGGACCATCACTTTTTCTATTAGCTTTTTTTTCTCCAATTCTAAAAGACAAACCCCAGGCTCATAATCTTTTATGCATTTTTTTCTTAGTTGTATGTTGGTGGGTGACTGAGGCAATTCCAATTCCACTTACTGCATTATGTATCCCAGTTCTGATTATAGCTTTCGGAGTCTCATCCGCTATGGAAGCTTTCTCACCATTTGCACATCCTATTATATTCCTTTTTTTAGGAAGTTTCATTTTAGCAAGAGCAATGAGAGTTCACCAACTTGACGAAAAATTTGCTCATTCAATACTTTCTCTTAAAATTATCTCCCAGAATCATATCCGTGTTTTATTTGCTTTTGGAATAGTGACTTTATTTCTATCCATGTGGCTTTCCAATACTGCAACCACTGCTATGATGTACCCCATTGGCTTAGGATTGTTAAGTGCCTATCGTTCCAATTTAAATGAAAGAAATTTAAAAGATTTCAGTATAGTAATAATGCTTTTAGCAGCTTATTCTTCCTCTATTGGAGGTATTGGAACACCTATTGGAAGTCCACCCAATCTTATAGCAATTGGTATGTTGGAGAAATTCATAAATTATAAAATTACCTTTTTCCAATGGATGATTATCAATTTTCTTATTCTTATACCAATGTTTTTCTTTTTGTTTTTTCTTCTGAAATTAAAACTTCCCAAGGGTAAATTTGAACATAAAATTCTTATTAATAAAAAATCTAAACTTTCAAGGGCTCAGATAAATGTAATTACTGCTTTCTCAGTCACAGTTTTTCTTTGGGTTACTCCAGGAATTATGGCTTTAATTTTTGGGAAAGACTCCAGTATTTATATATGGCTTTCTAAACATGTCCCAGAATCTGTAGCTGCATTAATTGGAGTAGGTATTCTTTTTATTTTACCTGTTAATTGGAAAAAAGGAAAATTCACTTTATCAATGTCCGAAGCTTTAAAAATTGATTGGGGAACATTGCTACTATTTGGAGGGGGTTTATCTCTTGGATTCCAAATGTTTAAAACAGGCCTTGCTGAAATAATAGGAAAAGGTTTTATCACTTTATTTTCTTCCAGAAGCTCATCTTTAATTACTTTATTAGCAATAATATTAGGTGTTTATCTCACAGAAGTAACTTCAAATACTGCTACTGCAAATATGATTATTCCAATTGTTATAGCAATTTCAAATGCAGCTAATATTAATCCTTTACCTCCAGTTTTAGGAAGCGCAATTGGAGCAAGCTTTGCATTTATGCTACCTGTTGCAACACCGCCAAATGCTATTATATATGGTTCTCGTTTGGTTCCTATTACAAAAATGATAAAAACTGGGTTCTGGCTTAATAATGCAGGAATAATTATAATATGGATAATTGTAACTTATCTCACGCCTTTTCTTGGCATCTATTGAAAAGTTCTGTTATAATTCATGTGATGATAGTTCTCCTTACAGATGAGGTTTTTTTAACATTAGATCTCTTAAAAGCTATTAATTTAAAAATACAGGGACTCTTAATAGGCCATTTGAGAGGCAATGCAATTATAATAGAAAAAATTATTTCTCTCGGTTCAAATTTACCTACCCCGGAGCAAATTTTAAAAATTAATAAACTTCTCGAAAACAAATTAGTGGGCTTTTTCACTTTTAACAGTGAAGAAAACTCTCTCAAAGACTTACTCACTCCTTTATATGCTGGAAATGTTTTATTAAAAATTGGGAAAAAGACCCAAGAACTAAAAGCTTATTTAATAGATATTCAAGAAAATAGAATGATTTTTTCACCCGTAAAAATAAGATCCTTGTAAATAATTTTAATTTAATGGAGATATATTATGAAAGAATTAAATAAAGAACAACAAAAATTTCTACTTGATTTAGCAAGAAAAGCAATAAGACATTATCTTGAAACAGGAGAGAAAATTAAAATAAAAATTGAAGACAAAGAGTTAAAAGAGAAAAGAGGAGCATTTGTAACTTTGAAGGTTGAAAATCAATTAAGAGGATGCATTGGATATCCTCTTCCCTATAAGCCTCTTTATGAAACTATTATTGAAACAGCAATTTCTGCAGCTACTTCAGATTTCCGTTTTATACCTTTATCTTTATCAGAGCTTGATAAAACTGAAATTGAAATATCTGTTCTTTCTCTCCCTCAAGAAATCAAAGACATAAACAAGATTGAAATTGGCAAACATGGAATTATTATTTCAAAAGGTCCATATCAAGGTTTGCTTTTACCTCAAGTTCCTGTTGAATATAATTGGGATTTAGAAACTTATTTGTCACACGGCTGTTTAAAAGCAGGATTAGAGCCTGATGAATGGAAAAAAGGAGTGAAAATCGAAATTTTTTCTGCACAGGTTTTCTCAGAAGAGAATTTACACAAATAATATTTTTCCTAAAATTAAGATAATTCTGAAGCTTGAAAAGTCTTTTGGGGGTTTGATATACTTATGAAGGAAATAATTTATGGAAATAAGATTTCTCAGAGAAAAAATATCGAAACTTCAAAAACTTTCTACTACACTTTCTAAATTACTTCTTAAATATCAGAACTTGGAAAATGAGCCAGAAAAAAACTGTTTTATACTTGAAAATATTGTTTTTAATATAGAGAAAATTTTAAAAAATTTACCCCTTGATGATAAATCAGAGTTTGAAACCTGGCTAATAGAACAAAAAGCTAAAATAGAAAAATTAAAAGAGGATTTTAAATTTAATTTTGGCAATCAATTAGAAAAGGAGTTAAAAACAAAAGGATTAAATATAGAATGGAAATACCCTTATATTTACTGTGGTCTTTATAAGATTCTAATTGATTTTGAAAAGAAAATAGGAACTATTTTCTGGGGGCCTGAAATGCTTAAAAAAGTTAGACTTTCGCCCCCGGAAATAGCAAAAGAAATAGAAAATTTTGAAAAAAAACTAAAAAACAGACCTTTTGAATTAAATTCATACATTCTTATGCTGGAAAAAGCTTATAGAAGAGTTCTTGAAACCCATAATTATCTTGCTGGTGAAAAAGCTCCAATTATTGAAGTTCTTGTGGAACTTACTTTTTTGCTTCAGGATAGAAAATTCAGAACAAACCCAACTAAGAATAATTTTAAGGAATATAATAGAATATTCTTTGCTTATGATCTTTATAGAGTGAAAAATTCCCAGGAAGCAAAGAATAAAGGTTTAACTCTTTATATAGCTACTTTTGATTCCACAAAATTTAAGGACAAAGTCCTTTTTGTTCCAGATAACGAGAGAGAAGGAACAAGATACGCTTATTTGGCCTTTGAAGAAAAATGAAACAATTTCAAGCAAAAATAATAATTAATAAGCTGGGTGCTACTGGAACACCACCAGAATTTGGAATCGAAGATTTTACTGTAGGTCTTAATACCTATCTTAATGTTATTGAAGAGGAATACCTCGAAAATTTTATTTCAATGGGAGCATCTGCTTTTAAATTAGTAATCGGAAGTTATGGAGGAGGGAAAACACATTTTCTCTATTCTATAAGAAATAGATCATGGAAACATGGATATGCAGTAAGTTATGTTCCCTTATCTCCTGGAGAATGTCCTTTCAGTAAATTTGAATTGGTTTATAAAAGTATAGTTTCAAATTTAATGTATCCAATGGACTGGGAAGATATTATGAAACCCTCAGAGAGAGGAATTGATGGTTTTCTAAGAAATTGGTTTGTAAGAAAAATTAGTGAGTTTCAAACCTCTCAGAAAAGAGACTTATTAATTGATACGTATTTAAAATCAATAGGTGGAATAGAAAGTAGTAGTTTTACAAATGCTGTTAGGAATGCATTTTATACACTTTATAAAGGGGATGAGGAAAAATATGAAAGGATATTACAGTGGCTTAAAGGAGAGGATATTGACAGAGAAACAAAAAATCAATTTCGAATAACTGAGAGACTTGATCGCACTACAGCCTTTCGTCTCATTCGCTCTCTTGCACAATGGATAAAAATTATTGATTATTCTGGACTTATTTTATTATTTGATGAAGCTGAAAGGGGTATAAGCATTTCCTCCTCGAGAGAAAGACGCACTGCTTTAGATAACTTGAGACAGATTATAGATGAATGTGGAAACTCAAGACTCCCTGGTGTTATGATTTTCTATGCTATTCCCGATGAAAAACAGCTTTTAGAGGAAAGGCTTGAGATTTATGAGGCTTTAAGACAGCGCCTAATGGGTATTTTATCCCAGTCTAATCCAAGTGGTGTTAGAATAGATTTGGAAAAATTAGAAATTCTTCCCCTTGAATTTTTAATGGAATTAGGAAGAAAACTTTTTAAAATATATAGAATAGCCTATCCTAATTTATCCATACCCATTGAAACTATTGAGGCAGCTATTGCAAATTTAGCAAGAGTTGCATATCAACAAAGATATGCGGATATCAGTTATAGAAGAATATTTGTAAAAACTATAATTTCTGCTTTTCATTTTCTTAGAGAAAATCCAGATGCAATGATTTCTGCTCCACAAGCTCAAAAATTAATTAAAGAAGGTATAAAATCTATTGAAACACAAATAGTGGAAGAGACTGAAGTCTCATAACCCTCATGATTGGGCAAAAAGTCTTCCACTCAGCATTTGGAGAAGGAACAGTTATAGATCAAAGGTCAAGTGGAATGTATCTTTATGTAAAATTTGATAGAGGACCAAAACTTTGGGTAAATGCTTCTGCTCTTAATATTTTAGTTCCTGAATTAAAAAAACCAATTCTTAAGCCAAAAGCTTTACCATTAAATGAGGAAGGTCTTAATGCAAGAAAAATGATTGAAGCTTTTAGAATAGGTATTGTACCGTATTTTAAAATTGAAAATTTTACTTTTGGCAGAGAAAATGAACTTCAAAAAGTATTTAATCATTTTAAACACAATAAAGGAGGGGTAATAATAATTGAAGGAGTGTACGGTTCTGGAAAAACTCATCTTCTCGATTATATTTATTGTTGGGGATTAAAAAATGGTTTTGGTGTTTCAAGAACAGAGCTTGATTACTTTGATGTAGCTCCTTATAGACCAAAACATGTGTATCGAGAATTAATAAAAAATTTTCGATTAAAGGAAAATGATAAAGAAAAAGATTTTCGATATTTCTTAAAAAAAATCTCACAATTGGAGCTACCACACGTTCATCCTTTTCTCTCCCCTGCCTTTGATATACTAAAGAAAAATGAAGAAAATAATATTTTCTGGGATTGGATAGAAGGCGAAGAACTTAGAAGAGAGAATTTAGATTATCTTAAACTTTGGAAACTTCCAGTACTTTTAGATCATACTCCTGCATCTGATATTTATTGCAATCTTCTAAGTAGTTATTCATATTTTCTCAGAAAAATAGGTTATAAAGGATTAATCCTCATATTGGATGAGGTTGAAACCCTTTTTCCAATTTGGTTCTGGGGAAAAAGAGAACTCGGATTCCATTTTTATAAAGGACTTATTTCAGTTGCCAAAAATAATGAAAAATGTCTGAAAGTAAATTTAAAAGAACTCAAATCGTTTAATATGGTTGGAGTTGGAAAACTTGATAAATATAATTTTGTACATTCAGGTGTAAGACCTCTACCTTACCTTTTCTCAAAACCATCCCATCTTTTCCTAATTCTCTCTCTTACGCCCTCGCCTTCTTATTATTACAAAAAAATTAGAGAATTAGTTGATGAAAAGGAAGTTATAAAATTGTCAAAAATATCAGAAAAAGACTTTCGGAAAATGTTTGATGAAGTTATTAATTTATATAAAAAAGCATATTCTCCACAAAATTTTAATTCAGAAATAATAGAAAAAATATATAATGAATTAGAGGAAAGAATGGAAAATGGAATTAGAATATTTCTTAGAAGCGCGGTAGAAAGATTGGATATTTTGCGGTATTACAATGAATGAAGCCTTTGAAGATCTCAAAATTAAAGAAAGCCTAATTAATTCTTGGCATGCTTTTTTCTCTCCCCATGCAAAGCTTCTACCAATTCAAAGAAAAGCAATTCCAATTATTTTGAATGGGAAAAATGCTGTTTTAGTCTCCCCATCTGCCTCTGGCAAAACTGAAGCAGTTATGGCTCCTTTAATGGAAAGGTTTCTACGTGAAAAATGGCAAAAATTATCAGTGCTTTATGTTGTTCCAACAAGAGCATTAGTTAATGATATATATGAAAGATTAAAAAATCCTTTAAACTACCTCAAAATAAGTATTTCAAGAAAAACAATGGATAGACCAGAATTTAATCCTAATTCACCATCTTCAGTATTAATCTTGACGCCAGAATCTTTTGACTCTTTATTATGTCGTCATCCACAAGTATTTCATACCATAAAGGCAATATGTTTAGATGAAATTCATCTCGTTGAAGGAACTCCCCGTGGAGATCAATTAAGAATGTTACTTGAAAGAATTAAATTTTTAAAAGCAGAAAAAGTAAATATTTATCTTCTCTCAGCCACCATTGCGGATCCCTATCAAATGGGAAAAAGATATATTGAAGAGTTTGAAGTAATTGAAGCACCATGGAGGAGAATAATTAACCACTCTCTTCTTCCTCTTGATAAACAATTGAAAAGCATACTCGATGAGATATATAAGAAAAAACTGGCTAAAATTCTATTTTTTTGTAATACAAGAAAAGAAACTGAAAACATGGCTTATTTATTTAAAAAATATTGGTCATATTCTGATAGAGTATTCACCCATCACGCAAGTTTGAATAAAAAGGAGAGAGAAGTTACAGAAAAGGAAATGAATCAGGGAAAAATAGGTTTATGTGTCTCAACCATGACTTTGGAATTAGGAATTGATATCGGTGATGTTGATGCAGTTTTTCTACTTTCTCCTCCTCCCTCTGTTACTTCTCTTCTCCAGAGAATAGGAAGATCAAGCAGAAGAAGTCCATATATTCAAGCCTATGGAATTTATACCAATGAATGGGAAAAGAAAATTTTTGAAGTAATTTTTGAACTTGCAAATCAAGGCTGGATAGAAAAAATTATTTATTATCCTCATTATTCTACAATAGCTCAACAAATATTATCATTAGTATTCCAAAAGGAAAAAACAGGGATTAGTATGTCTTATATTGAGAAGATATTTTCTTCTATTGAAATAACTTCAAAGGATATTCATGAAATCATAGAAAACTTAATAGATTTAGGATATTTAAAAAGAGGAATTGCTGGAATATTACATGGAGGGGAAAAGTTAGGATGGTTAACAACAAGAGGCACTGTTCATTCAAACATTGAAAGTAAATTAGAAGAATATGAAGTAATAGATTCTCAGACAGGCACAAGTTTAGGAATAATTGAAAAATTAAGCCCTGTCTTTATTCTAAAAGGGAAAGTCTGGGAGGTAATAAATGTTTTGAATAAAAAGGTTTTTGTCAAGAGTGGAACCAAATTATATTCTGGGCAAAAAAAAGTTTTCGCAGGAAAAGGTGAAATCTTATGGGATTTTAGATTAGGAATAAAATTAAAAGAAAAATTATTGGGCGTTGACTGGAATGAACTCCCTTATTTTGAAGAAAATGGTAATATAATTGTTTTTCCATTTCTTGGAAAAATAGGAAATTATTTATGGGCTAGAACATTAGAGGAAAGGAAAATTGAAGTAGAAGAAGGCGCAGGCATATATTTAAGTGTAAAAACTTCAGATATTGAGAATCTTCTTGAAATTAGTGTGGAAGAGCTAAGTAGAGTGGCTTTAAAAATAGGAAAGATATGGGAAAGATTTTTAAATTTAGGAAATTTTTATAAACTTCTTCCCACAAATTTAAAAGCAGAAGCAATAATAAATGCATTAAATATAGAAATAATTACTGAATTGATCCAATGCCAGAGACCTAAAAAACTTCCTCTTTCTCAATTCAATGAAATATTAAAATTTATTTAAAAGAGGGTTTTTAAATGGTCTAAAATAATTTTTGGAGATTAAGAAAGAGGATAACTTTTATGGAACCTTTAATAAACCAAAAAATGAAATCTAAAAATGAAAAATTACAGCTTAAAACTAAAAACTAATATTGAAAAAGACGGTTTTGAATTTTCAATTATAGTTTTTAGTCTTTTGTTTTAAATTTTTAGTTTTTTGGAGGAGGTTATTATGAAATTAAATGTTCTAAAATTCGGTATTGCTTTGTCTATTGTTGGAGCTTTTGCAGTCTTATTAACAGGTATTGGAAATTTAATTTGGCCGAAATATGGTATTGAATTTTTAAAGGTTGTTGATTCTTTATATCCTGGTTATCATTATGGGGAAAAGGGGTTGCTTGGTGTAATTATTGGAACTTTATATGCAGGTTTAGATGGGTTTATAGTTGGAGTAGTTATTGCCTTCCTTTATAATTCAATAGGTAATAGAAGAAAAAAATAATTAAAAGGAAGTAAGTAGAACAGCTAAAATCCCAGTAAGAAAAATTCCATCAAAAGTTCCAGCACCTCCAATAGAAGCAACAGGGGCGCCTAATTCACCAATTCTTCTCAAATTCATCAAATCAGCGCCTATTAGTGTTCCTAAAGAGCCTGAAACATATGCTATAAGTGGAGCATATGAAGGATGAATGATAAGTGCAATAAGAGCTGCAATTAAAGGTGGTAAAAAAGCAGGTGTAACAATTCCTACTCCTCTTACAGGTCGAGCAATTAAGTAGACAATAGAGGAAACTATCACAATCGCAAAAATATTCTGAATAAGAAGATAAGGATTTGAAATTAATATATAAAGAGATAAAACAGTTGGAATTAATGCTCCTCCTAAATTAACTGCAATAAGAGTTTCATTCTGATAACGCGTGCCCGGAATTTTAAATCTCCACCCTAAAAAATTAATAATCTGACCAGGCAACTCAACTTCGGTTGAAATTTTTTTTATAGGTATATTTATCATACTGCCGAAAAGAGTAAGACATAAAAGAATAAATATATATTCTCCTGGAACTCCAATTTTCTCAAATGCAAAACTAATTATTCCAATTTGTAATATAAAAAATAAAAATATCAGAAGAATAAAATAAAAGAAGAAAATTAGAAAAATTACAGGGAGATAAAACATCTCAAAATTTCTCCTTAATTGGTATTAATATTTTAACCTAAAATTTCCATATTAAAAAGAATTTGACTATGAATTTTCCATGTGCTATAAGGGAAATTCAAAGAAGTGAAAAAATAATGGCAAGGGAAAGGGTATTTAAACTTCGTTGGATTGTCCTTTTTATAATGGGATTGGTCATATTTGGATCATACTATGCTTATGATGCAATTAGTCCAATAGCAGACTTTATTATAAAAGGATTAAAAATATCAAGAGCTCAATATGGTTTATTCTTTAGTTTATACTCATTACCAAATTTAATAATGGTTCTATTAGGTGGTATTCTCCTTGATATAATCGGAATTAGAAAAGCAGGAATTTTATTTGCAGCTCTTTGTACTGCAGGTGTTTTCTTAACTGCTATTGGTCCAACTTTTCTTGTTATGCTTGCTGGAAGATTTCTTTATGGACTTGGCTCAGAATCTCTTATTATTACTATGGACAAAATAATTTCAAAATGGTTTAAAGGAAAGGAGCTTTCTCTGGCCTTTGGTTTAAATATAACAATTGCAAGACTTGGAACATTTGCTGCTCTCAATTCTGCAGCACGAATTCAAGCATGGAGTGGATCATGGCGCCTTGCAATCTGGATTTCAGCAATAATTATGTTTGTTTCATTTGCTCTATTTCTGGTTTATTCTGCAATGGATAAGGCTAAAGAAAAATATTTCGTAAAGGAAAGAGAGGAAATAGAGAAATTTGTTTTTGAGGACGTTTATAAATTCGGGCCTCCTTATTGGTTTGTTTCTCTCCTTTGCATGACTTTTTATTCGGCAATTTTCCCTTTTACAGCTTTTTCAACTGTTTTCCTTCAGACAAAATTTAAATTAACTGCTGTGCAAGGAGGTTTTTATACTTCCTTAGTTATAACAGGCTCTATGATTTTTACCCCTCTTTTTGGATTACTTATTGACAAAATTGGTAAAAGGGCAACTTTAATGATAATTGGTTCTTTAATACTAATTCCAACTCATCTTACTCTGGGTTTGACATATATCCATCCTGCAGTACCTATGATTATTTTGGGTATTTCCTTCTCATTAGTTCCAGCTGCTTTATGGCCTTCGATCCCAATTATGATTGAAGAAAAGCGTCTTGGTACAGCTTTTGGTTTAATGACTTTAATACAAAATATTGGCCTAACAATTTTTCCTTGGTTAGCAGGAAAAATAACTGATTTATCAGGTGGAGATTATACAAACACAATGCTCATGTTTGCTTTTTTGGGTTTTATAGGTGCTATTTTTTCGATATTATTGAAAATATCAGACAGAAAAGCTAAGACAGGAATAGAACTTCCTACTAAAATAGCTCAGGCATAATGAAAAAGGCACAAAGCAGGAAAATAAAGCTTTAACTAATTTTTGTGCCTCTGTGCCCAATTTAATAAAGTTTTGAATTTTATTTAAACTGTGACATGTGTGGTTAAAATTGAGAAATTAAGAAAAGGAGTAATTTATGAGTGAAACTATTAAGAAAAAAAAGTTATTTAAAACTTTCCCAAGAACTTTTTGGATTGCAAATTTAATGGAGTTATTTGAGCGAGGCGCTTATTATGGAATGAATTCTGTATTAGCAGTTTATCTGGTTAAAATCCTTAATTTTGAAGAGCAGGCTGTTGGAATTCTGCAAGGATTTGTTTATGCTCTAACCTATATTCTTCCTATTATTGGAGGAGCATTAGCGGAAAGATATGGCTATAGGAGAATGTTATTGATTGCTTTTTCTCTTTTGTCAATGGGTTATTTCGCAACAGGAAATTTTAATTCCTATGGAATGATTTTTGTATTTCTCCTTATAATGGCTACAGGAAGTGGACTTTTCAAACCAATTATCTCAGGAACAATAGCAAGAACAACTACAAAGGAGACCAGTGGGTTTGGATTCGGAGTTTATTACTGGAGCATTAATTTGGGTGCTTTCCTTGCTCCTCTTTTTGTAAGTTGGGTAAAAGGTTTTGATTGGCGCTATGTATTTTTCTCTTCCTCTGCTTGGTGTTTTCTAATGCTCTTCCCAACAATTTTTCTTTATAAAGATCCAGAAAAGCCTGGGAGCACAAAACCTATTCGAAAAGTATTAGCAGAAGCATTGCTTGTGCTAAGAGACTCCAGATTCATGTTATTAATAGCTATTTATTCCTGTTTTTGGATACTATATTTCCAAAATTTTGGAAGTGTTTTATGGTATCTTAGGGATTTTATTCATCGTAAACCTGTTGATGAATTCATGGCAAAACTTGGAATTCCTTTTACCTTTGACGCAGAGCATGTCACAGTAATAAATGCTGGAACAATAATTCTCCTTGTTGTCTTTATAAGTAGAATTGTTAAAAATTTAAAGCCTCTTCCAGTTATGGCCTCTGGCATCCTAATTGGTTCAGGAGGATTCTTAATTTTAGCTCTAACTCAAAGTCCTTGGTATTTCATTTTAGGAATCGCTGTTTTCTCCATTGGAGAAATGACAGCACATCCAAAATATTATAGTTATATTGGAATAGTAGCACCTAAGGATAAAGTAGCTGTCTATATGGGGTATGCCTTTTTATATGGTGTAATTGGAAGTCTTGTTGGAAGTAATGTAGGAGCAGTTCTATATGAGAGAATACTTAAACCTGTAAGTCCTTCTCCTAAAATTGTAGTTTCTGGTACCCCCCTCTCACATCAAATCGTAAGTCAAATCAGGTTATTTTGGTTAATTTTTGCTTTCCTTGGAGTTTTCTGTATTCTTGGTATGCTATTATATAATAAATATTTTTCAGAAGATACACCTGAAACGAATAGAAGGGCATGGAAAATAATGCTTGGAATATATATTGTTCTATTAATAATCGGCTGTTACTTTCTAATATATTCTTTATTTCTTACGCCACAGATTCAATGGAAAACATTTGTCCAATCACTAATAATGGTTTTCCTTGGTGGCGGAGGAATAGTGATAAGTATGAAAGGTAATTTAAGTTCACTTCAAAAAAGTAAAAATTAAAAGCTTGCTAATTTTTTAAGATATTTAATTTTTATTTTTAAATTGCGGTTTTTAACTTTTCATTTTAAGTTTTTAAAGGGGGTTATAAAAATGAAAATTTGGCTAAAAAAACAAGGAAAATTGAATGTATGGTTGATAATTTCAATTATTTTTATGATTCTGCTTATTTGTAGTCTGGTTGTGAATTTTTATTTTTTCAAAAAAGAGAAGGAAATTACCTTGAAAAATATTGAATCAACAGAAAAATTAATTGGTCTAAATTTTACTCAAAAAGAGAGAAAATTAATGCTTGAGGATGTAAAAGAAAATTTATCTCATTATGAGGAAATAAGAAAAGTAAAATTAGAAAATAGCAATCCTCCTGCTTTTTATTTTAGTCCAGTAATTCCTGAAATAAAATTAAAAAAGAAAAAGGAAATTTCCAAAATTTGGAGAAAAGAAATAAATGTTGAACTTCCAGAAAATATAGAAGAACTTGCTTTTTATCCTATAACTTATCTCTCTCAATTAATCAGAGCGCGTAAAATAACCTCTACCCAGCTTACTAAAATTTATTTGGATAGATTGAAAAAATATGGTCCACAACTTAAATGTATTGTTACTTTAACAGAAGAAATAGCTTTAAGGCAAGCAAGAAAGGCTGATGAGGAATTAGCTAAAGGAATTTATAGAGGGCCCCTTCATGGTATTCCTTGGGGTGCAAAGGACCTTTTTGCTACAAAAGATATTAAAACTACCTGGGGAGCTACGCCATATAAAAACCAGATAATAAATGAAGATGCAACTGTTGTAAAAAAACTCCGAGAAGCAGGAGCTATTCTTGTGGCAAAATTATCCATGGGAGCCTTAGCATGGGGAGATGTATGGTTTGGAGGGAAAACAAGAAATCCTTGGAATCTTGAACAAGGTTCAAGTGGTTCTTCTGCTGGTTCAGCAGCAGCTACTGCTGCTGGTTTAGTGGGATTTTCTATAGGCACTGAAACTTGGGGCTCAATAATTTCACCTTGCACAAGATGTGGGGTCACTGGCTTGAGACCTACATTCGGAAGAATAAGTCGTTATGGTGCCATGGCTTTAAGTTGGACCATGGATAAAATAGGACCAATTTGTCGCAGTGTGGAGGATTGTGCTCTTGTTTTTAATGCAATTTATGGGCCTGATGGAAAAGATCTAACAGTAGTAGATTTACCTTTTAATTGGAATCCAGATCTTGATATAAGAACCCTTCGTATTGGCTATTTAAAAAAATCTTTTGAAGAAGACTATAAAAATAAAAAGAATGATTTAAAAACCCTTGAAATTCTTCGTTCCTTGGGGATAAAACTTATTCCATTTGAACTTCCAAAATTTCCTGTTTATTCTTTATCAATAATTCTGAATGTTGAAGCTTCAGCTGCTTTTGATGAGCTCACTAGGACAAATAGAGATGATTTACTGGTAAGACAGGGAAGAAGAGCTTGGCCAAATGTCTTTCGACAAGCAAGATTAATTCCTGCTGTTGAGTATATTCAGGCTAATCGCATCAGAAGATTAATTATGGAAGAAATGAATGAAAAAATGAAAAATTTGGATGTATATGTAGCTCCTTCTTCTGATGGTTATAATCTTCTTTTAACCAATCTTACTGGACATCCTGCTGTAGTTGTCCCAAATGGCTTTAACAACGAAGGAAATCCTACAAGTATAAGTTTTATTGGAAATCTTTTCGGAGAAGCAAAAGTCCTAACTGTTGCGAAGGCTTTTCAAGATGCAACTGAATTTCATCTCAAACATCCAAAATTAGAGTAAAAAAGCGAATAAAGAAAAACATGGACAGAAGCTTGCGCTAATAAAAAACGGAAGATTTTTAGATGTTGGAAGCAATGAAAGAATCAAAAAATACACAAAAAAAATTCTTAAAACAAAATTTGATTATACTATTTTTAAGGGAGAAATTGTTTACAAAAGATAGCAATAATAAAATTCTCTATATTGATGCTTGAATTTATTTATGTTACTCTTAATTTACAAACAACATTATGAAAAAATTAATTCAAGTTCATAAAATAGGAAAAATTTTAGCAGTAATACTTTTTACAATTATTGCTTGTATAATAATCTTATACTTCATTTTCAGAAATAATAAAAATGTACCTGTCTTCTCGCCTGTATCAGAAACATTTGACAAACCAAAATTCCAAGAAGGTGTTGTTCATTTTGAAATAAAAGGAGGTGAAAGGAGACTATTGGTAAAAGGAAGAAAACATTATCTTGGAGAGGATGGGAAATATTATCTTGAAAAAAATATCGAGATCAAGATTTTCCCTAAGAGAAGAGGACAAAAAGAAGTTTTTATTACTGCTGAGAAAGGTACTTATAATGAAGCTAAAACTTTATTTATTCTTTTATCAAATGTTGTAATAAAACAAGGAGATTTTTTTCTTAGTTCAAATGAGGTTATTTTTAACAGGATTAAAAATGTTATAAGAGCAAAAGGAGAAATTCAATTTTTTACAGATGAATTAAAGGGAGAAGGCAAAGGATTAGTTTATTTCATAGATAATAAAATAATTAAAATATTATCTGATGTTAAAGGTGAAATTAAAGAAAATAAATATCCAATTATTTTTCAATGTAATAAATTAGAATACTCGAGAGAAGAAAAAAAGGCTTTCCTTAAAGGAAAAGTTTTTATTTATCAGCATTTAAATGGTCTAAAATCTAATCAAGCTTTATTAGAATTAGATCCTTCAGAGAAAAAATTAAAATCAATTAAATTAATAAAAAAAGCAAAAGTTACATTAGTCGAGAAAGATGAAATCACAAATAATCCCATTGAAATAAGGGAAATGAAAGCAAATGAAATATTGATTTCCTTTAAGAATAGCGAAATTAATTCAGTTCATGGAAAGGAAAATTGTTATTTAAAAATAAGTTCAGAAGATTCTATTGACAAAGAAATTAAAGCTCATGAAATAGAACTTTTTTTGAATTCCTATCAATCAGCAAATTTTAAAGCTATTGGGAATGTTTTTTTAAAAGAAATTGAAAGAAAAAGGGAAGTAATGGGAGAAATAATAATAAAGGACAATAAAAATTTAACTATATTTGGTAGTAAAAAACAAAGAGCTTCCATTTCTTTTGAAAATAATAAATTGTTAGCTCAGAAAATATTAATAAATTTAAAGAATAATAACATTATAGCTAAAGGAAAAATTGAAAATATTATTTCTTCTGATCCAAAGGAAGAAAATTCTATTTCCTTCCTCTCATCTCAGAGAGATATCCATATAACAGCAAAAGAAATGAATTATATAAATGAAGAAAATATAATAAATTTTATGACCGACGTTCAATTAAAACAAGGTAATAGTCTAATTACAAGTGAAAAGATAAATATTAATAATGAAAAAAAGATTGTTTTAGCAACTGGAAAAATAAAAGCTTTCCTTTACCCTGAAAAAGAACAGGGACTAATTACAATTATATCAGAGCAAATGGAAGCTAATGATTCTAAGAAAATTATTATTTTCAGAGAAAATAAATCTTTATTTCTTAAAAATTTAAAAATTTCTGCTAAGGAAATAGAAATTTTTCTCAAAGAAGAAAATGAAGGAGTGAAAAGTATCAGAGCAAACAATGACATTCAAATCAAATGGAAAGAATATCAAGCATCAGGGGATATAGCTGAATATATTCCAGAAGAGGAAAAATTTATTTTAAGTGGAAATGTACTTTTACAGGAGAGTGGAAAACCAAATAAAATAAATGGGACTAAATTGACTTTTTATTTATCGGATGATAGAATCATGATGGAAAATAAAGAAGGACGCATTATCACAATTTTAGAACCCAAACGGAAATAAAAATGGAGGGATTAAGAGCAGAAAGATTATCTAAAAGTTATGGGAAAAGAAAAGTAGTTGATAATGTGAGCCTTAAATTAAAAAAGGGAGAAATTGTTGGATTATTAGGTTCTAATGGTGCAGGGAAAACAACAATTTTTCACATGATTTTAGGAAATATAACTCCTGAAGAGGGAAAAATTTTTTTAGATAAAGAAGAACTTACAGATTTACCAATGTATGCACGTGTAAGAAAAGGAATAGGATTTCTTCCTCAAGAACCATCTGCTTTCAGAGGATTAACAGTTAGAGAAAATCTTCAGGCAGTCTGTGAAATTCTTCCTTTTTCTGGAAATCAAATTAATATAACAGTAGATAATCTTATACAAGAATTAGGATTAGAAAGAGTCATTAATGCAAAGGCTTACAGCTTATCAGGTGGAGAAAGAAGAAGATTAGAAATTGCAAGAGCTTTAATCCTTTCCCCAAAATTTCTTTTATTAGACGAACCATTTACAGGTATTGATCCGATTGCAGTTATAGAAATTCAAAAAATCATTCTTTCTTTAAAAGAAAAAGATATTGGAATACTTCTAACAGATCACAATGTGAGAGATACTTTAAAAATAACGGATCGTGCATATATTATTCATAAAGGTATAATTTTAAAAGAAGGCTCACCATCTGAGATTGCATCCGATTACAGGGTGAAGAAAAATTATCTGGGAGAAGAATTTAGTTTAAATTGATAAAATGACCATAAAACAGAAATTTGAACAAAAACAGCTTCAAAAATTAATTATGACACCAGCCCTTCAGCAGGCTATAAAACTTCTACCTTTAACTAATTTAGAATTAATTGAAATAATAAATCAAAATCTAACTCAAAATCCTTTATTAGAAATTGAGGGAGAGACTCAAATAGATGGAGATTTAAAAGAAGAAGTTAATAACCTAAAAAATTTAGAATCTTCTTCAGAGGAGAATATACAAAGTAGTGATTCCGAAATAATGGATTTATTTAAAGAATACCTCAAAAAGGATTATACTTCTCGAGATTTATATGAGGAGAAAGAATTACCCCCTTTAGAAAATATTGTTTCACAACCCCAATCTCTATGGGACCATTTAAATTGGCAGGCAAATTTAACTTTCTTTAATAAAAAAGAAAGAGAAATTGCAAGGAATATTATAGGAAATATAAATCAGGATGGATATCTTGAAATCAGCATAGAAGAATTAGCAAAAATATGTCGAACAAGTAAAAAGAAAGTTGAAAAAATAAGAGATATTATAAAAAATTTTGATCCAGTTGGAGTAGGAAGCCTAAATTTAAGAGAATGTCTTTTGACTCAATTAAAATATTTTGGAATAAAAGATAAAATTGTTGAAAAAATTATATGTGATTATTTACGCCTTTTGGAAAAGCGAGATTACGAACAACTTGCAAAAGAATTAAATCTTTCTCTATCTAAACTTAAGAATTACTTAAATATAATAAAACATCTTAATCCAACGCCAGGAACTAAATTCTTACAACGATCATCAGATTATATTACACCAGATGTATTCATAGAAAAGGACGAAAAAGGATTTAAAGTTTATTTGAATAACGAAGGCATTCCAAAATTAAGAATAAATCCATTTTACAGAAAACTTCTTTTAAATAAAGAAAAAATAAGCCCATCTTTAAATAAATATCTTGAAGAGAAATTAAAATCAGCTTTATGGTTTTTAAAAAGTTTAGATCATAGGAATTCAACCCTCTATAAAGTTGTTAAATATATAGTTGAAAAACAAAAAGATTTTTTGGAAAAAGGTATAAACTGGATTAAACCCTTAACATTGGCAGAAGTTGCAGAAGCAATTAATGTGCATGAATCAACTGTAAGCCGTGTAGTATCAAACAAGTATATTTTAACTCCTCAGGGTCTTTTGCCATTAAAATTTTTCTTCCAAAAGGGAATAACTGATTTCAGTGGAGAAGAAATCCCAAGTGAAAAAATAAAGGAAAAAATTCATTCCCTTATTGAAAATGAAGATCCAAATAATCCTCTAAGTGACACTGAAATTGTCAACATTCTGATAAAACATGGAATAAAATTAGCAAGACGTACAGTGGCAAAATACAGACAACAACTCAAGATTCCACCATCTTATATAAGAAAAAGAACTACTCTAATGGAGGAGGCTAAATGAACATAAACTATACGGGAAGAAATATAGAGGTAACTTCTGATTTAAAAAAATATACTGAAAAGAGACTGAAGAAAATTGAAAAATTTATAGGACCATTACTTGAGGCAGAGATTGTATTTTCAACTGAAAAGTATCAAAAAGCTGTTGAAATTAATATAAAAAGTAAAAATTTTATTTTTAATGCCAAGGAAAAATCCAAAGATATTTACATAGCACTTAATACTGTTTTTGATCAGCTGGATAGAAGAGCAAAAAAGGCAAAGGAGAAATTAAAAAAAGAAAAGAAAAGAACTGCAAAGCCTATAGTTTCTCTTACTCAGTCTCAGAAAGCCCAGCAAAATATTATAAGAAATGATACTTTAACTTTAAAACCAATGTCCTTAGACGAAGCTATAGAACACATGAATATTTCAAATCGAGAAGTTTTTGCTTTTACTGATATGGATTCCGGTAATCTTCACATTCTTCATAAAAGAAAAAGCGGAAATTATGATTTAATAGAGATAAAATAAAAGTAAGAAGAGATGAAAATAACACAATGGCTAAAACAAGACTTAATAATTGAGGAGTTAAATGGGAAAAACAGTGACCAAGTTCTAAAAGAAATGGTTAGTTTTTTAAAAAACAAAAACTTAATCTCAAAAGAAAAAGAATTATATCAGAAATTAATTGAAAGAGAAAAATTAGGAAGTACAGGAATAGGAGGTGGGATAGCAATTCCCCATTGCAAATTTAAATGGGTAAAAAATCCTATTGTTCTATTAGCCTTATCTCGTAAAGGAGTAAAGTTTAATTCCTTAGATGGAAAGCCTGTTCATGTTTTCTTTTTAGTTATTTCCTCTCCAGACAATCCAAGCCTTCATCTTCAAATTTTAGCTTCAGTCGCTCATTTAGCTCGCAAAGGAGGAAATCTAATTAAGACATTTTTTTCTGCAAAGAATGCCCAACAAATATATGAAATAATTAAAAATGAAGAAGAACAACTTTCCTGAGCATAACTCACAAAAAGAAATTTTCATTCCTGTTAGAGAATTTTTTAAGGAAGGAAAACAATTGCTACAATTAATCTTAATATCAAATTCAGAAGGATTAGAAAATAATATAACTCATTCTAAAATTCAAAAGCCTGGGTTAGCCTTAGCTGGTTATGTGGATTTTATTCATCCTGGAAGAATTCAGATTTTGGGTAAACTCGAAATTAATTATTTAAAAGAACTTTCTTTAAAAGAAAGAATGAAAGTTCTTTCCAAAATCTTTCAAAAAAAGATGTGTTGCATTGTTATAACAAGTAATCTTGAACCTCCTAAGGAACTTTTAAATTTAGCTAATAAAAGTAAAATCCCTGTTTTTAAATCTTCCTTAACCACTTCCCAATGTATCGAAGGAATAACAAATTTTTTGTCTAAGAAATTAGCTCCCAGAAAGAAAATACATGGGGTATTACTCGATATTTATGGACAAGGAGTATTGATTGTTGGAGAAAGTGGTATTGGAAAAAGTGAATGCGCAGTGGAATTAATAGTTAGAGGACACCGTCTTGTATCCGATGATGTGATAGAAATATATAGAACATCTGAAGGAAGGATCATAGGCTCATCTCCTTCATTAATTAGATATCATCTTGAAGTAAGAGGCCTTGGAATTATAAATATAAGAGAACTCTTTGGTATATCTTCAATTATTCTTGAAAAAGAAATTGATCTTATAATTGAACTAAAAAAATGGGAACCCGATGCTGCTTTCGATAGATTAGGGCTTGAGTCATTTAAGAAATATGATTTATTAGGAGTTAGTTTGCCTTTAATAATAATACCTGTTGCACCAGGAAGAAATTTAGCTATTTTAATAGAAATCGCAGTTAGAAAACATTTATTTGATAGAAAAATTTATCCTCCTACAAAAGATATTACAAAAGAATTAAACAATTTATTAAAGCCTGAACAAAGCTTCAGTCAAGAAGACGATGAGTAAAAGAAAATTAATAATAATTACTGGTCTCTCAGGTTCTGGAAAAACTGCAGTAAGCCATTTCTTAGAAGATTTAGGATTTTATTGTGTTGATAATTTACCTTCTAAACTAATTCCTAAGCTCATAGAATTATGGAAGAAAAAAGGCGAGGAGCTTGTTGAGCGCGTTGCTTTAGTAGTAGATATGAGAGAAAAAGGTTTTTTAAAAGATTTTCCAAAAATATACAAAAATTTAAAGATAAAAAGCTTACCCATGGAATTAATATTTTTAGAAGCGAGTGATGAGACACTTCTAAGAAGATTCAAAGAAACTCGTAGGCCACATCCTCTTTCGCCTAAAAAATCAATAGTGGAAGGAATAAGAGAAGAAAGAGAAAAACTAGAACCCATTAGAAATATGGCGGATTGGGTTTTAGATACTTCTGACCTTTCTATAAGTCAATTAAAAGAAATAATTATAAAAAGATATTCAGAGAAAAAGAAAAAACCCCTTACTGTTTCTATTATTAGTTTTGGATATAAATATGGACTTCCCATTGACTCAGATCTTGTATTTGATGTGAGATTTTTACCAAACCCATATTATATAGATTCTTTAAGAACTATATCAGGAAGAAGCAAAAAAGTAAAAAATTACTTACTCTCCTTACCCGAAACCAATAAATTTTTAAAATATTTATATGATTTTTTGAATTATCTTCTTGAAAATTTCATTAAAGAGGGAAAAAGTTATCTTACTATTTCAATCGGCTGCACCGGGGGGAAGCATAGATCTGTTATAATAGCTGATGAGATAAAAAAATATTTACAGAAAAATAATTATGAAGTGAAAGTTTTTCACAGAGATGCAAATAAATTATAAAGGTTAGAAAGATGATTGGGGGAGTTATAGTCTCTCATGGAAAATTAGCTGAAGAATTATTGAATGCACTTACTATTATTTTAGGTGAGGCACCTAATATAGAAGCAGTCTCCATAGGATGGTATAACGATGTTGAGGATTCAAAAAGAAAAATCAAGGAAAGTATAAAAAAAGTTGATAGAAAAAATGGAGTAATAATTTTTACAGATATGTTTGGAGGAACTCCTTCTAATATCAGTTTTAGTTTTTTAAAGGAAAATCAAATTGAAATTATAACTGGAGTAAATTTGCCTATGTTAATAAAATTTGTTTCACTTCAAAGGACAAATAATCTGAAAGAAGTAGCTAAAAAGGTAATTGAGCAGGGGAAAAAAAATATTCATTTAGCAAGTTCTTTAATTTCATCCAAATGTAAAAAATGATAGAGAAGAAAATAAGAATAAAAAACAAACTCGGACTTCATGCTCGCGCTGCTTCCAAGTTTGTAAATCTTGCTAATAGATTTAAATCAAAGGTGAAGATTATTAAAAATAATGATGAAATTGATGGAAAAAGTATACTTGGGATTTTAACTTTGGCTGCAACTCAAGGAACAGAAATTATTTTGAAAGTAGAAGGAGAAGATGAAGAAAAAGCTATTCGGGCATTAGAAAATTTAATAAATAATAAATTTCAGGAACCAGAATAGAAATGGGATATCTTAGATTAAAAGGACTTGGGGTTTCCCCGGGTATTGCAATTGGAGAGGTTTTCCTTTCTGAAAAGCCTTTCTTTTCTGAAGTAAAAGAAAGGATATCTTCTTCTCAAATAAAAAAGGAAATTCAAAGATTCAGGGAAGCTCTTAAAAAAACCGAGAAACAATTACATGATATAAAAAATAAAATAAAGAAAAAGCTCGGGGAGGAATATTCATTTATTTTTGAGGCACATTTGTTAATTTTGAAGGACGAATCTTTAATAAAAGAAATTGAAAAAATAATAAAAGAAGAGGAAGTTAAAACAGAATGGGCTCTATTTGTGATTAATAATAAATATGCGAAAATTTTCCAATCAATTGAGGATGACTATTTCAAACAAAGAGTAAGTGATATAAAAGATGTATTGATAAGAATTAATAAAAACTTAAAAGAAAAGGATAAACCTTCACAATTAAGTAGGGAGAAAAAAATACTTATTTGTCACGAACTTGCTCCATCAGATGCTGCAACAATTCTTAGCAGAGAAAATATTCTCGGTATTGCATTGGATATGGGAGGGCAAACATCCCACACTGCAATACTTGCTCGTTCGTTAAATATCCCAGCAGTAGTTGGTCTTCGTAATATTGTAAATTATGTGAAAGATGGAGATAAAATGATTTTAGACGGAACAACAGGTGAAATTATTATAAACCCCCCAATAGCTGTAATAAAAGAATTTTTAAGCAAGAAACAGAGATACGAAGATTATCAAAAAGAATTAACCAAAATCAAATTTCTTGAACCAATTACCTTAGATGGAGTCTCTTTTTCTCTTCAAGGTAATATCGAGCTCCCAGAAGAAGTTGAAATTGCCCTTTCATATGGAGGAGAAGGTATCGGACTTTTCAGATCAGAATATCTCTACCTTCATTATCCCGATCCTCCAACTGAAGAAAAGCATTATTCAGCCTATTATAAAGTTGCGAAAAAGGCTTATCCATATTCAGTTGTTATTAGAACAGTGGATGTAGGAGGAGAAAAAGACATCCCCCATTTAGAAATTGAAAAAGAACCTAATCCAGCACTTGGCCTAAGAGCAATTAGACTTTTTTTAAAGAAAAAAGAATTATTTAAAATTCAATTAAGAGCCATTTTAAGAGCAAGTGCATTAAAGAATATAAAAATTCTTTTGCCAATGATAACACAAATAGAAGAAATAAAAGAATTTAAGTCGCTCCTTGAAGAAGCAAAAGAAGAATTGAGAGAAAAGAAAAAGGACTTTGACCCTGAAATTCCAGTTGGAGTAATGATAGAAGTTCCAGCAGCTGCAAATATTGCAGATTTACTCGTTAAAGAAGTTGATTTCCTGAGCATTGGAACAAATGACTTAATTCAATATTATTTAGCAGTTGATAGAACCAATGAATTTGTCTCATATTTATATCAACCTTTTCACCCATCAATTCTTAGAGTACTTCGTTTTGTTATAGATGTTTGTAATAAGGAAAAAAGAGAGGTTACAGTATGTGGAGAAATGGCTGCTGATCCACTTTCCGCACTTGTTCTTTTAGGTCTGGGATTGAAAAATTTCAGTATGAATCCTGTATTTATCCCAAAAGTTAAAAAAGCTCTAAGAGAAGTAGAATTTAAGGAAATCAAAAAAATAGTAGAAAAAGCATTAAAATTAGAAACAGCTCAAGAAGTAGAGGAATATGTTCTGGAAAGAATTTTGAGCAAATATCCTCAGGTATTCCTGAAAAAACCAGAATTATAAAAAATAATCCTCATATTAAATCACCCCCATTCTCTTGATTTGAAAAAGGGTATTTGTTATATTTCTAAATGTGCCCACCAAAGAGAGAATTAAAAAAGTCAAGAAGGTTCTTTCTTTTAGACAGCCTGATTTAAGAATAGTCCTTGAAGAAATAAGAAACACTCATAATGCACATGCAGTATTAAGGACTTGTGAAGCTGCCGGAGTATTAAATGTTGATATTATAAGTAATGAAAATTTTTTTCCTATAAATGAAGCAATTTCCACCCGGGCTGAAAAATGGTTAAATCTCCATTTCTATTCTTCCACTTCTGAATGTTTAAATAAATTAAAGGAACTTGGATTTAAAATTGCAGTTACATACTTGGACGAAGAAGCAATCAATTACCAGGATATAGATTATACCCAGCCAATCGCAATTGTATTTGGAAATGAATCAGAAGGAGTTTCTAAAGAAGCAGTTTCGCTTGCAGATTGGAAAATCAAAATTCCTATGGTTGGAATGGTAAAGAGCCTTAATCTTTCGGTTGCAGTTGGTATAATTTTATATGAAGCTTTTCATCAAAGATGGATTAAAGGTTTTTACAACAAAAGAAGACTTAATAATAAAGAGTTCAATAAATTTTATAAGAAATGGTTATTTTCAAAATAAAATTAAATAAAAATTTTTTCAGCACCTGAATTTCTTATTTTCTTCCAAGACTTTTCAGCTATCTCTTTGGCTCTTTTCTGATATTCCTTTAAGTATTTATTAAGCACTTCTTTATATTCTTTTAATTGTTTACCATATGTAAGCTCAAATTTTTTCAATTCTTTACGAAGTCTATCCATTTCTTCTTCGAATTCATCCCAATCAAAAACTCCTTTATATTCTCTTTTTTCAATTTTTACTTCGATTATTTTCCGTTTTTTATCTCTTATAAGTTCGATTCTCAATATATCCCCTGCATTTTTCTTTCTAATTATTGAAGTTAATTTATTAGTGGAATCTAATAACTCATTATCTGCTTTAATCAAAACATCTCCAACTTTTATTCCTGCTTTCTCAGCTGGGCTATTCTTCATAACCTTAGTTACTAAAAGACCTTTCCCCTCCTCAACTCCAAAATATTTAGCCAATTCTTCAGTACATTCCTGTACATAAATACCTATATATTTTTTACTTTTCCAATAAAATCTAAATCTCTTTTCGAATTTAGGTCTAAAAGATTCTATTTCAGGGAATTTTTCATGCCGTAAATGTAATCGAGGATATTTTCTTTCTGGAAGTTCACCAAGCTTCACTTCAATTTTTTTAATTTTAGAATCTCTTTTAATTTCTAATACAATTTTTTCTCCAGGTTTTTTCTCTCTGATTTCAGAAGCAAGAAAAGAAGTACTTATAACTTTTTCTCCATTTATTTTTAATATTACATCTCCTATTTCCAAACCAGCTTCATATGCAGGACTATCTTTTTCTACATAAACAATTTCAACTTCTCCTATGCTATTCCTCCTAATTGAAACTCCAAGCCATCCTCTCTCTACTTTTCCCTTTTCTTTGATTTCTTTTAATACTTTTCTAACTCTCCCAATCGGAATTGCCAAAGCCATTCCAGAAGAGGGTGCCTCTGCCTTACTGAATACATAACCTGTACCTACAACCTCCCTTTCTCTAAACTCAAATATAATTGGTTTTTCCTCAGAATAAATTCCCCTTACAATTCCGATTATTTTACCCTCTCTATTTACCACAGGACTTCCGCTTGTTCCTGGTGTGATCCAAGCATTAATTCTAAGATACCTGCGGGAAACTGAATTAATTATTCCTTGAGTAATAGCTGGCAACAATTCTGGGGAGAGACTTATCACACCAATCCATGCCCCTGGAAATAAATCTTTCTTTGAACCAAATTCTAATGATTTAAAATTTTCAGCTTCGATTTTCAATACAGCTAAATGTGTTTCGAAATCAATACCTATAAGTTTAGCTCTAAATTTCTTACCATCAATAGTTTTAACTTTTAACTCTCTTCCTTTTGAAGCAACAAGAGCAGTAGTTATTAAATAACCATTTTTATCAAGTATTATTCCTGTAGCAACCCTTCTTGCTCCATTTTCGGATTCGACTCTTACCACATTTGGAGAGACTCTTTTAATTATCTGTCTTACATCCTTTTCGAAATCTTTGATTCCTTCAGGTGTAGCTATTACATTATGAAATCCAGTGTAAAAAATTAACACTAATAAACTTAATAATATTTTAATTTTATTCATTGTTCCCTCCTTCTAAAAATAAATTTCTTCTCTATCACTAATTTGCTCTAAAATATAAATTGTTTTTTTACCATTAGATAATTCATTCAATTCTCCAGAATAATTTATTATTTCTGTTATAGGAAGAACATTCTCTTCCTCATATATCTTAGTGGAAATTGCATCTTCATTTCCTTTAAAGAATAGAAAATTTAGACTTATATAGATAAAAAGAAAAGCGGCTGCTGTAACCAAGCATATTTTAAAATATTTTATTCTTTTTTCCCTTTTTCTCTTATAAAAAGCTAATTTTTCCATTAATTTTATTTCAAAGTCTTTAGGAGCAATAACTTTTTCAAACCCATTAAGAATATTTTTATTTTTCATGTTATTACCCCCTTCTTTCCTAATAAATTTTTTAACATGTTTCTTCCCCTACTTATTCTTGCCTTAACTGTTCCAACTGGCAATTTTAATATTCTTGCAATTTCTTCTTGAGTAAATCCCTCTAAATCTTTAAGAATAATAGGTATTTTATATTTTGGTGGTAAAGAATGTATTGCTTCCTTTATTTGAGTAATTTTTTCTCTATTTTTGATATTAGAGTCAAAAATATGATTAGGACTATTAATTACTTCTTCCAATGGAACTGTTTGAATTTTCAGCATTTTTTTTAATTCTGTCTTTGCAAGATTGGATGCTATAGTATAAATCCATGAAGAAAAAGGAGCTATTGGTTTATATTTTTTTGCTTTAAAGTAAACTCTTAAAAATGTCTCCTGAGATAAATCAACTGCTCTTTCATAATCGCCAACTAATTGATATAAGAAATTTACTATTCTATTCTTATATATTTTAACTATTTCAACAAATGCCATTTCATCACCTTTTTTTAATTTTTCAACGAGCTCATGCTCATCCATCTTCATTTAATAGAACTCCCTTCATGGCTTAAAAGTTGCATTTATAAAGATTGTACAAAACCTTTAATGAAATCAAAGGAGGAAAATCATTCTTTTATATCTAATTCAATGATGGGCTGAAAAGCTTCTACTAATTCATTTATTTTAACTAAGATTTTTCTAACTTCACCATTTACGGGTGATCTAAGTTCATTCTCCATTTTCATTGCTTCTAATATCGCTAAAACTTGATTTTTTTCAACTTTTTCTCCTTCTGAAACATTCATTTTTATTACTTTTCCTGGCATTGGAGCCATTACAATATTATTAATTTGAGCTGATTCTTTCTCTGGAACTTCTGAACGCAAAGTATCTTCTTTTTTCTTTTCAATTGTAAACTCCTCACCATTTATTAAAAGATATATTCTATCTTTGTCTTGTGCTAAATAAACAGTATGGGATTTTCCCTCAATTAAAAGAGAAAGAATATTAGTGGAAACAAAATTACAATCAATTTTGTATTTTTTGTTATCCAATTCAGCTATATATGAATTATCTTTTAATTCAATATTAATTTTATAAGGCTTTTTATCAATTAAAAATTCAAATTCCATTTTACTTTTGCCCTATTCTCCATTTACCTAAAGTTTTCCATGGAGAATATTCTACTTTCCTTGAGGGAATATATTCGATTGTTGGTTGAATTTGATTACAAGAATAAATAGCAGCAGAGAGAAGAGCAAGATCAAGATTTTTCTTTTCCTTAAAAGTTCTTTCCTTTTTAGTGAAGTATTCCTCTATAAAATTTGTATGAGTATTTCCTGCTTCAAATTCAGGATGACCTATAATTTCTTTCAGAAATCGAACAATGGTTTTTATTCCTAAAATAACATACTCGTCCAATGCCTTAAGCATTCTTTTGCATGCAGATTTTCGATCCTCTGCCCATACAATTAACTTTGCCAAAATTGGATCATAAAAAATTGAAACTTCATATCCCGAATAAATTCCACAGTCATGTCTAATTCCTGGACCTCTTGGTTCTTGGAAAAAAAGAATTTTTCCAGAAGAAGGCAAGAAATTATTGTAAGGGTCTTCAGCATAAATTCGACATTCAATAGAATGACCTCTTTGAAATAACTCCTCCTGCCGAAGACCAAGTTTTTCTCCTGAAGCAATAAGAATTTGCTGTTTTACAAGGTCTACTCCTGTGGTAAGCTCAGTAATTGGATGTTCTACCTGAATTCGAGCATTAACTTCAAGGAAATAGAAATTTTTATTTTTATCCAAAAGAAATTCAACAGTTCCTGCATTATTATAACCGACTGCCTTAATTACTTTTTTTGCAACCTCACCCATTTTCTCTCTTAATTCAGGAGTTAGGGCTGGTGAAGGAGTTTCTTCAATAATTTTTTGATGTCTTCTCTGAATTGAACATTCTCTTTCAAAAAGATGCACTACATTTCCATAATTATCTGCAAGGACCTGAAATTCAATGTGTCTTGGCTTTTCTAAATATCTTTCTAGATAGACTGATTCATCGCCAAAAGCAGATTTTGCCTCTCTCATCCCAGCTTCAATTGCAGGCTTAAGCTCCTCCTTCTTCCATACGATTCTCATGCCTTTTCCTCCACCACCTGCTGAAGCTTTAATCATTACAGGATAACCTATTTTCTCAGCCTCCTTATAAAATTCATTTATATTTTTTGAAGAAGACTTCATACCAGGAATTATAGGAACACCAATTTTACTAATTGTCTTTCTTGACTCTATTTTATCTCCTACAAGTGCAAGCGCTTTAGAATTAGGACCAATAAAAACAATTTTTTCTTCCTCACATCTCTTTGCAAAAATGGGATTTTCAGCTAAAAAACCATACCCAGGATGAATAGCTTCAGCTCTAGTTTTCTTTGCAGCAGAAATTATTGCATCTATATTAAGATAACTCTCTAAGGGCGAAGGAGGCCCAATACATATAGCCTCGTCAGCTATTTGAACATGAAGAGATTTCCTGTCCATTTCTGAATAAACAGCAACAGTCTGAATTGATAATTCTTGACAGGCCTTTATAACTCTTACAGCTATTTCTCCCCTATTAGCTATTAAAATTTTTTTAAACATGATTTGAATTTACGATTTTATCCAGTTCGGTTTTCTCTTTTCAAGAAAAGCAGACATTCCTTCCTGCCCTTCCTCACTTATTCTGAGATCAGCAATCATTTTTGCTGTATAGGATTTTGCTTCCTCCAAACTCATATTCGGAATTCTTTTTAAAAGTTCTTTACAATTAGCAATTGCATTTGGTCCACTTGTTAAAAGAAATGTTACTATTTTTTCAACTTCTTTATCCAATTCTTCTTCTGGAACAATTTTATTTACCAATCCAATTCTTAAAGCTTCTTCTGCTGTTAATCTTTCTCCTGTAAGAAAATACCTTCGAGCAAAAGACTCCCCAATTCTTTTTATTACATATGGAGAAATAACCGCAGGAACAAGACCAAGTTTAACCTCACTTAGCCCAAATTTTGCATTTTCAGAAGCAATAATAATATCACATGCAGCCATCAATCCTGTTCCACCTCCTATTGTTGTTCCATTTATCTGAGCTATGGTGGGCTTAGGCAAAGAATAAATTAAATGTAATAATTCAGCAATCTGTTTTGATTCTTCAAGATTTTCTTCATATGAATAATTCACAATTTCTCTCATCCAGTTTAAATCTGCACCTGCACAGAAAGACTTTCCTTTTCCAGTTAAAACAACAACTCTTATTTCAGAATCCTTGGTTGTTTGCTGAAAAGCGAGAAATAACTCTTTAACCATTATTTTATTAAAAGCATTATGAACTTGAGGACGATTTAAACTTATTTTAGCAACTTGATTCTTTATTTCAAAAATAATTGTTTCATAATTTTGCATTTTACATTCTAAAAATTCCAAATTTTGAATCAGGAATTGGTGCATTAAGGGCCATGGAAATACCTAAGGCTAATGCTTCTCTCGTTTCTAATGGATTAAGAATTCCATCATCCCAAAGGCGTGCAGTGCTATAATAGGCACTGGATTCAATTTCATATTTCTCAAGTATTGGTGCCATAAATTTTTCTTTTTCTTCTTTACTCATCTCCTTACCTTGTTTCTTCAGTTGTTTGAGTTTTACAGTTAGAAGAACATTAGCTGCTTGTTCCCCTCCCATTACACATATCCTTGCATTAGGCCACATCCATAAAAGGCGTGGACCGTATGCTCTACCGCACATAGCATAGTTTCCTGCTCCATAAGAACCCCCCACTATTATTGTAAACTTAGGAACATCTGCATTTGCTACTGCATGAACCATCTTAGCTCCATCTTTAGCAATTCCGCCATGCTCATATTGTTTTCCTACTATGAATCCTGTTATATTTTGAAGAAAAACAATTGGAATTTTCCTTAGTGCACAAAGACTAATAAAATGAGCACCTTTTAATGCACTTTCTGAAAATAAAACTCCATTGTTTGCAAGAATACCTACAGGATAACCCATTATTCGAGCAAAACCACATATTAAGGTTTGTCCATAAAGTTCTTTAAATTCCTGAAAGCGACTTCCATCTACTATTCTGGCAATTATTTCCTTAATATCAAAAGGCTTTTTTAAATCTTTTGGTAAAATTCCATATATTTCTTCTGGATCATAATATGGATCCTCTGGGGGAGCCATATCCAGTTCAAACTTTTTAGGTGGATCTAAACTTCCAATAATATTTCTCGCAATTTCTAGAGCATGCCTGTCGTTTAATGCATAATAATCAGAAACACCAGAAATTCTGCAGTGAACATCAGCACCTCCTAATTCTTCATCAGTAACTTCCACTCCAGTTGCAGCTTTAACAAGAGGGGGGCCACCAATAAAAATTGTCCCTTGTTTTCTAACAATTACTGTTTCATCACTCATAGCTGGAACATATGCACCTCCAGCTGTGCAAGATCCCATAACTATTGATATTTGTGGAATTCCCATTGCAGACATGCGAGCTTGATTATAAAAAATTCTTCCAAAATGCTCTTTATCTGGAAAAGTGCCTGCTTGATGAGGTAGAAAAATCCCTCCTGAATCAACCAAATAAATACATGGGAGCCTATTTTCCATTGCAATTTCCTGAGCTCGAACATGTTTTTTTATGGTTATTGGGAAATATGTACCACCTTTAACAGTAGCATCATTTGCAACTACCAAAACTTCTCTTCCATGCACTACACCTATTCCTGTAATTATTCCCGCGGAAGGAGCCTGATTATCATACATATTATATGCTGCTAATGGGCTAAGTTCCAAGAACGGAGTATTAGGGTCAAATAAAAGGTCTAATCTTTCTCGAGCAGTGAGTTTACCACGAGCTTTGTGCCGCTTATGAGCCTCAGGAGGGCCACCTTTTTTGACCTTTTCTAAAACCTCCTTATATTCTGCAACTATTTTTTTATTGTGTTCATAATTTTCTTTATATTCAGAACTTTTGGTATTTATTTTACTTACTAAACGATACATTCTATTATTTGGGTCTCTATATTCTCATAAATAGTTGTATAAGTCAAGATTACTAGGATTAATTTATTACCCAAGAGTTTTCAGATAAAATTGTCTAATTATTAAGGAGGGAAAAATGAGATTGCATATGAAAATCTTTCATATTATCATTCTATTAGCCATATTTAACTTATTTATTTTTTCATTTGATTTAAAAAGGGAAAATAAAAATTTAACTAAATTAAAAAGAGAAATTCATTTATTAAATCTGATTAATGGTCTTGATCTTACAAATGATCAAATGAAAATTATAAAGGAAAAGGTAGAGGAAAGAGTAGAGATCGAAGAATGGGTTAGGAAAAGATTAGAATCTAAAGAAAAAGAATTGTTTTCTGTACTTGATGAAATAAGAAATTATTTAAGGGAAGGAAAAGAAATTCCTGATTCTTTAAAACAAAGATATCATAGAATTCATACAGAAATTAAAAGAGAAATTATGACTGCAGATAAAAGAATAAAAAATTTAGCTCTTGAAGTAAAGAATATTTTAAAAGATCATCAGAAATATCAATTACATAATTTTGTTCCCTGCATAATACCTCCTAAAGGGGAACTTAGAATTGGGCAAGCAAATGACTATTCAGGAGCAATTCGCCAATTAGAAAGAATAAGAAAAATTCCTGAACGTGTTTATTTGTGGAATAAAGAAAGAATCATTTACCGAACTATAGAAAGAATGAAATTACATTTATTTCCATGGAATGAGGTGGATGAAAAAGAAATGGAAATTCATCTTTCTAAAATTTTTAATAAAGTAAGATCTCTATCTGATGCAGATTTTCAACTTCAAAAGGATAAACTTGCAGAAGAACTAATTTCTCCCTTTTTACCAGAAAGAAAAAAACCAGATTTAGTGAGTAAAATTAAATTTTTCCTCCTTTCTCCAGAAATTATTACAATTCTTGAACAAAGATTAAGTTCTTAAAAAACACAACTAAAAATCTTTTTAAAATTTTCTAAACTTAAAATTTTTCTTGACAGGTTTAAATTAATGAGATATTGTTTTATGGAAATCGGGAATGGTACCATTCATTCAGGTATTTATTTTAATATTTCTTATTATTTTGTTTTTCAATCTTATAAATAATCTAAAAATAATCCCTAAGCCAGAGCCCCTTAAAAGGAAGAATAATTTACCTTTAATTTCGGTTCTTATTCCAGCACGTAATGAGGAAAGAAATATTCGAAGATGTCTTTCTTCCCTTTTAAGACAGGATTATCCAAATCTTGAAATAATTGTACTTGATGATAATTCTCGCGATAGAACAGCTGAAATAGTAGAAGAATTTTGCAATAATCATTCAAATTTAAAACTACTAAGAGGAAAAGAATTACCCGAGAATTGGACTGGCAAGAACTGGGCTTGCCATCAATTAGCTCGAGAAGCAAAAGGCGATTGGTTTGTTTTTACTGATGCTGATACTAAGCATTCGCCTAATTCTATTTCTTCTGCTTATGCAATAGCTATAAAAAATAAATCACCTTTTTTATCCTATTTACCAGGGTTGATTAATAAAAAATTATCAGAAGCTTTGCTTCTTCCCATAATTCATTTCGCTTTTTTAGCACTTTATCCTTTACGATTAATCATTTATTCAAAAGATCCGCGTTTTTCTATTGCCATTGGTCCATTTATTCTAATTAAAAAGGATTTTTATTATAAAATAGGCGGTCATGAAAGCATAAAGAAAGAAATTGTGGATGATTTAGCTATTGCAAAAAAAGCTAAAGCTTTTGGAGGAAGAACTATTTTAGCTGATGGGTGTGATGTAATGCATGTTAGATTTTACCAGGGATTTCGTGAAATCTGGAAAGGATTCTCAAAAAATGCATATGGAGCTTTTGGAGATTATCCTCAAATAATAATTCCTTTTCTTATTCTTATTTATATTCTTTTTGTTTATCCATATTTTTCCTTTTTTAGAGCAATAAGAGTAGGAGAATTTATATCCATTCCTGCTCTTCAAATAGTATTAATTTCTCTTATTAGAGTTATTCTTTCCATAAGATGCAAAACCAGCATGCTCCTTGGACTTTTCCATCCTATTGCAGTTTTAATCTGGATTTTAATTGTTCTAAATTCCCTTCGAATCTGGCTTATAAAGAAAAGTATAGAATGGAAAGAAAGATACATACCCATAGATTAAGATTTTAAATTCAGAAAATAAAATTTCACATTTGCATTTAAAATTTAGTGGATTTATATTTATTTTTCTGGAGGAGCAAAGTGAGGGATCATGTTAAAAAACTTATTAGTTCATTAATTATTTTATTAATTCCCTATTTTTATTTATTACCACAAGAAAAAATTGATCCACAATTATGGCAAAAAGCTTTAAAAATTCATAAAGAAGCAATAATAATAGATACTCATTGCGATACTCCAATGCTAATGATGGAAAGGGGACTTGATATTGGACATAGATCTGAGGAAAGTAATGTGGATTTAATTAAGATGGAAGAAGGCGGTCTTGATGCATCTTTCTTTGTTATTTTTGTTTCCAATCAATTAGCCAATAAATATCCTGCTAAAAAAGCATTAGAAATAATAGATGAAATATATAAACAAGTGAAAAAATATCCAAATTTAGTTGAAATTGCTTATTCTCCAGACGATATTATAAAAATTCATAAAGAGGGGAAAAAGGCTATTTTAATGGGCATGGAAAATGGCTCTCCAATTGAAGGGAGTCTAAGACTCCTTCGAAATTTCTATCGCCTCGGAGTAAGATATATTACTTTAACACATAGTGATAATAATGATATATGCGATTCCTCTACTGCAAAAAAACCAAAATGGAATGGATTAAGTGATTTCGGAAAAGAGGTTGTGCGTGAAATGAATCGTCTTGGTATGATTATTGATGTTTCACATATTTCTGATAAAGCTTTCTGGGATGTTCTTGAATTCTCTCGGGCTCCGGTTATTGCCTCTCATTCCTCTGTCCGTTCTTTATGCAATGTGCCAAGGAATTTATCAGATGAAATGATTAAAGGTTTAGCAAAAAATGGTGGAGTAATACATATTAATTTTTATTCCAGTTTTATTGATGAAAGATATAATAAAAAAACTCAAGAAATTCGAGAAAAAATAAGACCTGAAATTGAAAAACTTAGAGAAAAATATAAAAATGATCAAACAGCATATTGGAATGCAGTAAAGGAACTATGGAAGAAATATGCTCCTTCTCCTCCAAAAATTGAGACTTTAATTGATCATATTGATTATGTCGCTAAATTAGTTGGTGTGGATTATGTTGGACTTGGTTCTGATTTTGATGGAGCAAGTAGTTATCCTCAAGGTCTTGAAGATGTAACTGGTTTACCCTTGATAACTTATCATCTCCTTAAAAGAGGCTACAAAGAAAAAGATATTAAAAAAATATTGGGAGGAAATTTTCTTCGAGTTTTTCGTAAAGTGATAAATGTTGCAAATAGACTTAAAAAAGTTCATTAATCAAAATTAAAAAAAAATTATTCTTTGCCACATTCATTAGATTGCCCCTTTAAAATTCTAATTCCATGTTTTAATGCTGGCAAAATAACTTCAAAATTTTCTTTTGCTCCTTTAGGGCTACCCGGCAAATTCACTATAAGAGATTTTCTCCTAATGCCAGCTATTGCACGGGAAAGCATAGCATAAGGTGTTATTTCGAGACTTTTTAATCTCATTGCCTCTACCAATCCAGGTGTCTCTCGTTCTATAATAGCTTTTGTTGCTTCAGGTGTTACATCTCGAGGAGAAAAACCAGTACCTCCAGTTGTCAATATAACATCAATCTTTTCTTTATCTGCAATTCTTTTTAATTCTTTTTCTATTAATTCTTTTTCGTCAGGAATTATTTTCATAATTCTAACTTCACCCTGATTTTCAATTATTATATTTTTCAATAAAGGGCCACTTCTATCTTCTCTTTCCCCCCTGTACCCTTTATCAGAAATGGTAAGAATTGCAAATCTTAATCCCTTAAGCATTTTTATCCTCTAAAATTTCGATTTCATCCCCGACCTTTATTTCTCCACCTTCTAAAACTCGAGCAAAAACACCTTCTTTTGGCATAATACAATCTCCGGCTTGATAGTATATTGCACATTTTGTATGACAAACTTTACCGATTTGAGTAATTTCAAGTAAAACTTTTTCTCCTAATTTTAAAATTGATCCTACGGAAAGTGAAATTAAATTAATACCTTGAGTAGTTATATTTTCACCAAAGTCTCCTGGTTTTACTTTTAATCCTTTGGATTTCATTTTTTTTATACTCTCAACTGCTAAAAGACTTACTTGTCTATGCCAGTTTCCTGCATGTACATCTCCTTCAAGCCCAAATCTTGATAAAATTTTTACTTTCTGAATAGGCCTTTTTCTAACATTCTTTTTTTTGCTAATATTCACTGAAATAATTTTCCCTTTTTTACCATTTGAATTTTCCACTTCTTCCTCCTTTTTTGGAAAGAAGATGAATATCATCAATAACCATCCTTTTATCAATTCCCTTGCACATATCATATATAGTTAGAACAGCACCAATGACAGCAGTCAAAGCTTCCATTTCCACTCCAGTTCTATCAAATGCTTTTACCTTAGATTTAATTGAAATGCATTTATTATCAAAATCAGGGTTAATTTCCAATTCCACAGAAGTTATTCTGAGGGGGTGGCAAAGAGGAATTAGCTCATGAGCTTTTTTTGCAGCTGTTATTCCAGCAAGTTGAGCAGCACTTAAAACATTTCCCTTCGGTATTTGATTTTTAATTATTGATTCAATTGTCTTCTCGGATAATTTAATTTTACCAACAGCCTCAGCTATTCTTTCAGTTTCATTTTTACTGCCTATATCCACCATTTTAAATTCTTTTTCTTTCATCCTCCCACCTCTCTCATATTTATTATTTTATTTCCATCCCCTGCTTTTTGTCTATTTAATGGTTTTCTTTCAAGACAATTAAGAATTATTTCTTTAATTTTCTCATTAGAAGCACCTCTTCTTAGAAAAACTTTTAAATCTACAAACCAATTACTGAAAAGACATGGTCTTAATTTCCCATCTGCTGAAATTCTGAGGCGATTACAAGTGGGACAGAAATGATCAGAATAGGGACAAATAAAACCAATACTTTTCTTAATTCCTGACAATTTATAATATTTCGCTGGTCCTCCTCCTTGAGGAGAATTAACTTCTTTAATTACACCATAGGAAGAGAGCTTTAATCTTGCATTTTCACAGGAAAGAAAAAAATTTTCATTTTTAGAGGTAATATTCATTAGTTCAATAAATCTTATGTAAACAGGGTATTTTCGAGCTAATTCTATAAAAGGAGATAGGTCTTCATTTATTCCTTTTAAAAGCACAACATTAATCTTCACAGGGTCAAAACCTCTTTCTATTGCTTTTTCCAATGAATATAAAACCTTCTTTAAATCACCTCCTCCAGTAATCTCAGCATATTTTTCCTCATCCAAACTATCAAGACTTATATTAATTCTCCTTAATCCTGCTTCCCAAAGTTCATTAATAAACTCACCAAGTAAAATACCATTTGTTGTTAAAGAAAAATCCTCTATTCCTTTAAGAGAGAGAATTTTTTTTATAAAAATTGGAAGATTTTTTCGAAGAAGTGGTTCTCCTCCTGTTAATCTAAATTTTTTAATTCCTAAATCAATAGCTATTTGAACTAAGCGTAAAAACTCTTCATAAGTTAATATTTCATTGCGGGGAAGGAAGGATGATTTATTGGAAGGCTGACAATAAATACAATTTAAATTGCACTTATCAGTAATGGATATTCTCATATAATTAATTTTCCTTTTGTATTTATCCTGCATTTACCACTCCACAAGATGAACTTTAACCTTTGTTCCAGCTTGTATGTATTCTGCATCCTCTGGAATTAAAGCTATTCCATGAGCGAGAGCAAGAGTTTTTAAAAAACCTGAACCCTGAGGTCCTGATTCCGTAATCCAGTATTCACCGTTTTTAAAGAAAACTTTAACTCTAAGGAAATTAAGCCTTCCCTTTTTCTTTTTGTAATCATGCAATAGATGTGCTTCAATTTCCTTAGGCAAGTAATTTTTTCTCCCTGAGAGAAGATAAATTAAAGGTCTTACATATTCTTCAAATGAAATCATAACAGCTCCTGGATTTCCTGGAAGGCCAAAAAGATATTTAATCCTATCCCCTTTTTTCAAAGTATAGAAAGCAAGAGGCATTGCAGGCTTTTGAGCAATTTTCCAAAATCTTTTTTCTGCACCAATTAAATTATAAGCCTCCCTCACATAGTCATACTTTCCAACTGAAATACCTCCTGTGGTTAAAAAAATATCACAATTATTGAGATTTTCTTCCATAATTTTCTTAATCTCCTCAGAGTTATCTCTTGCTTTTCCACAATTTAACGGAATTCCTCCAGCTGATTTTATCTGAGCTATAAGAGCATAGGTATTACTATTTCTAATAGAACCTGGTATGAGAGGTTCATTTAATTCTCTTAACTCTTCACCTGTTGCTAAAATTCCCACTTTTGGAGCAATAAAAACCTCTATTTCAATTTTTCCCAGGGCTGCAAGAAGCCCTATATGAGCTGAATTAAGCTGAATTCCTTTTTCTAATACAATTTCTCCTTCTTTGATATCTTCTCCTGCATATCTTACATTTTCTCCTTTTTTGACTTTTCCTGTAATAACTATGTAATTGTCTTCAATTCTAACTTTTTCCTGAGGAATAACAGCATCTGCACCGCGAGGTAAAGGTGCTCCAGTTAGAATCTGAAGAGCTTCACCTTTATATATTTCTTTCTTAAAGATTTCTCCAGCTTTTTCCTCACCTATTATTTTTAATTTTATGGGTATTTTCTTTTCTGTATCACTACTTTTAATAGCAAATCCATCCATTGCAGAATTAGTAAAAGGAGGAATAGAATGACCAGCCTTTATATCCTCTGCTAAAACTCTCCTTAAAGCATCTTTCAAGAAAACTTTTTCCTTCCCAAGAGGTTTTACATTTTTAAAAACAATTTCTCTTGCTTCCTCAAAACTAATCATTTCATAATACCCCTTATCTTCCTTTTTTAATTATATGAATTGAAGTGGCCTTTATTCCTGCCCAGGCTTTTTTTCCAATTCCTAAATTTAATTCTTCAAAGGATGCTTTTGTTATAAAGGCTTTTAAAAGAAATCCACAATTTAATTTAATTTCTATAACTCTTCCAGAAGGAATTATCTCTTCAATTTTTCCTAAAAACCAATTTCTTATACTACTCTCAGGACGAATTTTTGTAATGAATACTTCCTCAGGTTTTATGCATAAAAAAACTTCCTCTTCTACTTCACCTTCCCCTATTACTTGAAAAATATTATTATTTACACTGATTTTCAATAATTCTCTTTCTTTTTCTTTTATCTTTCCTTTTACGATTGTTTCAACTCCCACTAATTTTGCAAGCTCTTTATGAGTTGGTTTATTGAATACATCTTCAATTGGACCTTGCTGACAAATTTTCCCTTCATGTAATAGAATTACCCTATCTCCAAGAAGAATCGCTTCTTCCCAGTCATGTGTAACAAAAACAGTTGTCTGTTTTAATTTTTTTATTATTTTTCGTAATTCATAAATAACTTCTTCCTTTGTAGATGCATCGAGAAAAGAAAAAGGCTCATCAAGAAAAAGAATTTCAGGTTGAAGTATTAATGCTCTTGCAAGATTAATCTTCTGCTCCTCACCTCCAGAGAGCTCATCAACTCTTCGATTCAATAATTTTTTAAGGGAAAATAGGGAATTTATTTTATTAAGACGAGTCTGAATTTCTCTTCTTGGAATTTTTCTCACTCGTAATCCAAAAAGAATATTATCTATAACCTTTCCTCTAAAAAAAACAGGCTTTTGGAGAAGCAGAACAAAGTTTCGTCTTATATTAAGACTATTTTTTTTATTTATTTTTTCTCCTTTGTAATAAATTTCCCCTTTTGATGGTCTTTCAATTAATGACATTATTCTTAATAATGTGCTTTTACCAGCCCCATTTGGACCAAAAATGACTAAGGATTCACCTTCTTTTACATTAGCTCCATTAATATCAAGAATTTTTTTGTTCCCGTAATAATGAATTATATTTCTTATCTCCAGCTTCGGTAAATCCACTGTCTTTCCCCTCTTTGTTGAAAATGAGTTAAAAAGTAATTTACTGCGAAAGTTAGAGCTAAAAGAATAAGAGATAAAGCAATGGCTATTCCAAATTTACCCATTCGAGTTTCAAGCACTATTGCAGTGGTTAAAACCCTGGTTTTATCTTTTATATTTCCACCTACCATTAGCACTGCACCAACTTCTGATATAATACCTCCAAAACCAGCCATTATTGCAGCCAGTGTAGGAAGACGAGCTTCCTTCATCATTGCCCATATTGCCTGCCATTTAGAAGCACCCAGAGCAAGTGCTTGTAAGTAAAAATTTGGAGTTACCTGTTGAAATGCAGACATAGAAAATCCAGTAATTATTGGAAATGCAATAATAATTTGAGCAATTATCATTGCCATAGGAGTGTACATTAGATTTAAGGATCCAAATGGACCGCTTCTCCAGAAAAAAAGTGCTATAAAAAGACCCACAACTACAGGTGGAAGACCCATTCCTGTATTTATCATGGATACAAGAATTTTCCTTCCTGGAAAATGACGAAGTGCAAGAAACAGACTACAGGGAATACCAAGAATCAACGCAACAAAAGTAGCAATCCCTGAAACTTTTAAGGTCAACCAAGTAATTTTAAAAATTTCAGGATTTAAACCTAAAATGATTTTAAAAGCTTTTATAAAACCTTCAACAAAAATATTCATTTTTTCCCTCTAAATTTATTAATTTATATAGAACAATGCTTCTCCACATTTATCTTTTCCAAAATTTCTAATTATGCTTTGAACTTCTTTACTAAAAATAAATTTCATAAAATCTTTTGCAGCAGAGTAATTAACTGATGGAAATTTTTCTTGATTTACAATTATTATATGATATGGATTATAAAGAATTTTTTCTTTTTCAATCATAATTTCTAAATTTAAATTTTCTTTTAATATATTATAAGTTGCTCTATCAGATAATATGTATCCACCTTTTTCACTTGCAATTCTCAAACTAATTCCCATTCCCTGACCTGTTTCAATATACCAATCCCCTCCAGGTTTTATTTCTGCCTTTTCCCATATTTTAAGCTCCTTTTTATGAGTTCCTGAATTATCACCCCGAGAAACAAAGAGAGCTTTTTTTTCAGCTATTTTTTTAAAAGCTTCAATAATAGAAAGTCCTTTTATATTGGTAGGATCTTCTTGAGGCCCCAAGAGTATGAAATTATTATACATAATTTTTTTCTTTGTTTTACCATAACCTTTTTTCATAAAATTCTCTTCAGAAATAGGGTCATGAACCAAGAGCACATCTGCGTCTCCTCTTTCTCCCATTTTCAATGCTTCACCTGAACCAACAGCTAAGATTTTCACTTCATATCCATAATGTTTTTCAAATATTGGAATAATAATATCAAGCAATCCACTATCATAAAGACTTGTAGTAGTTGCTACAATCAGAGTTTTTCTTTGATTATTAAGACATGCATTTAAAAGAAAAATTATTATAAAAATATAAAAAGAATTTTTCCAGATTTTAAAATTATTTAAAGCATTTTTCACTTTTCCCTCAGAAAATAAGAATTTTATTGAAAGAGAAAATATCAGAAAAGTATTTATAAGTCAAATGATAAATCAGATTTGAAGTGGATTTAAAAAAGATCTTTAACTAGGGCATATTCTTTAAGAAAGTGATAGAGTTGGAGGAAAATCTTTGGTAAAACTTTATTGGTTAAATAAATACATTAGTCGATTCTTATGAACAGAGTTAATTTATATTCCAACAGAAAGCAAGAAATTTGTGAAAGTTGGGAGGAGTTTCTCTGGAGGGCATTGAGATTGGAATTTATGTATAACATCAAAGCACGCATCCTACTATAGGCGCAATTCCCTATGAGAAATTATGAAAATATATGATTGTGCCAAAATATATTGTGATGTTTCCTATTTTTCTTTTGAAGAAATCAAATATAATGTGTGAGTTATTATTTATGGTTCTTCTAAGGATGAAGAAAATGTATTAATCAACCTTTTTTATTGACAAAATCAAGTTGAAACTCCAGTAAATCATGCTCGCTTTTTTGACAATTTTGGATAAATTTTTTATATTTGAGCCTCATCAAAAATTTTAATCCCATTGGAGGAATGAAATGAAATCAATTAAAATTTTAACTCTCCTATTTATTTTATTATTCTCTACTCTCCTTTTCTCTAATTCACAAGAATTTCTTGATATCTCAAAGAAATGGAAATTTATGATTGATCCCCAAAATGAAGGAATAAAAAAAGAATGGTATAAAGTTGGCTTCGACGATAGTAAATGGAGAGAAATAGATGCTGGCAAAATATGGGAAAAACAAGGATATGAACTCTATGATGGTGTAGCGTGGTACAGAAAAAAGGTGAGTCTTCCAATAGAGTGGAAAGGGGAAAAAATATTTATAGGATTTGGTGGAGTTGATGACATTTATGATCTTTATATTAATGGAATAAAAATAGCCACTTTCGGCAGTATCAAAGATGAAATCAGTTACTGGAACAGAGCATCTTATGTTGAAGTAACCAAATACATAAAATTCGGGGAAGAGAATTTAATTGCTCTTCGTATTTATGACTGGGGTGGTGGAGGAGGAATCTCAAAGCTCCCTGCTGCTTTTTCTATAAGGAAAGAGTTACTTATTGATCCGAGAGACTATATTTTAGAGAAGGCAAAAGAAAATCCAGATTGGCTCTGGCCTTATTGGATTCAAAAAAAGGGAATTGCCTGGACCATGGTTGGTTTAGAAAATAGTTTGGAGGAATGTCTAAGAAGTTTCGATGGATCTATTGGAGCAACTATTTGGCCTTTTACCTTAAATTGCTGGATTTTAGATATTGGAAATAATAAGTTATATGCACCTGAAAAACTATCTCCAAAAGATATTAAGGCTAATTTATACGATGGCTATCTTCCAATTTCAGAATTTTCCTTTAACGCTAACCACATTAGAGTAAAAACAGAATACTTCATTTTTAGGGAGGAAAACTTTTCTTCAGAAGGAGTTGGTCTTTACCATATTAAATTGAAAAATAATTCTGACTCTTTGAAAAAGATTAGGCTTTTTGTGAGTATTAGACCATATTTAGTGAATGGTCGAATAGGAAAACTTAATAAAATTGAATGGAATAAAAAATTTTCTATAGTAATAGTCAATGATTCTCATATTATTTTTCCTGAAATAAATCCAGATTCCTTTTATGCTGTTTCTATGGTAAAACAAGGAGATGTCTCCAAATTTTTGCACATTAAAGAAATTTCTAAATCAATTGGAAAAAAAGCCGAAGACTATATGGGCATGGCATCGGGAATATTTATTTATAATGTAAAAATAAAATCAAATAAGTCCAAACAATTTAATTTTAAAATACCTTTAAAGTTAATAACTTCCTTAGAGAGAGAATTACCAATTTTAAAAAAAATAAATTATTCAAAAGCTAAAAATAAAACTATTTCTAAATGGAAAAAAAGACTCAATAAGGTAAAATTTAATATACCCGAAAAAAGATATTCCAATGCTTATTATGCTTCATTAGCCTATATTTTAATTAGTATGGATCACAATATGCCCCATCCCGGACCCTTAGCTTATAATTATTTCTGGTACAGAGACTCAGCTTATATTCTTGCAGCTTTACTTCGTGGAGGTTATTTTAATGTAGCAGAAAAAGCATTGCATTATTTTATGAAAGCTCAAAAACCTGATGGAGAATTTCCTTCAATTTTTGACATTGATTTAAACCCTGTTGGTCCACACGAATGGGATGCACAAGGACAGGCTCTTTTTGCTTTGACTGAATATTATCGATTTACTAAAGATAAAGATTTAATTAGAAAGTACTGGAATAAAGTATTAAAAGCTTGTAAGTTTTTAAAGAAATTAAGAAAAGAAAGATTAAAAGAAGAGTTTAAAAATACTCCCCTATTTGGAATCCTTCCTCCTTCTGCCTCTGCTGAAGATTTAGGTCCAGCTAAATGGCATCATTACTGGGATGACTTCTGGGCAATAAAAGGACTTTATGATGCCAGTTTTTTAGCTCAGATTTTAGGAAAATCAGAAGATGCCAAATGGATAAAAGAAGAAGCGAATCAACTCCTTCATTGCACTCAAAATTCCTATAAAGCTATTATGAAACAAGGGAATATAGATTGGATTCCCAATGGTCCAGAAGACCTTCATTCCTCCTCTATGGCACGAGGAACTTCTCCTGGATTATGGCCTGGAGGAGGTTTAAATCCCAAGGATCCTATTGTTAAAAAATCTTTTGAGCATTATTTCGAAAAATGGATAAAACCTTTTAATGGTGCTTATTTACATAGAAATAGATTTTGGCCCTATGGTTTAGAATTAGCCTATTGTTATTTAATTTTGAATATGAAAGATAAGGCTTTAAAAATTTTAGACTGGCACTTAGATCATCAGACTTTTCCAGAAAATTATTCCTGGGCAGAACAAATTAATCCAGAAACTTTACTCTTTCAAAGTGGTGATATGCCGCATTGTTGGGTTGCTGCAGACTATATTAATTTATTTAGAGCCTTATTCATTAGGGAAAAAGGAAATAAAATTATTTTAGGTTCAGGAATAAAAGAAGAATGGTTAAAAAGTGAGAATAAAATTTCCATAGAAAATGCCCCTACCCATTTTGGAAATTTATCATTTTATTTGCAGAATAATATAAAAAAGAACAATTTAATCTTAATATTAAAAGGAAATACTAATCCTCCAGATGGATATCTTTTTAAATTTCCTTTTGAAAATAAAAAAATAGTAGAAGTGAAAATTGATAACAAGAAATGGAAGAAGTTCAGCTCCAAGGAAGTTAAAATTCCAAAGAAGGCTCGGAGGATATTAATTAAATATAAATAGGTTAAAAAGTATTAAAAATCAATAAATAATTCCCAAAACAACTCAAAGAACTATTATTGCATTGTTCAAGTTTTTACTTTGATTTAGCAGCAAATACTGCATGAAAATATTTATTAGAAAAATGTAAAATTAAGAATTGCATTCTTCTTATCTCAAAGTTCATATTAAGGTGTTAAAAAGGAAGTAGCTGATTCATATGTTTTTCCAATAAAGAAAAATCTTTATTTTGATCTCATCAAAAAAGCTGCCAAATGGTCATATTATCAGCGCTATGGAACCCAAGTTCCTGGTTTTCATAAAGCTTGCCACACTTCAGATACTATAATTAAGAAAGATGGCACCAAAATTGATATTACTGGTGGTTTGCATGATGCAAGAGATTATGGCAAATGAATAGGTACTGGAACTACTCGTGTATTAGCACTTAATTTTAAGATGAGTTTGGAAATGAACTTAAAAGCAGCTCTAAATTACCAGAATTCATGGATGAAGCTGCTTGGAAGCAAGATATTTCTATAGAGGCTAGAAGTTTGGTTCGTGTTTTTTATTATATAATATTTATTAAATTGAGAATTTAAATTTCGAGAACCGATTATGGATTCCTAACAACTCCAATTTAAAATTTATTATGAAGTAAAGTCAACTTTTCTAACCAGCAAATTTATAAATTCTCTATTTAAATGTTTTTTATTTTTTAAAACTCTTTAAGTGGAGTAAAATCAATATCTGGTCTTTCATAAATCTTTGTTCCAACTATTTCATTAGTATAAGATTTTCTCCAATAATAATTATGTCCAGCCTCAACTTTCCAAGTTTCTCCTGTTTCTGGATCAATGACATCTGTTTGCCCAAGAATTGCATTAGAAAATTTACGGTAAATCTTATCCATGATTTTTTGTCTGTTCCAATATGAGTCATTGATTATTCTACAAATTTCTTGATTAGTCTGGGAAACAATCTGTGAAACATTAATAGCTATTTGCTGCTGGCTCGCCACCCATTGAGGATTCATTTTTATACTTTTAAACATATGTTCAGCAATTTTGCGAACTAACTCAACCTGAGAAGCAGGACAAGTGTAAAGAAATAATATAGGAACTGACCAATTTCCACCTTGCATACCCATAGACTGAACAATCTGAGTTACAGCTAAACCATATCCTACAAAAGGTTCCTGATCGAGAAAGAAACAAAAAGCTACCTCACCACTATGAAGTGTAAAAGAAATCCCTAAACCCATAAACTGAGCGTAAATTCTATTAAAAGCATTAACTACATCAGGCCTATCCTTCTGAGACACTATTTCAAAATTGAATAAATTAGGAGCAAAATTTGTTTGAAGGTATTCAATTAAAAAGAATCGTCCTGGTTTGTATCTTTTTACTAACATTTGTATTCCATAGCCTGGAGAATACCATGTACCTTCTATAAATCCAGACATAGTTAAAATAGGAGTAGGTAAAGCAAAAATTGGAATACGACTATCATTAAATTGAATTTGTATAGTTTTATTTGGATTTTGAGCAAGAAAAGTATGAATTATATCAACTGGAGCTCGACGAAAAGTCCCACCTTCTATTTTCCATCCCTGAGGAACATCAAGACTAAATGCTCTTTCAATAGGATCTTGCCAGTAATAATATTTAACTTTGGGAATTTTACTAACTTTTTCTTTTTTCTTCTTTGGTTCAGTAAACTTAAAGGATTCTAAAATTTTGATTAATTCATATTTCTTTGTCTCAAATGATTCTTTTTCACTCGCAATAATGTAAAGAATTCCACTCCTCTCAAATATTGAACAAAGAGCAAGTCCTTGATAGACTTTTCCTTCTTTCTTGAAGTAAAACTTACTCATCCATTCATCAGGAATGGTTCGAATTTGCTTACTTTTCATAATTTTAGGCTTTGAGAAAAAATTGGAGAGATTATGTAAATTTCTAATGAACCATTTTTTGCTGCTCGTTAGTTTATTCAAGAAAAAAGGATAAACTAAAATAAATGCTGAGCCTGTTTCTTGATTAATAGTGCTTATAAAAATGTATTTCTGTCTTATCACTTCAACTCGATAATTTTTAGGATATTTTAAAGAAAAACCCTCTGAATATTCTTTCGAAATCCAATCATCAGATGTAGGACCACAGTTAAATGAAAAAGAAATTAAGCTCAAAATAAAAATAGTTATAATTATTTTACGAAAGATCATTTTTCCTCCTTCTAAAAACTTTCCAGAAAATAAGTATTCCTTTTTTGGAGAAAAGGAAATAGAAATGATATTTTATTTTTACTTAGCAAAATTTCTCACCCCATGATTCTTTCTACCGAATTTATAGCATTGAAAAAAAATGATGTCAAGAATAGCATTTGCTAAATAGAGTAATAAAAAATAATAAATGTTTAGTAATGTATGTTTTGAGATTTGTAGAAATTAGATTTAATGGTTATTATTTAATGAAATATTTGTTAAAGTTGAAAATTTGGGTTTTTGAGGAGTGAGTTTAAACTTCTAATTACTTGAATTTGAAATTTGTTATAATGCAAGACCTAATCTCCATTGTTTGCCCCATTTGCATTTGCTAAAGCGACAAAAACAACTCCTATTAAAATTACTTTTTTATATTCTTCCATTTTGGATTTTTGTTTTTTTGTTCTATTGTGACAAAAGTTGAGATTCAGCAAGTTCAATTATTTTACTTCTTTACTTTTTGAAAGAATATCTACAAATTTCTTGTTTAAACGTCTTAATCGTGTTGAAATAACTGCAGCGATCTTCATCATTATTTTATAACCAATGTGATTGTTCTTCTTGAAAAGATCTCGAAGGAGTTCACCATTTAAGACAAGGACTTTTGATTTTTCCACTGTCCAAGCTGCTGCAGTGAAGGTGAAAGGCTCTGTAACAGCAGACCAACCAAAGATCTCCCCTGAGCCCACTGTATCTATTGTTAATTGCTCCACACCCATATCGCCCCTCATCCTGATCTCAACTTTTCCTTCTAAGACAAGGTACATATTAATCGCTAATGACTTTTCTTCAAAAATTCTTTCCTCTGCCTCATATTCTTCTTCTTTCGCTATTTCCCTAATATTTTCCAATTCAGCATCTGTTAATTCCTTAAAGACTTCAAACTTTTTTAATTCCTCAATTGATACCATAATTAAATTCCTCCTTTTCTTAACTATATTAACTTAATTAACTTATATTTTTTATTATTTCTATCGATATGGTAAATTTATATAACATAATTTGTTGACCCAGTCAATTCTTATTTCAAACGATTAGGACATGTTTTTACCCCAAAGGACAGAAGAATATCTCTCTATCGCAGGCCTCGTTCTACAAGGTAGGCAGGGATATAAAAAACACAAATAAGATTTTTGGCTTACTCTTGAGAAGACATTTATTAAAGAATTTCAAAGGCATAAAAAAAGAGGAAATATATGCTCTTTAATATAAGGTTTAACTATTCCTCTTTTTCCTTTCTTCTAATTCTCCTTGAACTTGTTTGATTGCTTGAATAACAAAGACACTTACCATTGAACTTTTTAAGTTCTGCCCCTTTGTGCCTCTCTTCACAGCCATAAGGCAATTTTCAAAATAATATGATAAAAAAGATACCAGCTTAAACCAGTAAACCCATAAAGGCATAGACCGCTAATATAGTTATAGCGCAGATAGAATGGCATAAATGAGAACACAAGCATATAACCAAGCGGTATATAAATTGGAATATGCCAAATCATGAAATAGCTTGGTGTATTAGAATAAAACTCCATGGCATTAAATAGATTTTCTACAAATATAGCACTCGTAGCTGCGAAAAATCCTGTTAAAAGGCCAGCTATCCATACCTTGTTCATCAATCCACGCATTCTGTAATAGAAATAGCTGAATAATAGAACACCAAAAATCCAATAGAGAAATATATAGACTGGAGTCACAAAAATTTTAGGGTCATTTGTGAGATAAGTAACTAAGCCTAATTTAGCTTCAAAGAAATAATCAATAAAGGGATAAGGAAGAATTGAAAGCAATCCTAAAAGCCATAGATCTTTTAAAAAATTCTTTCTCCCTCTTTGCTTCATAGTAGCATAGAGAAGCACGCTTAGAACAGAAAGAATAGTAATGTATACTAAGTTTATTGATTTAAGAAAAATATTAATTGTTAAAATGAGTAATATGGCTATTAAGCTGCTTATAAAGTAAATATCAAGCCTTGTAATCCGTTTTTCTCCGTATGAAATTAGTTTATTTAAATACATATTATCGAATGAATATCATCATCATAAAACTAATAATTGCTACGACTAATGTACCTATAATTATTGCTTGCCGCCATCGCAATTTCTGGGTTACAGAAATTGCAATTGAGAAAAGCACAATATGCCAAGCCAAAGCAATAAATTGATAGCTTGCAGCAAAAAAGTGCCAAAAACCTGGGCGAGCTGATATTTCTATCCACTCTTTTTGAGTCATTACTCCAAGGAGGAATAAAATTGTAGCAATAGTCTCAGGTATCCACATAACAAAAGCAGGAATAGCCATAGCAAATCCTAACACAGCCAAGGAACCTTCGAATGTACCATTTCCCTTAAAGATTTTACTCAACAATTGTACCAAGCCAGCAGCCAAAATCCACCCTAATAAAAATACAGGGAGTGTGAAAAATATCTCCCAGAAGTAATAGTCTTCAGCAGGAATTGCTATCCAAGCTGGAAACACGATTTCAGCTCGCACAATAGCCAATCCAATAACTGTTAATGTATAGAGAACACCAATCAGAAAAAAGGCTTTTACACCATAAATAAGGTGTTGTGGATCTTTAAGCAAACGATTAAATGTGCTTCGAGGCTTAATTACTACACCACCAAAATAAGACCAAAAGAGTGTCATATTTATCTAACTCCTTTTATTTTTGTATTATTTTTTTTATTTTTCTTCTAAATTATTATTTGATTTACCTTAATATGTCTTCAAATTTCACTTTTTTTCAGCCATTAGTTTAGCCTTAAGTTCTGGCAAAGTGAGGCGATCAACCATCCAATTCTCTGCAGGAACCTCATGAATTATGACCCATGTATAGTGTTGTGGTTGTTTTGCTTCTTTTACAATCAAGTCTGTAATTTTTCTACATAAATCAGCTTTTTGCTCTTGTGTAAGAGCTCCCTTCCCAAAATACATTTGAATTAATGGCATTTTGACCACCTCCTTACTTTATTATGGTTTTGTATTATTAAATACTTTTTTGCAATGATATTTGATTTATTTAGTTTTGAATAAAATTTTGTATATTTTTTCATTTCAATGATATGTCCGCATAACCTCTTTTTCCACTTCTAAACTGACTTACAATTTTTACTTACTATCTATAGCTCTCGAATCTTATTTTTTCAAAGAATTGTTTTAAGTTTATAATTTTATTTTTGATAAATAAATTCTTTTTTTAATTGGTAAGTATAGGGAAGATTTCTATTTTTCCAACCATTAATAGTTCGATAACCCTTTTTATCTTTTTCTCCTTCAAATCCTTCTTTTATACTAAATACTTTAAGGAAACCTGCTTGTTTAGCTATCTTAGCTGCCTTTAAACTCCTTTTACCACTACGGCAAATGAAAATTAAAACATCATTCTTTGCAAAACGTGATTCTAAGTCTTGAATAAACTTTTCATTTAGAATCAGCTTTTGTTCCTTTTCAGACCAAAACATTAAGGGGATGTTATAGGCCATTTCTGGATGACCTATAAAAACATACTCTGCAATACTCCTTACATCAATCAAATGAGTTTTTGGATTCTTGAGCATTTGATAAGCTTGATGAGGTAAAATTTCTTCAATATCTTGTGCTTTAATAAAGCTGAAGAAAATAAGCGAAATAATAACAGTTAAACTTATTTTTCTCATATATCACCTCTCTTCTTAACTATTTTCCCAGGAAAGTATTTAATTTTAGTGGATTATATATCATTTTTAAGAAACTAAGTCAATTTCTGGCTTTATAATATGAAAGAATAAATTATGCCCTGCAACTATTCTGCGAATGAGTCCTGTTTTTAGTCTTGCAAGAATAATCCAGAAATTAAGAGTATTTTTTTAAAATATTATCTATTTTATTAATTAAAATTGAAAAACAAATTATACCAAGTGCATCAAAAAAGAGATCTTTTATTGAAAATATCCGCTCTGGAACAAAGACTTGATGTATTTCATCACTTAGGGCGATTAGTAAAGAGAGAAAAATTATTAAAAATATATGTTTTTTCTGAATATTTCTTTTAAATCCTTTAGTCCAACCAACAAAAAAGAATACAGCCAATATTCCAAATTCAAAAAAATGGCTAATTTCATCAGGAACTCTCTCACTCCCTGGAATATCAGGTAAGGAAGACAAATAAAAAATTAAAATATTATATAAAATAAAAGGAATCCACCAGAGAATTAAGGTCATTTATAATAAAGAAGTGAGGTACATTAGCCATCCAAATAGAATTGCTCCTAATACCATAATTAAAAATAAGAAAAATCCATATTTTAATTGGTCTTTTAAATTATTTCTCCGTATAAGTGCTAAAACAAGGGAAGCTAAGGCTGCGTAAATAACCATTGAGATAAAATGACTTTTAAAAATCATTTTTTCTTTCCTCTGGCAATATCCCAAGCATCAAGAGCAATAAGATAATTAAGAAGACCAGCACCCGCCAAGTAAGCTGTTCCATATTCAAAAGTAATACTGCTCATATTTCCTTCCCCAAATTGAAAAATCCTGGAAAGGAAATATAATATTCCATTGCCCAAATCAGAGAAGAAAGCTAGAATTGTTAACGGGTTTTCAGTTTTAAAGGTATAAAATTTACCTTCCATAATAAGTCCTAATGAGAACATCGCAATAATAGAGGCAAAAAAGATTGCGCCTCTCCAATATTTTTTGAGAAGAAAATGCCCTGCACCAGGTATTATCCATCCAATAAGAAAATACCAAAATTTTTTCATCTTAAAGAGAAATATTAAAAAATAATATTTTACAAGTCAAGAAATTTATAACTCATAAATTGCTTCCCATAATTTTTGCAATCTTTATAAACCAAATTTTTTCTTTTGACGGATTATTTCTGGTAAGTTTTTTCGGAAAAGTTCTTTAGTGCGTAATATCCAGTTTCTGAAATGATCCTCTATATTTTCTTTTGTCCAGCGATGATTTTTAACACTTTGCTTGGAGAAAATAAATCCTTCTTTCCTCCATTCTGCTTGTGAATGACACACCGGACATCGAATTCTCTCTTGATCAATTCTCTCAAAAAGCGAAGAAAAACAAACAGGACAATGATTTAGAATTTGCTCAGTATATTCTTTTGATTGGAAGGAAGAAGAACAAAGTTTTTTAATAGCATAATCCAATCGAGAAAGAGAATCCTTTTCAAGTAAAACCTCACCAGGTCCAGCGCCAAGGATAAGAAAACTATCTATAATTTTAAATCCTAATCCAAGAAGAAACATATTCATAAGTGGTAATTGAAAGGAAAACCAATCTATTGGACTTGCAACTCCTATGCTAACTGCTGGTTTTGAATAAAGTTTTTCAAAATAAGAGGGCATGAGTAAATATTTATCCATAAATAATTTAAGGGAGCCTGGAATCGTGGTTACATAAGTTGGCGCTATAAGAAAGAAAGCATCTGCCTTTACAATTTTTTCCATTAAGGAATAAAAATCATCAGGTAAAGGACACCGCTCATTTTTAAAAATGCATCTCATGCATCCATTACATTGCTGTAATTTATAATCCCTTAAATTAATTATCTCTCCTGATTCATAGCCATTATTTTGGATTTTTTTAAAAATCAATTTAGACAAGAGCTCTGAATTTCCTCTTTCTCTAAATGAGGCATTTAAAATAACAACATGCATTTTTACCTCCCTTAAATGAAAATTCCAACTAAATTCAAAACTTAATATCCAAATTAATTATTTCGATTTCTTTATTACTTGCTTTTTGTTTCGGTCATTGGAACTTAATTGGAATTTGTAATTTGGAATTTTCATATTTTTATTATATCTATTTCAAGACTTTTTTCGAGAATTTTATTAATAAAAATTAAGGAATATATTTTAATTAGAAAATGAAAGTGATTGACAAATTTACAGAATTAGCTATAAATAAAAGTGAATGGGCGATTAACTCAGTGGCAGAGTGCTACCTTCACACGGTAGAAGTCGGAGGTTCGAATCCTCCATCGCCCACCATTTAAAACTTATTCTTAGAAAGAGTGGAAAAGTACTTTTTTCTTTTCCCTCATTTCATGAGATTGTTGAAAAAGAAGGATTTTTTTATGAATCAAGAGGATAATCGAAAGGAAATAATTCTCTTCTTTTCATATATTTTGCATTAAGAATAAAGTGAACGAAGTTTATAGAACATTTATTGAAAAGTTCAATGTGCCGGAAAATTTAAGAAATCATTTACAAATTATTTTTAATAGAGAAGAAGCTATTTTATTAAATTATTTAAATGATAAAGAGGAAAATATTCCGAATTTAATAAATAAATTTCCAGAATTAACTCCTAAATTAATTGAATCACTTTATAAAAAAGGATATCTCATTAGAAAATTAGAGAAAGGAACGTTTTATTATATGAGCAATACTTTTGATCAGATCTTAAAAAGATTTGTAAATCATGACTTAAAATTTCAGAAATTATCATCTGAAATAAAAGCTAAATTTCAAGAATATATAATGGAAATCTATTTGCAAAAAATGAAAGATAGTAAAAAACCTGTCTACAGAGTTATTCCAATTGAAAAAACAATTCCTGATAAAAGACAATTAATACCTTATTATCAAGCAATACACTATCTTAAAAAAGCCTCTATTCTCGCTTTAATTGATTGCATTTGCAGAACAACACATCAGAAATGCGAGAAACCTCGGAGAGTCTGTCTTGCGCTTGGAGATCAGGCAAAATTTTTCATTGAAAGAGAAATAGGAGAAGAAATAAATGTTGAAAAAGGATTGGAAATTCTTAATATTGCAGAAGAAAATGGATTAGTTCACTCTATTGATAATAAAGAGGAACCCAGTTTCCTCTGTAATTGTTGTGAGTGTTGCTGTGTATTTGTTCAAGGTTTAAAAAAATATGGAATTTTTACATCAATAGGAAAATCTGGCTTTATAGCTATTCAAAATTCAGAATCATGCGACGATTGTGGAATATGTGTAGAGAAATGCATTTTTGAAGCAATATCTTATACTGAAGGAAAAATTCAATTTAATGAAAATAAATGTTTTGGATGCGGTCACTGTGCTTACCACTGTCCTCAAAATGCAATAAAACTAATACAAAAGAAATAAATCTTACCAGAAATTTAATTATAATAATTAAAAAATTTATTTTCTCTTCTTTCTTTCAAATAAATTTATTCTTATATTAAAACTCATATCTGGAACTGTATCGCTTGGAGGAATTTCCTCTGCTATTGAAAATTCAATTTTCTCACTCAGTCTATATCCGAAATAAAGCTGTAATGCTCTATTTGATATATCTCCATATTTAAAGGGCGAAGTTTTTAATATACAACCTAAATACATTCTTTTATAATGCAATTTTATTTCAGAAAGAAAAATAAAATTCCTTATATCCCAGTTTTTTAACCATTCTGGCTTTTGAAAAAATGAGATATATTCGAATAAATTAATTAATAAATTTCTATTTTTATACTCGACGATTAAACCTGAAATTAAAAAAGGGGAATTATTACTAAACCCAGGCTTAGACAAAAAAGGGATTCCTAAAGCAATTCTTTCCTTAAAAGAAAAATTCTTATTCTCGAAAATTTTTCCCTCAATACCTATAATTAATGGTAAAAAATTTGCTGACCTATTACTATATAAAAAACAATCTTTCAAATAATAATGAACCTTGTTTTTTTCATACTCTTCTCGACCTCCTTTATACAATCCAAAAAAATTATGAAATTTCTCAATAAAATTATCCATTATTCCACCATATGCATAAGAAAGTCTGAGATATAATTCAAGAGTAATAGAATTCCGCAGACCATATCTAAAACCTATTGTTCCAGCAACGAGTTCCATGTCATTTATAGAGGTCTTTTCATAATCAAACATGAAAATATTTGAATAATGAATTTTTAAAGAAAGAGAAAATTGATTTTTTTCTAAAATAATGTCGTCAGAAAATGGAAAATAACTAAATGATTGAATAAGTGGAAATTCCACATCTCTTGATAGTAAAAAAGGAGGTGTAATAATTAAAAAGAGAAAAAAAAGAATATAAAAAAATTTAATGTTTTTCATTTGTCAAATTAAAGATTTTCCTAGAATTTAAATACTATACCCCCGCTTACTTCAATGTTAAGTTTGAGATTACTTTCATGCCAATAGAAGTGCTCACGAAAATCTGCCCGCACTCCGAAATAATTTGAAGTATAAATTCTAACTCCAGCACCTACATTATAACTCAGCTCATTCCATCCATTTTCTCCTAAATAATAAGTTCTTCCTATTCCTGCAATAGCAAATGGTATTAGCTGAGGATAACTATTAGTTCCAGTAAATTTTGAAATCTCAATTAAAATATTAAAGTTGTAAAAAATCATGTCATTATTTATGCGAGGAATATAACTTAAATCAAATTCAAAAGAATAACGAGATATTAGCCATAAAATCCGTGTTCCAAATATGAATTCATTTTTACCATTGTCAAAATCTATTACACCATCTATTAAGGCCAGTTCAAAATCAAGTGATTTTGCATTAATTGCGAGAGGATTAAAAAATATAGTAAATATCAAAATTATTCTTGAAAATTTTAAAATTTTTTTAAAATTAAACATTTTTCTTTTTATTTATTATAGTTATTATAGTAAATAAAAATACTTTTCTACAATAATAGTTTCTAGTTATAATAAACAAAAATTAAAAATTGAGGACAAAAATGAGAAAAAAATTGATTTTGGTTATTTTGATTTTACTTTTATTTTCTTTGAATTGTTCTAAAAAGAAGAAAACAGAAACTCCACAATGGAAGGGAAAAATAGAGTATGAAAATGGAATAAAGATAATAAAGAATCCTATAGAACCTGTTTTCGGTGAATTAATTTTAGATTTGGAAGAGGATTTAATTATTGGAAATGAAGAAGATGAAAATTACATGTTTTATAGAGTTCGAGATATTGAAGTTGATGCTGAGGGAAATATTTATGTTCTCGATGCTGGTAATTATAGAGTACAAAGATTCGATAAAAATGGAGCATATCTTCAAACCATAGGGAAAAAAGGACAGGGGCCTGGAGAATTCGAAAGGCCTAATAATCTTTTTATTGATGCACAAAATAATATTTATGTTTCTGAAGGAAGAAAAATTCAAATTTTCAACAACCCAGGAGAATTTATAAAAAGCATTCCAATTAATTATTACATTTATAACTTTTTTATAGATTCAGCCACTAATATTATTACACAGTCCTCTATCCGTTCGAAAGAAGGATCCTCAAAATTAGTTATTATGAAATTTGATTCTCAAGGGAAAATAATGAGAAAAATTGCTGAATTTTCTGATGTAAAATCTGTAAAGAAAAAAGGTAGTGAAGGCATAATAGTTTTTACAATTTATCATAGCTATAACTATAGGTTATATCTCAGCCCAGCAAGTGAACAAACTTTTATTTATGGTTACTCATCTGAATATAAATTATTTAAAATGGACAATAATTGTAATTTAATTTCGAAAATCGAAAAAGAAGAACCTTATTATTCTATTAGCCAAAAGGAAAAAAATCGTATGTATCGTTTTATCGAGGAACGGATTTCTCGTGGAGGAAGAAAATGGCCAAAAGATGTAATAGAAAATGCATGCCAATTTCCACCACATCGCCCATTTTTTAATGGAATTTTAACTGATGACAAAGGAAGAATATATGTTAGGAGAGTCGGGTCAATCTTGGATAAAACCAAAGAGGTTGAATTTGACGTATTCAATAGAGAGGGAGTTTACATTTATAAACTAAAACTCCCTTTTATACCCCGAATAATTAGAAATGGATTTATATTTGAAATTTTCACTTCAGAAGAGACAGGAGAAGTGAAAATCAAAAGATACAAAATAAAAAACTGGTGGAATATTAAAGAAAATATTTGATTCTAATTAATTAATCCAGAAAACGTGAGTCTATCAATACTTTCTTATTAGCCATATAAAAAGCCAAAATTAGAAAATTAAAAGAAGAAAACTTCAGCTCTATTTTACAAGGCCAGCATTCAAAAAATTAATTTGGAAAGGTGTCTATTATCAATTTATTTGTCCTGAAGAATTAAATATATTAAAATTTTATGGAATAAAATAAGTAAAAAATTAAAGGGTGGGTATTAAAATGAAAAGAAAATTAATTTGGTTAATCTTAATTTTATTTTTGTTTTCCTTTTGTGCAAAAAAGGAGAAAACAGAAACTCCACAATGGAAGGGAAAAATAGAGTATGAAAATGGAATAAAGATAATAAAGAATCCTATAGAACCTGTTTTTGGTGAATTAATTTTAGATTTGGAAGAAGATTTAATTATTGGAAATGAAGAAGATGAAAATTACATGTTTTATCGTGCTTACAGTATTGCGTTAGATGATGAAGATAATATTTATGTGCTTGATGCTGGAAACTATAGAATACAAAAGTTCGACAGAAATGGAGTATACCTCCAAACTATTGGAAGAAAAGGACAGGGCCCCGGTGAATTCGAAAGACCCTTTCGACTTAGAATTGATAAAGACGGAAATATTTATGTAAGAGACTCGAGAAAAATAAAAATTTTTAACAAAGAAGGGAATTACATTAAGGATATTATTCTAAAAAATTTTGTAATGAATTTTTATCTTGATTTAGAAGGGAATATAATGGCAAGGGTTTTTAAATCAACCGAATCTGGGCGAGTGAGTAGCTTCGACAAAATAAATCCAGAAGGTGAATTATTAATCACTTTTGCCCAATTTCCCTATGGAATGACTCTTACAAAAGTAGGAAAAACTAGATGGGCAATTTCCCATTCCTATATATACGATTTATTCATTACTTCCCTCACACCTGAAACATTTATTTATGGCTATTCAAAGGATTATGAATTATCAGTTATTGACAGAGACGGGAATGTTTTATTTAAATTTTCAATAGATGAATCATATCACCCTATTACTGGAAAAGAAAAAGATAAAGTAAGAGATCAGTTTAAAAGAGTACCAGATGCTGTGAAAAAAGCCATTCAATTTCCTCCTCATAAGCCTTTTTTTATGGGAATTCTATGCGATGACACGGAACGCATTTATGTTATGAGATTTAAATCAATCTTAGACGAAAGAAAAGGATATGATTTTGATATTTTCAGTAAAGATGGTTATTATCTTTATAAAACACATATTCCTTATTATCCTTATATAATCAAAAATGGTTCTCTTTATACTCATATTACATTAGAAGAAACAGGAGAAGAATTAATCAAAAGATTCAGAATAAAAAATTGGTCAAATATAAAAGAGAATATTTGAATTATTTTAAAATACCGGAATTTCTCATAACCTTCTTAATTTCCTCCTTCGCCTTATCTGAAATTGGCAAAAGGGGAGTTCGAGGTGGTCCTCCATAAAAACCGAGTAAATCAAGTGCATATTTAATGGATGGAATGCCGTATTTATTAACTAAAGTATTGTTTAAAGGCAAGAGTTTTAACTGCAATTTCCTCGCTTCTTCTATCCTGCCTAATTTTACAAATTTAAAAATATTAATACATAACTGGGGTGCAACATTTGAAACAGCAAGAATTCCTCCTTTTGCACCAAGGAGTAATCCTGAATAAAAAACACTGCCAGCACCAACTAAAATATTAAAATCTTCTGAAACCTGATGAATAATATCACTCAAGAAATTGAGATTTTCAGAACTATCCTTTAAACCTGTGATATTAGGATGATTTGAAAGTTCAGTAATTAATTCAGAAGATACTTGTAATCCAGTAAATTGAGGAACATTGTAAATTATTATTGGTTTTGGTGATAATTCCGCAATTTTTAAATAATAATTTTTAAGAGATTCAAAATTCATGTTTAATTTATAATAATGCGGAGTTTTAATTAAAAAGGCATTAATGCGATAATTAGCTAATCTTTTAATTAATCTGACTGTTTCTTTCAATGACTCCTGAGCAATCCCTGCAATTATTATCTTATTGTCAGGAGTGCATTTTTCAAAAATCTCAACTACTTTTTCAGATTCTTCATTGGATAAATAAACATTTTCTCCGGTTGAGCCAAGTGCAACATAGCCTGCCAAATTGAATTCATTATATCTCTCAATATTCTTTTCAAGATTTGCCAAATCCAAATCTTCATTAGAATTAAATGGTGTTGTCAAAGGAGAAAATATTCCTTCTAATTTCAATTTCATTTCAATTCTCCTTATTTAATATTTAACTTAGAATATTTATAATATTATTGTGGTTTAATCAACAAATGAGAAAAAAAATTATTTATATCTTTATTTTGATATTTTTATTTAATATAAATTTACATGCAGAAAATCCTATTCTTCGATTAACTAAGCTTGATTTAAAACTCTTTATATTCCCAAAAAGGCATTTTCTTAGAAGTAATGCTTCTTTAACAATTTACTCAAATGTTGAAAGTTTAAAGGCTTTCAGTTTTTACATATCACAAAAACTTAAAATAACAAAAATTATTGATGAGAGAGGAAATTCTCTTATATTTTCTCAAAACAAAGTGGAAGATATTTTTCCAAATTCAAGAACAAGCTTAATTATTGTTAATTTAAAAAATAATTTATTAAAAAGAGAAAAAGTAAAAATAAATATTTATTATGAAGGATATTTTTATACGCCATCCGAATATAATCCTAAAAATAAACGCTATAAAAGAGTTCTCTCGAGTATTACTGAAAAAGTTGTATGGCTACGGCCTACTCAATTATGGTATCCATATATTAAAGATAATTTCATGAAAATAAGAATTGATGTTACTGTGCCCAAAAATTGGATAATTTTAACAAATGGAAAATTAGTTGAGAAGAAAATTTTAATAGGAAAAATAAATTTTATTTATGAAGAAGAGAAAACAGGCAGTTTAGACATATTTCTTTTTGCAGGACCTTATGTTTCAAAAACTTTAAGAACAAATGAATTTAAAATTATTTCCTATCTTCTCCCTCAACATAAAAACCTTCTTGATATTTATAATCAAAAAACAGCAGAAATAATAGTATTTTATACTAAAAAATTTGGCTCACCAAATATTAAGAATATTAAAATGATTGAAATTGGGACAGAATATGGTACAGGAACTTCCTCTCCTTTTGGATATGCAATTGCTTCCCATTTAATTACCAAAAACTGCCCTATTATTGCACATGAAATTACCCATCTCTGGTGGGGAGAAACAGTATTGGATAATTTAGGTCCAGATTCCTGGCTAAGGGAAGGTTTTGCTACTTTCTCAGAAAATTATTATAAAGTAAAAACTTTTAGTAATTTTAAAATAAAGAGAAGAATTCTCTTTGATTTTTTATTCAGGGCAATCTCTCATGGAAACCCAGAAACTCCTTCTATTTTAGAAGCCGGTGAAAAGGAATTAGCTCAGAGATACTTAGTTTATGAGAAACCAGCATATATGCTTTACACTTTGAAATATTTATTAGGCGAGAAAACTTTTTTAGAAATTATGAAAACTTATCTCAACCAATTTAGAGGGAAAATTGCTACTACTTCTGACTTCATTAACATAGTTAATTCAGTTTCTTCTCAAAATATGGACTGGTTTTTCAATTATTATTTAAAAGGGAAAAAAGTACCGAGATACAGGTTAAAATTCGAAGTTAATGGAAAAAATTTAAATGGAGTAATTTATCAGGATTTTGTCCCAAATGATTTCTCAATGCCAGTTGATATATTAATAAATACTAATAAAAGAAAAATATTACATAGGGTCTTAGTAAGAGGAAGTAAAGAGCAGTTTAGTCTGAAATTAAAAAAGAATGAAAAAATAAAGAAAATAATTATTGATCCAAATTTAAGTATTTTAGCAGTCCATGACGAACTTGAAGCAGTATGGAAAGCAAGGAAATTGAGAATTTCAATGAATAAAATTAAAAATTTTAAAAAGATTAAAAAGGAATTATTATCACTTTATAAAAAATATCCTGAAAATACATATATTCTTCATGAAATTGCACAATTTTATTTTATGCAAAAGAAATGGAATGAAGGATTAAAAATTTACCAAAAAATTATTGACTTAGCTCCTAATTCAAATGTAATTCTGGCTTTTGTCAATATTGCTCAAATTTATGAGTTAAAAGGAGACAGAAGAAAAGCGCTTTATTATTTTCAAAAAGCTCTTGAACAAGGCTCAAGAAATTATACTTTAATGCGATGGATTCTTAAAAAAATTAGTGAATAAAAAAATGGCGCGCCAGGAAGGACTCGAACCCTCGACCCGCTGCTTAGAAGGCAGCTGCTCTATCCAACTGAGCTACTGGCGCACCCTATTTATTCTCTTATGGTCGGGACGAGAGGATTCGAACCTCCGACCTCCTGCTCCCAAGGCAGGCGCGCTAACCAAGCTGCGCTACGTCCCGCCTTCATACCTCCTATCGCAAAAGTATAATAGCAAAGCCCTTATTTAATGTCAAGATTTTGTAAGCGTCCATAACATATTGGACTGCTGAGAGTCTTTTATAAAGCAGTCTATATAATATCTTAAAGGCGCTAATTTGTTAAGACTTTTATGAGGTCTCTTAGTGTTATACCAGATGAGCCATTTC
>Ga0209426_1000228_pt1 | contig 77742 bp, 82 predicted proteins | sample Deesub1362B_J571_FD_187697 | JGI IMG/M metagenome (GOLD analysis project Ga0209426, IMG submission 187697) | Deep oceanic, basalt-hosted subsurface ecosystem from Juan de Fuca Ridge flank, Pacific Ocean, CORK Borehole 1362B_J2.571 (SPAdes)... ... | reverse complement strand
ACAGAATTAGGCAAGATAAAGATGATAGAACTCTCCAATGGAGAACGAATGACAACAGAATTAACAAAAAAACAGAAAGACATACTTAAGTCTCTAAGATTATGTGCCTAAAAGCGAGGAGTTTAGGTTTTCATTATATACATAGAACTCAAGATATACTGGCTGAAGCACCCTGTAATGTAGCTCAACTGTATCTTTTACTCCATCACCATTTGGAGAAAAAATATCCTCTGTCTTGTATAAACCTGTGATACTTGTAAACTGACCCCACGATACCTGCTTAATTTTTTGGAGCACATTACCTGCCCTATCCCATGCTGTAAGCCTTATATAGAATCTACCTTCATAGGGAGGCACCCATGTTGTGAACACATCATTAATCACCGGTATATCAGATGGTGGTCTGATAAGACTCCATTTGTCTGGATTTCTGACATCTGCATATTCAAGACTGTATCCCTCAAAGTTAAGGTCAGTGGCAATTCCTTTTAAGATAATCCCTGTTCTTTCTTTTCTTATCCTGAGTTCTACTGTCATGTTAAGCAGAGAACTGATGGCCCAGAGGTCATCATAACCTCTACCATAACATAAACTTGATTGGGAAACAGGTCTATAATATGTAATATAACGTTGAAGTGGTGATATTGATACCTTTAAAGGAGATAACAAATCTATTTCAGAGACTATGGACTCGGTCACAGAGGTTATAAAATTAGTAATATAGATACCCATGTAGTCTTTACTTATAACAGAGACATTGTCAGACAACCAGCCCACTAACTCCAATGCAGGATATAACATATAATCGGGATAATCAAAAGTTTTTATCTTCTTTTTTTCTTTTGTTTTTAGATCAATCACCAATATATTAGGACCATATGTTTCATTACATAGAGGGCCTTCGCCCATAGATGAAATACTTTCAAGAAAAGCTATCTTTTTGCTATCAGACGACCAGCTAATATTCTCCAGCGATGGAACACAGAACTGCTCTTGACTCTTAATCTCGTGAATTGTATATGTATCTCCATTAATATCTGCGATATTTAAATACATCCCATTGTTGGATTCAATAGTAAAAGCAAAAATCTTTTTATTGGGTGCTATAAAAACTTTGTTTACATAATCGGAGATTTTTACATGATTGCCTTTTTCAGATGCATCCATAAACCAGAGCCCATTATTTTGGAATAGGATTTTCTGATTCTGAAACCAAAAAATTTTAGGAAGATCATTGAAGATAGAAATACTCTTCTTATTTCCTGATGTATCTGATACCATTAAAACATCTTCATTTATGTTGGCATCATACCTACAATAGGCTATCTCTTTACCATCGCTTGACCATTCAAGACAATCTTCATAGTATACAAAGGAGTCAACTTTTACTTTCTCTATGGTCTCAACATTTATAAGCCAGAGTTCATAATTCCCTGAAGCGATATTAATGTAAGAAATATATTTACTATCAGGTGACCACTTTATATTTAAAAATCTATTTTTATAGCTTTCATTATGTAAAAAAATCAATTTTTCTCCGTTTATATCTACCATCCATAACTCAATTGTGGTAACTTTTGTGTTTCTGTCAAATTTCAAAAAAGTAAATGCAACTTTCTCTCCATCTGGTGATAAATAAAACCTAAAATCATAATACATGTAATCTGGATTATTCTCTGTCCAATCAAAAGGTATAAGTCTCAGAATATCCTTTCCATGAGGAGACATTACATAAATCCCAGCAGGATACTCTGGTGCATTTGTATTAGTATAATCAATAGAAAAAACTATTCCGCTCTCGTCAGGCAACCACTGCCATTGCTGGGGATCTATCTGAGGAAGCATACATGTAAGATTATTATTCATTAGATACTCTGTACCTATTGCATCTGTAAGAGGTAGACGGTTATTGTCAACCACTACGGGCAAACTACCCAAGACATTACCATCTGTATCTATGACCTCTACGCTGTACTGGCCATCTGTTACCACTGTACCATCATTGTTAAGACCATCCCATGTTATAGTAGTCCCTGTGGTATCAATCAGTTCATCTCCAGCAAATTCTCTTACATATCTGCCCTTTTTATCTACTACCACTATTCTAACTGTCTGAGGTGTTTTAAGCCTGAAAAAGAAATCTGTGCTGTCCTTAATACCATCACCATTAGGTGATATGTAAGGTTCAGAGACCCAGAGATCCGCATCCTGTACTCCCAACACTCTCGATGCCTGATTATTATCTTCACTCCTCTCAATAATCAGGTTAGCAGGATCAACCTTAATAGTTATCTCCTGAAAACCTTTCTTTCCTGAAGTATCATAAAGAAATGAAATTGTGTCTTCTGCGTTTCCAGAAATCAAAGGAATGATACCGGTCCCTATCAATGTGCTACCTTCATAGGCCTCAACAGTAACATCTGAAGCATCCTGCTCTCCTATGTTGTTTACCGTTACATTAATAAAGACACTGTCACCATCTTTTGGTGCAGATGGTGAAAAAACTATAGAATTTGTTGAAATTGCAAGGTCTGGAAGACTCAGTATTTTGATTGTCTTAAAGGCATCATTGTCGTCCTCTTTTATCTCTTCTATGAGATTGTCAGGGTCAACCTTCACAAAGACTATCTTCTTTCCTGATGCTGCTACATCCTGCCATAAAAAGGAAATACTTCTACTCTCGCCGTGTCCAATTGTATCTATATTTTGTCTTCCTATTAAGACGCCATCCACTCCAGGGGTACCCAGATAAAACTCCACTACTACATTCTGAGCAGGCGAAAAGCCTGTATTCTTCACAGATACTGATATAGACACACTACCACGCTCCATTGCAGGCTCCGGGCTTATTACTAAATCCTTATAGGAAACTGTAAGATTAGGCTTCGCGACCCCCTCCACGGTGAGAGCTATACTGGCTCTGTTGTTGTCTTCTGAGAGTTCTAAAAACCGATTAAAGGGATCAACCTCCACTGTTAAAGGGAGATTAACACCTTCTTTGTCAGCCTTCCATGTATACTCACTTGTAATAGTCTCTCCAGCAGGAACATCAACAGTTAATGTTGCTATTTCATATGCTTCTTCAGGAAGGTCAATAAAATATCTCACTTGCACATTGTAAACATCTGTTGTGCCTCTGTTGGTTATTTTAGAGGTAATGGTTAGGTCGTCAAAGATACTTATTTTATTTGAGGATAAAGATATATCAGATGGACTTATTACAAAATCATAGGTTGGTTCAGGATAAAGCACCCTAACTGCAGAGTTATTTTGTTCATTTGACTCTTCAACAGAATCATCAGGGTCTACCACTATGAAATAGGTATGTTGATCCCCGTCTCTAACACTTACAGAGAATGTAACAGTAGTTGAAGACTGTCCTGGAAAGGCTACCACCTGCTCTGCTACCTTGGAGTCCTCTGTAACAGCCCCTTCATAAAGAGCTACTTTTGCCTGTGACACACTGGTTCTCCCCAGATTCCAGATTTTAGCATTGATAATAACATCTGATGGAAGATACATTACCTTAGAGGGAATAAAGGTAATATCCTCAGTTTTTATTGAAAGATCTGGGTCAATATTTGCTTTCCATACGGCCCTCACTGCAAGCGCTGTCTGATAGGGACTTCCATACCAGCTACCACTGCCTGACTGTTTGCTCAGGATATAGTTCAATCCCCTGTTTGTTATATCCGTCGATATATTAAACTCTCTCAGTGTGAGTACTGCCAAAGCAGTATCATAAACCGTACTCGGACTGTTTCCAAAACCACCATCAGGATTCTGGTGTTCCAGCAACCAAGCAATCCCTTTTTCTATCTGGTTGTCTAATTGGTACTTCTGTCTGTATCTGTTAAAGGCCATAAGTACATTTGTGGTTGCCTGTATAGTACTGCCTTCATCATTACTTCCCCAGCCACCGTCACTGTTCTGCTTTGACTTTAAATATTCAATAGCCTTCATGATGGCCTCATTATCTGTATAATCTGATAGAGCCAGTGCACTCAAGGCAAAGGAGGTATCTACTGGATTACTCATATAATTATCATTGCTTCCCCAGCCACCGTCACTGTTCTGTCTGGAAATAATATCCCCTATTAATTGAGTTACATCCTTACCAGCCTTTACAAACACCTCTACCTTTCTTGACAGGTAGTCCATGTTACCTGACTCAATATTATCAAGCCATTGAAGCCCCTTATTGTAGTTTTCTTTGGCAACCTCAAAGTTCTTCAAGGCAAGCACTGCCTCTGCTGTATCTCTATCAACGGTCTGGTCTATGGCAACCCAGCTACCATCAACTTCCTGATGTCTCATCAACCATTTGACACCATCTTCAATATTTGGGGGAAGTGTCCTTGGTTTTAACTCAGGTGGTGTTATACCCGGATTCTTAGGAATCTCCTCCTTAGGCACTAATGTAACCTGGATTACTCCATCTCCATCGGTAAGAATGGAAAATCTTGTTATCCACTTATTTCTTAGATTTTCTAATTTATAAACCTCTTCTACTCTAAAAGTACCTGGCAAAGTGAGAAGAATAAAGGCCATCTTAAATGACTTCTGGGAGTTCGAGGCATCAGGTATCCGTTCTCCCTCCACTGCTATTATATCCTCAATAGTGATATACTGAGGTTCTCCTATGATGGTAACATCCTTTTCAGGAAGTTGAGTAGGGTCTATTGAAGGGTTATTTATCAGAAGCATTGGAGGCACCTGAGTTTTATCCACAAATCCCATTAAATAAAGGTCAAGGGGACTATAATTCTTCTTTATAGCAACAGATGTAAAGGTTCCGTCTCCATTGTCCTGCCAGTCATTACCGTAAAGAACAGAGCCATCTGTATCGAGTAGATAACTCCAGTGAGAAGCATCCTTGCCCAGAAGTGCTGTACTGACATTTCCATCCTCGTCTATAAATCTTACATATGCAGCCCAGCGATGAAGCATCTCATGAGACAGTGTCGAAAGGGTTACCTCAAAAGCAGGGTCAAACGGATTTGTTATACTTTTGGCAATATTTCCCATATCAATAATTCCTTGAAGTTTGCCCTTACTACCGTAAAGATCAGAATAATCAAATATTTCAACACCTATCCCCTTCACATCATTTTTTACTGGATGATAAAATGCTTTTATGTCTTCTTCAGGCATCTGAAAGTCAAAATTAGTAAAGATTACCAGAAAATCGTATTCATCCTCATGAAGTCTATAAAACTCCTTTGCTATAGTCTGTCGTGGTTCTTCATTTAGCGTACCATCTGGAAGCCTGGCATCATAGTTTCCTTCCACCTCCATGACTGTAATATTGCCATAATCACCTATGGTTGCTGCAGTAAAATCATCTGCAGCCACATTGGTAGCACTGAACAATGGGATCAGAAACAAAAAATAAAAGATGGAAATTACCTTTACCGGTTTAATGAAAACCCCAGACATCCTCCCTCCTTATTCCTTTGTATCTAAAGATTGATCATTTCACCCCCAAAATAGTTGAACCTCTGAAATCCTTTCTTATCCTTTTCACCCTTTGTTCCTTTTCTGCTATCTGGATAATTATTCTCTCGGCCTCATCTGTACTCTGGAGCACCAGGGTATCCTCCCTGATAGCTGAAATCCTGAATTCTTTATTATGAAACCTTATCTTATCGCCTGTCCTGATTACTTTCATCTCACCATCAGATGTCCTTATAACAGCCATCCGTCCCTCAGGGTCAGTCTTGAGGACCTTGAAATTAACCTCTGAGTAAAGATCTTGAGAAAAAGATAGTGTGAATATTGCCACTAATAAAATTAAAATGAATGGCGCCCTTTTAATTAAGTCTTTTTTTGTATTCAAAGTATCCATTCTACCTCCCATTAACTGAAACATGTGTCAAAACCATCACTATATCCATTCAAAGCCTACCGCCCCTGAAATATCTCCAATTCCTCAAACCTGAATCCCTCCTCTCCCCCCACCATAAGCCATACGCTATAACCCAATCCCCTTCTCCTTATTCTCCAACCACCAATCCTTGTACTCCCTCAGTTTCTTCTTTATGGAAGTTCCATCATTCGCCTGCAGATACTCCCAGAGTTGATTCTTATCATCTGTGGCTTTTACCCCATAGTACCTCTGCCTATAGTCAAGAAACACTCTCAGATGATCCACTACCTCCCTCAGTGTCTTCCTCAACTCCACCTTACCCAACTGTAACTGATAAAACCACCTCTCACAAAGCCATAACCTCCTCTCCATCTCATCCTTGATCCATTTCGTCTTGTTTTCTTCACTCCTTAAATCAGCAGATGTTATAGGTGGCAATGTTGAAGGATGCTTGGCTAAGTATGCTCTTACTACTTCTAAGGGCTCTGGTTTCGTCATTTGAGAGTCATGATATTGAATCTGAATAACTTTATTCCCACTCACCCATCGGTATGTCCATCCTGTTACACTCAAACCCAATACTATATTGTTATCAATCTGTCTTACCACAAATGAATCATCTGGCAATCCATAATAACTCCTAAAATCTCTCTCCACCTCATGCAACAACCACCTGTCTGATTCACCACCTGCATGCTGGGTCACCTGGACTTTGACACTGACAAGCTTTTGCCGTATTTCTTCATGAGGAAGTCCTCTAATTTGATTTATGTTGGAATATCTTCCGGTGCATACTGTGTCCTCATGGTCCAAATCAAAATGTCCTGCTAAGCCTACTATTCCAGACCCTTTCCCCATATTAGATCTCTGAGATTTATAACTGTATACCCCGATATCATTTGTTATTAAACAGTCGCTCAGTGTGTTAAATGCATTCGCTTTATTAAAAGCAATAGAACAACTCATTAATACCATGAATATCAATGTTAATAACGTTTTGCTTATCTTCATCATGTCCTCCTCTTATTCATACTGCTCTGTTATTATCTCCTTTATTATATCCCTCACCCTCCAGTTCCCTCTGCATCCACTGTAGTCTTGCTTACATAAAGTATCTCTTTGCAATATCTCCTCTATCTCTTTTTTGTTCCCTCCTGGATAAGCCACTATCAATGGAACATATGAATCACTGGGATTCAGACTGCCATGCCACGATTTGCAGGCAGAGCCTGTCGTGTACCTATCTATGGCCTCTCCTGTCGTCTTGTCCTTCATTATAAGCACTATATCCCCTGAACGTTTTTCATTATTCATCCCTTTTATCCTTAATTCTGCCTCTATGTACTCACCTCCTGTTAAGGATGTCAGGCTCTCTGTTATTGGATTACCATTGTTGTCAAGTCCATTGAATATGTAATACTTACCATCTTCCATCCTTATCAGTATCTTGTCTATTGAGTTCCAGAGTCGGCCAACTGTCTCTTCTTGGAATTCTATATAGTCATCTGGATCACTAAATCCCAGATGTTTGGCATCGTCAGGATGATAACCTCCAAGCATTACCCTGAATACTTCTGCTATCTCGCCTAATGTCTTGTTGTCTGTCCCCATCATTGAATATATATGCGCCATTGGGCCGTTAAAGGCAGCTACTATATCTGCACTCTCAATTGTTGAAGTTGGCCTATATTCTGCCGGTATACTTTCTTTCTTGGAAATTTCTTCTATCTTCTCAGGAACAAGAAGACGATACTTATTCCTGATCCCTGTATTCTGTATGCTGCCTACTGCCTTCATCACCTCCCCCAACTCCCATATGTGGAGATTGTTGTTGTATTTTTCTGCGTCCTGATATTTCTTCTCATTAAATCCTTCAACCCTTAGTTTACATGAAGTATCAGGTTCAACTATCCTTTCATCAGGTAATGTTACTTTTCCAAACTGTGGCATCGCTGTATGCCCCTCCTTTATGCCCTCAAACCTGAATCCCTCCTCTCCCCCCACCATAACCATATGCTATAACCCAATCCCCTTCTCCTTATTCTCCAACCACCAATCCTTGTACTCCCTGAGTTTCTTCTTTATGGAAGTTCCATCATTCGCCCGCAGGTATTCCCACAAAAGATTCTTTTCCGTAGATGCTTTTACCCCATAGTACCTCTGCCTGTAGTCAAGAAACACTCTCAGATGATCCACTACCTCCCTCAGTGTCTTCCTCAACTCCACCTTACCCAACTGTAACTGATAAAACCACCTCTCACAAAGCCATAACCTCCTCTCCATCTCATCCTTGATCCATTTCTCGTTGTGCTCCCTGCTCTTCGCTTCTTCATCTGTCATCGTTATGGTTGATGGAAATTTCCTCAGGTATGCCTTCACTACCTCTATCGGTTCAGGTTTTCTTCCTGTTAAATCTACATATTCTATTCTTACTACAATATTGTTATTGCTTACCCAGGTATAAGTCCCTGCTCCCCAGTTAAACACTCTGTTGCCTTCTATCAAACGAATTACTGTACCTGCCGTTAATCTTGCCTCTAACACATCCGGGTCTCTATAACCGCTCTCCACCTCATGCAACAACCACCTGTCTGATTCACCACCTGCATGCTGGGTCACCTGGACCTCTATGCCTATTATTTTCTGCCTCGCTTCTTCTATCTGTAACCCCTCTATCTCTTTTATGTTAGAATATTCTCCTGTGCATACTATATCATCATGATCTATCCCAAAATGCCCTGCCAATCCTACCACACCAGACCCCTTGCCCATATTCGCACCCCCTATGTCAAAACTGTATTTCCCTATATCACTCGTTACCAAACAATCACTTAATGTGCTAAATACCTTGCCCTCTACAGAATTGTATATGCCACATAGAATAAGTACCATCACCATCATTATCCCTGCTCTCTTCTCCATTGCTTTCCTCCTTATTCATACTGCTCTGTTATTATCTCTTTTATTATATCCGTCACCCTCCAGTTCCCTCTGCATCCACTGTAGTCTTGCTTACATAAAGTATCTCTTTGCAATATCTCCTCTATCTCTTTCTTGTTACCTCCTGGATAAGATACTATCAAAGGTACATACGAATCACTTGGATTCAGACTGCCATGCCACGATTTGCAGGCAGAGCCTGTCGTGTACCTATCTATGGCATCTCCTGTCGTCTTGTCCTTCATTATAAGCACTATATCCCCTGAACGTTTTTCATTATTCATCCCTTTTATCCTTAATTCTGCCTCTATGTACTCACCTCCTGTTAAGGATGTCAGGCTCTCTGTTATTGGATTACCATTGTTGTCAAGTCCATTGAATATGTAATACTTACCATCTTCCATCCTTATCAGTATCTTGTCTATTGAGTTCCAGAGTCGCCTTATCTTTGTTGCCTGAAACTTCAGATATTTATATTTATCTCTGAATCCAAACCACTTTATCGCCTCATCTGGATAGAATCCTCCAAGCATTACCCTGAATATCTCTGCTATCTCTCCCAGTGTCTTATTATCTGTCCCTATCATTGAGTATATATGTGCCATAGGCCCATTGAATGCTATAACTAAATCAGCATCTTCTGTCTTTGATGTGGCTCTGTACTCTATGGGCGTCCCTTTGATCTTAAACACTTCTTCTATCTTCTCAGGAACAAGAAGACGATACTTATTCCTGACTACTGTATTCTGTATGCTGCCTACTGCCTTCATCACCTCCGCCAACTCCCATATGTGTAAGTTGTTGTTGGCAAGTTCAGGGTATTTCACCTTATCTACATTGAACTTCTTCAATTTCAGTTTACATGAATCATCACCATGCCATATTTGCCAATCTGTTATATTTCCACTCTCATCTTTTATAGGTACAGACAACACCATCTGTTCTGACGTCGGCATCGCTGTATGCCCGTGGTCTGCTGTTATGATGAATATCTTGTTGTCAAACTCCCCATACTTCTTTAACCATGAAATTATCTGCCCTATCTTAACATCTGTTATTTCTATCAAAAATTGTCTGTATATATTCATCCCTTCAAAATGAGCTGCATGATCAAGCCCACCAAAGTACACTACAAATAATGCAGGAAAAGGCACCACGTTTCTTTGAAGAAGTAGATCCCTTAACTTTGCATTTAAGTATCTCAAAGAATAATAACTTGCAATATTGTCCAGTGCCTTCGCCTCATCCAATACCTGGGGCATTAGAAAAATAATGTCTCCTACATCTGCTGTGGCCCAAAAATCTACCCCACGAGCATAATGACCGCTTACAAGTACATCTCTATCATATGAGCCAAAATATTTACTTACATTATACTGTTTACCTATCCACTCAAATATCGTCATAGTAGATGAGTTCAAAATACTATTTTGTGATGTTTCTTTGGCCTCTGCACCTGGCAATACCGGTACAAAATCCCACTGTGCCTTTTGATTCTTACTGTATAGATCATATCCCTTAAATGCCCCAGACCCAAAGGTAATTAAACCTAATGGTGGATCAAAATATGGTGGAACTTTCCTACACTGAGGGCCTGAAGTACAATTGTAAATATCCCTCCCAAAAAACTCATTCCCCACTATCCCTGTCTCCTTCGGCATCTTCCCTGTGAATATGCTGGCCCATGAGGCCAATGTGATACTTGGAAAGATGGCGGTTACATCCCTGAGTTTTATGTGCCTGTTTTCCCATCCTGTGGGGTCACATGTGGTCCCGTCGTATCTCCCACCAAGCACCTCACACAACCCCTTGAGGAGATTAGGCTCTATATAACAACTCTTCCCTCCACAGCCTCCTGGATCACTGTATGACACCTCATCAGGATTATATAGTACATCCTGCCTCAGCCCGTCTATGGCTATGAGAAATACTCCCACAGGCTCTATCCCTACATGCTCTTTTGCACCATTTATCTCTACCTCTATCTTGTTACCTATGCCTCCATAAAGAACGGCTGTATTGGAAAGGTCTGTCTTTCTTGCTGTCAGGGCAGCTTTTGGGAGATTTGAAACAATGAATCTATCCTTTGTCTGTCCATCTGCTGTTGTGTCTTTTATCTTTACAAGACATCTCCCTTCAGAGAGTTTAAATTCCAGAGGATACTCTGTGGGATAGTAGTTATTCACATCAGGCGGTGCTGTATCTGCCCACTGTTTGTCAACTGTTTTGATCTTCCCTGTGAGATTACCACAGTCCTCTGTGAGTGCCTTTGATATGAGTTCCACACGGTAGAGTTTTTCTGCTCTGCCACCGTCTGAGTACTTTATCTCTTTAACCTCACCTTCCTCATTCACCACTTTTATCCTTGCCACCGGTAGTGCTGCTCTCTGGCTCCTTATCTCCACACCTGTGCCATAATTGAGAATTATTTCAATCTCATACCTGCCTTCTTCATCAAACCAGAAACCCCTCGTCAGGGTTATTGTGCCCTCTGGCTCAGGTTCTATGGGTATGTACTCCACTGGTGTGCCATTCTTGTAAAGCACAAGATACCCTGAGTAGGCCCTGTACTGTGGTGGGGTTATCCTGTAGTTTATCCTGTAGTCCTCCTTTACAAACCCCAGTTGGTTTAATAGTACAACCGGAAGGGGTTGAATATCTACCTCTACCCCATAGACCTCCATTGTGGCTGTGGCTGTCTGGGTGATGGTCTCTGTTTTTCTGCTACACTTAGAACAGTTTGCAATTGCCCTCTCCTGTTCTATACTCGCACTGCTCTGTATCTCTATGATATTCAGCCCTGGCTGAAGTGTGTACATGGCTGTATAGATGCCTTTACCCTCTGCAGTACCCTCTATCCCTGAGAATCTGAGTGCGGCTTCTGTAAAGTCTGTTACTACCTCATACTGCCTGGAGCCCACTGTCTTAGGGCAGGTCTTGGTGTTGCCATCACAGTTAAGGGTTACATCTACATTCATGCCTTTCTCCACCAGATAGTACATCCTTGCCTTCAGGAGTATCTCCTCTCCAGGTGAGCCTGCATCTATGTTGTTGCCATAGGGGTCGGAGGGGTAGGTGTACTGTACTATCAGTTGTGCATCAGGCTCTGTGTCTCCATCACAGTTGCCAAATGCATAGGTGTACAGATGAAATACTTCCCTCAATTGCCCTGCCACTGCCTCTATGGGATACTCCGCACCAGGCATCCCTCCAAGTACTACCTGCACTGCTGCTCCATCAGGGGATGTCAGTACCTGTAGGCTCTGTGCAGCAGCCTTTTCACAATCCCGCCACAGAGGTATGTTATCTATACATGCCTCCTCTGTCCTTACGAGATAGGCAGCCCTTGTGTCCTGGTTGGGATTCGGACAGGTGGTCTGTTCTATGGGTTGTAGCACTGTGAAGTCTACAGGTATGTTTGATATGGGGTTTCCATATTGATCCTCCACTGCCACTGAGACAAACCCTGCAAAACTCAGTATCATCCCCCTCTGTCCGTCCCCTGAGAGTTTCCTTATATGGTGTGGTTTGTCCGGAAAACCATAGACTGTGAATGGCACCGTGAGAGAGACACCCGTGCTCAGGCTCGCATCCACTATGTTCTCCCCTACCTGCTCTGGATAGGGGTATTTGGCCCTGTCTCTGTCTTCGTACCAGAGATAGGTAGGATTGTCCCGGGTGTATCTGCCAGGAATGAACTTTACAGAGGCTATCCCGCTGAAATCTGTCTTTACTGTGATGCTCTGCTGCCCATTGGTGAATACCCCTCCTCCTGCCCTCACCGTGAATGTCACCTCTGCTCCCTTCACAGGTCTCATTTCTGCAGTATGTACCAGTACCTGTAGGGGTATGGGAAGCTCCTTGCCCACCGTGCCCTCCTGCATGTCAGTGGCAGTTATCTTGTGGATGTATCTGGCCCGGGAAGAATCATACTCAGGTGGCTCTGAGTAGGGATTGATGAGCCTTTCCCTGTAGTACTCTTCCCATCGCTCCATTGACCAGGCTGTCATCCCCCCTGCCACCATACCACTGAGCATGTAGCCTGCCTCCCCAGTCTCAGGGTCCTCTTTGATGTAACCGATCCCCTCCCAGTCTTCATGGGTTATGGTGTTTGGCTCCTGATTTATGGCATATGGCAACTGGACAATAAGACCCTGGTTCACGGCATCACGGATGTCTTCAATAATGTTTTCATCAAGTTCTAAACTGGAGAGTATATTGTCCACATTCGTCCTGTCAATTGTCACTATCTCTAAGCCTGTCTGCTGGCTACTGTATGCTTTCTGTATGAGTTTTGCCGTTGAGATACCTTCTACCTGCCAGTTGTCTTCAAACACCTTGTGTTCAAGCACAGAGCCTTGAAGTGCCGACAGTTCCATGAACAGTTTGTGGCTTGTGGCTCCTGGCCTATCCCCAGTATTATGTGTGCTTTCCACTACCTCTACTGCCCTGAGGTCTGCATCTATATATATACCTTTCAGTTGCATATCATAAGGGGTATCAAGCAGATAGGTTACCTCCACAACCCCTCCCACCGTTACCACCGTGGGCACAGGCCTTATGAGGCTAAGATGTAGCAGTGATGCCAGTTCCTCCTCTGCTTCATCCCACCTCTTTATGTAATCCATGACCTGCTGAAAAAGCAGATCATCTGCCCCCTCTTCTGGCTCATGGCCTATGGCTGATGGCTTATAGCCTGTGGCTTTTTGAGAAACTATCCCCATGACTACAAGGTTGCCCACTGTGTGGACATTCTCTATAGCCTCTGGGCCATTCGGCGAGAGGAGTTCCACCTCGAGGGTATATTCCTCTCCTATGGCCAGTCCATCCCTGCCCACCGCCACCCTCTCGCCTGCTACCTGAAGCACCGGTCTTAACCTCACAAGATACCCAGGTGTGTTTGCTATGCCTCCATAGGAGTTTATTACCTGCTGGTCCTCTACTGTCTCAGGTTCATAGGTGATGGTTATCTTCTGATTTGAGAGTTTATATGCTGGAAGGGTTACATCAAAAAGGTCTTCTCCCTGCATGCTGCCTGCCCTGAACCGCACCTTATGTATAAGTTCCTCCGGTATCTCTGTGTATTCGTGGGTTATCAGTATCTGACGGAACTGTAGACTCGCAGGAAGTATCTTCATCTCTTCTGGTATGAGTGTTCTCCTCCTCTTGTAGTGCTCGGCAGGCTGCCCTGTCTCTGTGTAGAGCCTCTCTTTGAGATACTCAAGGGGTGTCAGTGTCTGTACCACCCTGAGATATTCTCCCCTCAGCTCCTCTGCTACCTGCCAGGCACCTTCTGCTCCTTGCTGATACTCATATCCCTTTACCTTTATGCTGGTGTCAAGGCCAAGCCAGGTCTTCCCATGCTCGTCTATTATTGCACCCCTGTAGTTGGCATAGGGCACCTGCGTCTCTACCCAGATGTGTTCTATCTGGAAGTTTGTTATCCTGCCTCCCTGTATTATCGGCTTATAGGGTATCCCTGCCTTCTGGAAATACTCTACTATAGCCTCAGGGCCTTCTACTCCAAGGAGATTCTTGATCCTGTCAATTGGCTCACCCCTGCCCACAAAAAATTCCACCACTCCCCTGACATACCTGGCAGGATACCCAGAGGCCCTCAGCAGTGCCACAAGCAGTGTGGCCTGGTCACAGTCATTGCCAGCACCTTGCCTCAGTGTCTCTAAGGCTCCCTTCATGCAACCCCAGTACCACTCAGTCTTTATGTTGTTCTTTACCCACTCATATATGGACACAGGACTCCAGTTCAGCTTCTGTGCAAGTGAGGCTATCTCTTCTGTGATGGGTGCCAGGGCGCTGCCCTTCAGATCCTCAGACCTTACCTCCTTGTCCCCTCCAAGATAGGCAGGTTTTATGCCATCCCCTTCCGCAGGCTCCTTGGAAGGATATCCAAGATGACGGTAGGGAAGACTCCCCAGAATGGACCTTTTCTTTTTGTATAGTATCCCCTGAAGTAGTCCCTTAAGTCTATGCAGATGCTGGTTTATGGCTCCTATCCTGTGGCGTATGGCAGATGGCGTATCACCCTGTCTACTGCCTACTGTATGCCGTATGCTGTCTACTGTATCCAGATACTCCCTTATCACTTCCGTGTATCTCTGTCTTAACCGCTCGTGCCGCTCCGATGCCCTGCCTACAACTGCCTTCCCCCTCTGCTTGAACCTCTCTTTCATCAGCAGATTTAATACCTTTACCTCTTCAGCAAGCTTACTCAGCCTTTTTATCTCTTCTTCAGGACTGCTACCACTTTCAATCTTATCTATTGCTCTGTTGGTAACCTTGAGGCTCTCAATGAGCAGAGACTGTATCTGGGCCTCTATGGATCTGCCTGCCGCCTCCTGAAAGGAAATAAGTATAGAAATGATTGTTCCTATTAGAATTACTAACAGTAAAAGCCCCCTCTTACTGTGCAAGTTCACCTCCAAAAATAAAATTGCAAAATTCTATAGGACTACATCATCTTTTGTCAACTATCTTTAATCCTGTTCACCTGGTTTAGAGAATCTTTTCCTTTTTTATCTCTCTAACTATCTCTTCAACTGTCAGGTTCTTAAATAATCTCATCCGTTTTTTAGTATAATCCCCTTCCCCAGATTCGTATAAAAGAATAAATCTCGTAGCACCAGTATATCCTAATTCTTTAACTAATGCATCCCATCCTTTTGTCTTTATTTCAGCAAGAGATATATCTATCCCTTTATTTTACCCTCTAAAAATTTGATTTGGTAATTCATTCTTACTACCATATTCATCAGTGGAGAATGGCTTTGCTGGCGATTTTGCAAGGTCTTTCTTTAAATCAACTTTCAGTAATGGGTGTTTCCTCATTAGTTTCAACAGAAGGAACTCCTGTTGAAGATCCTCACTAAAATACCATATGATATTGTGATGTCCAAAGAATCTTTATTTGGGTGTATGCCACAATTGGTAGAAATAGATATTGATAATATTCTTGTAGAAGAGAGTCTATTTAATCTAAATGAAGTTATATTCTCTGAAGATATACTTACAGATACCCTCAAAAGCTCTCTTGAGAGTCTTGGTGTATTAGAACCTGTACTGCTCTATAAATACAGAGACAAAGAAATACATCTGATAGATGGTAGAAAAAGAATAGAATTCTTAAGAGACAAGGGCCAGGAGAAGGTCAAGGCACTTTTACTACCAAAGTCTACACCTCTAAACGAATTATTCTCTTATATTCTCTATCAGAAAAAGACCCAGATTCTTGAAAGCACCATAAACACTATACAGTTTATTAAAAAGGTGTCAGACATATGTGGAGATACAGACTGGATAATAAAAAATATCTGCATTCCCCTCAGAACAAAACCTCATAAGAGACTATTTGAAGAGATTGAGATAATAACAGAGCTGCCCTATGAAGTAAGAAGATTCTTCCATGAAAAGAGATTCTCATATAAACAGATACTTAATCTTTCATATTATCCCCATGAGATACTCACCACAGTACTGTCCTGGAGAGGGGAGATTTACCTTACAGCATCCCTCTTTGAAGAGATTGTGGTTCTGCTGAAAGATATACTTAAAGCAAACAGAACAAGTATTGAGGAGTTTCTCTCAGACCCCAAGATAAAAGATATATTTAAGGCAGATGGCCCCCAAAAAAAGAGGACAGAAGCACTTAGGGAGTTTCTCTTTAAGAAACGGTATCCCATACTTGTAGAGACAAATAAGAATATCAAGCAGGCTATAGACGAAATAGGTCTTCCTAAGAATATAGACATCTACTGGGATAGGACCCTTGAAAACAAGGAGTTGATTGTAAAATTAAAAATATCTCTTCCAGAAGACCTTATTCAGAATCTGGATATATTAAGCAACCAAAAGACTTTGGAGAAGATTTTAAAGGTACTGGATAAACTATAGTCTTCTATGCCATAACCTTAGGGATACAATAAGTACAAGAAATGGCCCCTTCTACCTGGCATTCACTTCTCTTCACACTGTCTCCGAATATCTTACGGTACATCTCAAGTTCCATATTACAGCTCTCTCTATATTTATGGGCTATTGAGGTTATAGGACAATTATAGTTTTTGATATAGAAGTACTCCCTGTCTTCTGTTAATTCAGAAAGATACCCCTCCTCTCGCAACGTTTTAACCATACTTTTCACTTTTTCTTCAAGAGAGGTTGTATTGTTTATATTCACACTCAATTTTTGTATAAATTCCTCTTTGAGCCATCCAAACACCTGATTTACCTTCTTCCTTCCCTCCTTCTTCTCTATGGTTTCCAACAGTCTAATAGCAAAAAAATCATACTGCTTAGGGAATACCTTTTCTGCCTTTTCTGTCAACTTATATTCAAACTTAGGTCTTCCAATGCCACGTCTCTTTGGTGCATTGGTAACAAGTCCTTTCTTCTCAAGTGCCAGCAGATGTTGCCGGATACCCATGGAGGTAATATTCAGGAATTTACTCAACTGGTCAGTGGTCATCCCTCCTTTTTTCTTCAGCAATTCAAGTATCTTCTGTCTTGTAGGATTCTCTTCCATTATTTCATACATTTAAGCAACCATTAATCAAGATTTTTTAGAGCCGGCTTTTATCCCTTTAATTAATGTTATCCTATATTTCTCATGTTGAAATGGATGAATTGTTGGAAACTTAGAGTAAAGCCATTTACTAAAGATCTGCTTTTCTCCTTCATAAATAGTTACATGAACCGCAGGATTCTTAGGTTCATTGGAAGCTGAGGTGATTGTTAGTCCATCCATGCGGAAATCAGGTAGAAACTCTCCTACTTTTATCTTTATATTAGAGTTTGGAATCTGATACTCATCTCCCAACTTTATGGTAATCTGCTGCGAACTGTTGGTACTTTTGTCAACTATCTCCAACACCACTGCATCCCATTTACCTTTCACCTCTTCAGGCACAATCACTGTTGTCTGACCTCTTGGCATAACTACTGTGGGTTGTTGCATCGTTGGTGTATGAGCAGGAGCAGGTGGCGGCTCTTCTTTCTCTTTACATCCTGTGATACTCAGTGCTACTATTATAATTCCTACAAGTATAAATTGAACTTTTTTGCTCATAAAGCCTCCTTTTATAAGATGATTTGTAATTATAAATTGTATCATTTCAATCTTTATAATTTCAAACAAATTTTGGTATAATTTTAATTGCTCCGGCGGTGTAGCTCAGTTGGTCAGAGCATGCGGCTCATATCCGCAGAGTCGGGGGTTCGAAGCCCTCCACCGCCACCATTGTTTATATCTTTTCTCTATAATAAAAGACCCTTCTATTAAGATCAAATATACACTCCCTTTTAACAGCTTTTATGTTATACTTAAAGCCAAAAAACTTTCAAGGAGGTAGAAATGGGTGACACAAAGATTCTACTGCCAGAGAGAGAAATCCCTAAGAAGTGGTACAATATAATGGCAGATATGCCAAACCTCCCCAAGCCACCCCTTAATCCAGCAACTAAAAAACCTGTAGGTCCAGAGGACCTTACACCAATATTCCCAATGGGTCTTATTGAACAAGAGGTATCTACTGAAAGGTGGATAGACATACCTGAAGAGGTTTTACAGATCTATACCTTATGGAGACCAACTCCACTGCATAGGGCCAAAAGGCTGGAGGAGGCTCTTGGAACCCCAGCAAAGATATATTATAAATATGAGGGAGTAAGCCCTGCGGGGAGCCATAAGCCCAATACCTCGGTACCTCAAGCATACTATAACAAGATAGCAGGTATAAAAAGGATAGCTACAGAAACAGGTGCTGGGCAGTGGGGCTCAGCAATGGCACTTGCAGGAAGTCTCTTTGGGATGGAAATCACTGTATATATGGTAAAGGTGAGTTACAATCAGAAGCCTTACAGAAGAATTGCTATGGAAACATGGGGAGCTAAAGTGTATGCAAGTCCTTCAGAATTCACCCAAGCAGGAAAAAAGATTTTAGAACAAGACCCTGACAATCCTGGTTCTCTCGGGATTGCTATCTCAGAAGCAGTAGAGGATGCAGCAACCCATTCTGACACAAACTATGCACTTGGATCTGTGCTTAATCATGTACTACTACACCAGACAATTATAGGGCTTGAAGCAAAAAAGCAGTTTGAGCTTGTGGGCGATTATCCTGATGTAATCTTTGGTTGTTGTGGTGGAGGAAGTAACCTCGCAGGAGTGAGCTTTCCCTTTATACAGGACAAGATAAACGGCAAAGAACTGAAAGTGGTTGCTGTTGAACCTGCCTCCTGTCCTACCCTTACAAAGGGTGAGTTCAGATATGATTTTGGAGACACAGCAGGACTGACTCCTCTAATTATGATGTATACTCTCGGACATGACTTTGTGCCTCCAGGCATACATGCAGGAGGTCTGAGGTATCATGGTGACGCACCACTTATCTGTCAACTCTATCATGATGGTATCATAGAGGCCAAGGCATATCATCAGACAGCAGTGTTTGAGGCTGCTGTTCTGTTCGCCCGTTCAGAGGGTATCATCCCTGCACCAGAGAGTGCACACGCTGTAAAGGCAGCAATTGACGAGGCAATACAATGTAAGGAAGAAGGCAAAAAGAAAACCATATTCTTCAACCTCAGTGGACATGGATATCTTGACCTTCAGGCATACGCAGACTATCTTGAGGGCAAGCTGGAGGATTATGAATATCCAGAGGAGAAGATAAAAGAGGCACTGGCAAAATTACCAGTGATTGACATATAATTTTAATTGAAGCCTTCAGGTGCCACAGGGCTTAAAAGGGAATCCCGTGAAAATCGGGAGCGGACCCGCCGCTGTGACCCTGAAAACAACCCTTTACCAGAAAGCCACTGTTGAGCACCAGGTTTAAGCTTGGTGCTTGATGGGAAGGCGGTAAAGGACAGGGAAGCCAGAAGACCTGCCTGAAGGCATGGACATTGCTCCTCGGGGGCTGGGAGTGATGTCAATGAGGATGAAAGCGGGTTAAATCCTCAGGGTTTTCAGAAAAGCCCTGGGGATTTTTTTTGAAAGCAAAAAGGATAATATGTCAAGAAAAATAGAAATCATCCTCATTACAGGTGGTGCCAGAAGTGGCAAAAGTAGTTTTGCCTTAAGAAAGGCCGACTCTGTTCAGGGCTCAAAGGCATTTATTGCAACAGCACGCCCTGAAGACCCTGAAATGATAGACAGAATAAAGAGGCACCAGAAAGAGAGAGGCTCTCACTGGAAGACTTACGAGTGTCCATTAAATCTAAGAAAGACTCTCAGAGAGGTTCTTCAACTCCATGATGTAATTGTGGTGGATTGTCTTACTCTCTGGATATCGAATCTGCTTTTTGATACGAAGGAACCAGAAAGGGTTAAAGAAGAGATAGATATGGTGATAAAGACCTTAGAAGAGGAAAGCAAGAATTCTGTTAAGCTTACAAAAAAGATCTTTTTTGTTACAAATGAGGTAGGAATGGGAATTGTTCCTGAGAACATACTGGCAAGACAGTTTAGAGACCTTGCTGGTTGGTGTAATCAGGCATTCTCATCTATAGCTGATGAAGTCTATTTTGTAATCTCATCAATACCAATAAAGATAAAGGGGGAGTTGTTATGAGTTTGAGTAAGTCTTTAAAAAGAATCAAGCCGGTTAAAAGAGAGCTTTATGAAGTGGCACAGAGGAGGCTTGACAGCCTTACAAAACCTCCAGGCAGTCTTGGCCGTCTGGAAGAGTTTGCGAAGCGGTTAGTAGCAATATATGAGACAGAGATGCCAGAGATACCCCGAAAAGTGGTCTTTACCTTCGCCTCAGACCATGGTGTAGCAGAGGAGGGCGTGTCTGCATATCCTCAGGAGGTGACAAGACAGATGGTCTATAATTTTATTCGGGGCGGAGCAGGTATAAATGTTCTGGCAAGACATGCAGGAGCTGATGTAGTAGTTATTGATATTGGAGTAAATTATGACTTTGAAGACCTTCCAGGCCTTCTGAAGAAGAAAGTCCTTTATGGAAGTAGAAATATGACAAAAGAGCCTGCCATGAGCAGGGAAGAGGCTACAAGGTGTATTGAGACAGGAATTGAGCTTGCCCACCAATATGCAGACAGAGGCTATAGCATGTTTGCAACAGGAGAGATGGGAATAGCAAATACAACTCCCTCCTCAGCCATCTGTGCAGTGATTACAGGGCATTCTATAACTAAAGTGACAGGGCGTGGCACAGGCATCAATGACGAGGCACTGAAACATAAGATAGAGGTGATTAAAAGGGCTATCGAGGTTAACAGACCAAAGGCATCTGACCCTATTGATGTCCTTTCAAAGGTGGGAGGTCCTGAGATAGGCGCCATAGCAGGACTCTGTATTGGGGCAGCAGAAAAAGGAGTGCCTGTGGTGGTGGATGGGTTTATATCTACCGCAGGAGCACTGATCGCCTATGAACTCAACAATACAGTAGCAGAATATATGTTTGCTGCCCATCTGTCACAAGAGATAGGCCACAGAGTAATGCTTCAGCATATGGGGCTCAGGCCTGTACTTGACCTTGATCTGAGACTTGGAGAAGGCACAGGAGCAGCACTAGCAATGACAATCCTCGACGCAGGCCTTAAAATATACCGCGAGATGGCCACTTTTCAGGAAGCGGGCGTCTCGGATAAAAAGACGGCATAAAAATGAGAAGGCTCTTGCTGGCATTCAGTTTTCTTACCATACTGCCTGTGCCATTCTCAACCACTCTTGAAGAGGAAGAGATTGGCAAGAGTTCAGTATTCTTTCCTCTGGTAGGTCTCCTGAAAGGGGTAGTGCTTTTTAGTGCATCGCTACTGCTGCTCAGGTTCTGGACAGCAGACACAGTAGCAGCACTGGTTCTTCTTGTCCATGTCACCCTTTCAGGGGCATTTCATCTTGACGGCCTTTCAGATACCTTTGATGCCCTGGCAGCCAGAGCAGATAGGGAGAAAAAACTGAAGATAATGAAAGACGGAACTGTTGGGGCCGTGGGGGCAGTAAGTCTTGTGTTGGTACTACTGATTAAATATCTTTTGCTGAAAGAGGTCCTTTCTGAGAAGTTATGGCCTGTGCTTTTACTGTTTCCCCTTGCAGGTACCATGGCGATGGTGGTTGTGAGTTGTCTGTTTAAGGCTGCCCGTACTGAAGGGCTCGGCAGTATATTTATAAAGGGAACAGGCCCTAAGGAGTTATTTATAGCAACCTCATTCACCATAGGAATTCTTGTCCTTAGCATCTACTTTTCCCCAAAAATAGAAGATATCTTCATTCCTTTTATTGCCTCCATGATGGTTGCTACAGTTGAAGGCAGACTCTTTGAAAAACACTTCCATGGGATTACAGGAGACAACATCGGTGCTGTAGCAGAGACCTCTGAATTGGCTTTTCTTCTCTTTTGTTTGATATGATTTAATTATGCATAAGATATGGATTAATAAATCATCCTCTTTTAAAGAGGCGGAAGATTTTGACAGAAGATACTATCTTAATATGACACCAAAAGAGAGAATAGAGACCGTTTTCATGTTGAGAGAAACACACTTCAGAATTAAAGGTATTGATTATGAGAAGGCAGGAGAAGGATTACGAAGAATTCTTAAGGTTATTAGACAAGCATCAGGTTAAGTACTGTATAGTAGGTGCCTTTGCACTTGCATATCATGGAGTGCCGAGATATACAAAGGACATGGATGTATTTGTAGAACCTTCTCTGGAAAATGCTCAAAAGCTTTTAAATGCACTAAAGGAGTTCGGGTTTTCTGAAATAGACCTTACTGCAGAGGAGCTTTCCAGAGAAGGCATGGTAGTCCAGTTGGGCTATGAACCTCTCAGAATAGATATAGTTACATCTATTGATGGTTGTACCTTTGAAGAGGTGTGGCAGAATAAGGTTAATGGAGAATTTGCAGATGTGAAGGCATATTTTATAGGACTCAGAGAACTCATAAAAAACAAAGAGGCATCTGGAAGGCCTCAAGATATTGTAGACCTTGAAAATCTCAGGAGGTTATACTATGGCAAAAATACTTGATGGAAAGGCATTAGCAGAAGAAATAAAAAGAGAGGTAAAAAAAGAGGTGGAGTCTTTAAGGGAATTTGGGATAGAGGTTGGGCTTGGACTACTGCTTGTAGGTGCCAACTCTGCATCAAAACAGTACTATAATGCTATATTAAAGGCATGCAGAACAGTAGGAATAAAGGCATTTGAGTTTTCTCTCTCAGAAGAGGCATCCATAAATGAGATACTAAACGTAATACATGAGGCCAATCGGGATGAAAGAATCAACGGACTTCTTGTACTGTTTCCGCTACCACGGAGAATAAACGCAAGAAGAGTAGTTAATGAAATCCTCCCAGAGAAGGATGTTGATGGTCTTGGGGCCATATCCATAGGAAGGCTTGCTGCAGATGAGTCAACCTTTCAGATATTCCATGAAGGTGTATATAAAGAATTAAACCAGACAGGCTTTTTTCCCGCAGTCTCAGGATTTCTACCCTGCACCCCCTTTGGAGTTATAAGGTTGCTGGAGTACTATGGTATTGAATTAAAGGGCAAACATGCGGTTGTGGTAGGCAAAAGCCTCGCAGTTGGAAAACCTCTCAGCCTGATGCTCCTTGCAAAGGAGGCTACAGTGACCGTCTGTCATAGAGAGACACGTGATCTTTCACACCACACCCGCCAAGCAGACATCATCTGTACTGCCACAGGAGTCAGAGGCCTTATAAAAGGAGATATGGTAAAGGAAGGCGCGGTTGTGGTTGACATAGGAATCAATGTTCTTGAGGATGGTTCAATTGTTGGTGATGTGGAGTTTGATTCGGTTAAAGAGAAAGCATCCTATATCACTCCTGTACCAGGTGGTGTTGGACCAGTCACAATTGCAATGCTTCTGGAGAATACTGTCCGCTCAGCAAAAAGAACAGAAGCCATGAAGAGCCCTCTTATGCTGAGCTAACCTACACTATTCTTATGAGTCATCTCTAAAAAATCTTAATCTTCCAGAATGTTTGAAATGTTGCTAATGTGGGCATAAAAATTGCTTATATTGACATTAAGTATTTTTAGAAGTATAATTATATTAATAATTAATAAACCCTTTAATAAGGAGGCTATTATGGAAAAGGGGGAAGATATGGATCAAGGAACGGTTTATGAATCGTTCCGACGTAGGGGATTTTCCCGAAGAGACTTTCTGAGATTCTGCACCATCATGTCTGCTACACTTGCCCTCCCATCCAGTTTTATTCCAAAGATTGCAGAAGCACTGGAGAAAAAACAGAAACCTGTGCTTGTATGGCTTGAATTCCAAGATTGCGCAGGAAACACAGAAGCCCTTCTGAGGGCCTCCAGTCCCACAGTAAAAGAGATTGTTTTAGATGTACTTGCCTTGGAGTATCATGAGACTGTGATGGCTGCGGCTGGGATGCAGGCAGAGCAGGCACTTAAAGACGCAATCACAAAGTACAAGGGACAGTATCTTGTTGCAGTTGAGGGTTCCATCCCCCTGAATGATGATGGAGTATATTGCTGTATTGGAGGAAAGAGCGCGAAAGATATCCTTAGAGAAGTAGCAGAAGGAGCTGCAGCAATACTGGCAATGGGTACCTGTGCTGCCTATGGGGGGCTGCCCGCTGCTGAACCAAATCCTACAGGTGCTGTAGGAGTAAGAGACCTTATCAAGAACAAACCTATAGTAAATTTACCTGGATGCCCTGTTAATGTAGAAAATATCACAGCCACAATAGTTCATTATCTCACCTTCGGGACACTACCGCCCCTTGATGCTCAAGGAAGACCATTGTTTGCCTATGGCAAAAGGATTCATGACAACTGTGAGAGAAGATCACATTTTGATGCAGGCCAGTTTGTCCGACAGTGGGGCGACGAAGGCCACCGCCAAGGCTGGTGTCTATATGAGATGGGCTGCAAAGGGCCTGAAACATTCAAAAACTGTCCAAGGGTAAAGTATAATGAGGGAACCAGCTGGCCAGTTGGTGCAGGACATGGATGTATTGGCTGTGCTGAGCCAGCATTCTGGGACAAAATGAGTCCATTCTACAGGAGACTACCCAGGACGCCAGGCTTTGGAGTTGAGACTACAGCAGACAAGATTGGCGCAGGGCTTGCTATTGCCACAGGTGCCGCAATTGCAGTGCATGGAATTGGCAGAATCCTGTCTGGCGGCAGAAAAGAAAAAGAAGACTAAAAACAGAAGAGGAGGTGTAGTATGGCAAAGAAGATAGCTATTGACCCTATAACAAGAATTGAAGGGCATCTCAGGATAGAGGCAAAGGTTGAGGATGGAAGGGTAGTGGATGCCTGGGCTGCAAGCACCATGTTCAGAGGTATTGAGCTGATACTCAAAGGGCGCGACCCCAGAGATGCATGGGCTTTTGCCCAAAGAATATGAGGCGTCTGAACTACGGTTCACGCAACCGCCTCGGTGAGAGCGGTAGAGAATGCACTCAATATAACAATTCCTGATAACGCAAGGATTATAAGAAACATCATCACTGCAATCCAGTATGTACAGGACCATGTTATACATTTCTATCATCTACATGCCCTTGATTGGGTTGATATTGTAAGTGCCCTTAAGGCAGACCCTACCAAGACAGCCCAGCTTGCACAGAGTATTTCTGACTGGCACAATTCATCAAAGACATATTTTGCAGGGGTACAGAAAAAACTGAGGGCATTTGTAGAGAGTGGCCAGATCGGTCCCTTCACCCATGGATACTGGGGACATCCTGCTTACAAACTTCCACCTGAGGCAAACCTGATGGCAGTTGCCCATTATCTGGAGGCCCTTGATTGGCAGAGGGATGTGATAAAGATCCAGGCACTGCTGGGTGCAAAGAATCCCCATGCCCAGACATATCTTGTAGGAGGCATGGCTGTGCCTGTAGATCCCAACAGCCAGAATGCCCTCAATGCTGGAAGCCTTGCCTTCATGCAGGAGCTGGCAAAGAAGGCTTTGGAGTTTGTAAAAAAAGTGTATATCCCAGACCTGCTTGCTGTTGCCTCCTTCTACAAGGAATGGGCAAAGTATGGAGAAGGAGTGGGAAACTATCTCGCCTATGGAGTATTTGAACAGGATAACATCAGCAATACAGACAACCTCTGGCTACCTCGTGGAATCATCCTGAACAAGGACTTGAGCAAGGTACATCCAGTAGATCAAGCCAAGATTACTGAGTATGTAACCCATTCATGGTATGAATACCCAGACGGAGATGGTAATGGAAGACATCCCTGGGAAGGAGTGACAAACTTCAAGTACACTGGGCCAAAGCCTCCCTATGAGTTTCTTGACACAGACAAAAAATACAGTTGGCTCAAGGCTCCCAGGTATGATGACAAACCTATGGAGGTAGGCCCCCTGGCGAGGATGCTTGTTGCCTATGCCTCAGGCCATAAAAGGGTGAGAGAGGTTGTGAATGCTGTTCTTAAGCATCTCGGAGTGGGCCCTGAAGCATTATTCTCAACCCTGGGCAGAACAGCAGCCAGAGGTATCGAAACACTTGTTGTGGCAGAGAAACTACCGGAGTGGATAGGAGAACTCGCAGAAAGTATGAAGAAAGGTGATCTTAGGATACACAATGGTGACAGATGGGACCCTTCCACTTGGCCGAAGGAGACACAGGGTTATGGCTGGCATGAAGCCCCAAGAGGTGCCCTTGGACACTGGATCAAGATAAAGGACGGCAAGATCGAGAACTACCAGATAGTTGTACCCAGCACATGGAATGGCTCCCCAAGGGATGCAAAAGGGCAGCGTGGTCCATATGAAGCAGCCCTCCTCGGCACACCAGTGGCAGACCCTGAAAAACCTATTGAGATCCTGAGAACGATACACTCCTTTGATCCTTGTATGGCCTGTGCAGTGCATGTACTGGATGCCACAGGCAGAAGAGTGGCAAAGATAAGGATAGCCTGAAGGGAGGAGTCATGGACAAGGAAAGAATAAGGACATATGCGTGGGAGTTTCCTGTAAGGCTTACACACTGGCTGAATGTGGTTAGTATACTCACCCTCTCTATTACAGGTTTCTACATTGGCCAACCCTTTATCCACGCTGTAAAATCGAACCAGTATATAATGGGCTGGATGAGGTTTATCCACTTTGTGGCTGCCTATGTGTTTACCATGAGTGTGGCTTTCAGGATATACTGGATGTTTGTGGGAAACAGATATGCAAGGATAGGAGTGTTTATTCCTCATACATCAAGACAGTGGCGTGACCTCTGGGGAGCGGTGAAATTCTATCTCTTTCTGAGCAAAAAACCTCCCTATGCAGTAGGGCATACCGCCTTTGCAGGGCTTGTGTATTTCTTTATATTCCTGATATACCTGTTTCAGATATTTTCAGGATTCGCCCTTTATAGTCTGAGTCATACAGGAGACCTCTGGAACACGCTTGGATGGATGAAAGGTGTTATGCATCTTCAGACCCTGAGGCTCTACCACCATCTGGCCATGTATATCCTTATGGTCTTTGTGATAGGCCATGTATATCTCTCATGGTATCTGGATCTGAAGGAACGGAATGGCTTGATCAGTTCAATATTCAGTGGATATAAATTCGTAACCGGGAAAGAGTGGGAATAAAGGAGGGAGGGGATTTCAATGTCCCTCCCTTAATCTCCAAATCTTTTCTGAGTTGAACCTTAATTTATGAACAAAAAGATGGCTATAGTGGGTATTGGCAATATACTCATGTCAGATGATGGAGTAGGAGTCTTCGCAGTAAGAGAACTCCAGAACCGTTATATTTTCCCAGAATCTGTGAGACTGATTGATGGAGGCACCAAATCCCTTGAACTGCTGCCTTACATTGAACAGATGCAGAGGGTGCTCTTTATAGATGCAGTGAATTTCAGCAAACAACCTGGCTACATAGGAGAAGTATCAGAAGAAGAGATTCCTGAATACTTCAGCACAAAGCTGTCTGTCCATCAGATAGCCCTTCCTGATCTCATAGGTGTAGGAAGGCTTACAGGGATATTGACTAATGAACTATACTTAATTGGTATTCAGCCTCTAAGTGTTAACACTGGTTATGGCCTCACAGAACCTGTGAAGGAACAATTTGACAGACTTTTGGAAAGGGTGATAGAAAAACTGAAACAGTGGAATATACATCCAGAACCGCGTACAATTTAAAAAGCAGAGGAGGCAAAGACTTATGTGTCTTGCTGTGCCTTCAGAAATAGTAGAGATTGACGGACTGATAGCCACAATTGACGTGATGGGGGTAAGAAAAAAGATAAGCCTTATGCTACTGCCAGAGGAGGCAGAAGTGGGCGATTATGTACTTGTACATGCAGGATTCGCTATACAGAAGGTCCAGAAAGATGTCGCCCTTGAGTCTCTCAGACTCCTGAGAGAGATGGCTGAGAAACTTCAACAGGAGAAACAGGATTTAGAATAAATACTTACTCTTTCTCAAGCCATCTGTTCCCTGTACTCATAATACCTATCGCACCTAAAGGAGCAGTCAAGAGTATGGAAAGCACTGCTACTGCAAGAATTATATCTCCAGACTTTACACCTGCCTCCAGAGGCACTGCACCTATTGCAGCTTGTACTGTTGCCTTTGGGATATAGGATATAACACAAAAGAGCCTCTCTTTAAAATTAAGCTCTGTTCTAAGTACACAGAGATAGGTTCCTATACTTCTGCCAATCAGGGCAACAAATACAAGAAAGGCACCCACAAGCCCTGCATTCCATGCAACTTTGATATTAACCTGAGCACCCACAAGGACAAATAGCAGTATCTCAGCAAATATCCAAACCTTTGCAAGTTTCTGCGATATCTTATGGGCTATGGTTTCTCTCTTCTCCAGAATTATAAATCCTACTGTCATAACACCGAGGAGTGCAGATACAGCAATTCTGTCTCTCAGTATATCCTCAAGCCATGTCAGAAGCACCGATACAGCTATAATAGTTATTGTCATTTTAGTTGCTCGCAGGTTGTACTTCACGAATATCCTATAAAGAATATAACCTGTTGCGGCACCTGTAATAATACCCAGAATAATCGATTCTGGAATCTCCAAGAGTTTTACAAAGATATTCGTATGAAAACCTGTATACATACCAAGGAGTATAGAAAAAACTACTATTACAAAAACATCATCCACTGATGAGGCACCAAGTATCAGAGTAGGAATACCCTTCTTTGTACCCCTCTTCTGGTCAATAAAATTTATCATCAAGGGGACAACAACAGCAGGTGATACTGCAGACAGTATTGCTCCCAAGATAGCAGCCTCTAAGTAAGTGATACCAAGGAACTTAGGAGCCAAAAGGGTAATAACCGCCCCTTCAAAAATAGCAGGCACACAGGACATCAGAAGTGCAGTTTTACCAACACGATTAAGGGTATCCCTCCTCAGTTCAAGCCCTGCCCTCAAAAGGATCACTATTAAGGCAACCATCCTGAGATCAGCAGATACCCTAAGAAGCTCTGGTTGCATAATATTAAACACATAGGGACCACAGAGAATTCCCACCAACAGCATCCCTACAAGCCCAGGGAGGTTTAACTTTCTGAAGAGATAATCAGCCAAAAGACCGAGAAGTACTACAAAAGCCAAACTTACTGCCATAAGAGACCTCCTTTGGATAGACATTTAGGAATTAGATTATCTGGTAGGATCTTTCTTCTTGATTGATTCTGGTTCGCCATATAGCCACCTCCTGCAAAGTATTTCTTCACAGGAGTCATCAGCCATATGGCAAACCATACGGCGGTTAAAGGCGGACTCCATCGCCTGGTTAGAATTTTAAAACAAACACACTCTGAAAAACAAATTAAAAATATAAATTTAAATGATAAGTTTTGTAAATTTATTCTCCAAAAAACTGGAGTATATATCTGCCCGAGACTATCAGGATAACCAAGGCGAGAATTAATTTTATCACCTTCTCAGGCATGTATCTCTGAACCCGAGCCCCGAGATACATACCACAGAGCCCCCCAAGACCAAAGAGTATACCGAGGGGCCAGTCAGCGGGCGCGGTAACACCACCCTTAAGTGGTATGGTACTGTAAAAAACAAGCCCTGATACAGAGGTCAAAAATGTACCCATAAGTACTGCACCAGAGACAACATACACAGGCAGATGGAGTATACTTACCAAGAATGGAGCAATAATCGCTCCGCCACCAATACCGTAAATCCCCCCTATAATCCCTATCACAAGAGAAAGTCCTGTTACTGCTGCTACATTAAAGGATACATCCCTGTCAAGGAATCTGAATCTTATCCTGTTTATACTCCACGACACATTGCTTATTCTGAATGCCTCTTCTGGTAAGTTTGCCTTCTTGGAGGAGGCATCCTCTCTCATGCTTAATATCAATCTGTAACCAATAAAAAGCAGAACTAATCCAACAAAGAATTTGAAATCCTTGGGGTCAGGCAGGTATTTAACCCTTATCAGGTAACCTAAGAAAACCCCTGGTAATGTCCCGATTATGATACAAACTGTGAGAGGCCAGAGCATCCTCTCTTCTTTTATGTATCTATATACACCTCCAGGAATGCCTATGAGATTGTAGAGAAAGTTGGTAGAGCTGACAGAGGGAGAGGTGAAGTCCAGAATACTCATCTGGAAGGGTAGAATCAGGAATGCACCTGAAACTCCACCCATAGAGGTGAAAAAGGATATAACCAGAGCAACAAGAAAGGGAACAAAGACATATGTCTCCACTCCAGAGATAGGAAATGTGACTTTTAATAACTCGAGAAGACTCATTTCTTTTAAAAGATGCTCCTGGTTGAGTAATCATAACATAATAAATTGAGTTTCTCAAACCTAAAAGTCTACTTGAGCAACAATAATCAATTGACTTATAACAGAATATATTAGTAATGTAAAGTTATGAACGAGAGAATCCTTGTCATAGAAGATGAAGACAAAATCTCTTCCTTGGTAAAGGCATATCTGGAAAAAGAAGGCTTCAATGTAGTGATTGCGAATACTGGCGAGAAAGGGCTCAGTCTCTTGAAAAAGGGATTTGACCTTTTGATCCTTGACCTGATGCTTCCAGATATTGATGGAGAAGAAATCTGTGAGGTGCTTAGAAAAGATTCTGATATACCAATAATTATGCTTACTGCAAAGAGCGATGAAGAGGATAGAATAAAAGGGCTTGGAATAGGTGCTGATGATTATGTAGTAAAGCCTTTCAGTCCCAAGGAGCTTGTTGCAAGGGTAAAGGCACTTCTAAGAAGGAGCAGACCGAAAAAGAGTGTGCTCAGTTTTAACAAGGGTGACCTTATTATAGACACAGAGAGGTTTGAAGTAAAAAAATCAGGCAGGGTATTGAATCTGACCCAGACCGAGTTTAAACTCCTTCAGTGTCTCTCTGAACGGCCAGGGCAGGTCTTCTCAAGACTCCAGCTGGTCAACCTGATCCTTGGATATGACTTTGAGGGCTATGATAGAACCATCGATGCTCATGTGAAAAACATTAGACACAAGATAGAGGACAATCCGAGAAAGCCTGTTTATATAAAAACCGTATATGGAATTGGATATAAATTTATAGGCATCAGAGATGAGGACTAAGATATTCTTTTCCTTCATGGTTATTATCTCCCTTGCCTTGCTCTCTAATATACTCTTTGAAAGATTGATCATGAGAGACTTTTATGAGTATGTCCAGAGCACCCAAGAAGACCATATATACCAGCTCCTTGCATCTGTTGAAGGTTCTTACAAAAAAGGAACTTGGGATAAAAAGCTTCTTTCAGAGGCATTGCATTGGGGAATGATGCTCGGGTATGACAGTTATGTTGTAGATGCTGCTGAAAGAAGAATCTTGTCCTCAAAAGAGGTATTCTCTACTCTGCCTGAGAATATGGTAAGAAGAATGAAATCACTGTTTGAATTGCCTGAAGGACAAGGAGAATATCAATGGTATCCCCTCTTTGTATCAGGCGAGTATGTGGGCAAGGTATATCTGAGACCTCTAAAAAGGCTTGGCAATGTGCCTTTAAAGGAGTCTATATTTCGTAATCGAGGAAGAGAATTCCTTTTAATATCCTTCCTTATTGCCGGTGGTGGTTCTCTCTTTCTCGCAATAGTATTCACAATATTTCTCTCTATGCCTCTTAGGAGACTAACAGAGGCTGCCACAAGGGTATCAAAAGGTGATTTCTCTACAAAGGTTAACTTAAGACATAGATTCAAGAGGCTATATAGGGTATTAAGCTGTGAGGATGAGATAGACAGACTCACTGATTCCTTCAACTACATGGTAGAGGCATTAAAAAGAGAGGATGATCTCAGAAGACATCTTACTTCAAACATTGCACATGAGTTGAGAACTCCCCTAACAATAATCAGGGGTAATATTGAGGCATTAGAAGATGGAGTTATAGATAATCCCCAGGAAGCACTTAAGGTTATCAAAGCAGAAGTGATGAGAATAGTGAGTCTTGTTGAAGGAATCGAGGATATTACAAGAGCAGAGGCGAGTTTCTTTAAAAGAGGAGAGCCAGAGGAAGTTGAACTCAAAGAATTTATATCCTCAACAGTAGAAGGTATGAAGAGCCTTTTTGTAGAAAAAGGTCTGTATCTTAAAACAACTGGCAAACCTTTAAAGGTGAAGACATATCCTGAGAAACTACAGATAGTGTTGAAAAATCTTATCTCAAATGCCTATAAGTTTACTGACAAAGGTGGAGTAACTGTAAGCTGGGGCAGGCTTAAAAGAGGAGGATACTTTATAAGTGTATCTGATACAGGCAGGGGAATATCAGAAGAAGAGGCAAAAAAGATATTTGAGAGATTTTATAAGGATAAAACATCTACAGGTAGAGGGCTTGGTCTTTCTATTGTAAAGGAACTTGTGGAGGTGATGGGAGGAAGAATCACCTTCCAAAGTCAGCCTGCAAAAGGAGCCACATTTATAATTGAATTTTCCGGATAGTTGGGCTACCAATCGCACTCCTTGCTTTTCCAGGAACACCTCTGTTCTGGGCTTCTCATACATTCTTCTGTCCTTATACTCCTTTATCTCTCTGTGCCTAAGCACATGCCTTACTCACCTGTATCCCTAAAAATACTTCTCATAGAATTATAGACATTCATAAACATCCATGAATATATTCAGTACCTCCACAGCCTCTTACTCTGCTCCGAATAATTTCTATAGAGCCCTTCGCCACCTTTCTTCTGTTGTCCCTCCCTCTGCTTCATTTTCTAAACCTTCTTTAAGACAAGCCCAGATATAAATTCAGTGTGCCAGAATGAAATATATGCAAAAGACAGCCTTATAGAGTTCTTACATGCTGACGAAAATGTGCTTTTTACTGTCATTTTTGGTTCTGTTGCAAAGGGTAAAGCAGGCCGACACAGTGATCTTGATATTGCAATCTATTTTAAAAAACCACCGGAAGGAGTATCAATTCTTCACTACACACTCAAGCTTTCCAAAAAGGCAGGCAGGGAAGTTCACCTTACGATTCTGAACAGTGCATCAGCCCTTCTCAGACATCAGGTGATGAAATGCGGAAGACCGATTGTAGTAAACGCAGGGAATATATCAAATTCAGAGAAAGGACGATAACCGATTATCAGGAATACAAATATTTATCAGGTATGAATGTATATGATTGATAAAATACTCATTGAAAAGAAATTAAGAAAGATAGAGGAGTTTCTGAAAGAGATTGAATCGGTTAAAATAAAGGGGTACGAAGAATTTAAAGCCGATATTATAAAAAAGAGGTTTATTGAAAGAAACCTTGAACTTTTCTATTGAGCAGATGATAGATATATGCAAACACTTTGTTAGTGCCCTTGATCTGAAAGAGCCTGAGACATATTCTGAATGTATAGAAAGGCTTACAAAAGCAGGCATAATCTCTGAAGAACAAACAGAATCCATGCATATGATGGTGTAGATGATTCTATAACTTACGGGATTTATAAAAAACACCTTAACGACTTCAGGGACTTTATTGCCTGTATAAGAAATTACCTGAAGAAATAGTAAAACATCTCAGAGAAGGAGATATAAAGTTTCGTCATTGCATAGATACTTTCATTTTGTTATAATGTATATATACATCATAATCCAGAGGTGGTTGATATGAAACGCACGCAGATATATATAGATGAAGATACTTTTGACTATTTGAAAAGGGAAAGCAAAATTAAAGGAGTTACCATATCAGAGGTTATAAGGGAAAGCATAAGTAAAAGAAGGTCTCAGAATACTGAAAAGATATTAACTACCCTTAATGCAGTGGCAGGGATATGGAAAAATAGAAGGTTTGATACTGAAAAATATATAAGAGGGCTCCGCAAAGACAGAACTCCATGGTAATCGTTGATACAGATATATTGATATGGATTTTAAGAGGCAGGAAAGAGATTATTGAGAAATTTAAGAGTTTAATAGTTAAGTATGATGGCCATGTATTTATCACACCTGTTCAGGTTGCCGAGATATATGCTGGTCTTAAAGGGAATGAAGAAGAAAAGGTAACAGCATTTCTTCGCACTTTAAGGACTATACCGATTGATTATGAAACAGGCAGACTTGCAGGTGAGTTTATGAAGAAATACAGAAAATCACATAATATAACCATTGCTGACTCACTTGTTGCTGCCTCAGCAAAGGTACATTCTTTCGGTCTATGGACATTGAATAAGAAACATTATCCAATGTTCAAATCTGACGAGTTAATAATGTGACGAAAGTGAATAATTATTTTTTATGTTCTTTTATCAAATATATCCAAGTACTCAGTAGATTGGGAATAAAAAATGAGAAGGAGCTTAAAGAACTACTGTCTCTTTTTTCAAAGGGATTTAATCTTCTCTTTACTACAAAGACCCCAAAGATTGAGGTAGTCCAAAATGATCCTGCTGATAATAAATTTATTGAATGTGCCATGGCACTTAAGGCAGAGGTTATTGTTACTGGTGACAAGCATCTGCTTACCATAAAGAAATTCAGTAACATTCAGATATTAACGCCCAAGCAGTTTCTCAAACTCTTTATTTAGGAAAACAATTTGTTACCACAAATTACCACATCCGATGTGGTAATTCGCATCAGGAGGCCTCGTAAAACTCATCGAAAAATTCTGCGCAAAATACCCGGCATGGTGCGGAGGCTCTGCAGAAGACCAGACAGGAAAAGACTACGCAATCGCAAAAGCCTCTGTCGAAGCCCTGGTAACAGCAATAAACTGCGTGGCAGACCCAAAAAACTGCGAATGCACCAAAAAGGAATGCGTGTTTTACTCCTCCTTTCCTGGAGGGGGAGGCGGAGAATTCGGTGGCGGTGGAGCAGGGGATTACTGGCAACCACCAGAAGAACAAAAATCCCGATTAACAGGAAGCGTAACCGCGCAGGAAGAAGAAAAAACATCAGATAAAATATCGGTAAAATGCAAAATTCCAGATTACGTCTGCTGCTGGATTGAAACAAAAAACGAATTTGGAGACGAAGAGGTAACACTATCAATCATAGGATGGGCAACCAAAGACGAATGTGCAGAAAAAGGAGGAAAAGAAATACAACCAAACGAGGACGGTTCCTGCGGCGGCAAAAACAACAAAAAACCATATACTCAAAATGAGATAGTATGCGATGTCAAAAACTTCCAGCTCCCTCAGGAGGTTTCCAAGGCAGAAGAGTGGATTCCCTATTACGGAGACCCAAAATTCCTTGTCTACTGGCAGAAGTTTCCCATAGAGGAGGACACATGGACTTTTAAAGACTCCTGGAAAACCTATGCTGCGATAATAGCCATATCAGCAATTCCGCTCCCAAGCTGGGGGAAGATAACACTGAAAGGCGCTACCAGGAAATTAGAACAAGTTGTTAAAAAATATGCAGAAAAAGCCGCCACCGAAGGTGTAAAAAGAGAAATAAGAAGCATACAAAAACAGGCACTAAAAGAAATGCTGGAAGCATGGAAAAGACACATCAAAGAGAAAGGAATATTCAAATCTGGTGGAAAAATCCTCCTCGGTTCCGGCACCCTAATGGTTGCCGATCTCATAGAAAGCTGGGGTGCAAAGTTTGAGGAACATCCGAACAAAATCCTTCTGAAAGTTGCAGGAGAGAAGCGACCTGAAGAATTCGATGTTCAACTCAAAAAATCCGTCCCGCTGTTTGTCGCATTCAAAAAAGAAATGCTGGATTTCCTTTTTGGTGAAAAGGCAAGAACTCTCCATTTTGTCTCTCCGTGCTATCTGAAAAACATGGAGGTTTATAAAATAGATGTGGGATGCGAGGAGTATGTTTACAATTCAGAAAGCAACACTGTGGTATGCAGAGGTCCGGACATAAAAAACACGGAGAACCTTCCGTTGTGCCAGCGCGTGAATTACCTGAGAAAGGGCGGTGTGGCAAACGCCCCGAAAGCGGAAGACCCTGTGATAGATTATGTTGAGGGCTTTGCGAGGGGAGATGTTCCGGAATATGTGGAGATAACAGAAGACACAACCACAGTCGTGCTTGCGGACGGTGTCGTGATGAGGTTTGACATAAACAGCCCGCTCGCCGACGGAAAGGAAGCGAGGATTGTGGTGGACACAGGAAAAGAAACAAAAGAAATACACGTCACCAAGGCAGATGACTGCATAATAATGCCTGTTATCCCGTTAATTCGGCCAACCGATATAATCTGCGCGAGGACAAGGTCAAGAATGCAGAAGAGGGCATAAGAATTGTTAAAGGCGTTGCTACACGGGAAAGCAACGGCAAGAAGCTGGATGTTGAGGTATATTTCGAGCTTCCGGGAGAAAAGGGATGTGAAATAACGGAAGATGATGTAAAGGATTTGCTCGCTGCAGAAAGTTCCTTCTGGGAGAGGGCGGTGGAAAACACCAAAAGCTTCAGTATGCTGGATGCAGGCTGTTTCGGATACATAAAGGTTTCCGGAGAATGCGATGAGGGTGATGATGTGTGCAAGGCGCTGAAGAAAATCGGTGCAGGGTTCACACAATACTTCAGGTACGGAAGCTGGTTTTCAGTGAGCCAAATCAATTCGGAAATTGATGAATATAAACGGACAAGACCGGACTACTGGATAGAGATTTTTGACAAAAACTCTGACGGGAAGATAGACCTGATAGGCATCAACAACGGCGCGAAACATGATCGGTGGCAATACATAAGCTATTCAGATTCCGGAAAGGGGAGTTTTGACACCGTGATGCTAAAAGACTGCAAAACCACCGCAATATTAGCCTCGAATTTTGAGAAATACAACGATGACAAGCACGACCCGAACTACTGCTTTGCTGAGCAGAGCGGAACCTCGGCAGCGCTCAAGCTCGGCGGGGCTGTTATAGGCATAGGAGGGGCTCTCTTTGCAAGCGGGGGGTCAGCCCTGCTCCTGATGGCAACAGCAGGAGCAACCGGAGCAACCCTTGAGGTTATAGCTGATGTGAGGAATGCATGGCCGTAACCGTTTCATCTAAAAAAATTCCAATTCGCCGTTTATTTCTGCCAGTCTTTTATGTCGCGGCCTGTAAAGACCATCCCACCAGATATCAACATAAACAATATTCCCGTCTTTTTTTATTTTGAGGATTTTGTAGCGGTGGAGGGGATCTACAGATTCGTTTTTAAGATTTTGGATGTCATTTATTGCCAATTCCTTTCTGTCACTAGCAGATCTCCAATCCACTTTAGCAAAAAGCGGAGGCTCACGATTATTATATGCTTCCCACCTTGCCAGCACCACGTGTTCAGGGTTCGTGAAGTCATAAAGGTATCTTCCGTGTTCGTCCTTTTCCACACCGTCAGGATAAATCCAGCCCTCCTCGTCTATCCATGCGAGGCCGTCAAGGTATGGTTTGAGTCCGGGCTTTGGGGGTTTCTTGTGTTTGAGAATTTCCCTTAAAGCGGCTTTTCTCTCTTTTTCAGGAAGGGTTCTTATCTTTTCTACATCTTCCACAGTCAAGGTATCGGAATTTGGGCCAAGATGATAGCTTCCTTCCACGCCAGGGGTTTTCTTTGCGACTTCCGTGATCGCTGATTTCTCCTCCACTCCCTTATACCCCGGCTTCTCGTGAAGAACATCTCCAGGAGAGAACAGGGTTTTGTAGAGAAGGAAGCCTCCGACAGCGAGGCCGCCAAGGCCTGCGGCAAGGTATTTGGTTATGTTTTTCTTTTTCTCGCCCCTCTCACCCACTGCCTGCCCCTCTCTTAGAAATCCAAAATAATTATACCAAACTTTTACTGCAGAGACACCCCCTTCTTCAACCCTCCTGATCCCAAAAATGGAAAAAAGAATTTGCAATTGGGGGCTTTGAAAATAGCAGTATTATAAAGGAAAGGAGGTATAAATAAAATGAAGTCCACCAATGTGGAAGAGATTATTTCCTATTTAACAGAGGAAGATAAAAAACTTCTCTATGAGTTTGCCAAGAAACTTCTACAGGGTGAACAGTACAGAGGCTTAAGAGAAGAGATAAACAAACGAAGAGAAGAAATAAAGAAAGGTAAAGTTCTCACCCACGAGGAACTATGGAGCGAGATTTAAAATTCTTTATGCTAAAAGCGTCAAAAAAGACCTGAAGAGCATCCCACCAGAAAAAAGACAAAAGATTAAGTAATGCCATAAACTAAAACTAATGGCTTATCCGTCCGTAAAGTTGCTCTCAAGGTTGTCTTCGGCTTTTGGCTGAAGGCAGCGGCCCTGGTCAGTTGATTTTTGCATACCTTCTCTTGCCAGATGGCCATTGGTAAAAACTTGAAAAATTGTCCTTCTTGGGGTATAATTCACTTATAACTGCAAACATTTTTAAAAAGTTTGTGAAAATGGTTGTAAGTAAACTGAAAAGAATTGTAATATCACAACAGGAAGAGATAAAGGAAAAGTTCCAGAGGGAGAATATCATTGTCCGGGACATTGACCTGAACCGGCTGAAGGGCTACCTTTCTGCTCCAAACATCTTGGCCATACTTGGTATAAGAAGATGTGGCAAATCAATTCTCACCTGGCAGATAATCGGCGAGAAGACATTTCCGTACATTAACTTTGACGATGAGAGGCTTATAGATTTTCAGACTAAGGACTTTGACAGCCTTTTAGAGGTATTTTATGAACTCTATGGAGACTTTGACACCATAGTGCTTGATGAGATACAGAACATAAAGGGATGGGAGCTCTTTGTAAACCGTCTGAGAAGGACCAAAAGAGTAATTATCACTGGCTCAAACTCAAAGTTGCTCTCAGGGGAGCTGACAAACCGTCTGACAGGCCGATACATAGATTTCGTGCTTTTTCCGTTCAATTTTAAAGAATACCTTCGGTATAAAAGGCTCTCCTTCAGCCAGGAAAGTCTTTATTCAACAAAGTCCGTGGGGCTTCTCAAAAAGGCTCTTGAGGAATACCTGAAGACAGGTGGTCTGCCCGAGGTCTATCTTCTTGGCAGGGACATGCTTGTGAGGATATACGGTGACATTCTGGAGAAGGATGTCCTAAGAAGGGGAAATATCAAAAAAAAGACCACCTTTAAGGAACTGGCAAGATACCTAGTGTCTAACTCCTCTCTGGAGTTTTCTTATAGCAAACTTAAAAATGTCTTTGCAATAAAAGATGTCCATACAATTAAAAATTGGGTCTCACTGCTTCAGGATTCATATCTGGTTTTTACCTTAGAGAGATTCTCTTTTAAACTCAAAGAACAGTTCATAGCACCAAAGAAACTGTACTGCACTGATACAGGGCTTTTTAATACGATAGGTTTTACATTTACCGAAAATATAGGACACATAATGGAGACCTTTGTGGCAGTGGAACTACTAAGAAGGCGTAACTATAGGTTCACATCAGAGGAGGTCTATTACTGGAAGGACCACCAGCAAAGAGAGGTGGACTTTGTGGTAAAAGAGGGGAGAAAGGTTAAGGAACTTATTCAGGTCTGCTATGACATAGAAAACCCTCGCACAAGGGAAAGAGAGACAAAGGCACTTCTTAAAGCCGCAGATGAACTGAACTGCACCCGTCTCAGTGTGATTACCTGGGACCTGCAAGGACAGGAAAAAATCCAGGGAAAAGAGATAAGATTCACTCCTCTTTACAGGTGGATCCTGGAGGTCCCATGAGGTTACCCAAACACATCCACTTCCAGACCTAAAGAAGTATCCACTTTTGCTGATTTTTAGTTTCTCAAATTCCATGGTGCTGGTTGTAATGAGTTGGCCATTGAAGGGGAGCTGTGGATAAAGAAGAAAGGTTTGGGTGTGGGGAAATCAAATCCATATCTATTCCTGTATAAATGCCTTCAGCCACTTGCTCCTTGATGGATGCTTCAATTTTTTTAATGCCCTCACTTCTATCTGTCTCACCCTTTCCCTTGTGACTGACATCGCCTTTCCAACCTCTTCAAGGGTATGGGGTGAGCCCGTCTCATCAAGACCATATCTCCTCTTTATCACCTCTGCCTCTTTTGGATGAAGTGTACTGAGCACCTTTTCTAAATGGGCCCTTAAGTCTTCTCTCATGGCTTCATCAAGGGGGGAAACAGACTGTTCATCCTCTATGAAATCCATCAACTGACTATCCTCATCATCTCCGACAGGTGTCTCTAAAGAGAGGGTATCCCTTGTCACTCTTATAATATCTTTTATCTTCTTCTCTGACAGACCACTCTTCTGAGATATCTCTTCAATGGTAGGTTCACGCCCCAGTTCCTGGAGCAACTCCCTTGAGGTCTTCATATAAGTGGCTATATTTTCAATAATATGTACAGGAAGACGCACTGTCCTGGAGTATTCTGCAAGCGCCCTTGTAATTGCCTGTCTTATCCACCATGTGGCATAGGTACTAAATTTATAACCCCTTTTATAGTCAAATTTTTCTACTGCCTTGATAAGACCGATATTACCCTCTTGAATTAGGTCTTCAAGACTGAGCCCTTTCCCCATATATCTCTTTGCAATACTCACAACAAGCCTAAGATTTGCCTCTATCAGACGCGACTTTGCATCTGATATTATTCTCTCAGCCTTCTCAAGGGCTTTAATAACCCTCCTCAACTCTTCCACCTTCATACCCACAGCCCGTTCAATTCTGTTTGCTGCTCTGTCCTGTGTCTTCTTTTTCTCTTCCAGAAGAATATAGAGCCTCTTTATCTCATCGGCAAAGGCAGATATTGCAGAATCTTTCAGTTCTAAGTGTAGAATCTCTTTCAGAATATTATCTCTGTTTATTCTTAACTGTCTTATTATTTTTCTGTTATCTCCAACATCCTTTTCTCTCAGAAGTCGTAACCTCTCCTGGAACAATCTATTTATATTCTGTGTATGATGGTAAAACTTATTTTTTATCTCAACAAGATCTTCCTCTGTTTCATCATAACTGAGATTCACTATCTCATCAAGAGGAGCTTCACCTCTTTCTATTACCTCTCCAAGCCGTATCAGCTTCTTTAGAACTCTTGGTACTGAAAAAGTGGCCATCATAAGAAGTCTCTTGCCTTGGTCTATCTTTTTCGCAAGCTCTAACTCCCCCTCCTTTGTGAGCAGGGGAACACTCCCCATCTCCTTTAGGTAGGTTGTAAGTGCATCAGAACTCTCCTCCTTGGTAAATTCTACAGATCTCTCCACCTCTTCAGGGGCCTCTGTGATAATTCTTTCATCAAATAAATCAAAGAGCTCAAAGTATTCCTTCACTTCTGCCCTCCTTGATAATTGATAAAAATCTTTGTTGGAGTTCTATTAATGTTTCCTGATCTTTCTCCTTCTCCGCCTCTTTTATCCATGCCTGAAGTTCTGTTATCCTTCTCCTGAGAGATTTTGCTCTGATTTTTTTGATACAGTCCATAATGGTCTCCTCAAGCTCTTCTTTGTCAATCTTTAGACTTACTATTAATGAAGACAGAAAAGACATCTCCTCTTCTTCAAGTACATCATTCAGGAATGTCTCTGGTGTCGTGTTGGTAAGTTTTAGATATATGGTTTTTACTAAAGGTTTCTCAAACATATCTGGCGACAGTTTCCCACTTATAAGCTCCGAATACTCTGGATGCGATGCAAAGATTGCAATAATAGTCTCCTCTGCATCGGGCACAATCACCTTTGTCTGCACACCTCTGTCAGATACCCTATTTTCAGATTTCGGAAACCTATAATACCTTCTCACCTCCTCTATAAGAAACTGTTCTGAGATGCCTGTCTTCTCTGATACCCTTTTCAGAAGAGAACCCTTTAGAATAGAGTCCCTGATCTCAGCTATAATCTCGATCAGTTCTCTTACTGTCTCTGCCTCCTTCTCCTGTACAGAGAAGTAAAAATCTATAATGTCTTTAGTTTCAGAAAAGAGTTTTTTTAAACCCTCCACTCCGTATTTCCTTAAAAATGTATCAGGGTCTTCCCCTTCTGGCAGAGAAAGCACCTTTGCTGTAATACCAACCTGATAGCAGAGTGCAAGCGCCCTCTTGGATGCCTTTAACCCTGCCTCATCAGAGTCAAATACCAGCAGCACCTTATCAGTAAGTGTCTTTAATCTTCTCACCTGAGCCTCTGTCAGAGATGTTCCAAGAGGAGCAACGGTATTTGTGAGACCAAACTGATGTGATGTCAACACATCGAGATATCCCTCCATTAATATTACATATCCTTTCTTCTTTACCTCATCTTTTGCCTGATACAGCCCAAAGAGTTCTGAAGATTTCTTAAAGATTGGTGACTCTGGGGAATTAATGTACTTAGGCCCCAGTTGCTCTTCTGAGACCACTCTTCCGCCAAAGGCTATTATCTCTCCACGGATACTCGTTATAGGAAAGACAATCCTTCTTCTGAACATATCCATAATAACTCCATCTTCTGTCTTTTTACACACCCCTGCATGCAGTATCTGGCCCTCTGTATAGCCTGCATTTATCAGATACTTATAGAGAAGGTCTCCTCCAGAGGGAGCGTATCCAAGCATAAAGGTATTGATAATCTCATCAGACAAACCTCTTCTTTTAAGATATCCTTTTGCTTCAGATGAGTTCTGCAATTGTTCTCTAAAGAACTCTGTAGCTCTTTGGTGAATACTCAGCAGCATCCTCCGCGTAACTGAAGTAGAAGGTTTCACAGCAGAGGTTTCTATTTTTATTCCAGCCTTTTCAGCAAGCATCTTAACTGCTTCCAAAAAACCTACACCCTCATATCTCATCATAAATGTGATTATATCTCCTCCTACACCACACCCAAAACAATGGAAGAACTGTTTTTCTGGATTGACTACAAAGGATGGAGTCTTCTCTGAATGAAAGGGACATAATGCCTTGTAATTTCTCCCAGCACGTTTAAGATCAAGATATCTGGACAAAAAGTCAACAATATCAATCTGGTTCTTTATCTCATCAACTGCCTGAGATATATTCATTTCTTTCCGATTCTTGTTTTTGTAAAAATTTTTTCGATTGCTCAACCCCCTGTTAGAAGGAGTTTACTTTTCCCTCCTTACAACCCTTCTGAATCCTGAACACTCGATCACCTCGATATCCTCTTCAAGTATTGCATCAAAGAGGAGATTAAGCCCCAGATTGTCACTTGCAATATGGCCTGCAATCACAACATTTAAGTGATTCTTCTCTGCCTCTTTTCGATGTTCTTCACTGAGATGCATGGCTACAATGGTATTTACGCCACTCAGGGTAAGGGAGTTAAATATCTCCTTTGATCCCTCTGTCCCTCCTGTCATATCAACAAATATCTTTCCAGCCTTTCTATCTTCTGAACCGATGAGCACTTTTGGACCTGCGCCACTTTTTGCTGCCTCTCTGTACTCTGGCAGCTCAAGCAGAAGATCCAGAATATCCCTTATAAAATAAGGCTTCTTCTCATCAAAAAGCCTCTGCAGATATGAGGCAACCATATTGTCTGCAGGGGTATGAAGGCAGATAAAAGGCACTCCAAGAACCCTTGCAGCATCCACTGCCCTCTGGTGATTCACAGGCATGAGCCTTCTTTCCACCTCTTTAATCCGATTATCCATTAATGCTTCTGCTATATTTATTGGTACACCAAATCTGCCCAGAATATCTGCTTGAATCTTCATAACCTCATATAGGTTTGCATAGGCCATACCCTCAGGATGATGCGATGCTATAAGATCTACATTTTTACCATTTCTTCTCAATGCATCTGCAAGCAGAATCTCTCCCACCTCTATATCAATCCCTGCAACAATGGTCCTTATCTCTTTATTCCCATCCCCATACAGGATCCTTGTATCAGAGTAAGGATTACTTAAACTCTCTTTATCAAAAAACTCCCTCTCTCTGTCCTTCATCTCTTCATACTTTTTTCTCGCGCGCTCCAGCTCTTTCTCTACAGCCTCCTTACCCCTGGGGTCATTCTCAATACCAACCTGAACAGCCTTTTCATACAGTTGCCTCAGAGTCATATATAGACCTCCTTCTGTATATTACTGACTCTTTAAGAAAATCACATCTGAGGAGATAAGAAGAATTAATAAGTAAAATCAGCCTCCAAGCAATTCTCTTACTTTCTGGTTTACCACCCTTCCGTCAGCCCTTCCTTTCACCTTTGGCATTATGGTCTTCATAACCTTACCCATATCCTTTAAAGACAAAGCCCCCACCTCACTGATCGTATCTTGAATAATCTTTTCCAATTCATCTTCAGAGAGTTCTTCTGGTAGATAAGCCTTTATTACAGAGAGTTCTTCCTCCTCTTTATGTACAAGATCAGTTCTTGAGGCCTTGTTGAATTCTTCAATAGCTTCCTTCCTCTGTTTTGCCAATGAAGAAAGGACTTCTATAGTCTCTTCATCAGTCAGTGGAGCACCCTTGTCAATCTCACGATTCTTAATAGCGGATTTTATAAGTCTGAGGGTTGATACACGTAATCTATCTGAAGCCTTTAAGGCGGCTTTCAGATCTGCATCAATCCTCTCTTTTAATAAAGACATTTTATCTGTTTTGTAAAAGTCTCATTCTTTTGAGTGCCTTTTTACGAGCTGCAAGAAGTTTCTTTTTCCTTTTTACACTCGGCTTCTCATAATGTTCACGTTTTTTGATTTCAGAGAGTATCCCTTCCTTCTCGCACTGTTTTTTAAATTTCTTTAGTGCGAGCTCAAAGGACTCACTCTCCTTTACACTCACCATTGGCATTACTTCTACACACCCCTCTCTTCAAATGATTTTAATTAATAATGCGTAATCTAAAATAATTTAGCAATAATAAATAAATAGTGTCAAGTTTTAAAAGTCCCTCCTTTCGGATAATCTACTATAAGATTCTAAAATGCCTTCTATTTTAACCCCGCCATAAAGGCGGGGAATACTATACAGCCTCTACAGCCTTGACCTCAGGTATATCCTGTTTCAGAATTGCCTCAATTCCTCCCTTCAATGTCATTATTGACATGGGACAAGTCCCACAGGCACCAGTGAGTCTCACTTTTACAACATTATCATCAGTAATCTCTACTAATTCTACATCACCACCATCCCTCTGCAGAGCAGGTCTTATCTTGTTAATCACTTCTTCTACCTTTGTCTTGTCAAGCATTGAAATCCTCCTTTCTTTATAGATTCCATAGCTTAGTTTAACAAAACCCAGAGTCTATAAACAATGATTAAGGTCATACGAAAATCTTTTTTCCTTAACTATTTAGAAGCCTAACCTTTGGACGAAAACTTCACTTTTTTAAAGGGACAAAACCATATTTTTCATAAATACCTTGTGCAGTATCTGACATTATAAAATCCACAAACTTCTGTGCATTAGCAGGGTTGGGAGCATTTTTAAGAACAGTAATATAATATGTTACCCTGTCTCTCTGGTCAAAATCACTACCAGGCTCTATTACCTCAACTGCAAGCCCCTGACTTTTAGCATGTTCTGCCTCTGTAGCCCAGACAGGTCCTACATCAACAGTACCTTTCATCAGCCTCAAAGGGGTTTCACGATGGTGTACCACAGTGAGTATTGTAGTGCCTTCTGCCCTTTTGTCCTCCATAATTCTCTTCACAAGTTCCTTCCCTCCCACTTTCTCATACATATCAAGTATATAATGGGTAATATTCTCCATAGCTCCTGGCTGTGAGATCCTAACCTCGTCTCTTCCAAGATCTGCCACTGTCTTTATACCAGCAGGATTACCCTTTGGTACCAAAAGTACAATTCTGTTATGAAGATAAGGATAGTATTCTTTAATAAACCCTCTCTGCTTTAGCTCTAACATTGCATCCTCAGTAACAGAGGTGTAAACATCAGGACTTCCTGTAATTACTCTCCCTCGAAATAATGCCCCACCTGCGAGAATCTGTTTTAACTCAAGCCCTGGAGGCAGTGTCTCATAGAATATCTTTCTCACTTCAGGATAGAGCCTCTGGAACTCTCCTATCAATTCCTCCATCACCATAAACTGATTACCCGCCATGAATAGCACAAGATCTGCATCCTCCATAAACTCAATATTATGGAGGTCATCCTCTCTTGAAGAGGGAATTTCTGGATAGCTCTCAGAGTTCATCTTCCCCTCCCTTAATCTGAATTTCTAAAAAACTTTATTTATAATACTCCTTCCCTCGTATATAAATCCATATCATTTAGGATCAATGCTTTTAATTGCTGATTTCTGTTATTATAAAAATGGTGGGAGTAAGAGCTAATCTAATTTAAAAGGAGCTAACAAAAATGGCAGAAAAAGAGGTCTTCCAACCACTCACATTCTGGGATAGGGTCTCGGTTGTCTTTTACAGGGCTGGTATACTCTTGAGTAGTCTATTGCTTCTTGGAGGAGGAATATTCATTGTCTTTTCTTTCGACAAAAGCACTTGGGTCACATTAGAGGTTAAGAACGAAAGGGGCTTTTTATTCTTTCTTCTCTGTTTATACCTCTCTGTAGGAATAAGTGTTGCCACCATACATCTTTATGCAAAACGTTTCAGAAGGCTGATCAGATTTCTGTATCTATCATCTGTTTTTGCCTTTCTGGTTATCCTTTTTCTCTCTACGGGACTGCCAGGTGATTTTATTATGAAAAATCCCATAGGTGCATTACTTCTAATGCCCCTGGCAGGCACTCTCGGCTTCATTGCAATGAAAGAGGCCTTCTGCTTCAGGCTCTATGAGGGCTATATGCTTGCTATTCTTCTGCCCTTTTTTGTATTTATTCTCTTTGTAAAAGTGCTGTCTCCTTCTCTAACAGGGGCATTTCTTGTATTCATTGGCCTGATTATGTGTTACTTCTGTTGGAGAAAATTTAAAATACCAATAGCCTATGATATAGGCGACAAGAGTGCATATGAGGTTTAGATAATCTGGCTAAAGGACACCCTGTATGAAAACAGTTAAGGAGATAATAATAGTAGGTCCCAGGGTCTTGATTGCACCTGATGAGTCTGAGGAGAGAACAGACGCAGGACTTTATCTTCCTCCTACTGTGAGGGAGAAAGAGGACGTAATGGGAGGGTTTGTTATAAAGACAGGCCCTGGATATCCAGTACCTGATATGGCTTCAGGTGCTGAGTCCTGGATGCAGAAACAACCAAACTATATTCCCCTTCAAGCAGAAGAAGGAGACTATGCACTGTTTCTGAAAAAGGATGCTGTTGAGATAGAGTATGAGGGGAAGAGGTATCTTATAGTACCTCATTCATCCATCTTAGCACTCATAAGGACAAGTATCCAGGAAAATGAGTAAACTGTCTTCTCTAAAAGAGTTCCAGTTTTTTAGAGACCTTCAAGATAAAGAACTCGATGAAATAATCCCATATATAAAGAAAGAAAAGTATCAAAAGAGACAGATCATCTTTAATGAAGGAGACCCCTCAAACTTTTTCTACATGGTTACAAAAGGGAGGGTCAAAATCACAAAGGTCTCACAGGAGGGAAGAGAACTCATTCTTGAGATTATAACACCAGGAGATTTCTTTGGAGCAGTGGCTGTGCTCAGGGGAATACCTTATCCTGCTAATGCAATTGCGATGGAGAATACAGAGGTTATAAAGATATCAAAAACAGACCTCTTCAGGATACTTGACAGATTCCCTCAGCTGATGTACTGCCTTGCAATGAGCCTTGGTGAAAGGATGCGAGGCTCACATGAAACTCTGAAGAATATTGCACTGGAAAGGGTCGAGTCAAGAATTGCATCCCTGCTTCTTAAACTCTCGGACAGGGTTGGCCAAAAGACTCCTCAGGGTGTGGTTATTGATATGAGGCTTACAAAACAGGATATAGCAGAGATGGTGGGGACAACCGTGGAAACCTCTATCAGGACAATGTCGAAATTCAAAAAAAAAGGTCTTATAAAGGAACAGAAGGGGAGGGTCATAATAACAGACCCTCAGAGATTAAGAGAACTGTTCTGATCACTCTTCCTTAGAGAGCAGAATTCTTAACATTACATAGAGAAATATAATAGAGGATGCCACCTCTGCAAGGGCTGAAAGAAAGGCAACTGTTCTGTATATCTTCACCTCTGGGTTCTGTTGAGATAGAGTGTAAAATACTACCAGCCCCAGAAGTCCTATGTTAGCAAGATAGAACTGGAACTCACAAATAGTCTTATTCTTTATGAGCTTTCCTGCAAATCTCGGTAGTATATGGTATCCAACACCATATATCATCATCGTTACCCATCCAAGTAGCATCAGATGGGAGTGAACAAATCTCAGACTCAGAAAAGAGGGTGACAGAGCCATTAATACACCCAAAACAGAGGCGATACCTAAGTAGATTATGCTTACAATAATAAAGTTCTTAACAAATCTGTCCATGTCTCGAGCCTCCTTCTTCTTAGATTCTGAACTGTTAAATATACTTTACCTTATATGAGGAGAGTTTGGTATGATTATTATCATATTATCAAAGGAATCTAAGGGATGTTTGAAAAGAGATTATTGATTATTTTAATTTTGATTCTCAGTCTCAAAGGACCCCTTTATGGAGAAATTCTGGAGAGGGTGGTTGCCTTTGTTGACGATATAGCAATAACACTCACTGAATTTAAGAAATACTATGCAGATGCAAAAAGGCTCTCACCAGATATAACACCTGAGGAGGCTATTCAGACTCTGATAAACAGGAATCTGCTGCTCAGAGAGGCTGAACGGTTAAGGATCAGGGGCAGAGATGATGATGACAAGATCCGCCGTTATATCGATATCAAGATACGGCTGTATATAAGGGTGAGTGATAGTGAGATAGAGAGATACTACAGAGAAAACATCAAATCCTTGAGCACAGAGCCTCTGGACAAATTAAGGAAGCATATCAAGAGGCTCCTCATAGAGAAAAAGACAAATACTCTTCTGCAGGAACATCTAAAAAAGCTGAGAGAGAAGGCCTATATCAAGATCAACTATATTCCAGCAGATTAGAATATCTCTTTAATTAAGGCATGCTCATCGCATTCTGGAAATTTATGGCACCTCAGGCAGTCACCCCATATCTTCTGTGGCAGAGTTGATTTCTCAATATCCTGAAATCCGAGGTTTCTGAAAAAATCTGGCTGATAGGTGAGGACAAACACCTTCCTGACACCAAGTGCCTTTGCCTCTCTGAGGGCCCTTCTGACCAGTTTGCTTCCTATACCCTTTCTCTGGGCATCACGATTTACTGCAAGGGAGCGTATCTCCGCAAGGTCTTCCCACAGGATATGAAGAGCACATACACCCGCAACTTTCCCATCTATCTCACATACAATATGATCACGGATATTCTCATATATTTCATTCAGTGATCGTGGCAACATCAGGTCTCTTCTTGCATAGGAATTGATAAGTTGTTGTATAGTTTTTGCATCCTGAACCATTGCCTTCCGGAATTTAATATACTCCATTGTATCCTTCCTCAATAGCCCTGAAATTCTCTGAAATCTTGGAGTGATGACGTTCAGGTAAACTTCTCTTCAGTGCCTCTGCTATTGTATCCAGTGAAGCTATACCTGTGGCCTTAAGCAGTGCTCCAAAAAGTACCATATTTGCATACTTTACAGAACCTATCTCTGAAGCCTTCTCTGAGGCCCTAACCGCAATAAGGCTATAGTGTCTTGATACCTCTTTCTCATTCAGCCCACAGGAGCTCAAATCAACCAGAGAGGAATCGTATAACAGGATCCCTCCCTCTTTCAGCTTATTGATAAATCTCTTCATTGAAGGACAGTTCATAATAATAAGAATATCTGGCCTCGAGATTATGGGAGAACCTATGGGGTAATCCGAAATCACTACAGTGCAGTTGGCAGTACCTCCCCTCATCTCTGCACCATATGATGGAAACCATGTAACATTCTTGCCTGAAAGCATTGCTGTGGTAGCAATTACTCTGCCGAGAAGCAATACTCCCTGTCCTCCTGAACCTGCTATCAACAATGACTGCTCCATCAGTTTATATCCTTCAGAACTCCCGTAGGATATACCTGTTTCATCTCTGTAGATATCCACTTAAGTGCTTCTACAGGCTTCATCCCCCAGTCTGTAGGACAGGGTGAGAGAACCTCTAAGAATGTGAACCCTTTTCCTTTAATCTGATATTGAAGAGACTTCATCAAGAGTCTCTTTGTCTCTTTCACACCCTTTATCCCATCTAAGGCAGTCCTTGCCACAAACACTGTACCCTTGAGCTGGGCAATAATCTCTGCCACAGGCAGGGGATATCCATGAATCTCGGGTATCCTTCCTTCTGGTGTTGTAGTAGTCTTCTGACCCAGTATGGTGGTAGGGGCCATCTGTCCCCCTGTCATTCCATAGTTTGCATTATTTATAAAAATCACTGAGAAGCACTCGCCCCTGTTGGCTGCATGAATTATCTCTGCTGTCCCTATGGAGGCAAGATCTCCATCTCCCTGATATGAGATAATCACTCTATTGGGCAACAGCCTTTTCAATGCAGTAGCTACTGCAGGAGGTCTTCCATGGGCACATTCTATAATATCGAAATTGAAATAATCATAAGCAAAAACTGCACATCCTACAGGGGCAATACCTATGGTTTTACCCCTTATCCCGAGTTCATCCACACATTCACCAATGAGACGGTGCATAATACTATGGCCGCATCCGGGACAGAATCTAAAAGGAGTACCTTTAAGGGAATCAGGTCTTTTGAAAACCTTTTGAATCCTTTGTTTTATCATAGAGATAGACTCTGCCTTTTCCTTCTGCTTTTGCCCTGTACATTGCCATATCAGCAGCATAGAGGAGTTCCTTCTCTGATGTACCATCCTCAGGATATCCTGCAATTCCCCCGCTTATCGTTATTTTTACCTTTATAGGGATATTCCCTCCCGTGGAATTAAGAATCTCAAATGTGTGTTCATGAATCACCTGAGATATCCTCTCAGCCAGAAGGAGGGCCTCAGTTTTTGATGTTTTAGGAAGGACGATCACAAATTCTTCACCACCATATCTTGCCACAATATCAGATTTTCTTGACTGCTTTGAAAGGATATCAGAAAACTCCTGTAGTATATAATCCCCCACCTGATGCCCATAAGTATCATTGATATATTTAAAATTGTCTATATCAAATATAACAACAGAAAACTTCTCCTCATACCGTTTCGATCTTTCAAGCTCTGTCTTTAAAGAGCTATAGAAGAATCTTACATTGTAAAGACCTGTTAAGGGATCAGTAATAGAGAGCCTTTTGGTCTCTTCAAAGAGTTTGAACTTTTCAATAATAAGAGAAACCTGATTCCCTATAAGATTGATTATCGAGGCAAGAGTAAAATCAAAAGCCCTCGGTTTTCTGCTTGCGATCAAGAGATATCCTTCTATTCTGTCAGATACCCTTAAGGCCACCACAGCCAGAAAAACCAGACCTTCCTCATCCAGAAGAGGATATCGCTTAATCTCATTCTCTTCAAGAACATACATGGGATACTCTCTGAGAGGCAGATTCATTATTATATTCTCTACTTCTCCCTTATCAAACATCTTTATAAATCGGGGAGAGAAACCCTGCTGAGAAACCATAAAAAAACTGTTATCTCTCAACATTATTATCATCCCAATGTCAAAATCAGTTATCATTAAAATCTTTGTGAGGAGGTCTTCAAAAAACTCTTTTGTATCCATTGAACTTATAAATATCTCGGAAAGGGTATTAATTATCATTAGCTCTCTGTTTCTTCTAATAAGATCCTCTTCAATACTTAGAAAACGGGATATATCATAAAGGATGATACTGAAAAACTGGCCGGTTTTATCTGGATGAACAATCACTTCATATTCTTTCTCTCCAAGAGCCACTCTATCTTTTGTCTCTTTTTTGCTCTCCTTACATAAAAGAAACAACTTCCATATCTCTTCTGGATCTATCTCTCTTACATGTTTACCAACAAGAGGTTTATAGGAGACAAACATTTTTTCGAAGGCCTCATTACAACTTACGATATTTCCGATATAATTTAAGATAACTAAAGGAATGCTGATTAAATTATTTATTGCCTCCTCAATCTTCTCATCAGGCAATTCTACAACCAAACCATTTACCTCCTACGCATTTACTTCCTCGGGTAGTGCTATCCTGCCCTTAATTGCAGAGGCTGCTGCCACAGCAGGACTCGAGAGATAGACCTCACTCTCGGGATGTCCCATTCTTCCTACAAAATTTCGGTTGGTGGTAGAAACTGCTCTTTCTCCTTTTGCAAGTATCCCCATATGACCTCCCAGACAGGGACCACAGGTAGGTGTAGACACCACAGCCTCTGCATCAATAAAGATCTCCAAAATTCCTTCTTTCATAGCCTGTCTGTAGATCTGCTGAGTAGCAGGTATCACGATCATCCTTACATTTGGATTCACCTTCTTTCCTTTTATCACTTGAGCCGCCTCTCTCAGATCCTCCAGTCTTCCATTGGTACAAGAACCTATCACGACCTGATCAATAGTAATATCTGTTAGTTCCCGTGCAGGCCTCACATTGGCTGGTGAGTAAGGACAGGCTACAAGGGGTTCTATCTTTGAACAATCATATTCCTTTATTTCTACATATTCTGCATCAGGGTCTGAAGTATAGAGTTTATAGGGCCTTTTTGCTCTCTGCTTTACATACTCCTCTGTAACCTTATCAGGCACTATGATTCCACTCTTGCCACCAGCCTCTATTGCCATATTACAGATGGTGAGTCTTGCATACATCGGTAGTTCCCTGATGGTCTCTCCCTCAAACTCCATCGCCCTGTAAAGCGCACCATCAACCCCTATATCTCCAATAGTATAAAGTATCAGATCCTTACCTCCTACCCACTTTCTTAATTTTCCATAATAAATAAACTTCATGCTTTCAGGAACCTTGAACCAGCATTCCCCTGTGGCCATGGCAGCTGCTACATCAGTGGAACCAACACCTGTTGCAAAGGCTCCCAGTGCTCCATAGGTACAGGTATGACTGTCAGCTCCTATAACAAGGTCTCCTGGAAGGACAAGCCCCTGCTCAGGTAGAAGGGCATGCTCTATCCCCATTCTTCCTACCTCAAAATAAAGGCTGAGACTTTCTCTCCTTGCAAAATCCTTTACAAGCTTACATTGTTCTGCAGCTTTGATATCCTTTTGGGGGGTAAAATGGTCAGGTACAAGAGCGATCCTTTCTGGATCAAATACCCTTTTAGCACCTGTTTTCTCAAATTCCCTTATGGCAATGGGAGCAGTTATATCATTAGCAAGTATAAGGTCTACCTTTGCGTTTATTAATTCGCCTGGTGCAACCTCCTTTTTGCCTGCATGAGCAGCAAGAATCTTCTCTGTTATAGTCATTCAAGTCCTCCATGACGAAATTATACTCCCTTCTGAGGTATTCTCTTTCTGCCTTCAAGCTTGTTCAATGCATTTATATATGCCTTTGCTGAGGCCACTATTATATCAGTATCTGAACCATACCCACGAACAGTTCTTCCATCTTCCTCCAGGGTTACTGTAACCTCTCCCAGGGCATCTGTACCACCAGTGATACTCTTTACCTCAAACTTCTCTAAATGGCTATCAGTCTCTGTAAGACGGGCTATTGCCCTGTAAGTGGCATCCACTGGACCATCACCTGTGGCCGTTGTCTCCTTTATCTCACCTCTGATATTCATTTTTACTGTTGCAGTGGGTTTCATATTTGTGCCACTGGAAACTTTCAGCTCTTCAAGCTTAAACACCTCTGGAACCTTTCTAACCTCTTCAGACACAAGAGCCTCTATATCATCATCGAAGATATACTTCTTTTGATCACAGAGTTGTTTGAATCTCATAAAGGCATGGTTGAGCTCTTCATCATTGAGTTCATAGCCCAGCTCTTTCAGCCTTTCTCTGAAGGCATGTCTGCCTGAATGTTTGCCAAGGACAAGTTTACTCTGGGGTATACCCACCATCTCTGGACTCATAATCTCATATGTAGACCTCTCCTTTAGAAATCCATCCTGGTGAATGCCTGCCTCATGGGCAAAGGCATTTGCACCTACTATGGCCTTATTGGGCTGCACAACCATGCCTGTTATCTTTGAAACAAGCCGGCTGGTCTTGTATATCTCTTCAGTGTGTATTCTTGTGTCTGCATTGAATATCTTTGGCCTCACCTTAAGTGCCATTACTATCTCTTCCATTGCTGCATTGCCTGCTCTCTCACCTATCCCATTTATTGTACACTCCACTTGACCAGCACCCTTCATTATCGCTATCAGAGAATTGGCCACTGCAAGACCAAGGTCATTATGACAGTGAACAGATATTGTTGCCTTGTCGATGTTTGGGACCTTATTCATCAGATACTCAATCAGTTCACCAAACTCCTGTGGAATGGCATATCCTACTGTATCAGGTATATTTACGGTCTTTGCTCCTGCCTTTATCACCTCTTCTGTAACTCTACAGAGAAAATCCCTGTCACTTCTTGTTGCATCCTCGGCTGAAAACTCCACATCATCTGTATACTGTCTCGCCTTCTTAACTGCATGCACAGCAGCCTCAAGAACCTCTTCTCTGCTCATGCGCAGTTTGAACTTTAAATGAATATCCGATGTAGCAATGAATGTATGGATTCGGCCTGACTCCGCAGGTTTTATCGCCTCTGCGGCCCTTTCAATATCAAGGTCCTTTGCCCTTGCGAGACCAGCAACTGTTACCCCTTTTATCTCCTCGGATATCCTTTTTACCGCCTCAAAATCACCAGGTGAGGCCACAGGGAAGCCTGCCTCAATGATGTCCACATTCAGACGGGCCAGTTGTCTGGCCACATGAACCTTCTCATCTACATTCATTGAGGCTCCAGGGGATTGCTCTCCATCCCTGAGGGTGGTATCAAAGATCTTTATATAACGCATTGTCCGTTTAATTTAATGTTGAATGCCTTTTCTTCCTTTTAGAATAAAAAAGATATATATTTTCTATTATACCCCAAATAAGATAAATCATTGCAAAGGAAAAGAGAGCTGTCGGTGGATGCACTATAATAATATAAATAATAAGAAGAAAAAATACAAGAAACCAAAAGGGCTTTCTCTTGGTTAGATCAAGCTCCTTTAGTCCATGAAACCTGAGGGTGCTAACCATCAGCACTGACAGCACCCAGGTAAGCAATAGAACAGGTATACTCTCCTCAGGCGGGTCTGTTTTGAAACTGTGATAAAATATCACCAAAGAGGCAACCACTGTGGCAGCAGCAGGTACAGGCATTCCTGTGAAGAAGAGCTTCTCCTCTGAGACCATCTGGACATTATATCTGGCAAGTCTTAGGGCACCACAAGCAGCGAATAAAAAGGCTGTAGCTGTACCCACCCTTCCAAAAGGACTCAATGACCATGTATAAAGAAGCACGGCTGGTGCAATACCAAATGCAACAAGGTCACTAAGAGAATCAAGCTCAAGACCGAATTTGGTAGTGCTATTTGTGGCTCTCGCGACCCATCCATCAAGACCATCAAACACCATAGCTATTAGTACAGACCAGGCTGCCATTGTATACTCTCCTTTTATAGCATTAACAATCGCATAAAAACCAAAAAACATTCCACAAATTGTAAGTCCATTGGGCAGAAGATATACTCCCTTTTTCATTCTCCCTCCAATGTTGCCAGTATACTTTCTCCTGCCTTCACTTTCTGCCCCTCTTTTACTATTACCTTTACCTTCATATTCTTGGGCAGAAGGATATCAACTCTTGAGCCAAGCTTTATCATTCCAAAACGCTCTCCTCTGCGTAGACGGTCACCAGGCTTGACCCTGCATACAATCCTTCTGGCCAGAATACCTGCGATCTGTTTTAATACCATTCTTCCATAGGGTGTACTTAATAAGATTTCTGTATTCTCATTATACAGAGAGGCATCATCAGTGTAAGCAGCCCTAAATCCACCACTGTTGTGCCTTATACTTTCTACCACTGCATCACAGGGAGCACGGTTTACATGGACATCTAAGGGAGACATAAATATACTGATCTGTACTGCCTCGGTTCTCAAAAACTCCTCCTCCAGGATTTCTTTTATCAATATCACCTTACCATCTGCAGGAGAGACAACAATATTCTTTTCTGAAGGTATATTCCTCTCAGGGTCCCTGAAGAAGTAAAGTAAAAACAGAAAGACGAGGGCTCCTGCCAAAGAAATGGTACTGATATCTGCAAGGTATGCCACTGTGCTGACAAAGCCAGCAATTACTATAGAAGGAACACCTTCTCTGGCAATTCTGATCATTTAAAAATTATACCCTAAAAAATATCATTATCAGCAAATGTTTTCCTCTTCTTCATCCCAGTACTCTTCCATCTTCTTCATAGCCCTTTTTCTTAAAAGCAGAACAATAAAACCAACCACTGTAAGGAGTGCCCCCAGAAAGAAAAGGATCTCATAAATATGCTCTGCAATAAACCTAACCACCTGAGAGCCTCCTTTCAGTGAATTAATCCACTGTCTCTCTGCCTCTGGCAGGGATATCCCAAAGGTCTTTAAAAAGAGGTCCTCTGTAGAGTCCTGCCCTCTGAAGCCTTTTATAAAATCAACAAATCTCTTCTCTCCATAATTCTTTATTAAAAAGCCTGTGAAATTCTTACTCTCCTCATAGGCCAGAGAAAGGCCTACTTTGTCTGAAGGAAAGGTAGTGAGTTTAGAGATAGGGATTAGTCTATCAGAGAACACTGCTCTTCTGAGGGTCTCCTCGGTTCTTCCAAGGATAATCTCTGAGATGCCAGATGTAACCCACTGACAGAAACCTTCATCAACCCATCTTGGGGGCTTCACCTCGGCTATTTTGAAGACAAAGAGATGGCAGAGTTCATGTTTGAGGGTCTCCTTCATCATATAGAAGTTCTTCATTCGTGAGTAATTAATTACTATAGTGTGCCTTGCAGGCACTGCAAAGGCACTGATATATCTGTTTTTTGTAATTTTTATAAACTCATTGTGTGTCATAAGGTGTATATGAATCCTGGCACTGATGGTAGTATTAAAAAGTTGAGAGAGTTCTCTCTGCACAGAGGGATATATTTTTACAACCTCCTCCTTTACACCCTTAAGAGGCTCTTCAAAGGTGACCAACACATTGTTGTTAGCCAATAAAGGAACTGCTGAACAGAAGAACAAAAGCACTACAAATACTATGAGCCTATTCCATGCCATTCAGAATTAATTGTACCATATGAAGGTGATGAAACACCTAAGTTATTAGAGGTCTTGTCTTCAGATTCAGGTATAATATTCTTATAATGATTAAAAGACAGGAAGATGAAAAATACATGTCCTTAGCACTACAGGAGGCAGAACAGGCCTTCAGAGAGGAAGAGGTACCTGTGGGAGCAGTAGTGGTTATAGATGGGAAGGTGGTGGCAGCAGAACATAACAGGAGAGAGCAGACACAGGACCCAACTGCCCATGCTGAGGTGCTTGCCATAAGAGAGGCTGCAAAAAAGAGAGGTAGTTGGCGTCTTACCGATGCCACAGTATATGTGACAAAGGAACCCTGCCCCATGTGTGCAGGGGCTGTTCTGAATGCCAGAGTAAAGAGACTTGTGTTCGGCTGCAGAGACCCTAAGGGAGGAGCTGTTGAAAGCCTCTACAGAATCCCTACAGATGAAAGGCTCAACCATAAGGTAGAAGTCACAGGTGGGGTACTTAAAGAAGAATGCTCAGAACTTCTCAGGAGATTCTTCAGACAGAGGAGAGAGCATAAGGATTTGACATAACTACACTTTTTGGTGTTTAATTAATACCATGCGTCTGCCATTGATAGCAGCCAATTGGAAGATGAACAAGACCACTGCTGAAACAAGGGAATTCATAACAGAGTTCCTCCCCTTGGTGGATGGTGTTAAGGATGTAGAGATAGTTATTGCTCCTGCATTCACCAGTCTACCGGTTGCAGCCAAGTTCTTAAAAGGCAGCAATGTGAAACTGGCAGCACAGGATGTGTTCTGGGAAACAGAAGGAGCATACACTGGAGAGGTCTCTCCTTTAATGCTGAAGGATGTGGAGTGCACCTATGTGATTATAGGACATTCAGAGAGGCGTCAGTACTTTAATGAGACAGATGAGATTGTAAATCGTAAAATAAGGGCAGCCCAAGAGGCAGACCTTGGCATAATCTTCTGTATCGGAGAAACCCTGCAGGAGAGAGAAGCTGGTGAAACCTTGCAGGTTCTGAAGAGACAGATCACAGAAGGCCTGAAGGGGTTATCTGCTCAAGGACTTGTTATTGCCTATGAACCTGTATGGGCTATAGGTACTGGCAAGACAGCAACACCTGAACAGGCAGAGGAGGCACACAGTTTTATTCGTAAAGAATTAAAAACACTCTATGGAAATGAAGCAGAGCAGATACGAATCCTATATGGAGGAAGTGTTAAGCCTGACAATATCGCCTCTCTTATGGCACAGCCAAATGTGGATGGTGCCCTTGTGGGAGGAGCATCTCTGAAACCAGACAGTTTCTCCAAAATAGTGAGATTTAAAGAACCATAAAGGAGGTTAGAGAAAAATGGCATCTCTATTGATAATAATACATGTTTTCGTATGTATCTTTCTGATTGTGGTGGTGCTACTTCAAGGCGGTAAGGGAGCTGAACTTGGGTCAGCCTTTGGTTCAGGCTCAAGTCAGACACTCTTTGGTGCAAGGGGTGCAGCAACCTTTCTCAGTAAACTCACCACGGCTGTTGCTGTTATTTTTATGGTCTCCTCTCTTATATTAACCATAATCTCTTTTAAGAGAGGCTCTGTTGTAGAATCTGTGGTTCCTGAACATAAAACAATCCCGGCCCTACCAGAGCAGGGAGGGGTAAAAGAACTTCCACAGAAGGCACCCACAGAACAGAAGACTGACCAGACAGAGAAGTAACTATCTCATAACCCTACAGTTAAGGGTCTAATGTCTGCCATTCGTGTTTCAGAACTTACCAAGTCTTTTGGCTCAATAGTCGCTGTAAATAGGGTCTCTTTTGAAGTACAGGAGAATAGTATCTTTGGGTTCCTTGGTCCCAACGGTGCTGGTAAAACTACCACAATAAATATACTCTGTACTCTTCTGAAACCTACCTCAGGGGAGGCCTCTGTATATGGATTTGATTGTGTAAAAGAACCTGCAAAGGTGCGTCAGGCTATTGGCATTGTCTTTCAGGATAGCACTCTTGATAAAGACCTAACTGCCTATGAAAATCTCCTCTACCATGCTATTCTATACAATGTAGACAGAAAGCTCAGGAAGACAAGGGTTGAAGAGGCTCTGAGGTTTGTTGGTCTCTATGACAGGAGGAATGACCTTGTAAAAAGGTTTTCTGGCGGAATGAGGAGAAGGCTTGAGGTAGCAAGGGCAGTGGTACACCAGCCCAAGGTCCTCTTCCTTGATGAGCCAACCCTTGGTCTTGATCCTCAGAGTCGTGCGAGTTTATGGGATTTTATAAAGAGACTCCCCAGTGAGAAAGGAGTAACTGTATTCATGACCACCCACTATATGGAAGAGGCAGAGGTCTGTGACAGAATTGCAATAATCGACAAAGGAAGAATCATTGCTGAAGGCAGTCCTGAGGAACTAAAGAAAACAGTGGGAGGTGATATAGTGTATCTGAAGACAAGAGACAACTTCGCTGCAAAGGATATACTTGAGAGAGCACTTGGTCTGAAGCCTGTGTTAAGAGAAAAGGAGATGTTTATCCCTGTGAAAAAGGGAGAGACCTTAATTCCTGAGATTATAAGACTTCTTGGTGAGAGTGTTATCTCTGTAAGACTCCAGAAACCCACACTCAATGATGTATTTCTGAAACTTACAGGGAAACATATCCGTGACGAGGAATGGGACAGTACAGATGAATTCAGAGAGGCTATAAGAGCATACAGGAGGCGGTTTGATAGAGGGTAGGACCATTTATGTTATAACAGCAAGGGAATTCAAAAAGTTTGTGAGAGAACGGACCAGACTCTTGTCCACAATTGCAAGGCCTGCAATCTGGCTCTTTCTTGTAGGAGGTGGTTTGTCAAGAATCGTGCCTCTTAAAGGTGACATCACCTATATGCAGTTTTTCTTCCCAGGTATAATTGCCATGACAATACTCTTCAGCTCTATATTTTCTGCTATCTCTATAATATGGGATAAGGAATTCGGTTATATGAAGGAGATACTGGTTGCACCTGTATCAAGAACCTCAATAGTAATAGGCAAGGCACTAAGTGGAACCATAATATCCACTATTCAGGCATTCATTGTGTTGATGCTTTTTCCATTGGTAGGACTAAAAATAGGATTATTACAGATTCTGATGGCAGTCGGTGTTTCGGCAATGATAGCATTCTCCATATCCTCCATCGGCATACTTATAGCCACCTTCTATGAGAGCTTTGAAAGCTTCTCTATAATCATGAACTTTATCGTTATGCCCATGTTCTTCCTTTCAGGAGCGATGTATCCTGTAAAACAGTTGCCAAAGGTCTTCGGTATGATAGCCAAGATAAATCCACTCACCTATGGTGTAGATGCCCTGAAGAATGTACTTTTACCTACAGAGACAACAGCAATGGCATCTGACTTTCCTCTATCTGTTGATCTATTGGTAATAGTACTGGTTTCGGTAGTCTTTCTCTTTCTAAGCACAGAATCATTTAAGAGAAGAGTTTAACCCAGTTTCTCAATGTCACTATTGGCTCCAAGTACCACTAAGATATCCTCTTTATGAATCACATCATCTGGTGAAGGATTAATATTCCATATCTCCTTCTTTTCACCATTAACAATACTCTGGTGTTTTATAGCAATAATGCTTACTCCATATTCTGCTCTTAGATTAGACTCCCTTATAGATTTCTCCCAAAGAAATGCAGGAGCCGGCATCTCTACAATACTATACTCCGGAGACAAGACTATCTGCTCTAAGAACTCTGGCTTTATCAAGGATTGAGCAACTCGCTGAGCCATGTCCCTTTCTGGATATACCACCTTATTGACACCAATATGAGACAGAACCTTACCATGAAGGTCATTCACTGCCTTTGCAATAATCTCCTTGATCCCCAGCTCTTTCAGAAGCATTACAACAAGGATACTCGCCTCAATATTCTCTCCTATGCTCACCACTGCAACATCCACATTCTGGACCCCTGCCTCTCTCAGGGCCTTCTCATCCGTGGCATCAAGCTCAAGTGCAAGAGTAACCCTATCAGTAAGTGCCTTCACCTTTGTCTCATCCTTGTCAATAGCAAGTACCTCAGCATCGTGTTTCACCAAAGTCTCTGCCACAGCAGAACCAAACCTCCCAAGCCCTATAATGGCAAACTGCTTTTTCATACAATCAAATCTACCACCAGAGTGATCTAAAAGTCAAAAACTTCTCTCCTGATCTAACCAATCATAAGCCTTCCCTCAGGATATCTGATCCTCTCCTCCTTCTGCCTCAAAAGGGCCATAAAGAGGGTTAGAGGCCCGAGTCTACCTATCAGCATAGTAAGAATAATTATGACCTTAGACAAAGACGAAAAAGTAGCCACAAGACTTAAGGAATCGCCACTTCCAACAGAAAGTCCCACTGTGCCAAAGGCAGAAACCACTTCAAACATGGTAGAAAGGAATCCTGTATGTTCAATGTCTTCAACAACAAAGGTGATGAAGGTGACATAAAGTACAGCAAGTGCCATTATTACAAGCGCACGTGAGACCAGAATCTCTGGTACCCTCTTTTTGAATATAACAGTATCCCTTCGACCCCTAATTGTTGACCATATATGAAGAAGTACTACTGTAAAGGTGGTAGTTTTGATTCCTCCTCCCGTGCTTCCCGGGGATGCTCCTATTATCATGAGTATAATTGTAAAGAATAGCGTCTGAGGCTGAAGCTCTGCATAGGGTATGGTATTAAAACCTGCTGTACGGGCAGTAACAGAGGCAAATACTGAAGAAAGCACCTTCTCGAAGAATTCCATATCTGAAAAAAGAAACTTTCTCTCATTGAAGAATATAACCATAGCTCCACCTATTATAAGCAGGGCTGTTACAGAGAGCACCACTCTGGTATGCTGCATCAGTCTCCTGTGTCTGTCTCTTAACTTCTCATAGAGGTCATTTATCACTATGAAACCTATTCCTCCAAGCACAATAAGGGTTACAACTGTTAGATTAAGTGTTATATCACTTCTGTAGCGCACAAAACTATCGTGAAAAAGACTGAATCCTGCATTATTAAAGGCTGATATGGAATGGAAGACACCCATGAGGATAGCATCCTTAGGGGAAAACTCTTTTATGAAAACAGAGATCAGAATCAAAGCACCCAAGAGTTCTACACTAAAGACAAATATTAGCATTCTCTTCATAAACCTTATAATGCCTTCCAGAGAGCTGATATTTAATGATTCTTTTATCATCACTCTTTCAAAAAGACCTATCCTTCTGCCTGCAACAAGTGCGAGCATTGTGGCCATAGACATATAACCGAGCCCGCCAATCTGTATGAGAAACAAAATCACGATCTTGCCAAAAAGAGTGAAATCTACAGAGGTATTTTTCACAATCAGTCCTGTTACACAGACTGAGGAGGTGGCTGTAAAGAGGGCATCAATTAGACTAATACCATGGGTTGTGGAATATGGCAGGATTAAAAGAGCTGTTCCGAAGGCAATCAATCCAAGAAATCCACTTACAAGTAACTGTGCAGGCGAAAGCCTTCCAGAAGTATACTCCTCCATCGTGCCTCTCAACTTTTGGATAAGCCTAAACTAACAGATACGATAATGTCAATCTAAATTAAAATATTACTTACAAAAACCGAATATAAACCTAAAAAAACATTCATAAAGAGGACTTTGGAATTTGGGCATTAAAAAATAATTTTACAAGCTTTTATTAGGAAATGTATTATATTAGCAATATTACAAGATATTTTGGAGGGCAGAAATGAGGGCAAAAGATATAATGGAACCAATAAAAGGTTATTTATCTCCAGAGAATACGTTAAAGGAAGCGGTTAATAAAATGAGGGTAACGCTAAGAGAAGAAAAAAAGATAGGTGTTAAAGGACTGGTAGTCCTCGATAAGGACCAGACTCTTATAGGAATAATATCAATAATTGATATTCTCAAAGCCATAATACCTCATTATATGTCATTTACAGAACTCAGTGATTTTACATGGGATGGTATGCTTGAGGAGATGGCAAAGAAGGTAGCAGACAAAAAAATAAAAGAGATCATGACAAAAGAGGTAATCAGTGTATATGAGGATGCGCCATTGATGGAATGCGCTATTCTTATGGTTAAACATAATCTTCAAAGAATTCCTGTCATAAATAAAGACAGAAAAGTATTGGGAATGATATATATACGAGATCTCTATTATGCTATTGTAAAGGCCCTTTTTGATGAGAAGGAGGTAGACAACAATGGCTCATGAGGCTACAACAGCAACATCACCCTTTGTAATGGACACTACATTCTGGACTGCCACAATAATATTTATAGCATCCTATGTGGCTATTGTGTCTGAAAGGGTACACAAGACCATTATTGCCATAGTTGGAGCCACACTGATGCTTGTACTGAAGGTACTTGAACAACATGAGGCATTCTATGTTGAGGAGTTCGGGGTTGATTGGAATGTAATATTTCTACTAATCGGGATGATGGTCATTATAAATATACTTAAGACAACAGGCTTCTTTGAATATGTAGCAATAAAAAGTGCAAAGATCGGTCGAGGAGAACCCTTGAGGATAATGATGGTTCTCTTTGTAGTAACAGCCATCCTTAGTGCCCTTCTCGATAATGTTACCACTGTGCTGTTAATTGTACCTATAACCTTTCTTATAGCCGATGCACTTGAGGTTGATCCTGTACCCTTTCTTATCATCCAGGTACTCGCCTCAAACATAGGTGGAACAGCTACACTGATAGGCGACCCTCCAAACATAATGATCGCATCAAAGGCAAGGCTTAATTTTATTGACTTTATATATCATCTCACCCCTGTTGTTGTAGTATTAATGCTTGTGATGCTTCTGGTTATAAAGCTCGTCTTTGGAAGAAAATTGAAAACAAAGGAAGAACTAAAAGAGAGAATTATGCAGATGAACGAAAGGGAAGCAATAAAAGACCCTGTTATGCTGAAGAAATCTCTCTTTGTCCTCGGTATAGTACTCTGTGGTTTTGTCTTTCATGGAATGCTCAATTACAAACCTGCCACTATTGCCCTTTTCGGGGCAGGATTGCTGCTTCTGCTTTCAAAGACACAAAGTCCTCATCATTACCTTGCAGAGATAGAATGGCCAACCATATTCTTTTTTATAGGCCTTTTTATACTTGTAGGTGGTATCGTTAAGGTGGGACTTATTAAATGGCTCTCTATACAAATGCTTGATCTAACAGGAGGCAACCTCTTTGCAACAAGTATGCTCATAATGTGGTTTTCAGCCTTTGCTTCTGCAATAGTGGATAACATACCCTATGTTGCTACAATGAATCCCCTTGTAATAGACATGGCAAAACAGCTCTGGCCTGACAAAACAGGTTTAGACCTACTTCAACATCCAGACCTTATGCCCGTATGGTGGTCTTTAGCACTTGGAGCCTGTCTTGGTGGCAACGGTTCACCTATTGGAGCATCCGCAAATGTAATCGTTGTGGGATTAGCTGAAAAGGCAGGAAGAAAAATAACCTTCCTGAGATTTCTCATGTATGGGGTACCAGTAACCATCCTGACCATCTTTATATCCATGATTTATGTCTGGTTAAGATACTATGTATTATAACTGGTAAATTTGACTTAATCCTGTAAACAGAGATAAAATAGTCTGCTGTGCTTTATAAAATCGATAACTTCAAGTAATACAACAGTAAGGGGGAGTATAGCTTGATTGAAGGATCTCATAATACCCTTGGTATCATAGTCTCTGGTGTGGTCTTTGCAATCACCTACATTGTCATTTTCACAGAAAAGATAAACAGAACTATAGCTGCTTTTGTAGGCGCTGTCTCAATGATCATTGCTGGTATGATTTTCGGTTTTTATTCTCAGTCTGCAGCCTTGAAAGCAATAGATGCCAACACTATCATTCTTCTCTTTGGAATGATGATGATAGTGGCAATGCTTAAGAAAACAGGTTTCTTCAACTACCTGGCTATATGGACTGCAAAGAAGACAAAGGGAGACCCTTGGAAACTCACCTTATATTTCGGAATTGTAACAACCGTAGTCTCTATGTTCTTAGATAATGTTACCACTATAATCATTATAGCGCCTATCACAATCCTTGTTGCAAAGATGTTAGGAATAAGTGCAATCCCCATGCTGATGGCAGAAGCACTTCTGTCTGACACCGGTGGAGTTGCAACCCTTGTTGGAGACCCTCCAAACATCATGATAGGCTCTGCTGCTGGGTATAATTTTAGTTACTTTCTTATCCATATGGGTCCTGTAGTATTTACTGCCCTTGTACTTACTACAATCTCTTTAAAGATAATCTACCGGAAGGAGTTAGCCAAGAAACCGCAGAATATTGATGCACTTATGCGTATGGATGAAAGAGACAGCATTAAGGACCTGGGAGGTCTCAAGAAAGTTCTTTTTGCATTAATGATAATAATAGTGCTGTTCTTCATTCATCATCATCTGCATCTACTCCCTTCATTTGTAGCCATTATCGGAACCGCTGTAGCCCTTGCACTTTTAAGGCCAAACATCGATGAGATACTTCATGATGTGGAATGGAGTGTACTGCTCTTTTTCATAAGCCTCTTTGTATGTGTAGGTGGTATTGAACATTCAGGCCTTATCAGTAGAATAGCCAATTATATCGTCAGTGTTGGCTCATCCAATGAGGTACTACTCTTTCTCCTTGTCCTTTTTGGTTCAGCCATAATGAGTGCAATTGTTGACAATATACCATTCACAATGGCTATGATACCTGTTATACAGACACTGAAGCAACATGGTCTGGATGTGGATTTCCTCTGGTGGGCTCTTGCCCTTGGCGTGGGGTTTGGTGGCAATGGAACACCCATAGGTTCTACAGCAAATGTTATTACTGTGAGCATGAGTGAGAAGACAGATAATCCCATTACATTCAAGACATGGTTCAAGTCTGGTTCAATAGTGATGGCAATTACTTGTCTCACAGGAGCTGTATTTGTTTTAGCATTCTTTAGCTTTTATAAATGATGGAGCAGATAATGAAAATAAGAGACTGTGTTTTAACCCCTGTAAAGACTATATCAAAAGAGGCAACAATAAAGGAGGTGGCAGAGCTACTGTATGAAACAGGACAACCAATTGTTGTTGTTGATGAAAACAACGATCCTGTCGGGATAATATCTTTTATCGATGTAATAAAAGTCTTTCTGCCAAACTTTCTTGACTTGATTGAAGACCCTGATATACTTAAACACCTGGGAGTTATAGATATCCTCAAGGATAAGAAAACTACCAAAGATCTTGCTGCTAAGGATATAATGTCATCCCCTGTCAGGACAGTAGACATAGATGACTCACTGCTTTCAGCAATAGCCAAGATGAAGAAAAGGATGCAGAGACAGCTGTTGGTAAGGGATGGCGATAAGATTATAGGATTAATAACTGCAAGAGAAATCCTTAAAGAACTTATAAAAATAATCAAAAAGACTATAGAAGATAGTCCAGAGCCATAATTTTCCCTTAATTGCCTATAAAAAAATTAAAAATCAAAAATTTTGACTTCTTTATAATCTTTTTTTTATCATTACTTTTGCTTTACCCCCTATGCAAAAATTTTTAATTCTCATATAGGAGGCTAAAATGCGGTCACTTCTAAAAAGCGTTCCTGAGTTATTTGTTTTAATCGGTCTGACTGTTGTGGCTTATATCATCATGTTCCTGTTTAACCAACTTCAGGGGACTGATGTATTAAGCCCAACAGGGATGTGGATGGTGGTAGTAGGGTCTTTCCTGTTCAGTACTTTTATTGCGATTATAGCTGTGATTGCTGGGATTGGAGGTGGAGTGCTCTTTACTCCGGTAATGCTTGCATTCACATCTATTGACACTGTATTGATCAGGGCAACAGGGCTTGTAGTTGCGATGTTCAGCGGTCTTATATCTACAGGGCCTTTCATGAGGAAGGGTCTTGCAGATGTGAAGATCGTTTTCTTTTGCGCTGTGCCTATCGTGATAGGAGGAATGTCTGGAGCCTTCAGTGCAATACACCTTTCAAAGGCGATGGGTGCCACAGGAGATGCGATAGTGAGGCTTCTGCTTGGAGGTGTTCTTGTATTTATTGCCTTTATGTTCATCTTTGGTGGTTCAAAGACCGAATATCCCCAACCCAAAAAGATTGACAGCTTCAGCAAAAAGCTTGGACTCTATTCTGCCTACTGGGAAGAGTCTCTGCAGAAGGTTGTCAGCTTTCAGGCAACAAAGGCACTTCTGGGATTTCTACTCTTTTTTGCAGTAGGATTCACTGGTGGCTTTTTTGGTCTTGGTGGTGGATGGGCAGTGGTGCCGGTGCTTAACCTCGTGATGGCAGTACCTTTGAAGGTATCTGCTGCCTGCAGTGGAGTACTCCTCGCGATGGGTAATGCAGCAGCAATCTGGCCTTATATCCTATATGGCTCACTCATTGCTGTGCTTGCTGTGCCCTGGATGCTTGGACAGGTAATAGGAGGCATTATGGGAGCATATATACTTGTCAGGATTAAGGCAGGGTTCGTGAGAAAGATCCTAATCGTGATCCTCTTTCTCACCAGTGCGAAACTTCTTTCAAGAGGGATTGAAGGACTATTCGGTATAGATATACCAATATTTTAGGAGGTTAAGAAATGAGTGAAGACAGACCAAAACCAGCACTTTCAGGACGTGTTTATGGAGAAATTATATATTGGGGAACAGTTATAGGCTCAATAATATCTATCATCGGCTCTATGATAACCTTTGTCACGAAGAGAAACTATATTGATCCTGGCTATCTGCTGTCTGCCATCTGGCAGGGCAAAAGTGTAAAAGAGATATGGGAAGGAGCCACAGGTGCACTACCTAATGGACACTGGTATCTTCAGCATCTGTTTACCGGTAATGGCATTGCTATGGCAGGCCTCGCCTTTGGGGTCTTTGTAGTAGTCCCTGCAATATTCAGTGCCGCAATTATGCTACTAAGAGAAAAACAGTATGTCTTCAGTGTACTTGCATTCATTGCAGGGATTATAACTACTGTATCTATGTTTGGCTGGATATCTATATAACAGACGTGGGAATCCTTAATAAGGGGGCCATCTTCTCAAAATTGAGAGATAGCCCCTTATTTTTAGGAGTCAAATCCCATTTTCTGTGATATAATGAAATTGAAAGGGGGTAAGGAAAATGTCAGTATCTGATGCACTACTAAATACTAAAAATATCCTTCTGGCACTTGATGGCTCAGAGTACAGTGAGGGGGCGGTAAGAGAAGCGCTTAAATTCGCAAAGGTTACAGGTGGTAGTCTTTACATTCTTTCAGTAGCTGAAGTTACCCTCGGACAACTAACTCATTCTCCAGATGTGGTAGAAACGATAGAGAGAGAAACCCTTGAAGTATTATCTAAGGCAAAAGAACGGGCTGAAAAAGAAGGCATTAATTGTGAAACTATTTTTCACAAAGGCGAAGAACCTTATCAGTTTATTGTTGAAGAGGCATCGGGCAAAAATGTAGATGTCATTATAATGGGCAGAAGGGGCAGAAGAGGCCTTAAAAAGCTGATGATGGGGAGTGTTACAGCTTTGGTGATTGGTCATTCCCCCTGCAGTGTCTTCGTTGTTCCAAGGGCAGGAGAATTAAAGTTTAAAAGACTCCTTATTGCCACAGATGGATCAGAGTATAGTGAGAAAGCCATATCTGCCGCAGTAGCTCTGGCAAAAAAACACGGAAGCAACATTGTAGCAATCTCTGTGGCACATAAAGAAGAGGAGATTCCAGAGGCAGAGAATAATGTTAAAAAGGTTAAGGAGATTTGCCATAAGGAAGGTATAAAGATTGAGGCTATTACAGTAACCGGCACCCCTTATGAAGCCATCGTTACCACTGCCCAAATTAAAAAGGCAGATCTTATCGTAATCGGAACCCACGGAAGAACAGGACTTACTAAACTCCTGATGGGAAGTGTAGCTGAAAGAGTGATAGCCCTGGCTCAATGTTCTGTGTTAGTGGCTAAATAATCTGTGGTTCAGAACCTGAGAGTAGCCTTTAGCCTTTTGGGGTTCAACAAAAGGTCAAGACCGTCTTCTGCTGACTTTACAAGTATATCTGCTGAGCGGATGGCATCTGTAGCGCAACCTTCACGGAGAAGTACTGCGACGCCTATTCTGGCTGTCTGAAGCATCCTTCTGTCGTTGTTGCCGTTTCCCAAGGCAAAGACCTTCGCAGGGCCGAGGTTTTTAATATATTCTTCTTTCTGGATATCATGGTCTGCTCCCTGAAGAATGTGCAGTATACAGTTGACATCCTGAAGTTCCTCTTTTGCCCTTCCAAAGGTATCGGCTGTGAGGATATGGACTCTAAGCCTTTGTGAGAGTCTGTTGAGCCTCTCCTTCACCCCTGGGCATAAACGACCATCCTCCGAAAGAGTACCAGTGAAATCAGAGACGAGATGTTCTATCTCAACCCCTCCAAAACCTGGAATCTCAACCTTTATCACTACACACCTCCGTAGGGAACATAATTCATAAGTCTCACTACCGGATTTCCATCAGGATACATATCAATAATATTCAGACATCCATAATCCTGTTCTATCCTGAATAGATTATGCAGTGGTAGTCCGAGAAAGTGGCAGAGTATCACCCTGTTTATTCCTCCATGGGCAACTACCCCAAAGCTCTCTCCAAGGTGTCGTTTCATAATCTCCTCTAAGGTCTTCAATGCCCTCTCTGCCACTTCAATGGTACTTTCTCCTTTGGGCGGATGAAACCTCAAGGGGTCTTTCTTCCAATTGTTGAACTCTACAGGATAAGCCTCGGATATCTCGCTAAAACTCATACCTTCCCATTCACCGAAGTTCCTCTCTCTAAGGTCTGATACTTCTGTAACCTTTACATCCAATACCCTGCCGAGTATCTCAGCACTCTGAAGGGCACGCTTCAGATCAGAACAATAAAGGGCAGAAAGTCTAATTCCACTGGTCTGCATCTGTCTGGCCAGTAAGGTTAGCTGCTGTCTACCCCTTTCTGAGAGTTCAACATCAGTGTGTCCCTTGTATCGATACTCATCTGCGCCTTTGGTATGGCCGTGGCGTATAAGGTAAAGGGTAGTCTTCATCACTGTTGTATATTACCACTCCCTGTACGACTCTACCTTCTCAATCACCTCTATAAGTTTTTCAATAATCAACTCTACCACCTTTTCACCTTTGTCCTTTGATGCCTTAAGAGGATTACCCCAGACCCCGCCTGGCCAGCATCTCAGCTTGTCCCTAACCACAATTGGTTTTGGAAAAGAGGGATACTCCTCCTCAGATGTGCCTTTTACCAGATCTGGTCTCAAAGACATAATGACTGATGTCTCGATCTCACCAGCATGGGAGTCATTCTCAGTTTCAGCTATCCTGGAGAGTTCATCCCAAAGTATATCATAAGGACAGACAACAGCCAGCTTTATTTCCTCAAGCTCTTCAACGAGTATTTCTGCCACTTCCTTGAGTGCATTAAGATGCAAACCACCACCATGTCCTGAAAGGAGGATAAAATTCCGTAGCCCCTTTCTATAGGCATCCCTTACTATATCAAGAGTCAGCCTTCTTAATGTCTCTGCTGAAATGGTGATCGTCCCTGGGTGCAACTTTGTAGAGGTACAGACCCCATAGTGTACAGGAGGAGCCACAAAGACCTCTTTTCTCTCTACCAGTCTTCTTAAAACCTCCACTGGAATAATAGTGTCTGTACCAAGAGGCAGATGTCTGCCGTGTTCCTCTATAGTCCCAAATGGAATTATCACTGTCTTTGTCCTTCTGAGGCCTTCTCTGAACTCTTCCATTGTAATCTCATCAATAAACATTACTTACCTCCCATCGAAAACCTAAATGTGTTACATAATACCACAAATATTCAGAGGTCTTGCAATTCAGCAGAAAATATACCTCTTTTGAATTTCCTCTTATGGTTGTTATAATTGTAGAATTGGTTTCTGGATTAACCCTTGCCAGGGCATACCATAATTTAACAAACCGTAAAAGACCTATGGCAAAGGCATTGATGATACAGGCTACAGGCTCAGGGGCGGGTAAGAGTCTAACAGTTGCTGCCCTATGCAGAATATTTGCTGATATGGGGCTGTGGGTGGCCCCCTTTAAGTCCCAGAACATGGCCCTTAACTCCTATATCACTCCAGAAGGTGGGGAGATTGGCAGAGCCCAAGCACTTCAGGCAGAGGCAGCAAGGGTACTCCCTTCTGTACACATGAACCCTGTACTGTTGAAGGCATCTGGTGAGGCAGGCGTACAGGTGATAGTACATGGAAAGGTGCTGGCTACCATGTCCTCCAGAGAGTACTATCGTTCAAAAAAGACTCTATGGAGAGCCGTAGAGGAGTCATACCACCAACTGAGCAGTTCTTATGACATTATAGTAATAGAGGGAGCAGGAAGCCCTGCAGAGATAAACCTGATGGATGTGGATATAGCCAACATGGCAGTGGCAGAGCTCGCAGGAGCAGCAGTGCTTCTGGTTGGAGATATTGACCGTGGAGGTGTCTTCGCATCCCTGTATGGGACTCTGGAGCTTCTGGGAAGGTACAGGAAATATGTGAAGGGATTTATAATCAATAAGTTTCGTGGAGATCTGGAAATCCTGAAACCAGGACTTGATATGATCACTCAGAAGACAGGGGTGCCAGTGATTGGGGTGATACCATGGATTGATGATATTGGTCTTCCTGAGGAAGACGGTCTTTGCATTCCAAGGGGCTCTATTCAATCATTAGAGAGGTTTGAAGGGATAAAAATAGTGGTGCTCCGCCTTAAGTATATATCAAACTTTACAGACTTTGATCCCCTTTTGTATGAACCAGATGTGGAGCTTCTTTACTCTGACAGTGTTGTTGAGATAGAAAACGCTGATGTGGTTATCATACCTGGCTCAAAGAACACAGTAAAAGACCTTCTATATCTGAAACAGAAGGGTCTCATAGAGAGTATTCTCAGAGCATACCACAAGGGTACAGAGATTGTGGGCCTATGTGGTGGTTACCAGATGCTCTCAAAGAAGATACTTGACCCTGAGAGAATTGAGAGCACCTATCCTGAGGTAGAAGGTATTGGGCTACTGGATATTGAGACCATCTTTAATAAGGAAAAAATCACCTCACAGGTGAGTGCAGAACCTGAGAAAAGACAGACTCTTCCCTATAACTTTCAAGGACCTATTAAAGGATACGAGATACACATGGGCAGAACCAGAGGAGCGGTGGGACTTTTCAGGCTGAGGAGACTTACTCCAGGCAGAGAGCCCCAAGTGGTCCCTGACGGCTCAAGAAACCACAACTGTTGGGGGACATATATCCACGGAATCTTTGACAATGATGACTTCAGGCGATCTTTCATCAATTATATTAGACAGAAGAAGGGGCTGAAGCCCCTTCAGACAGGCATTGTATATAGCAAGATGAAAGAAAGGGCCCTAAACAGATTGGCAGATCTTCTAAGAGACAGACTTGATATAGAGTTCATTCTGAGGCAACTGAGGCTATGATCACCCCTCTGGAGCTTGTGGCAGCAGTGACAATTGACCTGGTTGTTGGTGACCCCAAGAGTCTCCCCCATCCAGTAAGGGCAATGGGCTGGTTGGTACAGAAGACCGAGAGGCTTCTGAGAGGAGTGATGAAAGGTTCTGTTAGGGAGCTGCTGGCAGGGATAGTACTCGTGGTATGGGTCTGCTTTGTGGTGTTGGCTTCAGCGGTGGCGATAGAATGGGTCCTTAAAGGGCTGGGCAGCAGAGGCACAGTACCCAGTATCATTGCAGAGACACTGTTTCTCTGGCTTCTGGCTACAACCCTGGCTATAAAGGAACTGCTAAAGGCTGCCAGAGCTGTTATTGAGGCAACAAAGGCAGAACAGATTGAGACTGCCAGAAGAAGGCTATCCATGATCGTGGGCAGAGACACTGAAAGTCTTAACAAAGAGGGAATTCTGAAAGCAACCATTGAGACAGTGTCAGAGAACCTCTCTGACGGTATAGTGGCTCCTATGTTTTATCTTATTATCGGGGGGTTACCTTTTGCAATGCTCTATAAGGCAGTAAACACAATGGACTCTATGGTGGGTTACAGAAACGAACAGTATCTCTACTTCGGCTGGGCAGCTGCAAGGACAGATGATATCCTGAACTATATACCTGCCAGGCTTACAGGGGCTATGATAGTTATGGCAGTCGGAATCGTAAGGGTTGTCACAGGAGGCAGAAGACTGCTTTCACCTGCACATGCCCTTATGGTGATGTTCAGAGATGGCAGGAAACATCTGAGTCCTAACAGTGGAGTGCCTGAGGCTGCAATGGCAGGCGCCCTTGGTGTAGAACTCGGAGGCCCCTCCCTTTACAATGGTGTGCTTGTGGAAAAGCCTTCCATAGGAGAGAAGATAAACCACGATTATCTCATAGCAGCAGAACAGGCCCTCCATATAACCCTTGTCTCATCCTTGCTGGCTACATCCTTAGGAGCACTTTGCTTATGGCTGATATAAAGCAGAGACTACTCAGTTATGAACATGGAGGTAATATCTACAGGCTCTGCAGAATGCTCGGTGTAGCAGAGGAGGATATCATTGACTTCAGTGCCTCTGTAAATCCATTAGGAGTGCCAGAGTCCGTTGTTTCGGCAATAGGTGAAAGTATAAAGACAGTAGTGCATTATCCTGATCCTGAAATGAAAAAACTGAGAGAAGTCATTGGGGAACATCTGGGTGTCTGTCCATCACAGGTCATCTGTGGTAATGGCTCAACAGAACTTATCTACTTAGTTGTAAGGACACTAAGGCCCGAAAAGGTACTGATACCCCAGCCCACATTCTCTGAGTACGAGAGGGCAGTGTTGCTGCAGAAAGGTCAAAATAAAAAAGGAATCACCTATGTATTGCTTAGACAGGATAAGGACTTTGACTTAGACATTGAAGAATTCATTAAAACAATGAGAGGACACCAAATGGCCTTTCTCTGTAATCCCAACAACCCCACAGGCAGACTCTTGAGCAAAAACACTCTGAGAGAGATAGCAGATGAGGCAAAAAGACAGGGGTGTTACCTTGTAGTGGATGAAGCATTTATAGACTTTTTGCCTGATGGCTCAGTTAGTGAGGAGACAAAGACCAACAAATACCTCATTGTATTGAGGTCATTGACGAAGTTTTATGCTTTGGCAGGGCTGAGGTTTGGTTATGGAGTCTTCCATCCTGAGCTTACAGAGGCTGTATTCTCCTACAAAGAACCTTGGACAGTGAACACCCTCGCCCAGGTGGCTGCCTTGGCAGCCCTGAGAGATGAAGGCTACAGACAGAAGAGCCTCAAGTTAATAGCCTCTGAAAAGAAATTTATGGAGTCAGCCTTTAAGGAACTTGGCATCACTTTTGTGCCATCGAAGGTGAACTTCTATCTGCTAAGATTAAAGGAAGCCCTCAGAGTAATAGAGCATCTGGCTAGAAGAAACATCCTGGTAAGGAACTGTTCAAATTTCATAGGTCTGGATGAGAACTACATAAGAGTGGCTGTCAGAAGAAGACAGGACAATGAGAGACTGATAAAAGAACTGAAAGCATCCCTGTCTGAATGATGAAAGGAATGTATGGATTTGTAGTTGGAGCATCCCACAGTAGTTCAGGCAAAAGCACGGTTGTGCTGGGGCTATTGGCTGCTTTAAAAAGAAGACAATACAAAGTACAGCCATTTAAGGCAGGACCTGATTTTATCGACCCAGGGCTTCATAGGGCTGTTACAGGTACTGTTTCTTATAATCTTGATAGATGGATGTGTGGAGATGCGTATGTAAAGGGACTTTTTCAGAATAAGGCCAGCAGAGCGGATGTGACATTAGTGGAGGGAGTGATGGGGCTTTTTGATGGAGCCAATGCCTCTACTGCTGAGATTGCCAAGCTTCTGGGATTACCAGTGGTGTTGGTAATGGATGTTAAGACAATGGCAGAGACTGCTGCTGCAGTTATAAGAGGTATGCTTTCATACGACAGAAAGCTGAAAATCGCGGGAGTAATCCTTAATAGAGTGGGAAGCCAGAGACATCTGAGGATGGTGAAGGATGCTATCCAGAAACATTGTAAACTTCCGGTATTTGGATATCTACCAGTAGATGAAAAGATCGGCATCCCGGAAAGACACCTGGGACTTTATACTGCCGAGGAGGGAATTTTGGATGAAGCTCTTTTAAAAAGACTGGTAGATTTGGTGGAAACCTTTATTGATATTGAAAGTATTCTCAATAGATGCTTCATAGAGATATCTTCAGAAGAGACCGGATCTACATTCATTTCTTCTTCTACCAACAGACCAGCAGCAAAGCTGGCTATTGCAAAAGACAGGGCCTTCTGTTTTTATTATGAAGACAATATTGAGATGTTAAAGGCAGCAGGTATAGAGTGTCTCTTCTTCAGTCCTCTGCAGGACAGAAAATTGCCTGAAGGTATAGATGGACTCTATCTCGGAGGTGGTTATCCTGAGCTTTATGCAGGACAACTGTCTGCCAATGAACAGATGAGAAGGTCAATAAAGGAGTTTGTGGATAATGGTGGTGTTGTATATGCTGAATGTGGAGGATTTATGTATCTGATGGAGGGAATATTTGATTCAGAGGGGAATTTTTATCCAATGGTGGGTGTTTATCCTATGAAGGCAAGGATGCGTACCCATCGGTTCAGCTTGGGATACAGAGAGATTATTCTAAAAGAGAATACACTTCTGGGCAACAAAGAAGACATTCTCAGAGGCCATGAATTCCACTATTCAGAGATTGCAGAGATATCAAGTAGTGTTTCAGATGTGTATATACCTGAAGGTGGGTTTATCATTAAAAACTGCCTTGGCAGTTATATACACATACATTTTGGCAGCAATGGTAATATAATAAAAACACTTACTGCTAAACTGAAGAGGGAGGAGAAACACAGATGAGGGAGAATAAGAAACTCAGTTTAACAGAGATCTTACGGAAGATCATAATAAAATTTGATATCGCCTTTCATGTGATAGCAGCTGTACTGCTGCTTGTTGCATGTAGTTTTATATTCTATTATGCTGCATTGAATCTATTAGAACCCTCACGAAATTCTATTATACATCTAGTAAATGATGTGCTTCTGGCCTTGATAATCCTTGAGCTCCTCTGGACAGTAGTTAGATTCCTGAAGAAGCAAAAGTTTATACTTGGTCCATTTCTTGCTATTGGCATAATTGCTGCTGTCAGAAGAATTCTTCTCATTGAGGCACAGACCTCTTTTATGGAACATGTACCTGTAGAAAAGCTTTATGAGATAGGACTGAGTGCAGGGGTTATAATAATCTTGATGATTGCTTATTACCTTTCCGTAAAAGCTCAAAAGATTGAGTAACCACGGCTTCTTTACTAATCCATCATTCGTATCGATAAAAAATTTACTGGTCGGGGCGAGCCGATTTGAACGGCCGACCACTCGCACCCCAAGCGAGTGCGCTAACCAGGCTGCGCCACGCCCCGAACACCTATAAACTGTCTATGATTTCTTTTAGACGAGCCTTGATTCTGCGTAACTTCTCTTTGGTCTCCTCTGAAACTTCTAAAGGTTCTTTATTAACAACTTGCAGGCTTCTGCCACCGAGTTTCTTCCTCACTCCTTCAATGGTGTATTTTTCCTCGTACAAAAGTCTCTTTATCTCCAGAATAAGTTCTATATCCTTCTTTACATATAACCTCTGTCCTGAACGACTCTTTCGAGGTTTCAGAAAAGAAAACTCTGTCTCCCAGTATCTCAACACATAGGGCTCCACCCCTGTAAGCCTGCTTACCTCTCCTATCTTATAAAATAGCTTCTCAGGTAGTGGAATGCTTTTTTTCTTACTTTTTGCGTCAACTCTTATCATGATCTTATGTATTCACCTTTTCCTTTAAAATATTACTGGGTCTAAAAGAAACCACCCGCCTTGCGGATATCTCTACTTCTTCTCCTGTCTTTGGATTCCTACCTTTTCTGGGCGCCTTCTTACGTACAGTAAAAGTACCAAAACCTGTTATTTTAACAGTCTCACCTTCTTTCAGGGTCTCTGTAATTGTATCAATTATTATCTCTATTATCTCTTGAGCTTCTTTCTTTGAAAGACCTACTTTTTCGTATATCCTGTCTACTATATCAGCCCTTGTCATCTTATATTCTCCTTTTTATATCTTTTATAAGCCTATTAATAATTATATTGAAAGGATAAGATATTGTCAAGAAAAGGGTAATGTAAAATCTTCTGTGTAAAATTGAAATTCAAAGAAAAGAGGGTGTATCCTCCATATAATTTATAGGTTTTAAAACTTTAAGGAAGGAGGAATACACCCATGGTAGTAAAGGAACTAACTGA
>Ga0209426_1000227_pt1 | contig 77820 bp, 73 predicted proteins | sample Deesub1362B_J571_FD_187697 | JGI IMG/M metagenome (GOLD analysis project Ga0209426, IMG submission 187697) | Deep oceanic, basalt-hosted subsurface ecosystem from Juan de Fuca Ridge flank, Pacific Ocean, CORK Borehole 1362B_J2.571 (SPAdes)... ... | reverse complement strand
CATCATTGACCCGACCAAGGTGGCCCGTCTGGCCCTGCAGAACGCAGCCAGCGTGGCAGGACTGCTGCTCACCACCGGCGCCGTCGTCACCGAAAAACCCAAAGAGGAGAAGAAAGGCGGAGGGCCCGGCGGAGGCTACGGTGGCGAATATTAATGAGGGACGGCCGACCTTGTAGGGTCGGCCTCAGGCAAGGGTTGGGTGATTCTCGCCCAACCCTTTTTTGTTGGTTGACCGCAATTGGAGTAGCAGCTATGGTAGGGGGAGCAGGGCCCTTGAGATACTTACCCTCGAAGGTGGAGAAGTCGGCTCAACTAGTTACCTAGAGAGTTCTTTCCCCCGCAGAGGAAGCCAGTGATGGAAGGGAGGCCAAACACATGCATGAGGCATAAGACGTAGGGCGCAAGGGAAAAGGCACCTTCAGCCCTGTGCCATGCGCCGCTATGTCGGAGTAGGACCCGGACTTGGGCTCGACATTTCATCTTCCAGGCAGGAGTGCTCCGCAAGGGCGGGGGATGGCAGTCACTGGGTCCGGGGGGGAACCTGGACCAAAACGAACCTCAACGAAAGGAACTTTCCATGGCTTCGCGACGTTTGACATCAAATCAGCTCCAAGAGATCCGTCAGATCCTGATAGAGAGGAAGCGGATCATTGAAACGGAGCTTCAAAAAAACTTCACTCGTTTCCTGGAGGACACCTCGGATGAGACCACGGTGGTCGATGTGGATGAGGGGGACGAGTCTCGCGTGGACGTGGGCAAAGAGATGAGCTTCCAGGTCATGAGTCGAAGAACCAAGGAGCTGAAGGAGATCAAGGAAGCCCTTCGGAGGATGGACCGGGGGGAGTACGGAATCTGCGAGGAGTGCGGAAACCGGATCCGCTTCGAGAGGCTCAAGGCCATGCCTTTTGCTCAACTCTGCCGAACCTGCCAGGACGACTCAGAGAAAAGAGAAAAAGAGCGTCAAAGGCCACCCCGCAACCCTTTTCGCTTTTGAGATGGCGGCGAGGCCCCTTCCGGGATACTTTGGCCGATTTTGGGCCTTTCCCTTGATTAAGGGAATTCCAATGGTAGTCGTCGTTACCACGAAGTGGGATCGGCCTTCAATGGAATCATTCTATCCGTCGACCCAGAAGCCGAGGCCGAAGATCGGACTGCACAGAAAGGTCGAAGACCTGTCTTTTTTTAACCTTCATGCTTTTGGATAAGGAGGATGCAAGAATGCCGTCGCCTAGGGAGAAGAAGGGTCCCCAACCGGCCAACTCGGGATGGTGGAGAGATCTGTTGGGGGGAGGCGGTCGAGGAGACGACAAGATCCCTCGAAGGACCCAGTTCAGCCTTTGGTATTTTCTCATCGTCTTCTCCCTCATGATCCTGTTCCATGATCTTTACATGGTGGGACGAATTCAGGTCATTCCATACAGCGAGTTCAAACGGCTGGTGGCGCAAGGAAGGGTGGAGCAGGTGACAATGGATCAAGATGTGATCCAAGGGATCCTTAAACCCAAAGAGGGAACCATGGGTTCGATCCGGTTCCGGACCTATCGGGTAGAGGATCCCTCCCTCGTGGAGTTTTTGGATTCTCACGGAGTGATCTATCAAGGACGGTACGAGAGCAAATGGCTCTCCAGCCTCCTCTCATGGTTGGTCCCTATGGGGGTCTTTTTCATCATCTGGTTCTATCTGGTCCGACGGATCGGACCGGGGGCCGGTGTTATGTCCTTCGGCAAGAGTCGCGCCCGGGTCTATGCCGAAGATGAGGTGGGAATCACCTTCGAGGATGTGGCGGGCATCGACGAGGCCAAGCGGGAGTTGGAGGAGATCGTCGAGTTCCTCAGGAATCCGGAAAAATATCAGCGTCTTGGTGGAAAGATTCCTAAAGGGGTCCTGTTGGTGGGTCCTCCGGGGACGGGCAAGACTCTCCTGGCTCGAGCCGTGGCTGGCGAGGCCAAGGTCCCCTTTTTTAGTATGAGCGGATCGGAATTCGTCGAGATGTTCGTGGGGGTGGGAGCGGCTCGTGTGCGCGACATGTTTCGTCAGGCCCAACAACAGGCTCCATGCATCGTCTTTATCGATGAGCTGGATGCCTTGGGTAAGGCCAGAGGGCTCAATCCCGTGGGGGGACATGACGAACGGGAACAGACCCTGAATCAGCTCCTCGTGGAGATGGACGGATTCGACCCCACCCGAGGGGTCATTATCATGGCGGCCACCAACCGCCCCGAGATCTTGGATCCGGCCCTGCTTCGTCCAGGTCGGTTCGACCGTCAGGTACTCATCGACCGACCGGATATCAACGGAAGGGAAGCCATTCTTCGGGTGCACACCAAGGGGGTACGGCTGGCCGAGAACGTTGACCTGCGCCAAGTCGCCGCAAGCACCCCCGGGTTTGTGGGGGCGGATTTGGCCAATCTTGTAAATGAAGCTGCCCTCCGGGCCGCCAGAAAGGGCAAAGACGCCATCGAGATGGAGGACTTCGACGAGGCCATCGATCGGATCATCGGGGGATTGGAGAAGAAGAACCGAGTGATGAACGAACGAGAGCGCCAGATCGTGGCCTATCATGAAAGCGGCCACGCTATTGTGGCTGAGACCGTCCCCCACGCCGATCCTGTTAAGAAAGTCTCCATTATTCCGCGAGGCATCGCCGCCCTGGGTTACACCCAGCAGCTCCCCACCGAGGACCGATACCTCCTGACTCGGTCCGAGCTGGAGGATCGCATCGCCGTCCTTCTGGGAGGAAGAGTGGCCGAAGAGATCGTTTTCCAAGACATCTCCACTGGCGCCCAAAATGACCTACAACGTGCCACGGACATCGCCCGCTCCATGATTATGGAATACGGTATGAGCGAACGTCTTGGATTGATGACTTTCCAGAGGGAGCGCCCCTCAGCATTTTTGGAAGTCCCTTCCAAGATCACCAGGGATTTCAGCGAGGAGAAAGCCCAGCTAATCGATGAGGAGATCGATCGTATCCTCCGAGACGCCCACGACCGGGTCCGCACCATTCTGGAGGAACGCCGTCCCATCTTGGACAGGATGGCCCAACTCCTTCTTCAGAAGGAAGTGTTGGAAGGGGAGGAGCTGCGGAAACTGATTCAAGAGGCCGGCTTTTCTGTCAAGGAGAAATGAGAATTGGGCGCCTGGATCATCTTTACCGACCTGGATGCCACTCTTCTGGATTCCCAGACCTATTCTCCCGGGCCGGTGGTCCCGATACTCGAGAGGCTTCGCAGCAGGGGGATCCCGGTGATCCTCTGTTCCAGCAAGACGAGGGCCGAAATGGCCCTTTGGTGGGAGCGTCTCTCCTTGAAGGATCCTTTTATAGTAGAAAACGGGAGTGCCGTGGTCTTTCCTCCTAGCTGGAGGCCTCTGCCGGAGACGACGCTCGCAAGACGTGACGGTTGGCTCCTGTGGGAGCTGGGTCTTCCTCATGGACGCGTGGCCGAGGAGTTGAGATGTCTGTCAGAGGATACGGGCCTCCCCGTGCTTCCCCTCAGTTCTATGTCCGAGGAGGAGATTGTTCGTCGGACGGGTCTCTCCCAGCGAGAGGCCCGTCTGGCGCGCATGCGAGAGTACTCCGAGCCCTTTCTGGTCCAGGAGGTCGATCCCCTCCGCTTGGCGGATTTCCTTCAGGAGGCAGAGGCTCGCGGGCTGACCTGCACCCGAGGAGGCCGATTTTTCCACCTCATGGGTCCCACCGACAAGGGAAAGGCCGTCCGACTTCTTTCCAAACTCCTGCGGGCGCACTGGGGCGAGGTGAAGGCGGTGGGGCTCGGCGACAGCCCCAATGACTTCCCCATGTTAGAGGCCGTGGAAGTGCCTGTGTTGGTGAAACGGCCGGACGGGACCTATGCTGCTCCACCCCCTACTCTTCGCTGTTACCGGGCCCCGGCAGCGGGCCCCCGGGGATGGGCGGAGGCCGTAGAAAGGATCCTGGATAAAGGGGAACTGCCTGAAGCATGGCTTGCCCCCCAGGCAATCGACCCACTCCGGTCGATGAAAAAAGCGGATCAAGAAACTGCTTCCCGCTGACCAGCGGACTTCCTCTTTCCTTCCTCCAGAAAAGATCTGAACCAATGGCCCGTTTGAGATATATCGGCGGCTTCCAAGACATCCCAAGGTGGTCCTTGAAAGACGATCCGTCCCCCTTGTTCCCCTGCTTCCGGTCCTAGGTCGATGATGTAGTCGGCCGCCGCGACGATGTCGAGATGGTGCTCCACCACCACCACTGTGTCCCCTCGATCCACCAAGCGCTGAAGAACATCGATGAGCCTCTCCACGTCTTGAAGATGAAGGCCGGTGGTGGGTTCGTCCAATACATAGAGAGTGGATCCTCCCGAACCCTTGGAAAGTTCCTGTGCCAGTTTGAGCCTCTGAGCCTCTCCTCCGGATAAGGAGGGGCTTGTCTGCCCGAGGGTGAGGTAGCCGAGACCAAGGTCCATGAGGACCCTAAGGGGTCTCAGGATCCTAGGAACAGTCTGAAAAAGATCCGCAGCCTCCTTCACAGTCATGGCCAGTATTTCCCCTACGTTTCGTCCTCGATAGGTGACCGAGAGGGTCTCCCGGGTGAACCGCATCCCCTCACAGGCCTCGCAATGAGTATAGACATCGGGCAGGAAGCTCATCTCCTGCCGAATGAGGCCCTGACCTTGGCATAGAGGGCATCGGCCCTCCGGGGTATTGAACGAGAAACGTCCAGGGCCGTAGCCTCGGCTTCGGGCCTCCGGAAGGTCGGCGAAAAAGCGTCGGATCTCGTCCCAGACCTTCACATAGGTCCCTGGAGTGGAGCGGGGTGTCCTCCCGATAGGGGCATGGTCCACCTTGCGGACGCGGCGGATCCACTGCCACCCCTCCATCCCCCGATGGGACCCGGGACGTGCCCCTTCCAATCCCAAACGATTCCGGATTCCTTCATAAAGGACATCTTCGACCAAGGAACTCTTCCCGGATCCTGAAACCCCGGTGACGCAGGTCAAGGTCCCCAAGGGGATCTCCGCATCGATGCCTTTCAGGTTGTGATGGGTCGCCCCCAAAATTCGGATCCAACGCCCATCCCGGGCCTTCCTCCCCCTAGAGGTAATTCGGCGTCGCGAGGGGTCGGTGATGGCACGGACCGTAGGGGAGTCCTCATGCCGGAGACATTGGGTCCATTCTCCCTGAACAACTACCCTTCCTCCTTCTCTTCCAGGGCCCGGTCCGAGATCGATCACCCAATCCGCGCTCTGAATGAAGGTCTCATCGTGTTCCACTACGACCACTGTATTGCCTCGATCTCGGAGATTCCGGAGGCTCTTAAGAAGGGCTTGGTGGTCTCGAGGATGGAGACCGATGGTGGGCTCATCGAGCACGTAGCAGACCCCTCGCAGGTTTGATCCCAACTGCGCTGCCAGCCGAATCCGTTGGGCCTCTCCACCCGAGAGGGTGTCAGCCGGTCGATCCAGAGTCAGATATCCGAGTCCCAATGAGAGGAGGGCCTCGAGACGGCTCTGGATCTCGCGGATGATGGGTGTGCTCACATCCCGCCGTGACTCAGGGAATATCGTTTCTTTCCAAAAGGAACGGGCTTCGGCGATGGTCATGGATGTTAGCTCGGCGATGGTGCGCCCGAGGACCCGGACCTTTCTCGGCATCTCTCGCAATCGACTTCCTTGGCATGCGGGACAGGTCTTCCAGGCATCTCCGTCGCCAAAGAGGAAGCCGCCGATTCCGTCACATCGCTCGCAGGCTCCCATCGGACTGTTGAAGGAGAAATGCCGGGGATCTAACTCGGGAAAACCTAGTCCGCAGCGCGGGCACAATCGGCGATGGCTGAAGGTCTCCTCGTGTCCCCCCTCTCCCACAACAACGGCGGTTCCTCTCCCCTCCATGAGGGCGTCCTGAAGGACGGATCGGAGCCTCTCCCGTTCATCATGGGTCACGCAGAGCCCCCGGGCCACCACCGCCTCGATCCAGTGCTCTCGAAAGCGGTCCAGTCTCTTGGGTCCTTCGACCCGCTCCAAGACACCGTCCACCCGGAGATATTCAATCCCCTTGCGACGGGCCCGGGTGAATACGGTCTGATGATAGCCCTTTCTCCCTTGGATCCAGGGGGCCAGAACGGTCACGTGCTGACCGTAAAACCGGCTCCAGAGGGCCTCCATCATCTCCTCCAGCCTCCCGGTGGTAATTGGGATGTCGCAACGGGTGCAGTAAGGGGTCCCAAGCCGAGCGAAGAGGAGCCTCAGGAAATGGTAGATCTCCGTCAGGGTGGCCACTGTAGAGCGTCTCCCCGCTCTGGCAGTCCGCTGCTCGATGGCGACAGTGGGCGGGATTCCGGCCACAAGATCTACATCGGGCCTGTCTAGGACATTGAGATATTGCCTTACGTAGGCCGGAAGGCTCTCGAAGTATCTCCTTTGGCCTTCCGCAAAGAGGATGTCGAAGGCCAAGGTCGATTTGCCCGACCCGCTTACCCCTGTAATGGCCACAAGTCGGTCCCGGGGAATCTGTACCTCAAGGTCCTGAAGGTTATTCTCCCGGGCTCCCACGATACGGATCCCTGTCTCATCCGGGATTTCCCTCTGCCGGAGATGGAGCCCTTTGCGCGGCCGCCGTGGGGGGCTCCAGAGACGTCCCTCCAAAAATCGTCGTAGGAAGAGGCCGGTTCTTGAGCGGGGATTGCCCGCGATCTCTTCCGGAGGCCCTTCCGCCACGATCCATCCACCCTTGGGACCACCTTCGGGTCCCAAATCAATGATATGGTCCGCACAACGGATGACTTCAAGGTGGTGCTCTACCAGGACCACCGTGTGCCCCCCGTCCACGAGATCCCGCAGGGCCTCGATGAGGGTCTTCACATCGGCGAGATGAAGTCCTTTGGTGGGCTCATCAAGGAGAAACAGGGTGGGGCCGTCTACGCTCTCCTGGAGGTGCCGTGCCATCTTCAGCCGTTGGGATTCCCCCCCCGAGAGTGTACTGAGAGGCTGCCCGAGAGTCAGGTACCCCAAACCCATGCGCTGGAGGGGGCGCAGGGCTTGAAGGATGACCGTTTGGTCGGCGAAGAATTCCAGGGCCTCTTCCACTGTCATGGCCAAGACGTCGGCGATACTCTTTTCCCGATAACGGACCTCCAGGGTCCGCTCCGTAAATCTTCTGCCTCCACAATCCGGGCACTTCAAGAGGACATCCGAGAGAAACTGCATCTCCACTCGGAGGAACCCCTCACCTCGACAGGATTCACACCGTCCCCCCGGCGTGTTAAACGAAAAAATTCCAGCGCTCCATCCTCTTTGTCGTGCCTCCTCTGTCCGTGCAAAAAGGTTTCGGATTTCCGTCCATGCGCCGATATAGGTGGCTGGATTGGCTCGAGGCGTCCTCGCCGGAGGAGTCTGATCCACAAGCTCCACGTTTCGAATCCGCCGGTAGCCCTCGACCCCCGAGAACAGTCCGGGCCTCTCGCCCGCATGGCCCAGAGCCCTTCGGACACCTCGATAGAGGATATCGATGAGCAAGGTGCTCTTGCCGGATCCTGACACACCCGTAATGCAGACCATCTTTGCCAACGGGATCCTCACATTCATTCCCTTGAGGTTGTGCTGTCGGACTTCGCGAAGGACCAGTTCACCTGAGGATTCTCTCTTTCTGGACGGTTGTAGCGACTTTTGAGAGGCCCTGGACGCCAGCAAGGTGCCGGTTACGGAATCGGTCCTCGATAGAAGGCCTTGGGGAGGACCCACATAAACGAGTCTTCCCCCCTCTTTTCCGGCGCCCGGCCCCAGATCCACGACAAGGTCGCTCTGGAGGATGAGATCCGGATCATGTTCCACCACCACGACGGTATTGCCATAGCGCAGCAGCCTGCGGATGACTCGAATCAACCTCCGGGTGTCACGAGGATGAAGACCGTTACTCGGCTCATCCAATACAAAAAGGGTGTTGGCAAGCCGCGTCCCCAACGCCCTGGTGAGCAGAACACGCTCCACTTCCCCTCCCGAGAGGGTCCGGGAAGGACGATCCAACGTGAGGTATCCGAGTCCTACTTCCCTGAGGTAGTTCAGACGCTGGCTGATCTCCTCCACCAAAAGACGAACCACAGCATCGTCGCCTTGCGCCTCAAGGAGCGTCCGAAAGAAGGGGATGCCCTCCTCCACGGTCATGGCGAGGATCTGGGGGAGGGTTTTGCCTTCTACCCGCCACCGAAGGGCCTCGAGGCGAAGCCTTCCTCCCCCGCAGTCAGGACAGGGCAGGTAGGTCCGGAAGCGGGAAAGAAAGACCCGGACGTGCATCTTGTAAGATTTCTCCTGAAGCCATCGGAGAAAGCCTCTAACCCCGGGATAGCCATCGGAACCGTTTAGAATCTCCTGACGGTGAGTCGACGCAAGTTCCATCCAAGGTCGATCGATGGGGATCCCCCGTCTCAGGCAGAAGCGGATCAGCTGAAGAAATTCCCCGCGAGCCGCTGGAACGCTGAAGGGGCGCACCGCACCTCCCTCGATGCTCTTGGTCGGATCCGGGACGATGAGCTCGGGGTCATAGTCCATGATCCGGCCAAATCCTCCGCAGCGGGGGCAAGCCCCCACAGGGCTGTTAAAGGAAAAAAGGGCAGGGGAAGGATCCTGAATTTCGATCCCACAATGGACGCAACGGAGCTGGTTCGTCCAGACCTGTCGGGTCCCGTTCGGGAAGTGGATCGCGGCTAGTCCTTGGCCGTAGCGGAAGGCCGACTCCAGCGCCTCGACGAATCGCCTGCCGTCGATGCTAGGGGGCACGAGACGATCCACCACCACCTCTACGGTCTCCGAGGAGGCAGAGGGAATCCACTCTTCCACCCGCACCACCTTTCCATGGTGCAGGATCCGAAAGAAGCCCAGAGAGAGGAGTCCCTCCCGCAGGGTCTCGGCGTTCCTGCCTGTGCATTCCATGGGGAAGGTCACGATCCAGGGCCCTGGCTGGCACCAAGAGACAGCCTCCTTCCAAAGGGCTTCGGGGCTCACCTTGCGGATCTTCTCACCGCACTCGGGACAGTAGGGAACCGCGCAACGATGGAAAAGGAGCTTGAGAAAGTCGGTCATTTCAATAAGGGTTCCTACTGTGGAACGGGAGGTCCGGACGGGCTGAGAACCCTCAATGGCCAAGGCAGGAGGAATCCCAAGAATTTCATGGACATTTGGGGCATCGAGCCGCTCCAAGAACTGCCTGGCGTAGGGAGAAAAAGTCTCCACATATCTCCGCTGTCCCTCCGCATAGAGGATCTCCATGGCCAGGGAAGATTTGCCGGACCCACTCACTCCTGTGACGGTCGTCCAGGAGCCTACAGGAAGATCGAGGTCCCATCCGCGGAGGTTGTTTTGCCTTGCACCGCGTATACTGATAAATCTCTTCATCTTCCTCTTCGTTCCCTTGCTCTTTTGGCCATGAAATAATCCTCTCCCAGCTCCCCCCTAACGATCCTTCCCGCTTCGATCTGAGGAGGGGGCTGGAACCGGAAAACGCGTTGAAGAAAAGACACCACTATGTGGAATGTGGCCCCCCAGAGGACCTCCGATTCTTCAGAATCTCCATGGAAGAAAAAGCATGGATAGGGGGTCTCCTCTACTTGCCCCCCGGTCGTTTTGTCTTTGTATTGTAGGAGATAAGTCCCGTAATTTGCGGGCTCTAAGAGTTCTTGGATGGAAATGGAGACGAGGCGGGAGACCTCCCAATTGAGACGGAACCGTTTTTGCCCTTCCATCCAGCCCACTAAGGGAAGGATGCGGCGTTGGAAGAGCTTCAGAGAATAGAGGGGGAGGGGACCCAAGAAGGAGACTCTCCAGGGATACAGTCCCATCTCCTCCCAGCTTTCCCGCAATGCACACGCCCAATAGAGGCGGATCGTTTTCTTCCACACCGCCCCCTTCGCTTTTCCCAGGCGCCATCCCGGACTTCGAGAGAGGGTCCGAAGGGGCAGCCGGAGGAGCCGTGCCAGGAGAGGATCCAAGACAGGGTTTAATGTGCCCCCTGGGCAGCAGAGGTCTCCCGGTTGCCTTACATAGGGAGATCGTTTATTGAGGAGGATGTGAAGCCCCCTTTTTTGCCCCGGGGGACGATGGAGAAGCAGCAGGACGCCGGCCGTCTCCTGGTAGGAAATTCCTTCCAGACCGTCGTGGCCTGCATGAAGACCTTGAGCGATATGAAACGGCGAGGGTGTCTCTTCCATCTTTTCCCAACTCATCCCTGTTTCTGAAAGGCAGATCATGCGGATCCGATCCATTCTTCATTATAACCGCATCCATCTCATGGGAAAGTGACAGAGGGGCTTGGGACGACTTGCACTTTCTTGGAAGTATGATCTACCCGAAGATGGAGGAGAGATACACGAACAGATCCCTTCCTCTAAGGATAATCCGTCGAAAAAGGGATCAATCCGAGGGGACGGGATCCCCCGAGCTGTTTGAGAGGCTCTGGCTTTCCATCACCTCCAAAGAATAGACGGAATTGCCGGTTCGGAAGTGATCCGGGCTGGCCTCCATGACCACTCCGGTCCGAAAGATCCTCCCGTCGTCGAGATAGAGGCAGTAACGATGTCCCACCTTGGGGGGTTCCATCTCCCATCCTACCCTTTCCAACCCCAAGGGGAACTTACCTTGGGTCTTGCCCAGAACTTTCCTGAGACGAATCTTTCTAGGCAGCCGTTCGATGACGCCCAATTCCACCAAACGATCAGCGATCTCCTCCAGATTCTTACGAAATTCCTCTCCGAGTCGACGGTCGGACTCCCGTCTTCCCAATCCTGAGCTGCATAGCTGAATCCGACTGAGTGCCCCTTGAAAGTCTCCCGCCTTTCCCTGCAGAAGATCGAGGATGGCTCGGTGAAACCTCAAGGTCTCCATTAACATCTGGTCCGATTTCCTTCGTACGATCCGCCTCTTCTCCGTTTCCATGGGGCCCTCCCGGACCTCCGGGCTAGGTGCTTTTCCCCGACTCGATGGAGACCATGCGGGAGATCTCATCCTCTTTCAATGATCCGATGAACTTCTGAAGACGTCTATGGGTCTCGGGTGTAAGATCCATGAACTTTAGGCCGCTCCGAATCCCCTTCTCCGTTACCTCACATCGCACTACCCGCGCCTTGGCTTGGATCTTCTCCCCTGTCCATGGGACCTGAAAGGAGAGGAGGATGTCCTGATCTACTAGGTGGACGAAGTCACCCCACATAAGACAACCCGTGTCGCTGATGTCCAAAATGTATCCCTCCCACGACCTCCGCCCTGTCCGGTCTCTCAAGTCCAGGAAACGACCTCGAATGAAGATCTTCTTGCGTTGGCTGCCCCGGACCTCCATCTCTTCGATGTTCTGAGGGTACTCCAAGAATAGCAAGGGGACAGGATCTTTCGTGACACCGAGGACAACACTCCGGAAGCGATACACAGTATGTCGGAAACACCTTACCCACAGGACGTCGGACCGGACAATCTCATAGGCGGTGGACTCCCAGAAAGGATAGTCTAGAATCAACAACTGATTGGGTTTAACCCCAACAAGATGGGAATGAAAGCCCGAAGATCGGGCAGTAGGCTCCACATAGAGCTCCTCATTGAGGTGAAAGGGAATGCTCCTGTTCTTTTTCATTCCTCGCCCCCCTGTCGGGAGAGGGAAGGAGGTCGAAACAAGAATGCGATTCATAGTAGAATGGGTAGGCCTCACTTTTTATACAATTGTTGAATCCAAAACGTCAAGGCATTGCATCTCAGGATCCATTTCGATCTGTTGACATAGAGGGTTTTTTCCCCTAATCAATTTTAGAAACTCCACCTACAAGGATGCGGGCATGGATTCTTGGCGAGGAGATGCAGTCCAGCGGTGGAAATCGAGCGAAAAACCGCCAGCGTTCACTTGGAACGCCACACTCCTTCTGGAGAAGGATAAAAGGGTTCCTGGAGGTGACGTTCGACTGTTAGGATGGTCTCCTGGTTCCTTCCTCCTGATTTCTTGGCCGGAGAAACCCCCTGCCGATGAGGTTGGAGCGGGGCTGGAGATCTGGCTGCGGTACGAAAAAGGCGAGTGCTATCGGTTCAGCTGTCAGGTTCTTCGCTTCTTGGGTGAGCCTTTCCCCATGGCCCTGATCTCCTATCCGAAAGAAGTCTATACCATCCATCTGCGAAGAAGCCCCCGCATCAAGGTCTTTCTTCGGGCCGAGATCTGCGGGCTCCCCGATCCCTCAGATCCAGCTTCTCGGAAGGCAGTAATTCTGGACATCAGCAGAAACGGATGCCTTTTGTTGGTCGATTTGAAGATGCTCCTAGGAAAACAGATCTGGCTTCGTTTTCATGTCCCGTGGACAGGGGACCGATTCCTGATCCAAGGAAGGGTCATCCGCTGCGAGGCCACACGAGAGGGGTTTCAAAGCGGGATCGAATTCTTGGAGATGGATGAAGGGCAAAAGGGTCGATTCCAGGCGTTTCTGAGATCTCTGGAGGAAGGAAGACTCCCATTATTGGCTGAATAAAGCCACCCGGCGGGCCGTCTCCACGCACTCCTCCATAACATCAAGAGAAACCTCTTCTTCCGAAGAAAAAGTGGAGATTATACGTTCTAGGCAGATCTTTAAGTCTTCCATTGCTCGTTCGAGATCCATGGTGAGGTCCTCTATCGGGGAAGCCGATCTTCGGATCCTTTCCAACCTTTCCAAAAGGGCCTCCATCTCGCCTCGCCTCTGGTCCCTCACGGGTAGGGGTAGCGGTTTCGGCTCCATATCGAGATTGTCAAGAATCTCCCCCAAGGAGGCCCCTATGTCCCGCAAATCCTCGATCCAGGCTCCCGGAGCGACTTCGGAGGGTGAAAAGGTCCTTCGCATGGTTTGGACATCCAGGTTCTCTTTTTGAGAGGAAGTCTTCTCCAGGCGCTCCACCATTTCCCATGGAAGAGAGAAGGTCCCTTCGGGCCTTCGAACATGAATCTTTCCATGGGAACGCCAATAGTCGTTTCCGATCTCCAAGGTCCTTCCGTTTTTCAAAATCAGCGTGTCGGTCCATGCTGGCTCGGAAAAAGGCCAAAGCCAGCACATCGAAGCCACGGCCGCGATCCAAAGAGCAATGGACCCTTTGCGGCGGTGAGCCATCATTATGATCCTCCCTTGTTTATTTTGGATTCCACGTGTACCCTGAAGTAAGGGGAAGAAGGACCAACGACAGACGATTCTTAACCGGAAAGAAGAGAACTTCTTGGGGCCGATCTCATCACTTTTTTGTTACCACACCAACGTCCTTGGAGCAAGGGGTGAGCCGTGGATAGAGAGGGAACCCATTTTGAGAGCTGGACAAAGGTCCATGTGGCTGAGACCCCGTTTGAGGCCGACATTCTCGGGAAGGCCTTGCGAGACACAGGAATCCCTTTCCTTCTCCGCAAACATGAAGAGACGGCCTACAATGGGATCTTTATCCCCCAACGAGGATGGGCTTCCATCTGGGTGCCGAGAAAATGGAAGCATAAGGCCGAGGAGACAATCCAAGAGATTCTCGCCAGCTACCCCCGTTGAGGGAAGCTATGTCAAGGGTCAAGAAGGGGGCCTTGCGGTTTTTCATGGAAGGTTCCTGCTAGCTCAATTGGATCCCCCCGGGACCGGGCGCGCGAATCCCTTGAATACACCCAGGAGAACGAGAGGCGGACAGCTGGTTTTTCATGGATGAGGGACGCACTGCAAAAGCCCTAGAGCTCTATGCACGACACGCTCCCAGGTAGGAAAGCGTAGGCAGATATCCTCCTCACAGGTGCGCCCTGGACTCAAATGGCATGGAGCACAAGCGGCTTTTGCATTGTAGAGGACCGTCACGGCACTGCCCATGGGGGACCACTGGAGAGGATCGCTGGGCCCGAAGATCGCAAGGGTGGGGACACCCAGGGCCGCAGCCAGGTGGGTAGGTCCTGAGTCGTTTCCGATATAGAGGGCCCCTCCTTTGAGGATCCGCAGCAGATGGAGCAGATCCTCGCAGAGGAGGATTTCCCCTTGTGCTCCTTTTCTGAAGAGATCCCGAACCGGCTCTGCATCCTGAGGCCCCTGAACGATCCCGATCCGTTTGTAACCCTCTTTTTGAAGAGCTTCCATGAGACGTGCGAACCGGGAAGCGGGCCAGTTCTTTTTGGGGCTTCCGCTCCCTGGATGGATGAGGATCCTCGGCCCTTCCCTCAAAGGGCCCTCTATCTCTTGGAGAGGTCGGAATCCCTCCTCCAGGGGAGCACCATCTCCCGGATTTAACTCTGGGATCTGCTCCACAAGGAAGCGAGCCGCATGGATAGGCATCCCCTCAGGAGGTCTTCCAGAGAGAAGCCTCAGCCGGCCTTTCACTATCCCTTCGAGATTTGATTTCAGCTCGAGGTTCTCCTGTTCGGATCCAATAAGATAGAGTTCCGAGAAGTCACTCGGATCGGGTCGGAGCTTTTGCCGACGAGCTATCTTTGCGACATAAAGGAGGTGCCAATTTGAAGTTTCTATAGAAGATCCTTCATCTATATATCGGTATTTTTTAAGAAAAGAAATATGCGAGTCATGTCCCAGAAAATGGAGCTTTCTCAAAGGACGGCGCCTTCGGAGGAAGAAGAGGAAGGGGAGGGTGAGGACAAGGTCGCCGAGTGCACATGTCCTCTTGATCAGGACACGGACATCCGTAGGAGGTGAGGACATGGGTTTTGAAGGCGAGGAGGCATCGACAGGGATTTCAGATATACTGCCCGCCTGAGACCTGAATGCATTCCCCGGTGATGTGACGGGCCTTTTCCGAACAGAGGAACGTGACCACCCAGGCCACCTCCTCGGGTTTTCCAGCCCTGCCGAGGACGATTTCGGCCAAAGCGGTTTGTTTGACCTCATCGGGGACCGATTCGTACATCTCCGTGAGGATGAAGCCGGGGGCAACGGCATTGACGTTGACGTTATATCTCCCCAGTTCCTTGGCCAGGGCCTTGGTCAAGCCGACCACCCCAGCCTTGGCCGCGGAATAGTTGGTCTGGCCGAATTTCCCTCGGAGCCCATTGATGGAGGTGATGTTTACGATCTTGCCGTAGCGTTGCTCTCGAAAGATGGGGGCAGTCGCCCGACAGTAGTTGAAAGTCCCCTTCAGGTCCACCTGGATCACCGCATCCCATTGCTCCTCTGTCATCTTCCAGATGACCCCGTCCCAGTTGATCCCTGCATTATTGACGAGGATCTCCAAGGACCCGAACTCCTCCAAGACCTGCTTTACCATGCGTTGGGCGTCCTGGAAGTTGGAGACATCGGCCTTCACGGCTAGAGCCTTCCGGCCCATCTCACGGATCCTTTCGACCACTTTCTCCGCTTCTGCAGCGGATTTTCGGTAATTCAAAGCGACGTTGGCCCCATTGGCCGCAAGATCGAGGCATACGGCTGTCCCGATCCCACGACTACCTCCTGTAACAATGGCATTTTTCCCTTCCACAAGCATCTCCAACCCTCCGGAATTGGGCGATGATCAGTTAAAAAACTCTTGGGAATCAACCTCCTCCGCTTACCCCATTGCCGCTGATAGGACGAGAGGGCCCCTGTGCTCCCGTGAAGGTGACGTCGGCGTCAAAAGACCCTTCGGTGGAAGGCTCAAAGCGGATGGTGATCTCCTTGCTTTCCCAGGCACCGAGGCTGTACGTGGAATCACCCACGATACTAAAGACCCCGTCGAGGTCGTTCTCGATGACGACCTCTTCCATCGAGCGTCCCGGCTCCCACATTCGTCACCGTAAAGGTAAGGTCCTGGGAGTCGCCTACGGTCACATCGCCGAAGTCCAGCTGATCCGGACTTACCGAGAGGATGGGGGCCACTGAGATCTCTAAACTACCCTTGAGCCGGAAGTCTCGATCGGCCTGAATATGGAAGTTAGCCCTAGGACCGCGCTTTTTAGGGTAGAGCTTCCCAGTGAGCACGCCGTCTCCGAGCTCCGGTGAGGAGAAACTCCCGAAGACACTTCTGCCCGGATCCCGAATAAACTGTCCCTGCATGGTGACCGAGGTTTCCAGACCGTCGAGGGACACAGGACCTTCTCCCGTCAATTGAAAGAACGGGAAGTTGAGGATCTCGTCCTCGGAGACGGAGAAGTCATAGAATCGGCTTCGAAGCCCCGACCCCTTGACTTTCCCCTCAACGGTGCGGCCGGTCAGGGTCGGCAGGGATGTGAGGAGGAGGCCACCCGACATAGAGACAGCTATAGGAGGGCTTCCCCCAAGCAGAAGGAGACCCTTGAGCTTGAGCCTGCGCTTGGATTCTTTCTTATTCCGGTTCTTTAGACTCCCGCTTTGGATCTGCAACGTCCCCAACGGGGTCCCGCTTAGATCTTCGATGGATAGAACCCCGAAGATATGCCCTTTGGAGTCGATACTGAGCGCCTGCCCCACGCTGATTCGAAATGGTTCGCCGGTGGCCAGCGTCTGCCAGCTTCCGGATACATCGAAAGTCCCGGAAACCTGATTGGAAAAGGTCAGCAGCAAGGCCCCCTTATCATCTCCCCTGACTTTCAACCACCAGTCCCCCTCGATGAACGGGGCCTCAGCTAGGGCCCGCCCCTCGTGGAGGAAGAGAACCGTCAATCCAAGGAAAAACCAGGGCATCCTTCTCATGACTTACCTCCTCCCCTTGACCTTCATCCCGAGCGGGCCTTGTGGTCCTCTTCGGCCCCTTTCTCCTCGCGATTATGGTTGACGTCTACTTAACAGATGCCCCTGAGACTGTCAAGAAAAGGGGACGTGTATTTGGTTTCCTGCGGGTCTAACTTAAGAGTTCCGTCACGTGCAAGGGGGAACCGGGGTCGTTGATTTGAAAGGCAAAGTATGTCACCATAGGGACCCTGTAAGGTCCGGGAGGAGTTCGTATTGGTGGATTTCCTTGAAAGAAGGCCCGGACTCAAGGACGAGTTGAACGCAAGCAATTGAGTATGGAAGACGGGCGGGTCAAGACGGATGTCATCGTGGTGGGAGGGGGGCCAGCGGGCCTGATGGCTGCCCACCGGTTAGCCCAGGAAGGCCTCGAGGTCATTCTCATGGAGAGGGGGGCGTACGCTGGCTCCAAAAACGTCAGCGGGCTTCTATACGCCACGGTCCTCTCTGAAGCCATCCCCGACTTCGAGCAGCGCGCTCCTCTGGAGAGACCCGTAACTCGTCGATCCTTCGGCTTCCTCGACGACGAGGTCTTCAGTTACCTGACCTTCGGCTCCAGAGATTGGGCCTCACCTCCATTCAACAGGACCTGGGTGGTCTATCGAGCCCACTTCGACAGGTGGCTCGCCAAGGAGGTGGAGGAGGCCGGGGCCACAGTCCTTGAGGAGACGGTCGTCGATGATCTCCTCTACGATGGAGAGGGAGAGAACAGACGTGTAATCGGCGTCCGGATTCGCGGGGAAGAAGAACCCTTTTTCGCCGATACGGTCATCCTAGCCGAGGGGGCACTTGGGATTGTCACCCGGAAGGCCCTCGAGACTTTGGGGGGGATGTCCCAGACCCCCCAGGTGTACGGCATCGGGGTGAAGGAAATCTGGGGCCTCCCCTCCGGCGTCATCGAGGACCGTTTCCACCTGGAGTCCGGGCAGGGGGCGGCCCTGGAATGGATCGGCAGCCCTTTCAAGGGCCTTGTGGGTGGAGGATTTCTCTATACAGGGAAAGAGAGCCTAGCTCTGGGTTTCATCGCCAAAGTGGACAGCTTGATTGCCGCGGGGATCGCTCCTTACGACCTCATGGAGTCCATCAAGGCTCATCCTGAGATCGGGCGCTACCTTGCTGGCGGAGAGCTCCTCGAATACTCTGCCCATATCCTCCCTGAGGGCGGGCTGCGGGCCTTGCCGAAGCTTTCGCATCACGGGCTCTTGATCGTCGGGGATGCTGCCGGTTTCGTCAACGCCTCCTTTTATCATGAGGGCGCCAACTTGGCCATGGCATCGGGCCGGATGGCCGCCGAAGCGGTGATTCAGGCCAAGCTGATCGGAGACTTTTCCCGAGGCGCCCTTTCGCTTTACGAACGGATGCTTTCCAACAGCTTCGTGATGGAGGATCTACGCCATTTCCGCCGAGTCCCAGAAGCCCAGAAGGTCTTTCCCCGTCTTATGGACGTCCTGCCCGCTCGGTTCTGCCGCCTCTTGGTGGACCTCTATCAGCAGAGCACGGAACCCAAACGGGTTCAGCAGAGAGAGGCTTTTCGGAAGATGATGGAAGGGATCCCTAAGCTGCGCACCATCAAGGACCTTTGGAAACTCAAGGGGATGATCGGATGAGTTCCCAAAGCAAAGACAAGCAGGGACCTCCTCCTTCCCTGTACCTTCCATTGGAGGAGAAGCTTTATCGGGTACGCTACGAGATCGACTCCGATCACGCCCATATCCGAGTGGACCCCGAGGTTTGCGGACAATGTAGGGAGAAGGTCTGCACCTTTATTTGCCCGGCGCGGGTCTATACTCAGGACCCGGAAGACTCCAATCTGGTGCAGGTCCACTATGAAAATTGCCTGGAATGTGGGACTTGTCGGGTGGCCTGCACCCGAGGAGGGGTCATCTGGTCCTATCCCAATGGGGGGCAAGGAGTGAAATATCGGTTCGGTTGAGGGATCAGCACGAGACCTTGTTTCCGAAAGTGGAGGCAAACAGGATGCATGCTGCCGTGTGGGTTCGGGAGATCTGGGATACGCGGGACTTGGTGGGGGAGATCTTGGACGGATCCGGCCGTCCCAAGTGGAACGAGTGGGAGGGACGGTTCGATCCCGAGGACCTCAACGCCCTAGAGATGGCCTTGCAACTCAAGGACGCGGACTCCGCCTGGAAAGTCACTGGATTAAGCGTGGGTCCCGTCCGAAAGCTAGACGTCCTGCGGGAGTGCCTCTATCGTGGAGTCGACTACGCGGTGAGAATATCCCATGAAGGCCAAGCGTCGCTCCATCAAGAGGCCCTCTGGATGGCCAAGGCGGTAAATCAACTGGAGGATGTCCGGGTCGTCCTGACGGGGATCCAGATCAACGAAGGGGATTACGCTCAGAAGGGAGCCCTATTGGCCCGGAGATTGGGATGGCCCCTGGTATCCTATGTGGAGGCAATCGAGGCCCAGGAGGGGGACAAACTTCGCCTCCGTAGGGCCGTCGAGGGGGGGATCCAGGTCGTGGAGGCCCCTTTACCTGCCGTCATCTCCGTGGGAGTGGCCCTCCTGAAGGAGGACCCGAGAGCCCCACGAAGCGCCAAGGCCAAGTTGAAGCTTAAGCACAAAAAGACCCCCATCCCCGAATGGCATGCCCGAGATCTCGTGGCAGGAGAGAACCAGGTCGGGCTTCCTCCTGTGGAGATCCTGGGATACCGCCCGTTGGAGCAGAGGGAGTTCCCATCTCAGAGGATCAATGGCGTGGAGGTCTCCGAGCTCAAACGGATGCTCTCAGAACTTCGAGAAAAGGGTCTGGTGAGGTAAGGCATGGCTGGTCGAATCTGGGTCTATTTGGAGAGAGGTCCGGGAGGGATTCTTGAAGAAAGCGCTGCAGCGGTCTCCTTTGCGGCCCCTGCGGCCCAAAGATGGGGCCTCTCGCTGGAGGGGGTCTGTATAGGGGGATCGGCATTTCAGATCGCGGATGCGGCTCTCGGTCTGGAGAGGGTACTCCACCTCCAGGGCGAAGGCCTGGAGGATTTCCGTGCCAAGGCCTACGGGAACGCCATGGAGGCGCTCATGGGAGACGATCCCCCGGAGCTGATCGTCTTCCCGTCGACCACCCAGGGAGAGGATCTGGCCTCCTGGATCGGAGCCGCCTACCATGCCGGGGTCCTTTTAGGAGCCCGATCCATCAAGAGGGAAGGGGAGGGGTATGTGGCCTCTCGGGTCGAATTTGAGGGCAAGGTAGAGGTCGACTACTTGCTCAAGGGAAGACCCGTCTGCATCACCACCGAGGGGCAAGGACCGGAAGGACCTTCCTTGGGCTCTACAGATGTAGAAGTCGTTGCCATCCCCACGGCCGGTGCTGCGGAGGACGCAACACGGATCATTCATTCGGACTTGGTCAAAAGGACGGTTAACCTGAAGGACGCCAAGGTCATCGTCGCGGTTGGGGCGGGCGTAGGAGATGAGGGGACCTTTCAGAAGGTCAGAGAACTGGCCGATCTTCTCAAAGGCGAGCTGGGGGCGACTCGGGCCGCTGTGGATGCGGGATGGCTCTCTCATGATCGGCAGATCGGGCAGACCGGCGCCAAAGTCCGCCCTGATCTTTATGTGGCCTGCGGCATCAGTGGGGCAGCACAACACCGTGTCGGAATGATCGAATCCGGCACCATCGTCTCCATCAACATCGATCCCAATGCTCCCATCTTTCGTTACTCCCATTACTGTATTGAGGGAGACCTGAGAGAGGTAGTCCCCAAACTCATCGATCTGTTGAAGGGGTAAGAAGGATGCCTTCGGAAAATTTCTATTTGGACAATGAAGACCTTCGTTTTCAAATGGAACGCCGGGTGAATTGGGCCTCTATTCTGGATGCCCGCTCTCTGCTGTCCGGGGAGGATGCTCCGTTCGACACGGTCGAGGAGGCCGTGGAGACCTTTCTGGACCTCCTTGCGGATCCTGTGGGTAGCTTGGCGGCTCAAAGGATCGCCCCGAGGGCAGCGGAGATCGATGCGCAAGGGTGTCGTCTGGTTGAAGGGAACGTGATCCTTCCGGAGGGGATGAAACAGAACCTGAAGGACCTGACTGAAGCCGACTTGATGGGATTTTGCTTGCCTCGACGATATGATGGGTTGGGTTTTCCCACCACTCTTTACACAGCCGCCACGGAAATCATCTCCCGGGCCGACGCCTCCTTGATGAACCTGTTCGGCCTTCAGGGGATTGCGGAGACCATCTCCCGCTTTGCGGACGAAGAGCTTCAGGCCAAGTACATCCCCAAATTTTCCTCCGGAGAGGTGACGGGGGCCATGGTCCTCACCGAACCGGATGCAGGGAGCGATTTAATGGCAGTCCAGACTAAGGCCGTACTGGACGATGAGGCCGGGATTTGGAAGATCCGGGGGACCAAACGGTTCATCACCAACGGGTGCGGCGACGTCCTTTTGGTCTTGGCTCGCAGCGAGGACCCGCAACGATTCTCCGGGGCCCGAGGTTTGAGTCTTTTTTTGGTGGAGCGAAGCGAACGTGTCAAGATCCGTCGTCTGGAAGAGAAGATGGGGATCCATGGCTCTCCCACCTGCGAGATCTACTTCGACGATGCCCCAGGCCACCTGATCGGCCGAAGGGGACGGGGCCTTACCCAATACGTCAATTGGTTGATGAATGCAGCCCGCCTCGGTGTGGCGGCCCAGTGCCTTGGGATCGTGGAGGCCGCTTACCGTGAGGCCTTGGATTACGCACGCCAACGGGAGCAATTCGGAAAAAGGATCCTGGACTTCCCTCCGGTTGCAGAGATGTTGGTGGAGATCAAGGTAACCTTGGAGGCCATGAGGAGCTTGGTCTACCGAACCAGCGAAGCGGTGGATCTATTTGAAGGATACTCCTATGGGCTTGAGGGTATGGATCGGAAAGATCCCCACTACGGGGAGATGCGCAGGAAGAAAGATCAATTCGGCCAGATAGCCGAGCTGCTCACTCCCATCTCCAAGTACTATACCTCAGAGGCCGCCATTCGGCTGACGAGTCTGGCCTTACAGGTCCACGGAGGAAACGGCTATATGCGGGACTACCCAGTGGAACGACTCTTCCGCGACGCCAGGATCACCAACATATACGAGGGGACATCTCAGATGCAGGTCGACCGCGCCTTCAGCAAGATCCTCAAGGGGGGCATGAGCCACCTCCTGGAGGAGAAGGCCCGGACGGAATGGTCCGATGACCGCTTCCGCTCCTTGGCTAAAAGACTGGAAGAAGGATATCGGCGATTCGTCCGATGCCTGGAGATCGTCCAGGACCGTCGATGCAGGGACCCAGAGACCGGAGAAGAGGTCGTAGACGGCGACTTTCGCTCCCTTATGGCCAGACGCCTGGTGGAGATGGGAGCAGAACTCTACATGGGCTATCTCTTGTTGGAAGAGGCTCAGCTGTGGGACCACAAACTGCCCGTGGCCGCCCACTTCATCTCTGAGGTCTCGGGCCGTGTTCTTCTCCATGCCAATGCCATCGAAGAGGGCGAGACAATTCCCATCCAGAGGAAAGAGGAGGTGCTTCTGGGCTGAAAGGGAGGGCAAAGAGCGCCCTCGGTGGAGCCTCCAGTAGTGCCTCCGAACCTTTCTATGCAAAATACCTTGAGCCCAGGGGAAGGCGAACGCCCACAGACAGAGTCGAGAAGGCTCACGCTACGGAGCGTATCATGACCCCGGGCCGCATCTTCGTCATCGGGGATATCCACGGGTACTTGAACAAGCTCACTGAGTTGATGAGCAAGATCCATCCGGACCCCCAAAAGGATCAGTTGGTATTCCTCGGAGACTATATTGACCGAGGGCCTCAGTCCAAGGAAGTGGTCGATTACGTCCTGAAGGTCAAGGAACGCTTCCCTCGGACAATCTTCCTGATGGGGAACCACGAGTTTATGTTCTTGGAGTATCTCACGAATCGAGCCGAGCCTTGGACCTTCCTCCTGAACGGAGGGGTGGAGACAGTACACTCTTATGAACTCGTCGGGGACGACCCAGAGGAACACATCCCCGATGAGCACTTTGTCTTCTTCAACACGCTTAAGCCCTATTACGAGACGGAAGACTATATCTTCGTGCATGCAGGGCTTCGATCAGGGGTCCCCCTTCACGAACAGACCCTGGACGATCTGTTATGGATTCGAAGGGAGTTCATTCGATCTCAAGAAGATTTCGGGAAGCTAGTCATCTTCGGCCACACCCCCTTTCCCAGTCCTTTGGTCCATGAAAACAAAATCGGCATCGATACCGGGGCGGGCTATGGTGGAATGTTGACGTGCCTGGAATTGCCCGGCCGCATTTTCTACTCGGCCTACGGGGTCTGAAGAGACCATGAGACGTCGGTATGGAAGCGCTCGAAGGAAGAGAGGCTCCCTTCACGTCCCTTGTCCCGTGTGCGGAAAGCGGGTCCCTTGGGAGGAAAACCCCTTTCGCCCCTTCTGCTCGGAACGCTGTAAACTCATCGATCTGGGGGAATGGATTACCGAAGGCTATCGTATCACCACCCCGCTTGAGGACTCCGAAGACGAGATTCCCTCCTCGAGTGGGAGGGAGGGGGAAGATTTCATCTGAAACCCTATCCACCAGGCGAGGGGGCGGAGGGATCAGCCTGAGGGCCGAGCGAAGTATTCCTGGATCTTCCCAAGCACGATCTTGGGGATGTCCTCTTTCTTTTCCACTCCGTAAATACTGATATTTTTCCTCAGTTTCATGGATCTTCGAAAGGTCTGCACGTGTTCATTGTCTCCGATATGAACGGCGGTGACACGGTTGGCGTGTTCGTTGAAGTAGCTGATCAGGGCCTCCAGGTTGGTGATCTGCATATCCGTAATCAGAAAGATGTCCGGATTTCGCCCTGTCTGAAGTTGCTCGATGTCTTCCAGATGGAGTTTCGTGCCTCCACCGAAATAGTGGCAGATAGCCCGATAGATCTCGAACCGATGTCGGTTGAAGGGAAGGATCTGCGCCCCGCCCGCGTTGGCATCGCTGAAGTTGTAGACTGCCACTCGGGCGTCGTTTCGTAGATAAGCGTCACAGGCACAAGCAGCCCCCAACACGGCGTAGGAGAGCTGCTGCCTGGGATTGATCATGCTCCCTGAGGAGTCGATCATCACGATACAATCCGGGGTGCCCTCGTCTTCCCCGAAGACCTCGCCCTCTCTCCTCTCCCAGATCTGAGTGATACCGGGCATGATCTTGCCGAAACTGGTCCAGGGATCGATATCCTGGAAGGGACGCCCCACTTCCCATGGGACATGATGGTGGGGATAAAGTGAGCCGCTCTTGTGCATAGGGGTCTTCCGGATCGGCAGATTGTAATTCTCGGCCAGCTTCATGTAGTAGAGGATATCCGCCTCCAAGGATCGGCCTGGTCCCAGTCCCATCCCCCGCTCGTTGGGAGAAGCCGCCTCCAGGAGATCCTCCTCGAAGTCCTCCACGATCTCCTTGAATTCGGCAGGCGACTCCGAGGCAGCGGCCAGATCCTTCAGCCCTTGCTCGATCTCTTGGGAAGAATAGTTCTGCAATCCATGACTTCCCATGGGACTCGGCCGATTGAGCCCTCCGAAACGCTCCTCCATCTCTAGGAGAGATTGCACCACTTTGCTGAACCGACGGATGGTCTCCGGCCATCGCCTTCGATCGAGGTAAGGAAGTCTGGAGAGCTTTCTTGCCACCTCTTCATACCCCTCCACCCCTAGATTCACCCCCCAGATGCGCTGATAGAGAGCGTGAATGGCTTCGTCCATGATGCCCCGCTTCACATGGGCGTAGAGTCGCGGCAGAGGGCTCTCCTTTTGGCTTACGCATTGAGTGTCGGCCACCACATCCATGAAATAGTCAGTGGCCCTCATGGCCATCTGTTTGTCCTTCAAGACCCGCTTGGCCTCACTATAGAGTTTCAAGTGGGTGGAGAAATCCCACGGGCAGTAGAGATAGTGAGAGACGGCATGGTCCAGCAGGCCCCCGACGACCTCTTCTTCGTCCATCACTTGGGACATCTCCTCCACAAATCCCCGGGAGAGAGAGATTCGTTTCTCTTTGATCTCCAGGGCGACCCTCTCCAGGTTCTCCTCCCAAACGGGATGGGGGAGTTCAGGATAGAGATGTCTCCTTCGCACCCTGGGCCAGATCTCCTTCAGGAGATCTTTCTCCTTTGATGATGGCCGGTCCATAGTTCGGCTGCCTATCTTTCTCCGTCTGATTCCAGATCCTGCGCGTGAATCCCGCGCCTAGATCTCTCCGGAGAGGTCTTGAGGGGCCAGGAGCCTCTCACGCTGGTAGATCCTGCCCCCGAAGAGGGTCTTTCCTATGCTCCGGATTCGACCGTCTACGTGGATTTCACCGCCGCGCATCCACTCTCCCGTATTCTGCCCTGCGTGTTCGGTCACCAGAATTTCACCCTTCATCATCCCGGCTCCGCACCAGTTGCCAGTGGAACCCTCCACAATGAGCCTTCCGCCCGAAAGTCCGGCTCCGACGAAATCACCCACGTCCCCCTGCAGGATAAGGGTTTTCCCTTCTGGAAGGCGGTAGCCCAGGAAGTGGAAGGTTCGCTGGAAATCCTTCAAACGAAGGGTGATCCGATCCTCGGTGCTGAGATTCACCAACGCCGAGATATAGATGCCTGCTGGTCCAGAAATCATGTAAGGAATCCGGTTCGAACTGTCCAATTCGGCACAGAATTCGTCGATATCATCCGGATCGTAATGAAGATCGCGGATACTCTTGACCGCCGCAGTATAGGCCTTGACCACTCGGCTGTGCTCCACAAGCCAAACCAGATCCTTTACCTCCTCCTCCACCAATCGGAGGTACCCCTCGAGGATCTGAGCCATCACGGCCTCTTTACCCTTGACGATGCGGTTGAGAGGAAGTTCCTTTCTTTCGTACGGCAGAGAACGAAATTCCTGAAAGGGGTTTCTCATGCTTCTTGGAGCTCCTTTCCAAGATCTCTTCGGATCTCCCAATAGATGGGATGGTCTCCCTCCACGGGCTCCAGTTCCTCACCTTCGGTGATCCGACAGGCCACGGCCAATGCGTTCTTTACTAACGGCCCTTGTTCCATGTAGCGGCGATGCATATCGCGGACCGCTGTCTTGGCCAAGTAGATGGGTAAGGGATCATGACGAGCCTCCTTTTCCCGCTGAGCCACCACTTCCTCTTTCCACTGGAGTCGATGGGCCAGAGTAAAGGGAAGGACGGCCTTGAGGTGTTCGATCCCCACTTGGCTGTCCCCGAGAAACCAAGCCAAGGCCTTGGAGAAATTCACCGTGCTGATGGGAAACCGATTGGAGATGCAGTTCTGAACCCCGTGGCAGAGGTAACCCGTGAAGTGACATCCTTCCTCACAGTGCTCGTGCGAACGTTTTTGGCCGTATCGATGGCAGAAGGACAGTTCGGAGATAACCATTCGGAGAAAGGCATTGGCGTCCAGGTCCAATGGGAGAGCATCCATCTGGGTCCGAATCTCCCTTCTGTTGTCTTGGGAGAAGGTCTTGACCCCGATCTGGCGCTCCACAACCTCACCGAAGCGTCCGCATAAATCCTCCAGTCTCTTCATGCGTTCCGTTACGGGAGAGCGCTCATTGAGGGTACGGAGAAACTCTTGCTCCAGTTCGGGGTGACGGAGGCATGCTCCGTCGGATCCCCTCGAACCGATCATGTAGGCCAAGTTGGCGCCCGGGTGCTTGGATTCCACCATGACATCGAACCGGTCGATAAGGGGGGCGATGATGGTGTTCGTTCCACGATCCTGGTAGTTGGCGGTGGCGAAGAGACAGTACTCGGTATTGATGATGCAGTCGTTGAGATATTCCCAATTGCCTCGATCCACCCCGTCCAGGATCATACTTTGCTTTGTCTCGGGGAGGCGATTGATCTCGTCCACGATCTTGATCGGGAGGAGGGCGAAGTGAGACCAGACGACCACCTCTTCTCCTTGATTGAGTCTCCCTAGGTCGGGCCTCCCGATAATTTTCTCCTCGGTCTGCTCGGGGTGACCGGCTACCTCACTGCCCCAGATGGTTCCCAATGGAACCCGGTATAGAAAAGCTCCGATGTACTCGGCAGAGGTCGTCTTGCCCAGTCCCGGTTCCCCGATGATCAATTCCTTTCCTTCCCGAAGGCCGGTCAAGAGCCCCAGGAGAAGGGCGGAGTTGAACCGCTTTCCCTGAATTTCAAGATCGGGTCGGTTTAGATAAAGATTTTCGTGGATGTAATTGTAGATCTCGACTGCGGTCTCACGCAGCATGGAGATTCCTGAGTTCCCCATTAGGCCCTCTCCCTCCTGATAGCCACTCCGTTTTCTCTCCTCATTTTATGGACCCTGAGGCCGGATGACTTTGCTCTCAAACGGAGTCTTCTTAAAAGAGTAACATAGGGGTAAAGGCAAGACAATCTTGCTGGGACGATTCGCAAAGGGACGTTGTCACGGCAAGGTGTTCCAGGATACAATACTCTTTCCAAAAAGAGGACGAGGTAAGATATGGAAGAGGGACCCCGTTGGGGGTTCGATTTCGACAGCGTGGTGGGTGATCTCTCCGAAGTCCTGGAGCGGGTGGCACAAGAGGAATTCGGGATTCGGATCTCCCGGGAGGAGTTCACGGAATTCCGTCTGGAAAAGTGCCTTCCGTTCGATGAAGAGTTCATTCTGGCATGGATCTCCCGAGCTCTAGATCCGTCCTGGACCCAACGTATGAGGCCCTATCCTGGGGCTCCAGAGGTCCTCGCCGAATTGTCCGGAATTCAACCTCTCTGGTTTGTGACAGCGAGGTCAGATCCTGGTCCGGTCCGGGAGTGGTTGAAGGTCAAGCTGCAAGGGGTGCCACAGCAGCGAATTTTCGTCCACGCAGTGGGCCCCTTCGGTTCCAAGGTGGAGATTCTCTGCAGGGAAGGGATCACCCACTTTGTGGAGGATCGTCTGGAGACCTGTGAGGCGCTGTATCGCAACGGGATCATTCCCGTGGTTTTCGATCAGCCTTGGAATCGAGGCAGACACCCCTTCCGCTCCGTTCAGAGCTGGGATGATCTTCGGGGATTGATCTTGGGAGAGAAGTAGTCCATTTTAAGCTGATCCCACAGAGAGATGGATCAGGTCTCGATCTGTGGGCAGACGCGGTTGGGAGAGCGACCCCATGGCCAAATCCAAGACGAGGAAGGCAAAAGGCGGGAGACGATCTCCATCTCGAAGCGGGGCCAGAGCCCCCACATCCTCGGCTCCCAAGCCAGCAACTCCGGAGCCCAAAACTCCCAACGTCTCTTACCCTACATCAGGGGAGCACCGTTCACCAAAGGGCCTGGACCCCAGATCCCGGACCCTCCTGTATGGTCTGATGGGCGTGCTCTTGGTCCTTTTTGTGAGCATCGGCTGGATCGCCCCGGATCCCACAAGCCCAAACGGGAGGCCTCAGAATTCCGTCGTTCTCTGGAGATTGGTCTTTCTTCTGGTGCCCCTGGCCATTATGTATGCCCTCCTTTGGTGGGATAAGGCCCTTCAGTGGCTGAGGAGACGGTAAAAACAACCCCCCTTCTTCGCCCTTGAGACGGCATTTTGGGCTCCCCATGTCTCCTTTCCCCAAGCAGATCTTTCATATTTCTGAGGCTGCAAGGGAAGTCATCCGACGCCTTCAACACTCCGGCCACCAGGCCTTCTTGGTGGGAGGGGCCATAAGGGACTTATGGAGAGGCCGGCCTCCTCGAGATTGGGATGTCGCCACCTCGGCCTCCGCGGTCGAGGTCCAGAGGCTTTTTCCTCGGGTGATCCCCATTGGGATCCGGTTCGGCACTGTCACCGTCAGGATAAGAGGCCAAGAGATTGAAGTTTCCACGTTCCGGGGCGCGGGAATCGCCGAAGATCTCCACCACCGGGATTTCACTATCAATGCCGTGGCTCTGGACCCTTTCCGGGGCAGGCTGGTGGACCCTCATGGAGGGATCCGAGACTTGGAGAGCCGCCGTCTCCGGGCTGTTCTTCGCCCCCAGGATCGATTTAAGGAAGACCCTCTACGGATCCTGCGAGGGATCCGGCTGTCCATGGAGGAGGATCTTTCCGTTGAGCCGGATACCTGGTCGGCTATGTTGGAAGGAGCCCGGGAGTTGAACCGCGTGGCTGTGGAAAGGATTCGAGAGGAACTCAATCGGATCTTGTTATGTCCTTCGCCCCGGTTGGGGCTTGAGAGGCTTAGGGAAGGGGGGATCCTGGGTACGCTCATTCCCGAGCTTTCTCCTTCTTGCCGAGGAGAGAGCCACGAAGAGCTTCCTCCTCTGGCCGATCCCCTCGATGTGGTGGAGCGCCTCCCCGCAGAGTTTCATCTGCGATGGGCGGGGCTCTTGCATTCAGTGGGCCTCCCCCTAGTTGCTCGACGGATCCGAGGGAGGTGGCGATATCCCGGGCTGGCTCGAGCCAGCTCCGAGGCGGCCCTCGCCATTCTCGTGCGCCTTCGATTCAGCTCCAGAAGCGCACTTAGGATCTCCCATTTTATCCGATGGCAACATATCCCGTTGGTTCCAAAGTGGACATCTCCCTCCCTCCGTCGCATTGCCGCCATGCTGGATTCTGAAATCATGGAATGGATGCCCCTGTTCTGGCGGGCCCTGCTTGAGGCGCGGTCCATGGAGCACCTCCTCGACCAAGCTGAGGAGATCTCCTGTCGAATCGCCGCTGAGATCCGAAAGGATCGGAGGAGACGCCCTCCGCCCATACTGGATGGGGAGGAGATCCTGTCCCTTTTGAACCTGAAACCAGGGCCCCTCGTGGGCGAGATCCAACGCGCCCTTTGGCTTCGGTTCTTGGAACATCCGACCCGGAGTCGGACGGAGCTTTCCCATTGGCTCCTTACACGGTATCTGCCCAAGGTCCATCCCGAGCTGGTTCCCCGACGGAGCGAAAGAGAATAAAAAAGTATGGTTCCTCGTTATCCTAATTCCAATACCCCTGTCCCGCCCGATGGCTCAAGCACCTCCATCCTTTTGACATGCCAAGGGTTGACACTGCCTCAAAAGGGATTACTTTTTCAACACCAGGGGAGTTGTGACGGCCCATCCCCTTTTCAGAGGGGTGGGAGATGCTGCAGAATTCCCAGTTGTTTTCTGGAAAAGGAGAGTCGAGATGCCCGCGTACGATTTCCTTTGCCAGAAGTGCAAAAAGGAATTCACCCTGCATCTGTCCATCTCGGAATATGAAAAGACAAAGCCCAAGTGTCCGGAGTGCAACAGCACTCGGGTCAAGCAACTAGTCACCTCGTTTCAAACAGTGACGTCCAAGAAGAGCTGAGCCCTTAAGCTGGGAGTTCACCCAGGATTTTCGATTGTTCGGAAGGCTGGCAGAAGGGGGAATCCTTCACGCAGGATCTTGTGGGAGACGGGGTCTATCCCTTTGCCCGGATCAACCCCATCCGTCTCCACATGAGGATTTTCTCCTGGAGATGTAATTGTGTCTCCCAATCTCCGTCCAGAGCCCCGTGACTCTGAAGTTCCTGTAGACGCTTTAGGAAATCGGGCTTTAAGGGGGAGGGGGGAAGGCGGAAGAGAGGAGTACCGGGCAAGGGGAGGTAGACATGGGCGTGAATCTTGGTCCTTCCCATCTTCAGCAGCCGCTCCATAAGACGTAGACTCTGATACCGATCAGTCGGGGTCTCGCCCGGAAGCCCGAAGAGCATATCTACGTGGGCCAGAAACCCGAAGTTCGTTACGGTCCGCACTGCCCGTTCCACTTGAGCGGCCGTATGCCCCCTACCAATGGCCTTCAAAAGGCGATCACTGCCCGATTGGGCCCCGATCACCAGCTTCCTATTCGCACAATAGGAGCGGATCAACTCCAGGAGCCCCTCTCGCACCCGGTCCGGGCGGACCTCGGAGGGGAAGGAGCCTAGATGGATCTGGCCAAAACCCATCTTTTTGCATAATTCCAGGAGGCGCCTCAAGGATCCTTCAGATCCTCCCTTTGTGTTAGGATCCCTGTACGAGAAGGCATCGGGGGCAATAAATCGGACGAAGGTCCGTCCCATTTTCCGTGACATATCTAGATACTCCACCACTGATGCCAATTTCCGATGCCGCACCGGCCCGACGTGAAGTCGGGGGGTAAAACAGTACCCGCATCGATAAGGGCAGCCTCGAGATATCTCCAACGGAGCCACCCATTGAAGCCTTTTGGAGAAGGGGAGGGCTTTGTCCAAGGAGCAGGACTTGGTCGTCCTCCAGATTCTGATCAGATTCCGCGGCCCGATATTCCTCTTCCAGGTCTTCAGAAAAGAGGGGAGGAGATCCTCGGCTTCCCCGGCAATGACCACATCAAACCCCAATTTCAACGTGCCCAGCGGGTCGGCGGAAGGATGGGGACCTCCAGCCACAAGGAGGTCTTTGGGGCCTAGGAGGGGCCGCAACATCCTGACCTCTTCTGCGATCTCCTCAATCTGGGTGGTCATAAAAGAATAGGCCAAAAGGGTAGGCCCTTCGCCCCTCAGGGCCTCCTCTGCCTCCTCCAAGGATTGAATTGTATCGAGACGACAATCTCCCTCCGAGTCCCACTCCTCGACGAGATGTAGCAGTAGCGGAAGGGTATATCGATTCCAAGGCGTCAGTCGAAAGAGGATCTGCAAGGAGGGGCCTCCAGGAGATCTATCGGAACCAATCTCCAGGTCTTCAACCCCGGAGCTAAGAGCATCAGGGGACCGCGGCTCTCATGACCTTCACTCCGGGGGAGGGCTCCCGAAGATCTTCCCCTGCCATGTGTCTCTTGCCTCCAGACGCTGTTGGATGGCCTCTAAAGTCCTTCCCTTTTCCAGGGTCCAGGAAGGGGCCACCAACTCCTCCCTTGGAGGATCTCCTGTCAACCTTTGCACGACCCACTGAGCTGGCACCCTCTCCAGGATATCGCAGACGGACTCCGCATAGGCCTCACGGGTCCAAGGCAGATAGTCTCCACGGAGAAACATCTCCTCCAGTGCGGTCCCGCGGGCCACATAGAGGGAGTGGATCTTGATTCCATGAAGAGGGAGAGGAGCGATTCGATGGGCGGTTTGCCGGATCTCCTCGGGCCCCTCACCTGGCAACCCTACAATGAGGTGGACGCATACCAAAAGCCCTCTCCGGGCGCTCTCCTTCACCGCATTCTCAAAACAAAGAAAGTCATGCCCCCGATTGATCTTTCTGAGGGTTACCTCATGGGCGCTTTGAAGCCCCAACTCGACCCAGACCATACACCGGTTCGCCATCTCCTCCAGGAGATCCAGCACCTCGTCCCCCAGGCAGTCGGGCCTCGTTCCTATGCTGATACCCACCACACCAGGAAACTGCAATGCCTCCTCGTAGATCCGCCGAAGCCTCTCCACAGGGGCATAGGTGTTGGTGAAGGCCTGAAAGTAGACCAGAAATCCGCGCGCTCCGTAACGACGGCGCTGTCGCTCCATTCCCATGGAGATCTGTTGGGCGAGGCTTTCTCCTCGTCTCCAGGCACCTGTACCAGAGCCCAACCTGTCGCAGAAGATACATCCCCGACGAGAGAGGGTTCCGTCCCGGTTGGGACAGGAAAGTCCGGCATCCACGGTAATCTTCTGGACCCGATATCCGAAACGGGACCTCAAGTATTGATTGAAGGAAAGGTATCTATTAGCTGCCATGTCGTTCCTTGCTTTGCATTCTGGATGGATAGAGAGGTCGAGCACAAATCTGGATATTCTGCTCCAAGACAACGGCGTACGGCATAAACCGAAAGACACAGGGCACCTTCAACCTTGCGGAGACTTCGCGCCTTACGCCGTGTGTCTTGGGCCGTACGCCTTAGATCATGTGTTTGGGCTACCTTCAGGGCTCCAAAGAGTTTCGCATCCGGGTTAGATAAATTCGTTGCGAAGGTTGTTGAAGACCCGATCTAGGTCATGAGGGTGTTCGGCAATAAGGCGATCGAGTGCTGCTTCGACCCTCCTGCGGAGTCCCATGTCGGCTAAGTCTCGGACGCTGCGATAGACCTGCCCTCTGCGGCCCAAATTGTAGAGGAGGCGCTCCCGGTCAGGAAGGGCCAAGTACTCGTCGATGACGGCAAGCATCTTGGCTTTGTCTTGAGGAAGCCGTCCTTCCACCTCTTCGAGGAGGTTGAGGATGTGGTCGCTGATCAGGTAGCTGGAGATCCCCTCCAAGTGTTCTATAAAAAGACGTTCCTCACGGACGATCTCCTCCTCGGACTGCAGTTCAAAGTCACCGCTCATCAATTTCTCATTGAGGGGCATTCCCCTTCGGATCGTCAGAGTGCGCATACGAATGAAATGAGGGTTAATCTGATTGATCACTTTGGCGCTCTCTAGAGCGTGTTCCCTCCACCAACGCTTCCCGCCCAAGCCCAAAAGGATGTACTCGGACAGGGAAATGCCGGCCTCAACCACCTTTCGGCCTGCCTCTACGTGACCCTCCGCTGTCACTCCCTTCTTCATATAGCGAAGCAGCTCGTCGAATCCTGTCTCCATGCCTACGTGGATGCGGCTGAGGCCCGCCTTCCGTAAGGCCACCAACTCCTCGACGCTCTTACGTCGGAGGGTGCTGGAGCGAGCGTAGGAGGTGATGCGGCTGATGGTCGGGAAGGTCTCCTTCAAATACCGCAGGATCTCCACCAGATCCTCGGTCTTGAGGATGAGGCTGTTGGCATCTTGGAGGAAAGCTCTCTCCGCCCCAAAGTACATCCAGGCAGCTATGGATCGATGAGAGTCCCCGTATCGACTTGAGTTCCCCCAGAGGACCTGAAGGACGGCGTCGTTGACCTCTCCTCCGAATCCCAAACGCCAAGAGAGGCCCCGGATCTCGTCATAGATCTCTCGGGCCTTCCTGATGTCCTCCTTGACTTCCTTTACGGAGCGGCGTTCAAAAGTCTTGCCCTTGTAAATGTTACAAAACTCACACCGATTCCAGGGGCAATTCCGCGTCACCCGGATCAGAAGGCTCTTGGCTTCACTGGGCGGACGTATAGGTCCCTGTTCGAATGCATAGGCCATGATTTCTTCGTCTCCCCTTGTTCCTGACGGATCAGGACTCGAGGTCGGACTCATGCGTGCTTGACATGAATCGTCAAGAAGAGGTCGCCAGGAGGCCCTTTTCCCTTTTGCATCCCCTTTCCGCGAAGTCGGAGACGCGTCCCGTCCTTGGTCCCCGGAGGGACATGGACTTTAAGGCGCTCTGGCCCGGAGCCTCGATCCAAGGCGATCTGGATCTGGGTGCCCTCTTTGGCCTCGGCCGAGGAGAGAGTCAGGTGGTAGTGAAGGTCCTCGGCTCCGGCCGCGGCCGGGACCTCTCGGGTGGGTGCCGTACCAGACTTTCCCAGGAGATAACGTCCAATCTTCTCTCCAAGCCGCTCTAGGAAACCGGGCCTCCTTGAGGGAGGAGCCTTGGCGGGGGCGGGCCTTTTTCCAAATCGGAGGACTTGACGAGCCCCGAAGGGGCCCCATATGAAGACCCCACCGAACAAGATACCCCTGCCTCCAAAGAAGACCTGGTCGAAAAAGTTCGAATCGAAGCGGACGCCGGCCCGTTCGAACTCCCTCAAGAGCTCTTGGAAGATCTGGCTGGCGCGAGAATTCCCAAAGAGATCCCGAAGAATCTCCTCCTGGCTGTAGTGGAAACCTTCCCCTCCGGCGGCCTCTCTGGATGCTGCTTCATGACGCCATTGATCATAATGTCTGCGTTTCTGCGGGTCCATAAGGACTCCGTAGGCCTCACTGATCTCCTTGAACCGCTCCTCCGCTGCAGGATCCCCGGGGTTCCTGTCCGGGTGGTACTTCAACGCGAGCCTGCGGTAGGCCCTCCGAATCTCCTCTTCGGTGGCGTCCTCGCTTACCCCTAAGATCCCGTAGTAGTCCTTCATGGGTTCTACGCGTCCTTAATCAGTCTACACTGAGGAGGAGATTGGAACTTCCCTCGCTCTGCCAACAGGGCCTTGGCCTGGAATCGAAGCCTAGGGTTGAGGTGGTCGGCTTCGAGGAGGAGCCGTAGATCCTGAACCATCATGAAATCCAGGAGGCTTAGAGAGATCTCAAGCGGTGTGCAGGGGTTGAAGACCAGTGCTTTTTTGACACGGTACCGGGACACCCATCGGGGAGACTCCGCCACTACCCGGAGGATTCTGGCGGGGATAGGTACGCGGCTGGCCAGCTTGAGGACCTCCTTCTCCGTGATCTTGGCGTTGTGAAGCAAATTCCGGATGACCCCAGGGTCTGGATCCATCAAGAGACGCTCCAGCCAAAAAAGATCTGCCCCTCGAGCCATGGCTCGCCTATGCCCCAGACTGATCTCTTGAAGCACGGGGAGAACACCAGGTTCCTCGATCCAAGGGTCCCGGAGCTGCGGATGGCTCCCTCGGGGATACTCAATTTTCTCTTGTTCCTCGGCGACCTTTGGCCTCCGCCGGGTCAAATCCAGAAGTGCATCGCTTACCAGCAGGAACTCCATCCGTCTTCGCCTACGAGCTTCTTTGCGCACCCAGTTCTGAAAGGTCTCCGCCGTCTCCCTGTCCATGGCCGAGAGGGCCTCAGCCAAAAGAGAGACCCTAAGGGGTCTTTCACGGATCCGGCTCAACGTCCGCACAATCCGCCGAAACCCCTCCAACGAGAACGCTCTTGGTGAAGTCATAGGTTGCCATTCCCATCGAAAATCATTGGCCTTTTATAAAATACTATAGCATCGAAAAATTTCCCTTTCAACGCCGATGGGCAGAGGAGATTCTCAGGGCCTTCTTCTGGACATCCTCAAGGCCCTGTGCTACAAAAAGGACCTCATCGGTGGGACGGAACCCGAGGAAACTTTTAGAAAAGGGGATAAAGGACAGGAAAATGCCGGGCCGGCAGGGTGTCCTTGGACTGATCGGGAACACTCCCATGGTACGTCTCAGAAGGATCTTCCCTCACCGGTCTGTTCAGATCTGGGCCAAGTTGGAGTCATTCAATCCGGGGGGATCGGTCAAGGATCGAGTGGCCCTTTGGATGATCGAGGGGGCTGAGCGAAGAGGCCAGCTCCGACCCGGCCGGATCGTCCTCGAAGCCACAAGCGGCAATACAGGAATCGGACTCGCCCTGGTCTGTGCCATCAAAGGATATCGGTTGATCCTAGCTATGTCCGAGGGGTCGAGCGTAGAACGCAGGAAGATCCTGAGGGCCTATGGGGCCGACCTGATCCTGACCCCGTCGGAGCGAGGCACCGACGGGGCCATCGAGATGGTCTACCAGATGGCCAGAGAGGAGCCCGAGACCTATTTCGTCCCCGACCAGTTCAACAATCCCGATAACTGGCGTGCCCATTATGAAGGCACTGGCGAAGAGATCTGGAGAGACACCCAGGGTCGGGTCACCCATGTGGTGGCGGGGATAGGCACCTCAGGGACCCTGATGGGGGTGGCAAGACGTCTGAAAGAGCACCGTCCCGGGATCCAGATCGTGGGGGTGGAACCTAAGCCCGGTCATGCCATTCAAGGCCTGAAGAACCTAAAGGAGTCCTACGTCCCGGGCATCTTCGACAAGGGTCTTCTCGACCTCAAGATCAATGTGGAGGACGAGGAGGCCTTGGAGATGGCTCGAAGGCTGGCAAAGGAGGAAGGGATCTTTGCGGGGATGAGCGCCGGGGCCGCTGTGGCGGGGGCCTTGAAGGTGGCCAAAGGGCTTCGGGAGGGGCTTTTGGTGGTCGTTCTTCCCGACGGAGGCGACCGATATCTGAGTACATCCCTTTTCGTTCCCCGCGAGTTGCCCACCCTCCGCTTCTACAACACCATGTCACGAAAGAAAGAGCACTTCGAACCCCTTGAACCCGGAAAGGTGCGACTCTATTCCTGCGGCCCAACGGTGGATTCCCGAATCGATTTGGGGGTCTGCAGGAGGATGGTGGTGGCGGATCTCCTTAAGCGATACCTGCAATACAAGGGCTTTCAGGTCCGGCACGTCATGAACATCACGGACCTGGATGACAGGACCATAAAGGGCGCTGCCGCCGCCGGGATGGATCTCCGGGACTTTACGGAAGGTCACCTTCGTGCCTTTTTCGAGGATCTGGCCGCCCTGCGGGTGCAACCGGCCGATGTTTACCCCAAAGCCAGCGAGCATGTGGATCAGATGATCCAATTGGCTCGAAGGCTCCAAGAGAAGGGGTTCGCCTACGAACAACACGGATCGCTCTATTTCGACATCTCTAAGTTCCGTGCCTACGGTCGACTTTCGCGCGTGGACCTGAGGAAGATCCGCATCGGGTGCACTGTGGACTTGGACGACTATGAGAAAGACAATCCACGGGATTTCACCCTGTTCAAACGATCGACCCTCTGGGAGTTGAAACAAGGACTCTTTTTCTCCTCCCCTTGGGGGAATGTCAGGCCGGGGTGGCACATCGAATGTGCGGTCATGGCCACGCACTATTTGGGGGACACCATTGATATCCATACCAGCAGCAGGTCTCTCGTCTTCCCCCATCATGAGAACGAGATCGCCATATGCGAGGCGGCCTCGGGTCAACCCTTCGCTCGATATTGGTTGCACAGCGAGACGGTCCTGAAAGATGGCCGAAAGATGGCTCCGGAGAACCATAACGTCCTGACCCTGAAGGAGATTCTGCAAAAGGGATACACGGGAAGGGAGGTCCGCTTCTTTCTCCTGAGCACCCACTATCGCAAACCGCTTGTATTTCAGATGAAAGGATTGTTTGCATCGCGACGCAGTCTCCGACGGCTGGATCACTTCGTCCTTCGGCTTCAAACCCACGGGGGGGAGGTGCGAGGAGAGAGAGAGGAGGGGGGGGCCGAAGTGGGTGACTGGGTGTCAGAGGCCAGGGAGGGCTTTGAATCCGCCATGGACGACGACCTCAATGTCTCCGGGGCCTTAGCCGCCGTCTTTCGACTCGTCAAACGCGTCAACTCGCTCTTGGACACCAGCTCCTTGGGGGAGGCAGCCAGGGAGAGGATTATGGAGTTCGTCGAGCTCTTCGACGGCGTCTTCCAGGTGCTGGATTTCCCATGTGGGGGGGAGCTGGACGAGGAGGTTCACCGCCTCATCGAAGCGCGCAACAGGGCCCGAGAGAGGGAGGATTGGGAAGAGGCTGACCGAATCCGGGAGAGGCTCCATCGATTAGGGGTCCATTTGGTGGACACCCCCAGCCGGACGTTTTGGTTTCTTCGTCGGAATTCGGACGAGAGAATCTGAAAGAGGAGAGGGGTCATGTCCTTCCGCATCAGCCCCCCAAAGGGGCTGTTTTTCTTGTTTGTCCTGGCCGCCTTGGGCTGGTGGGTGCGGTATCATCCCCCGGGGGCGGACCTCATCGTCTTCGATGACGACGCCCGGCAACATGTATACTGGACGGCCCGTTTCCAGGATTCCGAGCTCTTCCCAGACGACCTCCTCACGGAGTTCATCTCCTCTCCTTTGCTCGATCCCATAGGCTACCAAGCCGTCTACTGGGTGGGGACCCGGTGGATGGACCCTCTGACGTTCAGTCAAGTCTTGACCCTCGTTCTCCTCTTCATTTCCCTTTGGCTCTTTTTTCTTCTGGTGAAGCCCTACGCCGACAACTCCGCGGCGCGTCTCTTCTGCAGCGGGATCTTTCTCTTTTACGTCCTCTACGATGCATCGGGGGGATTTCCCAGGTCCTTCGCCTTCCCCCTCCTTCTGGCCTTTCTCGTTCTCCTCCAGAGGGGGCGGTTTCGATGGGCTGTTGCGATCCTCCTGCTGCAGGCTCTGCTTTATCCCCCGATCTTCCTGAATACGTTGATGCTAGTGGGCTGTGACCTCCTTGGTCGAGCCAGAGATGGCCTCCGGCACAGGAAATGGTGGGGAGATATCCTGTGGACCGTTCTTGTGACCGCCCTCGCTGCGGGGTACCTCCTCTCCGTGTATGAAGGGAAGGACAAACTGACCTTTGGTCCTAAGGTCACCCTGAAGGAGGCCAAGCAGATGCCGGAGTTCTATCCAGGGGGGAGAAGCGTCTTCTTCCGAGAGACACTTCCGGCCTATCTCCTCTTGGGCAGAAGCGGGATCGATGTCCTCCACCTCATAGGGCTGGCCATAATCTTGATCTTCCTGCTCGCGGCCGGATGGGGGACGCGTAGATTTCGTCTTCCGCGGCTGGCAGGACGTCTGTTGTGGACCTCCCTGCTGCTCTTCACGGCTGCCCATCTCCTGCTTTTCCGGCTCCATCTCCCTTCTCGGTATACCCTTTATACACTCCCCATCTCCCTTCTCTTGTGCATTGCGTCTGCAGCAGGTCCGTTCTTGGAGACCCTGAAGCGCATCTGGCTTCGCTGGTTCCCAAGGGGCGCTGCCTCTACGGCATGGGCACTCTTCATCGCCCTGATCCTGGCCTATACATGGCTTCAAGGTCACTACTTCGTTTATTTGGATCCCCTCCTGGTAACTGTAGATCAAGAGGAGAGGGAGCTTATGGAATTTCTCAGAACCCTGCCCAAAGGAGCCCTGGTCGCCGGGCATCCGCTGGATATGGACGACGTCCCGCTCCTGGCGAGGAGAAAGGTTCTGGCGAATCGGGAGCTTTCCATCCCTTACTACCTGGGCTATTATAGGCAAATTCGAGGGAGACTTTTGGACCTGTTTCGGGCCTATTACGCTCCGGATTGGGGCACGGTGGAGGCCTTTGTCCAACGTTACGGTATCCGTGCTCTTGTCGTCAATCGGGACTACTTCGACCCCAGATTCCTCCGAGGGCCCGTCTATCATGAGCCCTTCGATTCCACGGTCCGGGACCGGATCCGTGAGGGGGGAAAGTTTGCCTTAACCTCCCCTCCAGAGAAACTGATCGGGTTCCGAAACACACGGTATATAGTGCTTTGTTTCGATTCAAATACGGAGAGCGCGTCATGTCCTCAGCGGCTTCGGCAGTAAAGGTGAGCGTGGTGATCCCTGCTTACAATGAGGGAGAGGCCATCGCCCGTGTAATCAGAGAGGTGAAAGAGGTCCTCGATGGGACCGGAAACTCCTACGAGATCCTGGTCGTGGACGATGGTTCCCTGGATCGAACCGCCGAGATCGCCGAAGGGGAGGGGGCCCGCGTCATCCGACACCGCGAGAACCGGGGTTCGGGGGCCTCCCGCAAGACAGGGATACGAGCTTCCCAAGGAAGTTGGATCGTCATGATCGATGCGGATGGGACCTATCCTGCTGAATCCATCCCCGAGTTGCTGCGACACCTGGAGTCCTATTCGCAGGTCATCGGGGCGAGGACCGTGGAGAGAGGGACTCATCGATTTCTCCGCACGTTGGCCAAGGAGACGATCCGTCGTCTCGCTTCTTTTTTGGTGGGAAGGCCCATCCCCGATCTCAACTCTGGCCTGCGGGCCTTCCACAAAGAGGCCATGATGCCTTTCCTCTATCTGATCCCTGATGGATTCTCCTGCGTCTCTTCCATGACTCTGGCATTTATGACCAACGGCCTTCCGGTGAAGTTTGTGCCCATTCCCTACTTCCAACGCATCGGGCGGTCCAAATTCCATCCGATCCGGGATACCTACCAGTATCTCTTGACGGTGATCCGGATCGTCACTTACTTTGCCCCCCTCAACGTCTTCATGCCCCTGTGCTTAGTGCTATTGGGCCTAGGAGCCCTCAAAGGGCTTCTGGATATCTTACTCACCTCCACCCTGCAGGAGTCGGACATCATCCTAGTGGTGGTGGGCGTGCTCGTGGGGGCCTTGGGGATCCTCGCGGACCTCATCGTGGTGCAGGGAAAGCGCCATGAGCGTTGAATCTGGAAGGGAACTCTATGCTCGAGTGGGGCTGAGCCAGATTCCCCATATCCTGGGGCTGGTGGACCGCAACCTTCTAAGCCCCACTTATGGGTGTTTCGACCGTTCCTACTGGCATTACAAGACGGCCCCATTCCCCAGCGGTATGTACCAGGAATTCGTCCTCCCTCTAGCCCTGGTGTATCGACACCCCTTTCCAGGAGGAGAGGCCTTTCATGGTCAAACCCGGCTCCTGGAGCTGGCCGTAGCCGGGATGCGCTTTGCAGCCCGATCCAGCCATGGAGACGGATCCTGCGATGACTATTTCCCCTTCGAGAAGGCCCTGGGAGCGGCTGCATTCTCCCTTTACGCCTGCACCGAGGCCTATATCCTCCTAGAGGTGGAGGACCCCGGGTTGATCGCGTTTTTCCGTAAAAGGGCCGACTGGCTGAAGGGCCGACAGGAGGCGGGCCGGCTCTCCAATCACCACGCCTTGGTGGTCCTTGCCCTGCACAATCTCTATCGGATCACCGGAGACCCTGCGTACGCGGATGCCGCGAGAGAGAGACTGGGGATGCTGCTTGGTTGGCAGCATCCGGAAGGATGGTTCCCGGAATATGAAGGGTGTGATCCGGGCTATCTGACCGCCACCATCGACTTTCTGGCCAAGTACTACCGAAACAGCGGAGACGAGAGGGTCCTGGAGCCCTTGAAGAGGGCCGTTCTTTTCGCTTGCCGTTTCCTTCATCCTGACGGCAGTTATGGCGGGGAGTATGGGAGCCGAAACACGGCCTTGTTCTTTCCCCATGGTTTCGAACTCATGGCCGCCCATCTCCCCGAGGCGGCTGCGGCGGCCGATCTCTATCTGAAGGGGATCCGCAGGGACCGCCGTGTTCACCTGGACGACGACCGCCTTTGCGCCCACCTGACCTACGATCATCTCCAGGCCTACCTGGACTTCGGGCCCAGGCACGGTTCCCCCCAAGGCTTAAGGAGGGAAAGGCGTTATTGGAAAGGGGCCCGTCTTTATGTCCATAGAGATGAACGCCGTCACGCTGTGGTGGCGGCCAACAAGGGGGGAAGTCTCAGACTTTACCAGGACGGGGAACTGCTCTGTTCGGATAGCGGTCTCATCGTGCGGCTGGCCGACGGGACCGTCTTGGTCTCGCATCTAGTGGACAACTACGAGGTCCAACTCCTGGAAGAAGGGCTCTGCATCCAGGGAAGGATGGGGGTGTGCCGCTTTGCGCTTCCAACCCCGGCCAAACAGGCCGTCTTTCACGTGGGGATGATCACCCTGGGACGTCTGGGAAGCAACCTGGTCCGGAGGATCCTCCAACGCCTGCTCATCGTGGGAAAACGTCCGGGACCGATCCGGTTTCAGAGGACTCTACTCATGGGGGACCGGATCCAGCTCATCGATGAGCTTTGGCACTTGAGGAACAACCGCCCACGGCTGCGGGTTGTGGAACTCTATGCAGGAACCGACCATACCTCCATTTATGTGGCAGTCAGCAACAGCTATCAATGGGCCTGCCTGCAGCCATGGACGGACTTCAGGGATAGGGTCGAAGAGTTGAACACCAAGGGCTACCTCCGCCTGGAGAGGGAATTTCCATGAAGCGTTCGTGGATGAAGAAGCTCTCCATCCTGCTAACAGCGGGGGTGCTCGCGGCCCTTTATGCCCACATCGACCTGTCCCGACTGGGAAGTCATCTCCTCCGAGTCCATCCTCTCTATTTCGGGTTTGCCCTGATGCTCTTTATTCCCCTATTTTGGGTGACTTCCCTCCGCTGGAGGTTGATGATCCTTCACCTTCATCCCTTGACGATGCGGGATTCCTTTCGGATGGTCATGGCCAGCAAGGCGCTCAATGCCGTATTGCCATCGAAGCTGGGGGAGATGAGCAAGGCCTTCTTCCTCCGCCGCGAAGGTGGACCTCACCTTGGCCCCGCTCTCTTTGCCGTGATTCTGGAGAAAGCCTTGGACCTGGGAGGCCTCTGTTCAGTGATGCTTCTAGGATTTCTCCTGTCTCCACAACGTACCCATGCCATGTGGGTGGGCGCGGCCGTCTCCTTGGGGGTGATCTTGGGGCTGGCCCTGTTGATGACAGCGCCTCTGGAAAGGATGGCCGAATGGATGGAGAGCAGAAATCGTAGGTTCACGTGGCTGACTCGTCGCTTTCGAGAGGGATCGGTGGTGATCCACGGATGGAAGCGGAGGAGGGGAGGGGTCTTCTCCATCCTTTTTCTCTCGTTCTTTCTATGGTGCCTCCATATATTGCAGATCTATCTCTTCTTCCCCTCCCTCCGCCAACCCATGTCCGTACATGTGGCCATGGCCAACATCCCCCTGGGCCTCCTCGTCGGCCTTCTGCCCATCACCCTTGGGGGGATGGGTACCCGCGATGCGGCGCTTATTGTCCTGTTTCGAGATTACGCGGACCCCTCCCTCATGGCCGGGATAGGAATCCTTTGTTCTCTAAGGATCTGGGTGGATTCATTGCTAGGGGTGCCGTTTCTTCATCGATCCATGAAAGGGGATACGGAGCCCACTACGGAGGCGGTGGATCCTTGATTTCTTTGAAATGAATTCCGGATTATCCTAAAAGAGAACGCGATGTTGCAAAGGCCGCTGGAGAGAGAAAAGATGATCCGTGTGCGAAACCGACAATCGGGCGAGGTAAAGGAGGTGCCGGGTCCCAAGACCGTCCATGAGCTGCTGAAGGCCATGGGCCTTGTGGAGGGTGCCGTGTTGGTTTTACGGGACGGTCTGCTCCTTACGCGGGACGTCCGAATCGCCGACGGGGAGTCCGTGGAGATCGTCCCCGTTATCTCCGGAGGGTGAAATGAAGTGTCGGCGCTGCCGACAACGGGCGGTCATCGACCTCAAGAGCCACAATACGGCCTTCTGTGCGGATTGCTTCTTCGTCTTTGTGGAGCGACAAGTACGTCGAGCCATCAAGGAGCACCAAATGTGCTCCCGTCGTGACCGTATCCTGGTCTGCGTCTCCGGAGGAAAGGATTCGTTGGCCCTCTGGGATCTCCTTTTGCGGCTGGGTTACCGTGCCGAGGGCCTCTACATCGATCTGGGGATCGAAGATTACTCTCGACGTTCCAGGGAAAAGGTGGAGGCCTTTGTCCAGGGACGGGGCCTCGAGCTCCGAGTCGTCTCCCTTGAGGAAGAGGGGTTCCCTATCCCGGAGTTGGCGAGACGCAACCGAAGGGCAGAGTGCTCTGTTTGCGGTACGGTCAAGCGCCATTATTTCAATCGAGTCGCTGCAGAAGGGGGGTACGACGTGGTGGCCACGGGCCACAACCTGGACGATGAAGCAGGGAGGTTGTTGGGAAATCTCCTTCACTGGCAGTGGGAGTATTTGAGCAAACAGTCGCCTGTGTTGCCCGGGGTGGGAGAGGCCTTGGTAAAAAAGGTGGAACCCCTCTGTAGGCTTACGGAGAGGGAGACGGCCGCGTACGCCCTTCTTCGAGGGATCGATTATCAGTTGGAAGAGTGTCCCATGAGCAGGGGGGCTACATCCCTGAAATACAAGGAAGTGCTCAACCTCCTGGAGGACTGGATGCCAGGGACCAAGGCGGCCTTTTACCAGGGATTCTTGAAAAACTCCGAGATCTTTCGGAGAGAGACGGATCAGGCCCCGCTGGAGTCCCCCAGCTCCTTCCGCTGTTCACAATGCGGACAGCCCTCCTTGGCCGAGATATGCAACTTCTGTCGTTTGACGAACCCGACGTAGCCATGAAGGAGGTCATCGTTCGTCTAATCGTTCTACCCGGTAGAGGGAATGTTGTGTCTCGATCATTCCGTCGTGTACTCGGACCACCGGAGAGGTCCTAAACACCGTCCCCCTGTCGGTGCGAATCCAATACTCTTTGCCCGGGACGGGCGGATGTTCCTCGATTCCTTCGATGGCCACCTCCGATGAGTCTTCCTCTAGCTCGGTTGCCTCGGTGAGTCTCACCAAGCGAACCCGGCCTTTTGGGGACTCGAAGAGGGCCATCTGTGTCGAGGAGACTCTCTTCCGGGAGGATCGGGCCTTCCGGGAGGCAGAGGTACGATCCAGATGGTCCATCTGGACCCTTCTAGACGCTACAGTCTCTTCTCCCTTGACCCACCATTCCCTGCCCAGAGCCAGACCGAGAAAGAAGGAGAGAACGGGAAGGAACCCCCACCACGGATTTCCGTAAAGGATCTCTCGGAGGCACAGACCCGACAGGAGTCCTAGCAAGAAGGGACTCCTCACCCTCCTCCTGAGGATATCGTACCATCGAGATCGCGCCACAACGAGATCCGTTTGGGCTCACCTAGGGGAGACGGGCTGCTTCAGGGCCGTGGTCTCGGAACCCCACTGAAAACGCCTCTTATTAAAAGGCGGAGAGAGGGAATGAACTTACCAACGAATCAGGGCGCTTCCCCAGGTGAGTCCCCCGCCGAAGGCGGTCAAGAGCACCAAACTTCCCTTTTGGATCCTTCCGTCTCGAACGGCCACATCCAAGGCTATTGGTACAGTGGCCGAGGAGATGTTTCCGTATCGCTCGATGGTCATGACGACGCGGTCCATGGAGACCCCGAGCTTCTTGGCCATGGCCTGAATGATCCTGGCGTTGGCTTGGTGCGGGACGATGTAATCCACATCCGCAATGGAGTAGCCGTTGTAATGGACGGCTTCCAGACAGGCATCGGCGAAGTGATTGACCGCAACCTTAAAGGATCGGTTGGCCTCGATCATGCGGAGATAATGGAGCTTTTTGTCCACGCTTTCGTGGCTGATGGGGGTGGTCATGGATCCGCCGCCGGGCATGAGGAGGTTCTGGCCATTGAGGCCGTCGGTGTGGATATGGATGGAGAGGACCCCATTGTCTTCGTCCGTGGGCACCACCACGGCTGCGCCTGCACCGTCTCCCCAAAGAATGCAGCTGGATCGATCCGTATAGTCCAGCGTGCGGGTCATGACTTCCGAAGCCACCACAAGGGCATTTTTGAAGGTGCCGTTTTTCAGGTATTGCTCGGCCACCGAAAGGGCGAAGATGAAACCCGTGCATGCGGCGGTTACATCGAAAGTGACCGCTCTGGGACAGTTGAGTTTAGCCTGAAGCCAGTTGGCCCCTGCGGGACAATGTGTGTCCGGGGTGATGGTAGCCATAACGATCAACTCGATCTGCTCTTGGCGCATCCCGGCCATCTCCAAGGCCTTCAAGGAGGCCTCCCGGGCCAGATCCGAGGTGTTCTCGTCGGGGCGGGCCACCCTTCTTTCTCGGATTCCCGTTCGGGTATAGATCCATTCGTCCGAGGTGTCCACGATCTTTTCGAGGTCGAAATTGCTGAGAATTTTTTCCGGCAGATAAGATCCTGTTCCAACGATCGCTACTCGCTTGGACATCCCATCGAATCCCCCATAACAATTCCCCAACAACGACTAGAGACGATAGTCCATTGGTGGGCGGATGTCAACCAGCGTCGGGAAAGACCCCTCGAAGTCCCTCCCGAGCCATCTCGTTAACGTCCGATAAGATATATTATGTCAACTTTAACATTTCAAAAAATAAAGCCCGCTGGTCCCGCCTCACCTCTGTTGCACAACACCCCTACCATATCGAATTTTTCCCATGTGCTCCTTCCCACGTCCGACCTCACCAAAACGTCCCTCATCCATAGATCCTCCCAAAGGGTCTCTAAAGGAAAAACCTTTGCGCACACGGTCTCGTATCCGAAGGTGTTGCCCTTTTATGTTCTTTCTGCAAACTGGTCGCCTATGGAAGCTCGCCTTTCGGGACCTTCCTTCATGATCTTTCACGTTCAGCCTGAGGTCCTGCCTCACTTGGTGAGAAGGTTTTCTCCTCACGCTTTTCGTAGGAATACTGCCTCCACTAGCCTCTAACACGCGTTTTTGCGTCACTATTTTATGTTCTTTCTGAATGTTATACCTCCGTTTATGAAGTGTTAGTTTAGATGTTGCCGATTTGGGGTAAATTTGTGAGTTATCATTAAGCGCTGTATTAGGTGAAGCATAATATCTACTTGATATCAAATATCTTGTATTTTTAAAGATCTTCTTCTCTTTCACTTTTTTTTCATGTTTCTCATAGCGGCCAGAGGAGATCCCTCCCTGGGGTTTTTTTGATGAGATCTTTGCACGTATCCAGCGGATATCCGGTCCTTTTCTGTATACATTTCGATCCCTTAGGCCATCTTCATCTCCTTTGTGAGGCAAATATCCAAAGTGATGTCTATGTCTTGGATGACGGATCTTGAAGATCACCTTGACTCTTTGGGGAGGAAGGATCACTCGATGGAGTTGTATGGAGAAGAATCCATGAACTGGAACCACGATCCACCGTTGGGGCTCCTCCGGATAATAGCCGGATGACCAATAAGGCCCCATGGGGGTCCAGGCGATATACTCGTCTGTGGTGTACCACACCACCCAGGCCGGAGCCCAGACCCCGCCAGGGATCCATACCCACCCGTAACGTCGTGTCCACTTCCATCGGCCGTAATGAAAAGGGGCCCAACCCCATCTCCAGTAAGACCGCCATTTCCAACCGTGGGTCGTCCAAACCCAGTGCCCATACGTGTAGGGCCTCCAATCCACCTGAACCGCGTGGGGGTACCAGACATACCCATAGCCCGAAAGTTGTACCCAATTCCCATACGGCGCAAGCGACTGATAGAAGAGATTCACCTCTACCGAGACCCCCGCCCTCCCCTCCTTTGAGAGGATCAGGATGGAACCGAGGATCACGATCAAGGAAAGGATTACAATGCCGATTATGCGCCTCATCGGGCCACCTCCTCGCCCGGGTGGAATCCACTTTCTCTGTTCCTTTAGTCGTCTGGGCTTCAAGAAGGTTGCCACCTCCCCAGCTTTCTGCCGGGACGAGGAGTGAAGTGGCGGCCCTAGATTCCGATCTCCGATGCAATGGGCTTCATGGCCTCGATCCCCAGCTCGAAAAACTCCTCCAGGGAAAGGCCAGTTTCTTGGATTTCAGCAATGAAGGCGCGGTTGCAGTTTCGCGCGAAGGCCTTGCTCTTATATTTCTTCTTGAGGGACTTGACCGACAGGTCCTCCAGCTTCTTGTTCGGGGTCATCAGGGCCGCCGCATAAATGAGTCCCGTGAGGGTCTCGGCAGCCACTAAGGCATGTTCGATGGGGCGCGTACGGCTCCGTCCCTTGGCCTCTTCTCCACCGCATTCCGTCCCATAGGCGTGGGAGAAGATCACCTCGATGGCCTCTTCGGACATACCCGCTTCGCGAAGGATCTCCTTGGCCAGGACGCAGTGCTGAGATGGAGTATTGCGGGTCTTCTCAAAGTCTATGTCATGGAGCAGCCCCACAACGGCCCATTGTTCCTCGTCCTGTCCGAACCTGCGAGCAAGGGCCCTCATAATCATTTCGGTCTCACGGCAATGGGCTCGGATACCCGGATCATGGATATGGATATCCAGAAGGGCCGATGCTTGTTCATATGTCAGATTGGTTTCCATAGGCTCAAATTTCGGCACATTCATCTTCCCCTCCTTAAATATCTCTCCGGATCTGCCTCCTCTTCTCCCAGAACTCCTTGAGGAGTGAGAGAACCCAAGCAATATCATCCAACCGATGCAGGATCCTGATCCCCTCGGCGTTGAGGTCCATCACGGCCTGGCTCTCCCAGGGAGACAAGCAACAGCCCACAATCACTGGCTTCTCCATCTCCTTCTGCAGCCCGTCATAGACCCGCATGACCTCTTTCTCCAACTCGAGGAAGAGACGTCTTCCCGGGGACATCCTCTCGTTCCATCGTCCAGGCCTACCAAGGCCGTAGAGCACCAACGCATCCACTTCCCTGGATTCCAGGATGGCACGGCCGATCTCCATGAGGGCGTCCACCGAGAGGACCAGTGGCCCTGCTGCCCCTACGTCCACAGGATTGCGGGTCGATGCCCGAAGGGGCATACCGAGATCCCGAAGACGCCTCTGCAGAGGTGGGCTCAGCTCGGGGACCCTGAGCCCCACCTCCTCCAGGTGGTCCGTGAGTGCAACTCCCCAGGAACCTCCCATGGTGACGATGGCCACCCGGTTCCCACACATGGAAGGACGTTCGATCAAGGCATGACCCAAGGGAAGCAGCAGTTCCATGGAGGGCGCGAGAATTATCCCTGCCTGCCTTAAGGCACCTTCATAGACGGTCTTTTTCCCAGAGAGCGCCCCCGTATGACTTCTCGCGGCACGCTGTCCCCCAGCGGTCCTCGCCGCCTTGTAAACCACTACCGGCTTTTCCCGTGTCACGCGACGTGCCACCTCAAGGAACCGTCTGCCCTGCCTCAATGTCTCCAGGTAGAGCAAAATCCCTTTTACTTGGGGATCCTCTCCAAAGTACTCAACAAAGTCCGTCACCTCCAAATCGCATTCATTGCCCGTGTGGACGAACTTCCCTACACCCATGCCTCTCTCGTGGGCTTGGGCAAGGAGATCGTAGAACGCGTATCCCCCTTGGCAGACTGCGGCCAAGGGAGTGGGAGTGAGGTGCTCTGCGGGAGAGCCCGAGGCGTTGAATCGAGCATGGAGGTTGAAGGCACCGCTCACATTGGGTCCCAGGATCCTCATCCCGAACCTCTTGGCCAATCGGGCAAGGGCTTCCTCCCTGCCGCGTCCTCCTTCCACGGACTCGCCGAAGCCCGCAGTGATGAGGATGAGTCCCCGGACACCCTTTTCTCCACAGGCTTGGACGACCTCCTCGATCTGACCCTCAGGGATGGTCAGAACGGCCAAATCCACCCCCTCCGGCAACGAGCGGACGTGAGGATGGGCATCCAGTCCATATAAACGCCGTGTCCGTCTATTGACCGGGTAGATCTCTCCCGGGAACCCCCATGTTTTAAGGCTCTCCATGATGAAGGATCCCCAGGATCCGGGACGATCGCTGGCTCCCACAACGGCGATACTCCTAGGCGTCAGAAAGACTTCCAAGCCCAAACCGCCTCCTCTTTTCTCTGGCTAGGACCCTAGGATCTGGGAAACTCGACGGCCACCTTCAATGCTTCTCCTCGACTCATCCACTCGAACGCCTGGGGGAGTTCATTCAAGGGGATCCGGTGAGTGATCAATTCCTCCCCTCGGATCACTCCTTGGATAAGGAGACCCAGTGCGGCGGCTACATGGTGCGGGGTATGGTGGAAGATACTGATAATGGACTTCTGCCCGTAATGGACCGAGTAGGCATCGATCCGAGCGCGGCTTCCCCTGGGAGGTCCACCGAAGAGGTTGACGAGGCCTCCTTTTTTGACGATCTCAATAGCCAGTTCCCACATCTCGGTCCTTCCCACCGCCTCGATGACCACATCGGCACCACGACCTTGGGGGGTGTATCTCCGGATGGCAGCCTCTCCCTCGGATAAGGGAAGGACCACGCATGCTCCCAAGGCCTTGGCCTTCCGCAACTTCATGGGATTTCGGCCCACAGCGATGACTCGGGCCCCCTTTCGTGCGGCTAGAGCCACAAAGAGCAAACCGATGGGGCCCGTTCCCAGGACACATACAGTTTGACCCTCTTCGATCCCCGAGCTTTCGAATCCGTTGAGCACGCAGGCGAGAGGTTCGGTGAGGGCCGCTTGGACGGGCAGGACCCCATCAGGCAGGGTATGGAGGTTGGAGCGGACAATGGATGACGGGATTCGGATATACTCGGCATAGGCCCCGTTTAGGAACTCCAGGTGATCGCACAGATTGTATCGCCCGGATCGACAATATTGACACCGGAAACAAGGGGCGGAGTTGGCCGTCACGATCCTTGTTCCGGGAGAGACGTCCTCCACCCCTTCCCCCACTTCCTCTACCACGCCCGCAAACTCATGGCCCAGCGGGGAAGGCAGCTGCGGGATCATTACGTGTCCACCTCGCCGGAGAGTCTTGAGGTCGGTGGCGCAGGTGAGCGCCACTTCCACCCGCGCCAGGATCTCTCCGGGGCCCGGGCGAGGCACAGGGACCTCTTGGATTCGAAGATCCCCTTTGCCGAACATCAGGGCGGCTTTCATAGTCCTAGACATGAGTCGTTCCCCTAGTTCGGGATTCCTTTTGATCAAAAACGAAGGAGAGCTTTGAGCCCCTCCCTCCGCTCGGCCATATGGACCGCCTTCTGAATCTCCTCAATGGGCAACGTGTGGCTGATGAGGCCGGTTGTCCGTATCTGCCCGCTACAAAGCAAGTCTCGGGCCCGTTTCATATGCTCCGGACCCGTGGAATAGGAGGGGAGCAAGTCGATTTCCCCCTTGTATAAGCGATGCAGGTCTAGGGGGAGTGGTACGTCCCGCGAGGGCCCTGCAAAGAGCCCGATCCATCCCCCGGGACGTACCAACCGAAACCCCGTCTTCAGGCTCGAAGCATTACAGACCGTGATGACCACCCCCCGGGTGGGACCCTCCTCTTGGGCCTCTTCCGGTGTGCGGACACCCGTGCAACCCATCCTATAGGCCGTCTCCCTTCTCTTCGGGATCGGGTCCACACCGTAGGGCTCGGCCCCTACCCATCGAAGGAGCAGAGCCATGAGGAGGCCGATGGGGCCCAAGCCCACGATCCAGACCCTCTCCCCTTTTTCCGGGCCCCACCGTTCCAGGGCCCTCAAGCAGCATGCCAGCGGCTCCACCATGACGGCCTCTTCATCGGAGAGATGCTCCGGCAAGGGGATCACTCCTTCGGGGAGATGGGTCTCGGGGACCCGGATGAACTCGGCGAATCCTCCGGGATCCATGGAGGTGCCTTGAAACTGGGGGCACATAGATATCCGCCCCCGTCGACAGGGATCGCATCGGCCGCACGGGATGTGATTGGAGATCGTCACCCGGGTCCCAGGAGGGAAAAGGCCTCTGTAGGAAGGAGGACACTGCTCCACAACGGCCACCACCTCGTGACCCAAGACTGTGCCGGGAGGGACCGATCGATTTCGGATCTTGAAAAGGTCGCTTCCACAAAGGCCGCACGCCTGCGTCCGGACAAGCATCTCTCCCTTGCGGATCCTCGGCTCGGGCATTTCCACCACCCGCAGCTCACCGCTTTTCGAAAGCACCGCGGCCTTCATTACCCCTCATCCGACCGAAGGACCGTTTTGAAAACCATAGCCCCGGGGTCTTCCCTCTGTCAAGGAAGGGCACAAGTCGGAAAGGAGACAATTGACTTTTTTCCCCAATTAGGTAGACTGCAAAGCAAATTCTTGATCCATCGGCCGGAGATGAAAGAGATTACTTTTGAAGAGGCCCTCGCGGAATTAAAGGGAATCGTTCAGACCCTGGAGCAGGGAGAGATCCCCCTCGAGAAGGCTTTGGCTCTCTTTGAAAAGGGCATCAGCCTCGTCGGAATCTGCTCCCGAAAACTGGACGAGGTGGAAAAGCGGGTGGAGATCCTTATGCGGGATCACGAGGGAGTCCTTGCCACACGCGCCTGGGAGAAGAGCGAGGAGGAGAGCGAGCGCTGAAGGATGGCACTGAAAGACTACCTCCATCGACAACGTCAACGGGTTGAGTCGGCCCTGGTCTCACTTATCCCCCCTGAGAACCATCCACCGGCACAGCTTCACAAGGCCATGCACTATTCGCTCTTTGCCGGGGGAAAACGGATCCGGCCCATTCTCCACCTCGCCGCAGCGGAGGCCGTGGGGGGCGACTCCGACGCATGTCTCCCCTTTGCTTGCGCCTTGGAGCTGATCCACACCTACTCCCTAATTCACGACGACCTTCCGGCTATGGACGACGACGATCTGCGTCGGGGGAAGGCCACCAACCATGTAGTCTTCGGAGAGGCCATGGCCATTCTGGCCGGAGATGCCCTCTTGACAGAGGCGTTCCGCCTGCTCTCTTCTCCCTCCACCCTGGAGCGCCTCGATCCCCGAGCCCTCCTGAGAGCCATCCATGAACTGGCCCACGCCGCCGGATCCCAAGGAATGGTGGGGGGGCAGGCTTTGGATATCCTATCGGAGAACCGCCCTCCTGAGGAGGAGGTGCTACACTTCATTCATTCGCACAAGACCGGAGCCCTGATCCGGGCCTCCGTGAGAACAGGGGCGATCTTGGCCCGTGCATCCGAGGATGTGCTGGAGCGTCTGACCCGTTACGGGGAACGGCTGGGATTGGCCTTTCAGATCCGCGACGATCTGCTCAACGTGGAAGGGGATCCCCGTAAGTTGGGGAAGTCCGTGGGGACCGACGCCTCCAAGGGTAAGATGACTTACCCCGCCCTCTTCGGCCTGGAGCGGACTCGGACCCGTCTCGGGCAATTGGTGGAGGAAGCTTTGGATGCCCTCTCTCCCCTGGACAAAAAGGCCGACCCACTTCGATGGATCGCCTCCTACATGATCGAGAGGGATCGGTAAAGATGGAAACCCCATTGTTGGATCGTATCGCCCACCCCTCGGATCTCAGGTCCTTGGAGATGGACGATCTGCGGAGACTGGCCGAAGAAATCCGCCATGTTATCGTTCAGATCGTGGCCCGAAACGGAGGGCATTTGGCCTCCAATCTCGGGGTGGTGGAGCTTACCTTGGCCCTCCACTACGTCTTTCACACTCCTCGAGACCTCATCGTTTGGGATGTGGGTCACCAATGCTACCCCCATAAGCTGCTGACCGGCAGGAAGGAGCAATTCCATACCTTGCGCCAATTGGGGGGGATAAGCGGTTTCCCTAGGAGAGAGGAGAGCCTCTTCGATACGTTCGGGACCGGACACAGCAGTACCTCCATCTCGGCGGCCCTCGGAATGAGCGAGGCAATGGCACTCAAGGGCGAGGCCGCCCGGGTCGTCGCCGTCATCGGGGACGGCTCCATGACAGCGGGTATGGCCTTTGAGGCGTTGAATCACGCAGGAAGCTTGGATCGAGACCTTGTGGTAATCCTCAATGACAATGAGATGTCCATTTCTCCCAATGTGGGAGCCCTCTCCACCTATCTCAGCCGCATTCTCACCGGACAGCTCTACACCCGAGTCCGGGAGGAGATGAAAGGGTTTTTGAAGACTTTGCCAGCCGTGGGGGATCATGTCTCCAGGTTGGCCAAAAAATGGGAGGAAATGGCCAAGGGTTTCCTGACACCGGGTATTCTCTTCGAAGAGCTTGGGTTCAAGTACGTGGGACCCGTGGACGGACACCGTCTGCGTCCTCTTGTGGAGACCCTGAAGAACGTAAGGCAGCTCCGTGGTCCCATCCTATTGCATGTAATCACCCGAAAGGGCAAAGGCTACGAGCCCGCTGAGAGGGAGCCGACCCGGTTTCACGGGGTGGGACCCTTTGACCCGCTCACGGGAGAGATTCCCACCAAGAAGGGTCCCGTCACCTATACCTCCGTCTTTGGCAGAACCCTCATGACCCTGGCCCGCAAAGACGAAAGGGTGGTGGCCATCACCGCCGCCATGCCGCAGGGGACGGGTCTTGAGTCCTTCGCTGAAGCCTTTCCGGATCGCTTCTATGACGTTGGAATCGCCGAACAACATGGAGTCACCTTCGCGGCGGGTTTGGCCACCCAGGGACTGAGACCAGTCGTGGCCATCTACTCTACCTTCCTTCAGCGCGCCTACGATCAGATTCTCCATGATGTGTGCCTCCAGAACCTTCCCGTGGTCTTCGCCATGGACCGAGGAGGGATCGTCGGAGAGGACGGACCTACCCATCATGGCCTCTTCGACCTCTCTTACCTGAGGCCCATGCCCAATATGACCCTTATGGCGCCCAAGGATGAACGCGAGCTGCAACGCATGCTCGCCACTGCGCTGGAGATCGAGGGTCCAAGCGCCCTCCGATATCCCCGAGGGAAAGGGGTGGGGGTTCCGCTCCTTTCGGAAGAGGAAATCTCTCCCCTCCCAGTGGGCCGCTGTGAGATCCTTCGGGAGGGGGATGCTATTCTGCTGATCGCCGTGGGTTCTATGGTCCACCCAGCCTTAGCGGCCGCAGAAGATTTGAGCCGAGAGGGGATCCAGGCCACTGTGATCAATGCCCGTTTCATCAAGCCTCTGGATGAGGAGAGGATCCTTCCCTTGGTGCGGAGGATCCCGCGCGTGGTCACGGTGGAGGAGAACGTGCTGGCCGGAGGGTTTGGAAGCGCCGTGCTGGAATGCCTTCAGGAACGAATGGGCGACCTTTCGGAGCTCCGGATGTTGAGGATCGGCATCCCAGACGTCTTCGTGGAACACGGTCGGCAGGATCTCCTACGCCGTCAGTTGGGCCTCGATTCCCAAGGCATCGCCCGGCGAATCCTTCGTTGGCTCGAAGGGGAGGCTTCCCAAGGGTTGGCCGCTCTTTCCCTCCGCCACGGCGGAAGATGGAGCTAAAGGTAACCGATTCCTTGACCCGTGTGTCCAAAAAGGAACGACTGGATCGTCTCCTCGTCCTCCGTGGCCTTGCAGAGACAAGGGAACGCGCCCGGGCGCTCATCATGGCCGGGGCGGTGGAGGTGGAGGGAAAGCCCGCGGACAAACCCGGAAGGACCTATCCGTTGGCCGCCTCAATCACGGTTCGTGAGGATCCCAATCCTTATGTGAGCCGCGGAGGGCTCAAGCTGGAGGGGGCGTTGGAACATTTTAGGGTGGACGTTATGGGGCGCGTGGCCGTGGACGTGGGATCTTCCACAGGAGGCTTTACGGACTGCCTACTTCAGAGGGGTGCCCTCCAGGTCTACGCCGTGGATGTGGGCTACGGTCAACTCCACTATCGTCTTCGCCGCGACCCGCGCGTCCGGATCATGGAGAGGGTCAATATCCGATACCTGGATCCGAATCGACTGGATCCGGTTCCGGACTTGGCCACCGTGGACGTCTCATTCATCAGCCTTCGGATCGTTCTGCCTGTGGTTGAGCGTCTCCTCGGCCCGCCCAAGGAGATTCTGGCCCTGGTCAAACCCCAGTTTGAGGTGGGGCCCAAAGAGGTGGGAAAAGGGGGAGTCGTGCGGGATCCTCGGCTCCATCAAAGGGTCTTGGAGGAGATCTCTGGGGTGGGCCGTGAATTGGGCCTTGGGGTCGCCGCTCCTTTTGCCTCTCCCATCCTCGGAGCCAAAGGGAATCAGGAGTTCTTTCTCCATTTCCGTGAGGATTGAGTGCAGCTGCGGTACTTTTAAGGACGATCCCTTACACTTAAGGGTCGGAAAGCGACATGGAGTTCCGTCCTTGGGAGGGGGAGCCCGGACGCGTGGTGCGGGGGGCTCCCTTCATCAGGAGGGTCAACTCCTCCATCGGCCCGTCCAGCCCGAGTTGTTCTAAAATGGGGATGGCCCTTTGGGCCAATGTCATTCCCTCCTTTCTTCTGCCCTTCCGAAAGTGCAATACGGCCAGATGGTAAAGGTCCATGGCGATGCCAAAGACGTGATTCCTCGCCTTGTCCAAGGCGAGGGCCTCTTCCAGATCTCTTTGGGCCTCATGGAATCTTCCTTGTTCCATACGAAGCGTTCCAAGCTGGGCCAAGTGGGCTGCCTCCAAGGTCCTGTCGGCTATCTTTCGGTCCAGCTTCAGGGCCTTCATCAGTAGCTCCTCTGCCGCTCTCAGCTCTCCTCTGCTCCGATTGAGGCGCGAGAGACCTGCTAGGGCCATGGACAGGAGGCGGGAGTCCCCTTCCTTGCGCGACCATCGCTCGGCGATCAAAAGTTTCCGTTGAGCCTCCTCTTGACGGCCCAACTCCAGCAGAACCCCTGCCAGATGCACGTCCTCGAGCATGGCCCATCGGGCGTCCTTGAGGAGGATGCGGAGACGACGAGCCTCTCGGTAGGCGTGAAGGGCCTCCTCTGTCCGCCCCCGAGACTGATGAAGGGAGCCCAGGTTATGCAGGACAAGGGCCTGAAGATCCAGGGAATCCGTCATTCTGGCAAGCCTCAAGGCGGACCGATAGAGGACCTCTGCGGTCTCGAAATCTCCTTCTTGCTGAAGCTTCACTCCTTGAGCATTCCTCCTCAAGACCTCCCGCTGGGGTTCCTCCTCGGGGCCGTTTGGAAGAGGGGACGAACAAGCCCAAAGGGCGATCATCCAGGCCAAGGCGACCACCGAAAGGAGTCCACGGGGAATGATCTGCCTAGCGAGGTTCATAGAAAACCGCTGCCTCCTCGGGCTCCTCCATGTACGAACGAATGAGCCAGTGCGATTGGGCGGCTCGGATGACCGACCGGGCATCCGTCAAGGCTCCTCTGGCCTGGCGCAGAATGGCCTCGACCTCTTCCATCAGGGCGGGCAGACGCTTCATGGAGAGTTCAAGGCCTCGAGAGGCCCCTTCCACCCGCTTCAGGATACGGCGAAGATCTTCCATGGCCGCCGTTCCTTCCCCCACCCCACGGCGGGCCTCATCCACCAGGGGCCCCATTCCGTCCATCCACTGTTCCATGCGGCGGACCGCTCTGCTCAACTCTTCCACGGACGCAAGGGTCCGATCGTAAAGTCGCCGGTCGGTAATGAGGGCTCCAAAGGTCCCTTGCGGATCCCTCATCTGCTCCATGACCCGCCCTGCCTGCTCCATTACCTCCAACGCCGCCCGATGAAAGTTGTCCTGAGTGAAGAACTTCCCCACGGACCCTTGGCCTCGGTTGACCTTTTCCAGGATGCCCCTGAGTTCTCTCGTTGCCGCTTGAAGATCGGCTTGAGTGCCCACCAGCTGATCCGTAATGGCCTTAAGGTTGATGAGGGTCGCGCTCAAGGCCTCGAACGCCGGACGAGCTCGATTCAGGACCTCGCCGAAGGTCATGCTAGCCTGGGTCTTGAGCAGTCCCCCATCCTGGACTACGGGGGAATCGCGTGAACCGGAGGTGATTTCCACGCTCTTGTCTCCCAAAAGGCCTATGGTACCGATAGAGGCCACGGAGTCCTCTCGGATCTGCGACTGAAACTCCTTTCGGATCTGAAGCGTCACCAGGAGATCCCCCTGAGGGGTGAATTCAATGGCCTTCACGGAACCGCATTGCAGCCCCGCTAACATAACTGGAGCGCCCACGCGGAGGCCCTGGACATCCCGGAATACGGCCCGCAGGTGATACTTGTCCGCGAAGACTTTCTTCTGGCCGGCCATAAAGATGATCAAAAAGAACAGCAGAGCCATGGATATGAGGATGAACGTGCCCACCCATAACTCCATCTTGCGACTGGACGCAAGACTCATGGTTCCTCCTCTGAGGCCGCTGTCTGGAAGGCGGGGCCGAGGCTGCCTCAGACGCGCAGGGGACCTCTGGTCTCTCCGCGGCCTCCGGACCGTCGAAAGAAGGCCCGGACACCAGCATGATCCGACCGGACCAGCTCGGCCAGAGGCCCGACCTGAATGACCCTTCCCTCTTCCAGGACGGCCACTCGATTCGAGACCCTCGCGGCCAAACGGACGTCATGAGTCACCACCACGGAGGTGGCACGGCTCCGCCTTTGGATGTGCCGGATCAGCTGTCCGATTCCGTCCGAGGTGATGGGATCCAGCCCCGCCGTGGGCTCGTCGTAGATCAGGATCTTGGGGGAGAGCATCAAGGTCCTGGCCAGTGCCACCCTCCTCTGCATCCCTCCGCTGAGCTCGGAAGGATACTTTTCTTCCACGCTCTCATCCAGTTCCACCTGACGCAGACGTCTCCGGACCAGCGAGAGGACATCTTCCCGGGAGAGATCGCCGCGATGAATCAAGGGAAAGGCTACGTTCTCGAGCACCGTCATGGAGTCATAGAGGGCGGAGCCCTGAAACAGGAAACCGATCTTCATTCGCAGAGGATACCAATCCTCCTCCCTTTTAAAACGGCTGACCTCCACTCCCCCGATGCAGATGGACCCTTCATCCGGTCTCTCTAGCCCCACCAGCATGCTCACCAAAACAGATTTCCCCGTTCCGCTCCGCCCCAGCACCGTGAGGGTCTCCCCGGGAGATACCTCCAAATCGACACCCCGCAGAACCGGGATGGAACCGAAGGATTTGCGGACACCTCGGAAAACGATCATTGGGGAAGAGGCCTTTCCCCTCCCACGGAACAGACCCTTCCAGGGACCGCCTCTCGGCGAAGAATCCATTCTCGTCATCTCCTGGATCCGGTCTTTTTTCGACCTCGAATCCTCCCTAATGGGGGACCCTCCCAGTGAAGTCCTACAACGTCAGACGCGTCAGGAAGATGTCCGCCAGCACTATGAGTAATGAAGAGGCCACTACCGCGGTGGTGGTGGAACGGCCCACTCCCGCGGTTCCCCTCATCGTACGGAACCCGTGGAAGCAGCCCACGGCTCCGATGATGAGACCGAAGACCAAAGTCTTGGAGAGACCGGCCCCGAAATCCTGGAGAGAGACGGACCGGACGGTCATCTGGATGTAAGACGCCGGCTCAATGCCGAGATGGGTTGCTCCGATGACCATGCCGCCAGCCACCCCTACTACATCAGACCATACGGTCAGGAGGGGGAGACAGAGAATGGAGGCCAACACCCTGGGTATCACCAGGTATCGCATGGGGTCTACGGCGCAGACACGCATGGCGTCGATCTGGCGGGTGACCTTCATGGAGCCGAGCTCCGCACTGATCCCGGATCCGCATCGTCCCGCCACCATCAAGGCGGTGATCATGGGCCCCAATTCCCGGACCATGGACAGCCCCACGATGCTGGCCATGTAATGAGCAGACCCGAACCGAACGAGAATTCCCGAAGTCTGCATGCCCATAACCAGTCCGATGGAAAGAGCGGCCACTGTCACCAAAGGAAGTGACCGGATACCCAGGGCTTCCATCTGTTGGATTAGCGGGCCCACATAGAAGGGACGGCTCCCTAGGCGTCTCAGGGAGTCGGTGGTGAAGAGGCTCAGCTCGCCCAAGTATTGGGCCGTCTCGAGAACGAGCCGACCTACAGCCCGAATACGGGAATCAGCCCCCATGTCGATGCGCCTCCAACATTCCGAAAGCATTGAGAAGACCGAGGATCATTCGGGGATCCGCTCTTGCTCCTTCGGGAACCCTCCCCTGGCCCGGCTAACGGCCGGTCTCCATGCAGCAGATAGAGGACGAAAAGGGGGCGGGAATAGGTCAGAATTCGGATGGAAACCTCTTTCGATATAGCTCTTCCACCAGTCGTGTAGCCTCTTCCTCGAAGGCCGTGTACCGGTCCAGAAACTCTTCCCCCCGACGGGTCAGGACCAAGTGTTTGCGAGGACCTCTGGTCTCAACGAGTTTCCAGCCTAGGCGTTGTTCCGTGTTTCGGATCTTCCCCCATGCAGCCCGATAGGACATGGAGAGACTCTTGGCCGCCCTGTGCAGGGATCCCAGCTCTCTGATTCTCCTGAGGAGATCCCTTCGGCCGCTGCTGAAGACCAAATCTCCGTCCTTTTCGAGCCAGAACTTCACCCTGAGCCCCATGCCCTTCTCCCCTAGACCCGCCCCCACGGATGTTTTCTTCCCCCTCTTCTGGAGAGAGACGGGGGCCATCCATCCTTTCCGCGGGCTTTTTTCTCTTCCTCCGAGAGGGATGCTGTCTTTGAGCTCCTGCCTGAGTCGGCCCCGGAGGAAGAACGAATCCGCTCCTTCCATCGATGAAGCAGGTTCAGGGCCTCTAAGGGAGTCAAGGTGTCCAGGTCTAGAGCTCGCAGATCCTCCATCAGCCATCCCCCTCCCCCGTCACCGAAGAGACTCAACTGGCGGGGATTCGAGGGGGATTCACGACGACGTCTTCGGGAACGGGCAAGACGAGGTTCGCCCACTTCATCGAACTCCCCCCTCTCCAGATTGAAGAGGATCTCTTGAGCGCGTTGGACGACCTCCTCCGGCAATCCCGCAAGGCGGGCCACCTGAATTCCATATGAACGGCTCGTGGCGCCCTCCACTACCTTGCGGAGGAAGATGACCTGATCGTTCCATTCTCTGACAGCAATATGATAATTTCTCACTCTCGGGCGTGTATGTGCCAGCTCCGTCAGCTCGTGGTAGTGGGTGGCGAAGAGGGTCTTGGCTCCGATCCGTGGATGGTCCAGAATGAACTCCGCCACAGCCCAGGCGATGCTGAGCCCATCGAAGGTGCTGGTGCCTCTGCCGATCTCATCCAGGATGATCAGGCTCCTGGGCGTGGCATTGTGCAGGATCTGGGCCGTCTCGTTCATCTCCACCATGAAGGTGCTCTGTCCTCGAGCGAGATTGTCCATGGCGCCCACGCGGGTGAAGATGCGGTCTACGACCCCGATGCGGGCCTCCGAGGCGGGGACGAACGAACCCATCTGCGCCATTAGGACGATGAGGGCCACTTGGCGCAGATAGGTGGATTTGCCCGCCATATTGGGACCAGTGAGGATGATCATCTGGGTCTCCCTGGGATCAAGGGTGAGATCGTTGGGGACGAAGCGTTCTCGAAGATCCATACGCTCCACCACTGGATGTCTGCCGTCCTGGATTTGGATGACATTCCCGTCATCGACTTGGGGGCGGACGTAGCGATGGTCCACGGCCACCAAAGCCAACGAGGCCAGCACGTCCAGTCGGGCCAAGGCCGTGGCCGTTCGTTGAATCCTCTCCCCCTCACTGGCCACCCTTCGTCGGAGGTCCAGGAAGAGCTCATATTCCAGGGCAGTCCTGCGTTCCTCCGCGTTGGAGACCTTCATCTCATACGCCTTGAGCTCTTCGTTGATATAGCGCTCCGCGTTGACGAGGGTCTGTTTGCGTACGTAATCCGCGGGCACGGCATGGGTGTGTGTCTTTGTCACCTCGATATAGTATCCGAAGACCTTATTATACCCGACTTTTAAAGTGGGGATTCCTGTGCGTTTTCTCTCTGCGGCCTCCAGACGTGAGATGTAGGTCTTTCCTTCACGGCTAATTCGAATCCATTCATCCAAGCGAGGATCGAATCCTTCCCGAATCAACCCCCCTTCTTTAAGACCGGCGGGCGGGTCGTCCACCAAGGCCTGATGGATCCAGCCAACCACATCCTCCAATGGATCCAGCTCCTCCAGAATCTCCACAAGGAGAGGGCTGGAGGTCTCCTCCAGGATCTTCCGGATTCCAGGAAGACCCTTCAATGAATTCTTCAATCCAACCAAGTCGCGTGCGTTGGCCGTGCCCAGAATCACCCGGCTGGCGAGCCTCTCTAGATCTTGAATCTCGCTCAAATAACCACGGATCCCTTCTCGGATCCTCTCTCCTTGGACGAGTTCCTCCACTGCATCGAGCCGTCCCTTTATGGCTTGAGGATCCAGTAAGGGGTAGCTCAACCACTTCCGGATGAGTCTCCCACCCATGGGGGTCAACGTCCGGTCCAGGCAAGCGATGAGAGTCCCCTTTCTGGATCGGTCCTGGAGGTTTTCGAAGAGCTCCAGGTTTCTCCGGGTCCAGTCGTCGAGGGCCATATGTTCGTGGAGATGATAAGGTCTCAGAGTCCGAATATGAGGTAGCTCTTCCCCCTGGGTCTCCTTGGCGTATCGAAGTACCGCACCGGCGGCTTGAATCCCCACAGACATCCCCTTGCACCCGAAGCCTTCCAGCGAGGAGACCCCAAAGTGTTCGCACAGCATCCTCTGGCAGCGATCCGGATGGAATTCATCCAAAGGACGAGGGTTCTGCACGGCACGGCTCAAGGCCGAAAGTTTTTGGATAAGCCCCGGCTGTTCCTCCAGAAGGGCCTGAGGAAAAAGGATCTCGCGAGGTCCTATGCGCTCCACCTCGGTCAGAAAAGACCTTTCATCCTGGACTTCGGTGACCCGAAATTCTCCCGTGGAAACGTCCAAATAGGACACCCCATATCCAACCGTATCCGCAAAAACGGCCAAGACGAAGTTGTTTTCATCGGAGACCAAGCTCTCCGGGTCCAAGACCAGTCCCGGCGTAACTACCCGGACGACCTCCCGGCGAACCAGCCCCTTGGCCTCTCGAGGATCCTCCACTTGCTCGCAGATGGCCACCTTGTATCCGCGTTCGATAAGCCTTGCGATGTAAGAGGAGGCAGCATGATAGGGCACCCCACACATGGGCACCCCTCCCTCTTTGTCCTTGTCCCTTGAAGTTAAAGCAATATCTAAAATAGTAGACGCTATCTTAGCGTCTTCAAAAAACATTTCATAAAAATCACCCATACGGTAAAACAGGATGGCGTCCGGATGTTCCTGCTTGATCTGCAGGTATTGCTGCATCATGGGGGTGAGTCTTACCACGGAGATATTCTTTTCGTTTCTGGTAGAGGAAGGTTCTGATGCTCTGTCCCTTTTCACGCCCCCTCCTCGAAAGAGGCCCAGGCGGCCACGTACCAAGTGAACCGCCCGGGCCTTGAGTGACCCTGCGACGAGCGGATTTCTCTACCTCCTGCCAGAGTTGAGCTTGGCCCTCAGGACGGGCGAGGTCCGAAAGACCAGTATCCGCCGCTCTCTGAGGACCATATCCTCCCCGGTTTGGGGATTGCGCCCCCGCCGCTGTCTTTTTTCCTTGACCTGAAACTTCCCGAACCCGCTTATCTTGATCTCTTCTCCCTGCTCCAGGGTCTCCTTAATAATCTCAAAAAGGGTCTCCACCGTCCGTTTGCATTCCGACTTGCTCAAATCCGTCTTCTCATAGACGCTTGAGACGAGGTCTTCCTTCTTCAGCGTCATGGCCCCTCCTTTTGGTACACAACGTGGGTCTCTGTTAGTCCTAGGATGAACGCCATGTTCCATCCCTGCCCCGTTTCAGTTCGATCACCTCCACCCTCCCCTCTTCAGTCACCAAGGCGTGAAGTACCCATCCGATCAAGCTCAAAAGCGCAGCGCCAATGACGGCCCACCCGAATCCCTGAATCTCGACCCCCTTGATGACTCCGCTCACCAAGTAGAGCATCAGCCCGTTGATGACAAAGGTGAACAGGCCCAAGGTCAAGATGTTGATGGGGAGGGTCAGGATAAGGAGGATGGGTCGCAGGAGGGCATTGAAGACTCCCAGGAAGGCCGATGCCACAAAGGCCGACAGGATGCTCACCTCGATTCCGGGAAGGAGAGCGGCCGTCAGGAGCAACGATATGGCACTGATGATCCATCGAGTGAAGATTCCCTTCATGAGGGCTCCTTAGAAGAAGAGACTCCCCCTTCCGGAGTCGAAGGAGACGGAGCCCTCGAAGAATCCCTGGAGGATTCGATGGTCTGGATGAAAGGCCGAAGCATGTCAATGGGCACGGGAAAGATGATGGTCGAATTGTTCTCGGAGGCCACCTCCATAAGGGTCTGAAGGAACCGAAGCTGGAGGGCCATGGGTGTGGGACCCATCATACGGGCTGCCTCGGTAAGCCGGGTCGCAGCCTGAAACTCTCCTTCTGCGTGGATCACCTTGGCGCGGCGTTCCCTCTCGGCCTCAGCCTGGCGTGCCATGGCCCGCGTCATCTCGGGAGGAAGGTCCACATGTTTGACTTCCACGGATGATACCTTTATACCCCATGGATCGGTCTCACGATCCAGGATCTCCTGTAGTCGGGCATTGATCTTCTCCCGCTGGGCCAGCAATTCGTCCAGCTCCACCTCCCCCAGCACGCTTCGAAGGGTGGTCTGGGCCTTCTGGGAGGTAGCCAGGTGATAGTTCTCCACCTGGATCACCGCCCTGTTGGGGTCCACAACTCGGTAGTAGACCACGGCGTTAACCTTGACCGAGACATTGTCCCGGGTGATCACATCCTGGGCTGGCACATCCAGGGTAATGACCCTCAGGTCCACTTTCCGTTCGACCTTGTCGATCACGGGGATCAGGATGATGATCCCCGGTCCTTTCAGCCTTCCGATATACTTGCCCAGCCTAAAGATCACGGCGCGCTCGTACTCCTTCACGATTCGGATGGCCGAGGCCAGAAACATGATGACCAAGATTAGCGGAAACAGAAGCGTTCCATATGGCATAGCCTCCTCCTTTCCTCAAAGCCTTTTGACCTTGAGCTCCATTCCACGGACCTCCACCACCTGGATCCTCTCTCCTTCCTCCACGGGATCGTCGCTGATGGCGTTCCAGATCTCCCCATGGACGAAGACCTTACCCCGAGGATCCAGCCTGGATTTGGCCCAACCGACCTCGCCGATCATCCCTTCGACCCCGGACTCGGGTTTTCTCACATAGGCCTTGAAGGCCAATGTGGCTACCACAGCGAAAAAGCCCGAGACCAATACTACGGTGGGAATCAGGACCTTCCAGGCCAGCTTCACGTAGGCCCCCGGACCAGAAAAAAGCATCAAAGAGCCCAAGGTGAGAGAGACGATCCCCGCTACGGTCAACATCCCCATGCTGCTCACCTTCATCTCCAGGATGAAGAAAATGATCCCCAGCAGGATCAGGATGATGCCCGCGTAGTTGACGGGAAGAGTATGAAGGGCATAGAAGGCCAACACCAGGGAGATGGCCCCCACCACCCCGGGGAAGATGGTTCCAGGGTGGGACAGCTCGAAGTAGAGCCCGGCCAGTCCGATCATCAACAACAAGTAGGCCACATTGGGGTTACTTAGGGCATTAAGAATGCGCTGGCGCCATCCCATTCTCACGTGCACCAATTCGTGTCCTTGAAGATCCAGTGCCACCTCCTGGCCGTCGGGTCGATGGATCTTCCACCCATTGACCTGCTCCAGGAGGTCCTTGAGGTCCTCGGCGATCAAATCGATGACCCCTTTCTTGAGGGCCTCCTCGGCCGTGACGGAGACGCTCTTGCGGACAGCTACTTCAGCCCACTGGGCGTTGCGGCCCCTTCGGTTGGCGAGGCTCTTGATATAGGCCACAGCGTCGTTTTCGACCTTCTGGGCCATCTCCTTACCCATCTCCTTGGCCCCCATGGCCACAGGATGAGCTGCTCCGATGTTGGTCCCCGGTGCCATGGCCGCCACGTCCGCCGCCAGAGTGATAAAGACACCTGCCGATGCGGCCCGGGCTCCACTGGGAGCCACGTAGACGATGACGGGGACGGGGCTCGCCAGGATATCCTTGATGATCTCCCGCATGGCCGTATCCAGCCCACCGGGGGTGTCCAACTGAATGATTACGGCCGGAGCCTCGTCCTCTTCCGCCTTCCGCAGGTTCTCGCCCAAGAACTCAGCCACCACGGGGTTGATGGCACCTGAGACATGGAGGACAGGGATCGGGGCCGAGTCGGTACGCACCGTGAGCTCTGCCCGGATGGGACTCGCCAACAATCCGAGCAAAAGGCCCCACCCCGCAATGAACCGCAGCATAACGCCCATAGTCCCTCCTCGAGGATCCAGGAAAATGCGAAGTTCATCCTCCGGGGCTGAAAAGGCCGCCCTGGATAAAGGCCATGACCTGCTTCATGTCCTCCCAGACCTCCCTCTTTCTCCCAGGATACCGCAATAGGTATGAGGGATGAAAGGTGGGCATCACCGGGATCCCCCTCCATTGGTGCCATCTCCCGCGAACGCGGGTGATCTTGGCCTCCGGCCCCAGCAAGGTCTGGGTGGCCACACCCCCCAGCGTGCAGATCACCCGGGGGGAGATGGCGCTGAGTTGCCGGAAAAGATAGGGGCTGCAGGCCTCCACCTCCTTGGGAAGGGGCGTTCGGTTGCCGGGAGGTCGGCACTTGACCACGTTGGCGATGAAGACCTCGGGGCGCCGGAAACCCATGGCTTGAATAATTTTGTCTAGAAGCTGCCCTGCGGGGCCCACAAAGGGTCTCCCTTGGCGATCCTCCTCTTCTCCCGGCCCCTCCCCCACGAAGACCAGCTCGGCCTTGGGATTCCCCTCCCCCACTACGACGCGCGTCCGGAATCGATGGAGGCCACAGCGTCGGCATCCCTCTACATGAAGGGCGACCTCACCGAGTATCCTCTCGGCGCCACCGGATACACCTCGCTCTTCCAAGCGGTCCGCCAATTTGTGGATTCTTCGAACGAGCTCTGAGGGAAGCCGATCGCCCCCGGCTCTCAGGCGAACGGCAAGGCTGTTCCTCAAGCGACGAAGGCCCTCTTGGAGCTCATCGCCTCCAGCGTCATTCATGAGGCCCCCTCCTGTTTTCGGAGGGAGGCAATGCGGTCGAGAATGATCCAGGCCACCTCCGCCTTGGTCAGCCGGGGAAGGGCTTCCTCGGCGCCATTACGATGGACAAGGATCACTTCATTGGTGTCCACACCGAATCCCGCCCCCTCTCGAGTGAGGTCGTTGGCGACGATGAGATCCAGGTTTTTTCGCTGAAGTTTCTCACGAGCGCTCTTTACCACATCTCGGGTTTCGGCCGCGAAACCCACCAAGATCCGTTCCCCCTTTTTCCGTCCCAGCTCGAGGAGGATATCGGGGGTGCGCTCCAGCTCCAACACGAATCTCTCGGAGTCTCCCTTCTTGATCTTCTGCGGGATTCGAGTCTTGGGCCGGAAGTCGGCCACCGCTGCAGCCTTGACCACCACCGTGGCCTCCGGGAAGGTCTCCAGGACCGCCTTGAACATCTCCTCAGCGGTGGTTACGGAGACGAAACGAACTCCCTCTGGAGGACGGAGCCCTGTGGGGCCGCTCACCAGAGTCACACGTGCCCCCCGGAGCCTTGCTGCGCGTGCTAAAGCAAACCCCATCTTTCCGGAGGAAGGATTCGAGAGGAAACGTACAGGATCGAGAGGTTCCCGCGTGGGCCCGGCCGTCACCAAGACATGCTCCTCTGTCAAGTCCTTGGGGGCAAGGACCTCCCTCAACCGCTCCACAACGATCTCGGGGGCAGCCAGCCTCCCCTTGCCCTCCCATCCGCAAGCCAACTCCCCTTCTTCGGGCTCAACCACATGGACACCTCTCCGTCGGAGGAGGGTCAAGTTTTCCTGGACAGTAGGGTGCCGATACATATTGACGTTCATGGCCGGGCAGACGACCACGGGGCATCGGAGGGCCAAAAGGGTAGTACTGAGTAAGTCGTCGGCGATGCCGTGAGCCATCTTTGCCAGAATGTTGGCCGTAGCCGGGGCCACCACGGCCACATGGGCCCGCTCTGCCAAGGCGATATGCTCCACTTCACCTCCCCGTATGGGAGAGAAGAGCTCCGTGCGGACATGGTGCCCGGAGAGGACCTGAAAAGTCAATGGGGTGATGAACTCCTGGGCAGCGCGGGTCATGATCGTCCAAACATCGGCCCCCTCCTTGACGAGTCCCCTCAGGATTTCTACGGCCTTATATGCCGCAATGCCTCCCGTCACACCCAGGAGAATACACTTTCCCTTCAATATCTCCATACTTCTCGTGCCCCGTCAGAAATCCTCCAACCGCACTACCCCACCCCGCCAAGAAGTCTCCACCTAACAATCTTGCATGGCCACTACCGGCCGGTCCGCGGATTCTAACTCTGCGTGGGGCGCAATGGATGTACCCACACCTCCACTTCGGTGGTCAAGGTCTTTTCTCGTATGATGATTTGACAGGTCCGATCGGGTTTGACGAAGTTCAGCAGGACGCGGGTGAACTTTACGCTGCTCGCCAAGGTCCAGCCGTCTTTGGGGAGATAGGTGCGAAAGAAATCGACAAGGGAGTTTACCTCAACCCGCCCGGTGAAAAAGAGGAGCCCCGCCTTGAACCCTCCAGCCTCATAAATGACGGATTCTTCGGGCTTCAGAGAGAGTTCCTCGGGCACCATCACGTCCGGGAAGTCGTAGTACTTGGGCGCTGGAGGAGGAGGTGGCTCCTCCTCCAGCCCTAAGGCGCTCTTGAAAGAGGAACAACCCGAGGAAAATACTACAAAGCTCAACAGCAAACCGAACCCCACAATCCACCTTCTCCAGCATTCTCGCCGCGTCATTCTTCTTCTCCTATCCCACCCCATTGGAGGGTTCATCGGGCTTTCCTTCCCTCCATGGACTCCATTCCAGGGCGGCTATGCAAGAAGGGATTTCCCTTTGGTCAGAGCCAATCCTTCAGCACTTAGCTAAGACCTTTATATCTTTTGAAATTCGATTCGTCAAGGCCCAGAGGAGTTGTCCGGTCGTAATCCCGTCCTCAGAAATCGAATGTAATCTTCCACGATCTTTTGATGATCGAAGGCCAAGGGCCCGGGAAGATCGTCCGGTGATACCACTCTGCAGTCCCGGGCATCATCTCCAGATCGGGGCCTTCCTCGCGCCCTGGCCAAAAAGACTACAGAGATATTATGTTGACGAGGGTCTCTGTTGGGATCGGAGTAAGCATGGAATTGCCTTAGATCAAAGACCCGGAGCCCAGTCTCTTCCTTCGCCTCGCGACGGGCCGCCTCTTCCAAGCTTTCTCCATAATCCACGAACCCTCCCGGAAGGGCCCAACCATGGGGCGGATTCCTCCGTTTAATGAGGACAATCCCCCCTTTGGGCAAGCCAGTGGCCTCGCATCGTATAATCAGGTCCACAGTGGGAAAGGGGTTCCGGTAAGTTTCCACCAGATTTCCACACCGAGGACAGATGAGACGTCGCTTCATGGCCTCTTCCTTGTCGGCCGCCCTGCCTCACGGGGGCGCAAACCAGAAATCGTTCTCTTCCAGTGGGTCCCAATACCGGATCCTCCCGTAGACCTTCACTTTGGGCGCCATCCGAGTCTCCGACCACTCGTGGAAGAGACGGTCCACCGCGAGCAGAAGGCCCACAAGGGCTCCATGTCGGACCAAAGCCTCCTCGTCGTATTGGGAGCAGGTGGGATACATGGGACATCGGTCACCGTCGACAGCTGAGAGGGTGGTCCGGAAAAAACGAACTCCCAATCTCAAGAGGCCCCCTCGTCCTTCACTTCTGGGTTTTTCCCTCACTGTGCGTCGGAGGACGACCTCTCGAGGGGCCTTCATTCCTTCGGCTCTTGCCGCCCAAGGGGAGGAAAACCAGCCCATCAAGGAGACCATAGCAAGGCCGAGCACAAAGCTCTTCTTCCACATCAGGGTCGGTCCAAGGCCTTGATTTATGGCACCCGCCTCCATCGTCCATCCCCGTCCCTCCTCCAGGGATCCAGGCGGTCCCATGGGAGGAGGATCTCCTCCAGGAGTCGTTCTTTAAGCCTTCGATTGTGTTTATGGGCGCTTCCGACCGCGCTGAAGATGTTGCCTGAATACCAGATCAGCTCCGCCAAGGCCATCCCTGCGGCCAAGGGTGGATTATCCTTTTCTATGGCCTCAACAGTGGCGGCAATGAACGCCGCGTTGACGGAGAAGACAACAAACGCGTCCCGCTTCCGCCCGCAATAGAGGTGTCCTGCTCCAGGGAGGAGAAAAGCCAGAAGCCCTGCCTTCCACGGGGACTTTCTGTGGAGGAGTTCCTCCCTTCCTCGATTCAAGGCTTGAGAAGCCCTTCGGGCCCGACCGTGAAGGAGGTGGCCAGGGGCGATGTGCTCCAAAACCCCCTGGCTTTCCTGCCAGCGTCCGGCGCGGGCATGGGCCTCTGCCATCAAGTATTGGGCCGATCCGAGCACCTGGGGATCACGGCTGCGATCCAGGATCCTCCGAAGCCACCCAAGGGCTTCCTCCTGACGCCCCAACTGCAAGGAGCAGAAGGCCATCATCAGGAGGAGGCGATCCTCATGCTCCTGCGAGAGTCCTTGCTCCAAGAAGCGGTGTCCAGCTTGAAGCCCCTCATTCCACCATCCGCCACGGAGGTAGCTCTCCACGATCCTCAAGGAGGCTGCTGCGGAACGGCCATCCTCGGGAAAGTAGAAGAGGAAACGCTTGTACTCCGTAATGGCCCGATAGTAGTCGCCGGATCCAAAGAGGTGCTCGGCCAGGGCCCATTGCTCCTCCCTGGCTTGAGATTGCGGGTCGGCCCCAGCAAAGGGGGGACAAAGAATTACGAAAAGAATGAACAGAAGGAAGATCCTTAACGAGAGGAAAACCCGAAGGCCGGGGGTCTCCATAGGGGCACCTTCGTGGATTTGGAGTTCAGGGCCTCCCTTGCTCCAGCCGTCGTACCTTGGTCTCGGCTAACATTTGCTGAAACGACCCCGAGGAACCCTCCTTCAGCTCACTGTAGATCTTGAGGGCCTCTTCAACCTTCCCCTGACGCTCCAGACAACGAGCGAGGTTCCAACGAGCGAGGTGGTCGAAACCACGGATCCCCAACCCTTGGATCTCCTTAAAGACTTCGGCCGCAGCGGCCAACTCTCCGGACGCCATCAGGGAGGCCCCCAGTCCTTGAAGGATCACCGGTCGGATTTCCGTGGTTACGTGCCGGGACTCCAGGGCCTTCCGGTAGTCGTGGACAGCCTCTTGGTAACGGCCCAGGATATGGTTGGCCCGGGCCCGATAAAGACGAGAGAGCCATGCCGCACGCGTCCCCTCGTATCGATGGATCACTTCCTGGTAACGGTCAACTGCCTTCTGGAGAAAATCTCTTCCCTCCGGGGAATCGGGTTGCTCCAGGGCCCTTTCGTAAAGGGGGTTCGCCTGCAAATAGAGCTCCATTGCTTGGGCTCCCCTACGGTCCTGATAAAGCTTCCAGCCCCACAAGGTAAGGCCCACAACCACAACTACGATCCCCCCTGCAATGACCCACTTTCCATATTGCCGGAGGAGTCGGAGGAACCGTCCTGTGGTGACGAGGAATTCATCCGGCTCTTTCAACAGATCCTTTCTTCGGGGTTTCTTCCGCTTCGCCATCAATCTCTCTCCACCGAGCTCATGGATACAGTAAAGAAGCCCTTCCGAGGCGCTCATGCCTCCTTGAGAAGGAGCTCCTCTCCTCAAGACTCGATCTTACTCTCGAGTCCGACATGGTGTCAACGCGGTCCTTGCCGTCTCTCTCGATGGCCCCATATATGAAACTCCCCCTTGCCGCCGAGATTAAAGACCAGTGGCCCGAGAAAGGCCTTGACAGGATAAATCGCTATATTATACAAAATTGTTTACAATTCTCACTCTAACGATGTCTCCTTTCCCTTCCTTAACGGTAAGGGAGGACAGTCATGAGATGGAAAGGATCGAAGGAGATTGGTATTCAGTACCATGCCGGCCATCGTCCCAATAAGCCTGCCATCATCTCCGATGAAGGGGCTCTGACCTTCCGAGAGCTTCACATCAGGGCCAACAGGCTAGCCAACGCCCTTGTCGACCTGGGGATAAAGCCCCACGATACGTTGGCGATGCTTCTTCCCAACTCTGCGAGATCACTGGAGATTTTCACTGCGGCTGGGAGAATCGGCGCGGTACCGGTAGCCTTGAACTGTCATTTCAAGGGTGAAGAGATCTCCTATATCGTCAATCAGTCTGAGGCACGGATACTGATCTTTGCGGAGGAGTTCCTTCCGGTGATCCTTCCCATCCAGGATCGCCTGCCGCGGGTGGAGCACTTCGTGGTAGTTGGGCTCCGGGGTCCAAAGCCGCCCGTGGATCCACTTTGGGATCTGGAAGATCTTATGGCCCGCTCTCCGGAAACTGAACCCAGATCGGGTCCCCCGGACGGGGTAAGCGCCTCGCTCATCTACACTTCAGGGACCACAGGGAGGCCTAAAGGCTGCTACAAGACCTCTCGGAGGAGATTGGAGACCCTTCTCTTCTACGCGGATCTCTACGGGTTCCGTTCGGAAGATGTCCACTTGATGGTCTGTCCCTTCTACCATTCAGCCCCCAATGCCTTCGCCATCATGGCCTTGGTCCTCGGCAACACACTGGTGATCCTCCGCCGGTTTGATCCTGTCGAGACTCTCAAGGCCATCCACCAATACCAAGTGACCACCACGTTCATGGTCCCCACTCAGATCAACCGCATCCTTCATCTCCCACACGACCTCCTGGAACGTTGGAAGCCCAGTTCTCTCCGGATCCTCATCGTGGCCGCGGCACCCTTTCCGTTCCCTTTGAAGCGAAAGGCAGTAGAATACTTCGGAGACGGGAAACTCTACGAATTCTACGGGGCCACTGAGCAAAGCATGAACACTCTGCTCTATCCTCACGAACAACTGGAGAGACCGGGTTCCTGCGGACGGGCCATCCCCGGCAACGAGATCCTCCTTCTGGACAAAGAGGGAAATCCGGTCCCACCCGGCGAGGTGGGAGAGCTCTTTGTCAAAAACGACTACCTCATGGATTGCTACTACAACATGCCCGAGGAGACGGCCAAGGTGTTCCGCAACGGCTATTGCAGCGTCGGAGACCTGGCCCGGGTCGATGAGGATGGATACTACTATATCGTGGATCGAAAGGTGGACATGGTCATCTCAGGGGGCGTCAATATCTATCCCGTGGAGATCGAGGAATGCCTCTTCCGCCATCCCAAGATCTTCGACGCGGCGGTCATCGGTGTGGAGGACCCGCTGTGGGGAGAAAGGCTGGTGGCTTATATCGTCCTACAGTCGGGAGCAAAGATGACGGAACAGGAGGTCCAGGACCACGTGGTAAGGCATCTGGCCGATTATAAGAAGCCAAAGGAGGTCTATTTTGTCCATGAACTCCCCTACAGCGGCCAGGGCAAGCTTCTCAAACGGGAATTGAAGGCCCTCTATCCGCGCCAAGCCAGCGGCTCGGGTACAAAAAGAGGGGCGACGAACACATGAGAGGAGGGACAGATGACGGGGATACGCTCGTTCGGTGCCTACGTGCCCATCTATCGGCTCAGGCGAGACCTTGTGGCCAAGGCGTGGGGGAGACCTTCCTTGGGAGGGGAACGAAGCGTGGCCAACCACGACGAAGACACGGCTACCATGGCGGTAGAGGCGGCCATGGACTGCCTCAAGGGGGCCGAGCGGACCGAGACAGACGCCCTCTTTTTCGCTTCCACCACCTCTCCGTACAGCGAAAAGCAGGTGGCGAGCCTCGTGGCCACTGTGGTCGACTTGGCAGATGAGGTATTGACCGTAGATATTGGAGGCTCTCTCCGCTCGGCCACCAGTGCCCTGATCCTGGCCTCCCGCTTGGCGGAGAGCGGAGGGGCGAGAAACGTGTTGGTGACGGCAGCCGATTCCCGGCTCGCCCATCCTCGGTCCGATATGGAACAGGCATTCGGCGACGGAGCGGCTGCGGTCTTGGTGGGCCAGGAGGGGGTCATTGCGGAGCTAGAGGAGATATATGTCCTGACCAATGAGATGATGGACGTCTGGAGACTGCCGGAGGACCCCCTGGTTCGTTCCTGGGAGACCCGTTGGGTCCTCTCCAAGGGTTATGGAGCGCTCATGGAGCGGGCGGTTCGGGGGCTACTCCAGAAGGTATCCCTCAGCCCCGAGGATATCCAGTGGGCTGTCCTGCCCGCCCCTGATCTCCGGAGCCACCAAAGACTCTCTCGACGTTTGGGCTTTCAGTCAGAACAGATCCAGGATCCCCTCTTGGAACAGGTCGGATATTGCGGCTGCGCCCAACCATTGATGATGCTCTCGGCGGTACTGGAAACAGCCGAGCCAGGGCAAAGAATTCTACTAGCATCATATGGGGATGGGGCCGAGGCACTCCTCTTCCGAGTCACCCGAGAGATCCGGGACCTGCCCAAAAGGAGGGGCCTCCAAGGGCATCTGGACTCCAAGCTTCTCCTGCCCAGCTATGAGCGGTACCTCAGCTATCGAGGTCTACTGGAGACGGTCCCGGGAGAACCTTTCCGATTGCTTCCCTCCGCCACGGCTTATTGGCGTGATCGGGATCCGATCCTCCGGTGCTATGGGAGCCGTTGCCGTCAGTGCGGGACCCTGACCTATCCCCTGCAACGGGTCTGTTATCGCTGCCGCAGTAAGGACGACTTCGACAAGGTCCGTCTCTCCGATCGACAAGGTACTGTCTACACTTTCTCCCTGGACAACTTGGCGGGGAGAAGCGACGACCCGGTGGTGGTCCAGACCGTGGTGGAACTGGAGCCTGAAGGGACCCGGTTCTACGGCATGATGACCGATTGCGTGCCCAGCGAGGTCAAACTGGGGATGCGCGTGGAGCTGACGTTTCGGCGTATCCATGAAGGGGCCGGATTTCACAACTATTTTTGGAAGTGCAGGCCAGTGCGGGTGGAGGGGTGATGTCATGGGAACCGTCAAGGACCGAGTAGCCATTGTGGGAATGGGATGCACCCGCTTCGGCGAGCGTTGGGATGCGGGGCTGAACGATCTGGCCATCGAGGCTGCGTACGAGGCCTACGAGGATGCAGGTATTGGACCCGAAGAGATTCAAGCCTGCTTTCTGGGCACGGCCTCGGCCCCGCTCATCGGAATCGGAGGGACCGTGGCGGCCGAGGCGTTGAAGCTGAGGGATATCCCCATAATCCGGAATGAGAACTGGTGCGCCACGGGGCATATCGCGCTCATCGAGGCCTTCATGGCGGTGGCCAGCGGTCTCTACGATGTGGTCATGGCCCTGGGGGTGGAGAAGCTCAAAGACACGGGGTTCCCGGGTTTGGGCACCGGGCGAGGGATGCATCCCGTGTACGAGGCACGCCGCACCTCACCGGGCTCCTTCGCTCTCATCGCCACCCGTTACTTCCATGCCAACGGGATTCCCGTGGAAAAGGGTCGGGAAATCTTGGCCCGCATCGCTGTCAAGAACCATCGAAACGGAAGCCTCTGCCCCAAGGCCCACTTCCAGAGCCCCATCACCTTGGAACAGGCCCTCAAGGCCCCCATTATCGCCTGGCCGCTGGGGCTCTTCGATTGTTGCGGGAACAGCGACGGGGCCGCGGCGGCCATTATCACTCGGGCGGATCTGGCCCGCAGTTTCCGAGAGGATCCCATCTACGTCAAGGGTTTCGGGATCTCCATGGATTCGATGCTCCCCCACTTCAGACCCGGATTCGAGTGGACCAGTTTTAATGCCCTGGTGGTCTCTTCCAGAAAGGCCTATGAGATGGCGGGAATCGAGAATCCGCGGGAGGAGCTGGACATCGCCGAGATCCACGACTGCTTCACCATCACCGAGATGCTCATCTACGAGGATTTCGGATTCAGCCCCAGGGGAAGGGCCTGGGAGGATGTGGAGGCCGGGCTCTTCGAGCTAGGTGGGGACCTTCCCGTCAATGCGGACGGAGGGCTCAAGTGCTTCGGCCACCCTGTGGGGGCAAGCGGCATCCGCATGACGTACGAGGTCTATAAACAGCTCCAAGGAAAAGCGGAGCGGCCCGAGCGGCAGATCGGCAACCCCCGGAGGGGACTCTCTCACACCTTCGGGGGGCCTCCTCAGTTGAGTGCGGTGGCCATCTTCGGAAATGAAAAAGGCTGAACCCCTTTTCAGAGGCGCATTTCATCGATTCCAGTAAGGAGTTCGATCCATGAACATCGAGGATATTCGGAGAATATGTGTGGTGGGGGCCGGCAACATGGGACATCAGATCGCCTTGCTGTGCGCCCTTAATGGATTCACCACTTCATGTACGGACGTGGATCCGGGGGCCCTCCGAAAGGCCGAGGCCTTCGCCGACCGCTATCTGCCCGAACGCGTTCGGAAAGGGAAACTGGATTCGGCCGCGGCCCGGGAAACGCGGGCTCGCCTCCGATTCTGTGCGGAACTCACTGATGCGGCCTCCGACGCCGACTATGTGATCGAGGCCGTCTTCGAGAGCCTGGAGGTGAAACGCGAGGTCTTCTCCCGGCTCGACAGGATCGCCCCTCCTCATGCCATTCTCGCCACTAACAGCTCCTATATCGTCAGTTCCCTTATCGCTCCCGCTACCCGTCGGCCGGAGAAGGTCCTCAATCTCCACTTCTTCAACCCGGCCCTGGTGATGAAACTAGTGGAGGTGGTCCAGGGCCCTCACGTCTCCGAGGAGACCGCGCGGGTCTCCGTTGATCTCTGCCACCGGCTGGGCAAGGTCCCCGTTCACCTCCGGAAGGAGGTGGAGGGTTTCCTGTTGAACAGGATCATCCGGGCCATTCGGAAGGAGGCCCTGTGGTTATTGGAGATGGGGGTGGCCTCCGCCGAGGACATCGACAAGGCGTGCGTCCATGGAGCCGGGCACCCCATGGGTCCCTTCCAGTTGATGGATCTCACGGGAATCGACCTTTCCTACCAGATGGCCATGGAGCGTTTCCGAACGACCGGAGACCCCGCGGACCTTCCGCCTCCTTCCCTGGTGGAGAAGTTCGTCAAGGGTCACTATGGGAGGAAAACGGGAAGGGGATGGTATACCTACTCCAAGGATGACTCGGACGGCCAATAGGCCCAAACCTTGCGTTCGCTCCCTCGGTATCGCCCTATGAGGAATGGTCCCCCCTGGGAGATTGGGAGATGATCCGCTCTTGCTCCAGGAAGGCGATCTCTTGGGAACCGTATCCGAGATCGGTCAGGATGGAGCGGGTGTGTTCCCCCAAGATGGGAGGAGGAGTTCGGGGAGGGACAGGGCGTCTCTGTAGTCGAATGGGCTGGCGTACAAAGGAGCATTCCCCCAAGGTCGGGTGGCTCATCCCGGCGACCATGGAATTGGCCGCGATCTGAGGGTCGGAAAGCATCTCCGCATAGGTGTAGATAGGTCCATTGGGTATGTCCTCTCTGTCGAGGAGTCCCCTCCATTCTTCAGTGGAACGCTGCCTGAAGCGCTCAGCCAGTATATGCTCCAGTCGATGTCTATTCCGAATGCGGGCCTGAGGGTCTCGGAAGTCCGGATCGTCGGCAAGCTCCTCCAGGTCCAGGGCTCGGCAGAGGCGGGTCCAGAACTTCTGGTTAAAGACGGCGATGTTGATGTATCCGTCGAGGGTCTCATAGAACTCGGCGGGGGCCGCAAAAGGGCTTCCCCTGCCTGTGCGTCGGGGATTTCGGCCAGTGGCCAGGAATTCCTGGAGCCGGCTGGTCTGAAATGCGAGCAGTGCGTCGATCAACGACAGCGAGACATCCTGCCCCTCTCCCGTCCTTGCCCTATGATGGAGGGCGAGGACGATCCCCAAGGCAGCGAAGAGGGCCGCTGACATGTCGGCAGGAGTGATTCCCAGGCGGACAGGAGGGTCGCCCTCCTCCCCGGAGACGGTCATGATTCCACCCATCCCCTGGAAGATGTTGTCCGTTGCTGGCTTGGAGCGATAGGGCCCCTCCTCTCCGAAGGCGCTCAGAGCGCAGTGAATAATGCGGGGATTGAGCGAACGTACGGCCTCCCAGGTCAGGCCCACCTCCCGGCGCATCTCCGGCCTCAAGTTCTGGACGAGGACGTCGGCCCGCCGGATCATCCGGCTGAGGATCTCCCGACCTTGGGGGGTGCGAATATCCAGGGCCATACTCTTCTTGTTGCGGTTGACGCTCAGAAAGAGGGCGGATTGATCCCCCACGAACGGAGGCCCCAGAAGCCGAGTGGGGTCGCCCCCACGAGGGTCCTCTACCTTGACGACCTCGGCCCCGAATTCTCCCAGCAACATGGCACAATAGGGCCCCGCAATGAGGGTCGAAACCTCCACCACTCGAACTCCATGGAGGATTCCCTCCAAGACACCCTCCTTTCCACCAACAGCGGATGCGCCTTTAGCCTCGAACCTCTCGCCCCTGGCCCGGCTATATTTTCTAACTGCCCATGCCTCGCTTGGGCGTGACACCCTAGAGGCCATGAAAATACCAAGAATCCACGGCCAGCTCAGGAGGTGCCCTGAACGAAATTGAAGGGGGTAGGGGCGACTTCAGTCGCCCCCTTCGGGGAGGCTGAAGCCTCCCCTACCCAACCAAGACCAAATCAACGAGATGAACGAAATCAACCAGATACCTATGAAAAAGCCACCGTCAAGAGTTGGGGGTTTTTGGTTTGGTCTTTTTTGGGTTCGTCGCCAAACACCTATACGTGATCGCCCTGTGGCGTCACACTTTC
>Ga0209426_1000225_pt1 | contig 78134 bp, 72 predicted proteins | sample Deesub1362B_J571_FD_187697 | JGI IMG/M metagenome (GOLD analysis project Ga0209426, IMG submission 187697) | Deep oceanic, basalt-hosted subsurface ecosystem from Juan de Fuca Ridge flank, Pacific Ocean, CORK Borehole 1362B_J2.571 (SPAdes)... ... | reverse complement strand
CAGCTAGCGAATGGAGTGCGAGAAGGAATGCCAATCCTACCATACTTGCTTCGTCAACAGCTAGCAGCGAGTATGGCCCCTTCTTTCACTGCCTTATCGGTCACTGCCATAGCCATTGTGGTGGCAAGACATGCCGCCCGAGGCAAAGAACCACGGAGGGTCTCACGCGCGAGTTTCCGTAGCTGAGCCAGCTCACCTACAGTCTTTTTCAACTCGTCGGGTGCTGCTCCTCTGCTTGTCAGGGAAAGAAGCCATTGCTCCAGACGCTGACACTCCCTATATAAGGTTAGGGTTCAACCGACTCAGCTAGGCTTTGGGAGAGATGAGAGGGTGCTCCCTCACTTTCGGCTGGATAGGAAATCCGTAGCGCAGGACACGTCTCGTCCCTGGCCCAATCCTTCAAGCCGATATTCTGGTGTTGGTTGAAGACGCCCCCTTTATTAGGAAAACTGCCAAGTACCGCCCAGGGCATAGGTCACAAAACTGGGAAATGATAACCGGCTAGACTGACTCCAAGACTGAACTTAGCTCTTTGTCACTAGCATATTCCGCCACCGCACTACAGAACCACCCACCAAAGCTGAGCAGAACCTACTCAGTTGGGGCTTGACAAGCATGGTATAATAGGTATGACAACTTCGTACAGGAATATCGCACAGGAATATCGTACACGAAGTTCGTATGGGAATATCACAGACGACGGTCTGTCCTTGACATAGGCGAAAAGCAAGGGTGAATGACCAATAATTTATGAAAGCGGGGGGTGGTAGCTTTCAAGAGAAAAGATTTCCACAGGCTGGACTTCAAATTTTGGGGAGGAGGATAAAATGAAAAGGAGAATATTGATCTTGGTTATGGTGGTGGCGTTGCTTGGTGGACTGGTTGCTTCTGGCTGTGCCGCACCGGCGCCAGCTCCGGCACCGGCGCCAGCACCGGTGCCAGCTCCGGCACCGGCTCCTGCCCCGGCCCCGGCACCGGCCCCAGCTCCAGCGCCCGCACCTGCTCCGACTCCAACCCCAGCTCCAGCGCCCAAACCGGCACCAGCTGCACCGGCGGAAAAAATCACTTGGGTTGGGCAGTCACTCACTGCGCTGGACACGCCCTTCTCTCGTTATTTTCAGCGAATTGCTGAACGCGTTACTGAGCTCAGTGGAGGGCGTTTCGAGCTAGAAATCCATGCCGCCGGCACCATTGTGCCCGCCTACGAGGAGTTCATGGGAATGCATGAGGGCGCCCTTGACTGGGGGGCTGCACCCCTGCACCCGGTGACCGGCACGCATCGCTGGGCCGGCATTTACCATCAGAATGCGGGCAGGTTACCCCCCTGGGTCTACTACCTGTTTCTCTGCGAAGTAGGCATCGATATGGCCAATAACTGGTTCCAGGCAGCAGGGCATGATGTCTACTTCATCCCGCGGACCGGGGGCGTTGGTCCACCTGAGCTCTTCTTGCATTCCACCAAGCGGCTAGAAACGCTGGAAGATTTGAAGGGGCTGAAAATCCGCACCTTCGGTGACACCGGGGAGCCTTTCAAGGTCTTCGGCGCCGCTACCACCTATATGCCTGCGGGGGAAATCTACGAGGCGACAATGCGCGGTGTAATTGATGCTTTTGAAATGAGTTCAGCTTACATGAACCATAAGATGGCCTATCATGAAGTCGCCCAGTATATCTACATTTCCCCCATCCGCGCCCCTAGCGAGGTACAGGCTCTAGGGGTGAAGCGAAGCAAGTGGGAGAAGCTACCCGATGACCTCAAAGGGATTTTCGCCGAGGTCGCCCGCGCCGAAACAGTAGAGTATGGTAGGGATCTGCACACGAAGGAAGCCTGGGCACTGGAGCAATTTAGAGAGTACGGAAACATCGTAGAAAAGCTCCCCAAGGCGATAGAAGAGCCGTTTAAACAAGAATACGATAAAGTCATGGATGGCATCGCCGCGGAGCATCCCGATTTCGCCACATTCCTGCACGCTCAGCGTGCCTGGGCAGTAATGTGGAACGACCTTTGGGGGCTTCCCGACTGGGCGGTACCGCCAGAAGAGTGGCGGCAATATGAGCTCCCCGCTAGCCAGTGAATTCAGTTTACCTCCGCTCCGGCTTCTAAGCCGGAGCGGAGGTTAATCAGCCAATGCGAAAGATACTGAAAGCCATTGACGCCACTAATGAATTTGTGGGCACCGTAGTAAAATGGCTGGCCCCTTTTATAATGGTGCTCATTACCATCCAGGTTTTTCTCCGTTATGTGTTGGGCAGACCCGGCGATGTGCTGCCGATACTGATGATCATGGCTGGGGCAACGCTTTACGTTCTTGGCTGGGGTTATGTTTACCGCCATGACCGGCATGTGAGAGTAGACGTTTTTTATGCTCGGTGGTCCCCCAGGGGAAAAGCCGTGATTGACGTGATTGGCAGCCTGATTTGGCTCCTGCCATGGCTCGTTTTCCTGGGCTTCATTAGCGCGAAGTGGGCATGGGAATCGTATGAAACTCACGAATGGTGGACGCTCACCTATTGGCGCCCTCCACTTTGGCCAATGAGAGCAACTATATTTGTGGGAGTGGTTTTGCTTGCCTTTCAGAGCTTGGCTCAATTGCTTCGTAGTTTCTATGCGCTGGTAAGGAATAGAGCTTATGATTGACCTAAGCCCAGAGATGGCGGTGGTGGTTCTTTTCGGTCTTGTCGTCATTGGGGTGATGCTTGGTTTCCCCTTGGCTTTTGTTCTCGGCGGCGTCACTGTTACTATGGGGTTTCTCCTTTTCGGAGTAGACGCCACCGCTTGGATCGCCTACAGCCGAATTTACAAAATAATAACCAACTATATCTTGCTGGCAGTGCCCGGATTTGTCTTCATGGGGGTGATGCTGGGCTATTCCGGCCTGACGGAAAGAATGTTCTCCAGTCTTTACGTTTGGCTTGGTGGCCTTAGGGGTGGGTTGGCGATAGTTACGGTACTGACCGGCACCATCCTAGCAGCTACAGTCGGTATAATTGGCGCCTCAGTCACCGCGCTGGCGATCATTGCCCTTCCCGAGATGATCAAACGGGGTTACAGCAGAACTTTAGCCAGTGGTGCTGTCTGTGCCGGTGGCACCCTGGGTATCCTCATCCCGCCCAGCATTATGCTAGTCGTCTACGGGCCGATGGCGATAATTTCCGTAGGTAAGCTGTTCTTTGCCGCCTTTCTGCCCGGCTTGCTTCTTTCTGCTTTATACATCGGGTACATCACGGTTCACAGCTTTATGCGACCGGAAATAGCCCCAGCGGTGGCGCCGGAAGAAAGAGCCGTTCCCTTGCTCAAGAAAATCACCGACCTTCTGATCGCACTGGTGCCGCCGGCGGCATTGATTATGGCAGTTTTGGGGAGTATTTTCATGGGTGTGGCCACGCCGACGGAAGCCGCCGGGGTGGGTGCTGTGGCGGCTACATTGCTCGCTGTTGCCAACCGGCGGTTTAACCTTAGTGTGCTCAAAGAAACGGCGCGGCAAACGCTAATTATCTCGGCGATGGTATTAGCTATTGGTGCCACAGCTTATGCCTTCGTGGGTGTCTTTATCCGTGCCGGTGGCGAGCAAGCAGTGACAGAGATTGTCATGGGTGCTCCCGGCGGTAAATGGGGCGTCTTTGCCATAATCATGTTCATCGTTTTTCTGCTGGGCTACTTTATTGACTGGCTGGGGATACTCTTCATCGTGGTGCCGATAATCACACCGATTGGCGACGCGCTCGGTTTCGACAAGCTCTGGTTCGCCATGATGATCTGCGTTAACCTTCAGACCTCCTTCATGACGCCACCCTTTGCTTACGCTATATTCTATCTCCGGGGGGCGGCTGATCCATCGCTGGGGGTAACCACGGGTGACATCATCCGGGGGGTAGTTCCCTTTGTTATTCTGATCTTGGTAGCGCTCGGCTTGCTGGTCGCCTTTCCCCAGATAATCCTCTGGCTCCCGTCGCAGATGATAGTCGGCTTCAAATGATGGGAGAATTCGTTATCTGGCAACCGCCTCCCCGAAAAGAGGCGAGCGGTTGGCCTAGCAAGCGATGGGTAGCTTCGCTCCAGGCGATCTTCCAAGCAGTTTGCCGCTATGTCCCGCACTGGACTCCCCGATTTTCATTCCACTATTGAGGACAGGATCGTCGAAGGGGACAAGGTGATGACGCGATTTACAGTGCGTGGCACACAACAGGGTGAGTTGATGGGCATCGCGCTTACTGGAAGGCAGGTAACGCTGACCGGAATCGCCATCCATCGCATTAGTGGAGGCAAGATCGTAGAGAACTGGCTCAGCATGGACATGCTGGGCATGCTACAGCAGCTTGGTGTGGTTCCTCCGCCGGGACAGCTTAGTACCTAAACCTCTTTGACTCACCTTCAGATGCTGGCTAAGGCTGTCTGCTTCGCTGTCCCATCCCACACGCGCCTGGATAACTAACTTTGCTCTGCCCGACGGTAAGATACACCCACAGTGTCCGGGGGCTGAGGACGGCATCTGTGTCAGGCACGGATTACGGCATGGGAGCGGAGATGTCGGCCCTGTACGATTTTCACTCTCCACTATCACGGAGGGCCTGTGCTTGTTCTGCAAGCGTGGTTAGCCAGCCCCTGGGAAGATCCTGCGGCACCTCGGGAATAACATTTGGGCCAAGTGCTGGAGGCCCCGTGCTCGCGGCAAAGTCCAAATATGATTTAGGTCATAGAACAATGCCATCAGAACTTCCTAAAATCAGATATCATGCTAGCGTGGGAACCAATGAACAGCTAGCTGAGAAAACTGAAGCGGTAATCGTGGCAGGCAGAAGGAGGTTTTGCTCGGTCTTCGATTTGGCTACTGCCAGGCACGTGGTTTGCCAATATTACGGGGAAGGCAGTGGGCATGCCAAATACCAGCTCGAAGAGAGAGCAGCCTCTGAACAAGTCGAGCGAAATGGGACAGCGGATTGCGGAAGGGGAAGAAACCCAAAGCGAGCGTGGGGAGCAGGAGAAACCCGGTGTCCGGCAACAGTTAGAGGTAGCGTGGGAACTTGCTCGCCTGGTTGACCTAGACCGTCGCACTTTGTGCAACTACCTGTTGGCGCAAATTGTGGCCCTGACCCAAAGCAGGTATGGCTTTTTTGGTTTCCTCAATGATGACGAAAGTGTGATGACACTTTATTCCTGGTCCATAGGCGCGCTGTGGCATTGCCAAATCAAGGACAAGCCTTTTGAATTTCCCATTAGCAAAGCCGGTCTGTGGGCGGAGGCGGTGCGTCAGAGAAGGACGCTTATCATCAACCACTATCAGGCAGAGCACCCGGCGAAACAAGGACTTCCCGAAGGGCACATCCCGATCACCAGGATACTGGTGGTTCCCGTTATAAGAGGGAATCGCGTTGTGGCAGTGGCAGCTGCGAGCAACAAACCTACCGAGTACACTGAGGCAGACGCCAAACAAGTCAATGCTTTGGTTACCAGCGCACAGCTTATTCTGGAGCGCCAGCAGGCAGACGAAGAGCTTAGAAAATTACGGCAGAATTATGAGGCTTTAATGGCCTCGATTGATGGTATTGTTTGGGAAGTAGACGCAGGCAATTTTCGGTTTTCTCTGGTCAGCCAGCAGGCTGAGCGAATCCTCGGCTATCCCATCGAGCGCTGGCTAGCTGAGCCTACATTCTGGCAGGACCACCTCCACCCTGAGGATCGGGAGAAAGTGCTTACCCTTTGCCAACAAGCGGTAGCTGAAAGAAGAAATCAGGAGTTGGAATACAGGATGATCGCCGCCGATGGACGCATCGTGTGGCTGAGGGATGTCGTTTCGGTTGTTGTTGAGGACGGCCAGGTGGTAAAACTGCGGGGAGTAATGGTGGATATTACCCGACATAAGCAGGCAGAGGAGAAGATTCGTCAGCTCTCTCACGCTGTGGAACAGAGCGCGAGCACGGTGGTGATCACCGACGCTAAAGGCGACATCGTGTATGTTAATCCCAGGTTCACCGAAACAAGTGGCTATCTCCCCGAAGAAGTAATTGGCAAGAATCCACGCATTCTAAAATCGGAAACAAAGCCGTCTGAAGAATATAAGGAACTGTGGGAGACGATCACCTCAGGCAGAGACTGGCGGGGCGAGTTCTTGAACAAAAGAAAGGACGGTAAGCTGTACTGGGAATCAGCAACTATTTCGCCGATTAAAAATTCTGATGGCCTCATCACCCATTTCATCGCCATCAAGGAGGATATCACTGAGCGCAAGCAGCTGGAAGAGGAGTTAAATAAACACCGCCACCACCTTGAAGAGTTGGTGGCCGAGCGCACTGCGGAACTCGAACAGGCAAACAAACAACTGCGAGAGGAAATTGTCGAGCGCAAACGGGCGCAGGAGGAAATCCAGAAAAGCCGGGAATATATCCAGAATATCCTGAATAACTCCCTTGACCTGATATTTACCATCAAAAGCGATGGCACCTTTAGCTTCTTCAACAAAAGCCTTAAGCCGATGACGGGCTACAGGGAAGAAGAACTGCTCGGGCGACCATTCATAGATTATGTGGCGGCCGAGGAAAGAGCAGAGGTCATGAGAAGATGGCAAGAGGTGCTTCAAGGCATCCCTGGCTCCTACGAAACGAAAATCATCAAAGCAAACGGGGAGATTGCCCATGTCTTTTTCTCCTACTCCCTAGTTAAGGAATATAATGAGGTACTGGTGGTCTTAAGGGACATCACCGAGCGAAAGAAAATGGAGGAGCAGCTCATCGTCGCTGACCGGCTAGCTTCCCTTGGTGAGCTGGCATCAGGCATTGCCCATGAACTCAACAACCCATTAACGGGTATCATTGGCTTCTCGGAACTGTTAATGAGCAAGGACATCCCTGACGACATCAAAGGAGATTTGGTCATTATTAACAAGGAGGCCAAACGTACTGCGGGGATAGTCCGGAATCTGCTCACCTTCGCCCGACACCATCCCGCAGCCAAAAAGCTGGTGGACATAAACAAAATCATAGAGGCAGTACTGCAACTGCGCGCCTATGAACAACAGGTGCACAATATCGAAGTCAATACTCGGTTTGCCCCTGACCTGCCGAATGTCATGGCCAATGGGTTTCAACTGCAGCAAGTCTTTATCAACATCATCATTAACGCCGAGTATTTTATGATTGAGGCACACGGGAGAGGCACCCTTACCATTACTACGGAGCACGTGGGAGACATGGTCCGGGCTTCCTTTGCTGATGACGGCCCAGGCATTGCCAAAGAAAATTTGCCACACTTGTTTGATCCATTCTTCACCACCAAGGGGATGGGCAAAGGTACCGGGCTAGGCCTGAGCATCTGTCACGGGATAGTGACCGAGCATGGCGGGAGGATTTATGCGCAGAGTGAACCCGGTAAAGGAGCCACCTTTGTCATTGAGTTACCCATTCAAGCGGCGCTCAGTGGATAGAACGATGTTCTGTCTGAGGTTCAGTCTCCGCCCTGACTCGCCCTGTTGATCAGTGTATTGCTGAAACAAGGCGCCCTAAACCCAAGATTAGAGACACTTCCCTGTTTTCGCTGCCGCACGGTTGGGCAGATTGTTCCCAGTTGCACTCTTTAGCCAATTTAATAAGGCCCCCAGCTTACCAGCTGGGGGCCTTTCTTGAACCGACCAACTTATCAGCTGCTCAGCAGAGATCAGAAACCGGCTGACTTTTGTTTGCCCACGGCTCTTAGTCTGGTTATGGCCAGGTAGACTAAAACGACAGCCAAGACAAAGAGCACCACAGCAACGATTGACTGCACAATGTTGGCCGCGGCAATCGTTTTGAGGAACATCACCACCAGAGCCGTCAAGGTAACGGCCAGCATGAAAATCATGGGAAAAAGAACAAACTTGTTGTCTTTACCCATCCTAGCCAGCCAGACAGTACCTGACAGCAGCGCTAAAGCGGCAATAAGCTGGTTAGCTGAACCGAACAGGGGCCAGAGTGTCTTCCAGCCGCCACTCAACGCTAGCCAGGCAGCCAAAGCCACGCCAATTATGCCAGCCACATAGCGATTGGTCACAAGGGCGACAATGGCTGAGGGTTTTCCCTCTTCTTTTTCAGTTAGTTCCACAAGCATAAAACGGCACAACCGGGTGGCGGTATCCAGGGTGGTCAGGGCAAAAGCGCTGAGAACCAGGCCGGCGAAGCCAGTGCCAGCCGCCAGTGGGATCCCTATGCTGGTCAGGAAATTACCGATACCTTGGGAGAAGACACCTCCCCAGCCGACTTCCTTCAGGAGGGCGGTGTAGTCACCCAGCAGCAGGTAAGCCACGGTGGTGAGGGCAATCACTGCCAGCAGGCACTCCAAGAGCATAGAACCATAGCCAATTGGCTTGACATGGGCTTCGCTGCTTAACTGCTTGGAGGTGGTTCCCGAGGAGACCAAGGAGTGGAATCCGGAGATGGCACCACAGGCAATGGTAACGAAAAGTATCGGGAAGAGAAAACCAAGGTCGGTCTCAAAGGAAGTAAAAGCAGGCATCTTGATTGTCGGGTTGCTAGCCAGAATAGCGATAACCGCGGCAATCAGAAACCCATACAGCAGGAACGAGTTCAGGTAGTCACGGGGCTGCAAAATGACCCACACCGGCAGGCTGGCAGCAATAAAGGCGTACGCTAACAAAATAGGTATCCATGCAGTGAGTGGCAGACTGATTGGAAACAGGACACCCAGCCATACGCACAGTGCCAGAAGCACCACACCGCCTATGCTGGTCACCAGCAAGGGCGCCCCCCTCCGGTAGATGGCATAACCAAACAAAATGGCAAGCCCGATAAACAATATGGAAGCGGTGGCTACCGATGGAATGGCGGCGAAGGTCTTGGCAATGACGTAAGCAAAGACAGCTAGAATCAGAATCAGGGTAAGCCAGGCGAAGGCGGCGAAAAGCTTCTTAGCACTGATGCCGACGTTGTCCTTAAGGATCTCGGAGATGGTCTTGGCCCGGTGGCGGACCGAAGCAAATAAGGCGGTGGTGTCATGCACAGTACCAATGAAGATACCGCCCAGCACGATCCACAAGAACCCGGGTAGCCAGCCGAAGGCACCTGCCACTATCGGACCCACAATCGGGGCAGCACCGGCAATGGAGGCAAAGTGGTGGCCCATCAAAACCGGCGCCCGCGTGGGGACATAGTCTACATCATCGCGCATGGTATGAGCTGGAGTCTTGACTTTGGGGTCGATCCCTAGTTTTCTGACTATATACGACCCGTAAGTGAAATAAGCGGTCACGAACGCGACCAGCGCGATGACCAATAACACTATCGCACTCATATGTACCCACCTCCTTTCTTAGTATTGTTTGGGGGATAAAACACTCTGCGTCGATGGCATCGGCCTTGGTTGATAGCTCTTCATCACCTCCTTCCCCCTAGAGTTGGCATAGACTCGACCTGATGAGAGGTCAACCAGAAGCAGACAAATCGAGTACCAGCCATGCAGTCCAAACCAAAAACTACGGCTGTGCTTGAACCTTGTCCCAAGGTGAATAGCCTGGGGGTCAAAGCCTTGTTCTGAGACCAATATTCCGGTCACCACGCTGGACATGTGTTCCTTATGAGGCTTGACCAGCTCATCGGCGGCATTTACTAGAAAGGTGGTGAACTCTTGGACTTCGGAGGCATGGATTTTAGCGGAGTGGCCCTCTATCAGACAGTATTCGTTGGTTTCCCAGGCAGCAAGGGTCACTTTTCTGCTAAGAAAAAATTTCTCGCTCCTGACATGGGAGCGAGCATAAAGGTCTAACCTACGGCCCAGAATGGAATAATCCGGGTAAATATCAAAATAAGCTTTGTATTTACGCTGCAGGGTTTCCAGATATTCTTCTAGTTTCATTTCTTCCTCCTCATTAAGGGCGGAGGAACTCTTCGCTTTAAGTCAAATCTGAAGCAGCGCGATCACCCCTTTCCATTTTCCACACTTGAAGAAACGGTAACTGAATGTTACATCGCCAAACACAGCTTGTCAATAAGTATCAGGCGGTTTTATGGGATTAATACGGTAAAAAAAGTGGCCTGATGTGGCCTCTGCGATAGGTCCTTTGGTCTACTATGCTATAATAGCTTCTAGGACAGTCTGGTTAGTAATGAGGTGCTGGCAGCGGTGATTTGGGAAAGCTTGACAGGTATTAATATGAAAATACAAGTTAAAGAAAAGATATTGCCGTTTATCCAAGAGTTTTTGGAGGCCTGGCATAGGACATCTGCTACAGGCGTTCTTAGGAAAGAGGCATTTGATAGCAATGACAACTTCATTATCCTTTTATTCGGCGACCTTTTGGGGATTCCTAATCCGGTTTCATATTATACTTTGGAACTCCTTCCTTATTTGGCCGAGGAGCTCGAAGGCTGGGAGAGAAGGATGCAAAATAGAAAAAGCATCGTGGCTGAGAAATTTGGCCAGTTTGATTTCTGTTGCTAGCTTGAAAATGCCCTGATGTTTACTGGTGCCGCGTTACATGGCTTTCCTTTGTTGTTCCACCATTAAGGCATACTGAAGTGCTTAAGAAATCCGTCAGAGAATAGCCCTTAAGCGTAAGACTTTGCAGAATTCAGCTTATGAATGACGTTTTGAGTCGAAAATTTATTTTCTTCGCCGGTAAAGGTGGCTCGGGAAAGACAACCTGTGCTGCTGCCTTCTCACTTTGCCTAGCTCAATCGCAACAGCCGACTTTAGTTGTTTCTACTGACCCTGCTCATTCTCTTTCTGATATCTTTGGGACAAAAATTGGCTCCAAAGAAACCAAAATAATCGATAATCTATGGGGAATCGAGATAGATCCCGAGAGAGAAGCGAAAAGATACACGGAGACAATAAAAGAAAAGATGCGAAATGTCGTGAGTAGCGTGATCGTAGATGAAATAAAAAGACAAATTGACATCGCGTATCTGTCTCCAGGCGCAGAAGAATCAGCGATATTCGATAAATTCATAGAATTAATGGAGAAAATAGACAGGCCCTATGAGAAAATTGTCTTTGATACCGCTCCCACCGGGCACACCTTGAGGCTACTTACCTTGCCAGAAATCCTGGGTGCCTGGATTGAAAGACTGATAAAGAAAAGGGAGCAAGCAATGAGTCTGATGAGAATGGCTTCTGCTGATAGGGAATCAGAGACAAGGGCGAGAAGTGACCCTGTGATTCAAACTCTAGAGCAGAGAAAAGCGAAATTTGAAATGGCACGCAGATATCTCGTAGACCGGAAATCAGCAAGTTTTATTTTCGTATTAAATGCGGAAAAGCTCTCGATTTCAGAGACAGAAAGAGCACTCTCATTATTAAGAAAGCACGCCATATCCGTAGATGGGATTATCGTCAATAGAATCATCCCTTCGCGGGATGATGAATTCCTAAGAAAGCGGAAAGCCGTCCAGGATAAATGTCTTGAGGAAATACGGGCTAAATTTAAAGGGTTGATTTTGGGCTATATTCCACTCTTAGAATCGGATATCCAAAGCACCGAAGATCTACAGAAGGTGAGCGGTATGTTCACCAACCTCTTTGCATGAATCAGGTAGTCTTTGGCGGGAGGAGCAAAATTTTGCCCCAAAAAGTTTGCATTTTCCTGTTTAAGGTCTTATAGGCAAGAAGAACCAAGGGGGATTTGTCGACTCACCCACCGAGATGTCGACCGCAAGCCATGGTGCCACATGGAAGCATTACTTACTGATGTGCAAATGCGCGAGTGCAGACTCGGCGGCCTGCTGCTGAGTAACGTCTATTTGGCCTGGGGCCGAAAGACGTGAGCTACATCGCCACGCAGCGCTGTGAGCGAAAAGGCCAGGGCACGGACTCTCTGAGCCCCAGGTTTTCTTGCTGGAGTTACGGCGTCCTCGAACAGGGGTTCAGCACAAGCGCGGTTTTCACCCTGAACAAGCTTCCGAACTGAGAAACGGCAGGCAAGCATGAGGTAGTGCCTGTGGTAGGCGTGGAGAGGGAGGCGAAGTCCGCAGAGGTAGTTCCCGAGGAAGCTGGGCCAGCAGCCAAAGCCAGAATACTGGTAGTGGACGATGAACCGGCGATTACCCAGTTCCTGAGCCGGGTGCTGGAGGAGCTGGATGTGAAGCTACCCGACATGGGTGGTTGAGTTTGTACGAGCGCCTTGTTTTCGGGGCTACCCTGGACAGTGGCAAGAAAGTCCTCAATCGGCTCGGGCCGGCACGGAAGGTTGGGGCAGAACTTTGCGAAGGAGCGGAGCCTGTGCTCGTACCATTCGATGCTCCTGGGACTCAGGTTTGATGAAATCCGGCTGTTTATGAATTCACGAAGTGCCTCATCAGTCCTTATGGTTCTCATGGTGTAACCTCTCCGGTAAACGCATTTTTGAGGTTAGCACCACTTTTGAGAACGCGAAAACAGGAAAAAGTGTGGAGGACTTTAGACCGAGGTGGCTATTTGCTGCGCTCGTGAAAATGTGGTAGGATAGACTGTGTCGGGGTGTAGCGCAGCCTGGTAGCGCACCTGAATGGGGTTCAGGTGGTCGCCGGTTCAAATCCGGCCACCCCGACCAAGCTCCCATTTAGAGATTCCCCCAAACAGCCTTAACCACGATAAGCTTCCCGCCAAGGAGGATAAGATGACGCTGAACGTAACCTATAACTTCAAAAAGAGACTTGAGGCTGGTGAAATAGTCTTTGGGCAGACCATAGGCCCAGGAAATGACCCGGAAAAGACGGTGCAGGCGTTGAAAAACTTCGGGTTTGATTTCATCATGATTGATAACGAGCACAGTCTGGTGAACAAGGAAACTATTTTTGAGTACGTCCGCGCTTCCCGCAAGTTTGACATCCCCATTCTGCTCAGGCCGGAGGAGAAAACGGCCAACTTCCGGTGCTACCTTGATGCCGGCGTCAATGGACTGATGGTGCCCCAGGTTAACACCGTGGAGGAAGCCCTCTACGCCGTCAATCAGTCTTACTTTCCACCCATCGGGCACAGAGGGGCAGGAATCGGGATGAGCCCTTATCTGCTTGACTTCCAGAACCTAGCTGAGATGCCCTTGCGGGAGATGATCGAATACGTCAATAACAACGTTGTCCTCTTCCCGCAGACGGAAACCCTGGAGTGCATCAGCAACCTGCGCCATATCTTGAGCTTGGATGGCGTAACCGGAACCATTGTGGGCACCAATGACCTGGTGCTTGACATTGGAGATATTCCCCCCAAGGCCCTGCGCTCAGAGCTGGTGGCCACAGAGGTGGTGGAGGAGAAGCTGAGAGAGATCGCCCGCATATGCCGGGAAACGGGCAAGGTGGCAGGCCTCGGTGGCCCCTCCCCCAAGGGCATGGCCAAGTGGGCCAAGGAAGGCTACCAGCTCCTCATGATCGGCCACGTCATTGACGGCAACCTGGACAGTCTGCGCGCCCGTATTGAGGAAGTGAAATCCCTCCTCGGCTAGACGGGGCCACCTCCTAGGGCAAGCTAAATACGGAGGATGCGCTTGGCATTCTCTGCCAGAATCATTCGCTTCTCCTCGCTAGTCAAGGGGAGCCGCAGAATCTGCTCTAGTTGAGGCTGCGGGGCAATCGCCGGGAAGTCGGTGCCGAACATTATCCTGTCCACACCGATCTTGCGGAAAATCCGCACCGCGTCTTCCTCCGCCAGCCCCCGATGGGGGGTGTAGGGAATGCGGTCTGGCGCCGAAAAACCCTGTGAAGTATCAAAATAGATGTTGGGATACTTCTGGGCCAGCTCCACCCTCTCATCCCACCAGGCAGAGCCGAGATGGGCGAGGATGATGGTCAAGCGAGGGAAGGCCTCAGCCACCCGGGCCCAGTTCTTGGGCTCAGCATAATCGGGCAGCTCACGCTGCGCCGGAACCGCCACTGGGGAGGGGTATTCCACCAGGACATGCGGGGCGGGCCAGGGGCCGGAATCAGCTAGGACCGGCAAACCTAGCTCTTGGCATTTTTCATAGGCCGGCCACATCTCCTCATCGTCCGGGAAGAAGGAGAACATGCCCGGATGGAGCTTTATTCCCTTTGCCCCTTGACTTGCTCTCAGCTCCACCTCCTCAACCATGCCCTTGGCACCTCCCAGTTCCGGGGCAAGGCAGCTGAAAGGAAGCAGCCGAGGAAAGCGCCGCCCCACCTCACAGCCCCAGGCGTTGATTTCCCGCATGATTGGGCCGATTTGCTCGCTGATTTTCTTTTCCTTTTCCCGGCGCTCCCGCTCCGGCAGCTTTATCAGTTTGGCTTTCTCCGCCAGAGGCCCTCGGTATTGGCGTGGTATCAGGGTCATAAAAGCCATCTTGGAGATGCCTTCTCGGTCCATATACTCAATGGCTCTCTCCGGGGTTCCATAGCGGTCACAGTTCCGGCGCCCGGGAAAGAGCCAGTAATTGCTCTCCTCTTCCACCGTCCTGGCCAGGTGGATATGGGCGTCAATAATCTCAAAGTCGTCCATGCTTCCTCCTTCCTTGATTTCTTAGTCAGGATTTCAGTAGCTCGCGCAATTTCGCGGCGGCTTCTTCGCTGAGTGTCCCCTTGGCTAGAGCGATGGGTATCGTCTCCATTCCCAGCGCCCTATAAAGGCTGATCAAGGAGGGAGAGGCTCTTTTCTCCAGGGCATCAAGATGCTTACGCACCGTGTTTACGTCGCCGCGGGCGATGGGGCCAGTGAGACATCCAGGGAGGCCAGTGTGAGCAATGTTGTTTACTGCACCGCGCAGCAGGGGTAGATAGGCTTTGGTTGCCTCATCGGTGGATTTACCAAAATTCTGCCAGAGGTCGGTAGCTAGCTTGACCAGAGTGATAAAGTAGTTGCAGGCGATGCACGCCGCCGCATGGTAAAGGGCTTTATCCTCGGCGCTAAGATAGACGCAATCGCCACCCAAAGCCCTGGCCATATCCGTCAAGATACCTCTTACCGGCTCTTCAGCCTCAATGGCGAAGGTGGAGCCAGGCAAATTCTCGATGGCCTGGTCAACGCCGGCGAAAGTCTGGCAGGGATGAATAGACCCCACCATGGCCCCCTTCTCTCTGGCTGGCGCTAGAGCCTCAACCGAGGTAGCGCCGCTGCAATGGAGCACGGTTTGCCCCTCATGCCACTCAAGCTGGCGAGCCACCTTAGGGATGATATCATCAGGGGTAGTGATAAAGATAGCCTCGGCGTCATCAACCATGTCTTGAGCCTTCTCGTAAACCTGGCAGCCCGCCACCCTCCCGGCAAACCGCTGCGCAGCCGCAGCGCTTAAGTCATAGACGCCAATTACCTCATAACCCAGCCCCGCTAGCCTCACCCCGAAGGCAGTGCCCACTGGGCCAACACCAATAAACCCAATTTTCTTCACGGTACCTCCTTGCATCTATTATATCAGCCTCGCTGGATTTTCGCCCCAAACGGTGGCCTTGTCAAGTTGGCAGGAAATAATCTATTATAGTTAGGCACATTATAGGATAATTCTCCCACCCTGTGTAGGGAAAGTAAAAAGATGGTGAGATAGCATGGCATATGATAATCCCAAAGAAGTAAGAGAGCTGATCCGGCGTGACAAGCTCATGCGGCCAACCTGTGGGCTAGCCCCCGGCTACACCCAGGCCAATCTGGTAATCCTGCCCAAAGACATCGCCTTTGACTTTTTCCTCTTCTGCCAGCGCAATCCCAAGCCCTGCCCTATCCTGGAGGTGCTGGAGCCGGGGAAATATGAGCCGACGCTAACGGCACCCGGCGCCGACATCAGGACAGACGTGGCGCTCTACCGGGTCTACCGGAATGGGGAGCTAGTAGCCGAAGAGAAGGATATCACCAGCTACTGGAACAGTGAAATGGTGACCTTCCTATTGGGATGCAGCTTCACCTTTGAAACTGCTTTAATCAGAGCCGGCATTCAGCTACGCCACATTGACCAAGGCAAGAACGTGGCCATGTATGTCACCAATATCCAGACCACCCCTGCCGGGATGTTCTTCGGGCCGCTGGTGGTGAGCATGCGCCCCATCCCAGTGACCAAAGTGGTCAGAGCCGTCCAGATAACCTCCCGATTCCCCGGAGTACATGGGGCCCCAGTCCACATCGGAGACCCGGAAAGAATCGGCATCACTGACCTAGCCAAACCAGACTACGGTGACCCGGTGGAAATCAAGGATGATGAGGTTCCTGTCTTCTGGGCCTGCGGGGTGACGCCGCAGGCGGTGGCGCTCAAGTCAAAGCCACCGCTGATGATCACCCACTCGCCGGGTCACATGTTCATCACCGACCTCTTGGATGAGGACTTATCAGTTCTGTAACCGAGGAGAAAGATGCCAGCCAAGAAGATTGACTTCAACTGTGATTTAGGTGAGAGCTTTGGCACCTATAAGCTGGGCTTTGATGAGCAATTGATGCCTTACATTTCCTCGGCCAATATCGCCTGCGGGTTTCACGCCGGCGACCCGATGTGGATGCGCCGAACCGTGAGCCTAGCGGAGCAAGCGGGGGTTGGCATTGGCGCCCACCCCAGCCTCCCCGACCTCATGGGCTTCGGGCGGCGGGAGATGAAGGTGACCCCGGAAGAGGCCAAAAATTACGTCATCTACCAGATCGGGGCTCTCATGGCCTTCACCAAGACAAAAAAGTTGCAGCACGTCAAACCCCATGGGGCCCTGTATAATATGGGGGTGGCCAATGAGGCCATCGCCAGAGCTGTGGCCGAGGCGGTGCGGGAAGTTGATGAAGAACTGATACTGGTGGGGCTGGCCGGGTCAGTCTGGCTTGAAATCGGCCGGGAGCTTGGCCTGAGAACCGCCAGCGAGGTCTTTGCTGACCGCGCCTTAAACCCTGACGGCAGCCTCGTCCCCAGAAACAAACCTGGGGCGGTGATTGAAGACCCGGAAGAGGTCATCGCCGCCAGCCTGCGGATGGTCACCGAGGGAAGAGCCATCGCCATCAATGGGAAGGAAATTCCCATCAGGGCCGATACCATCTGCCTGCACGGTGATACCCCCGGGGCAGTAGAGCTGGCCCGTAAACTACGGGAGCGGATGACGGCAGCGGGGGTGGAGGTGGTGCCCATGAGCCAGTTCCTCTGAGCTTCCAGCCATGATCTACGACGAACCAAGACTATTAGCCGGCGGCGATAGGGCCATTTTCGTCGAATTTGGGGACGGCATTGATCCGGAGCTCAACTGCCGGGTGCGGCATCTCATGCTGGCCATTGCCAGGGAAAAAATCCCCGGCGTTATTGAAACCGTCCCCACCTACCGTTCTCTCCTCGTTTACTTTGAGCCCCTGGAGATAAGCGCCCGCAAGCTGAAAGATACCCTGCGCAGACTAGCGCAATCCATGGGGGAAATTGAGCTAGCCAAGCCCCGGCTGATCGAGATTCCCACCGTCTATGGCGGCGAATATGGCCCTGACCTGGAATTTGTCGCCGCCCACAATGGCTTGACCACGTCAGAGGTGATACAGCTCCACACCAGTGCCAACTACCTGATTTACATGATCGGCTTCATGCCCGGCTTCCCCTACCTGGGGGGCATGTCACCCAAGATAGCCGCCCCGAGACTGGAGACCCCCCGCACCAAGATACCTGCCGGGTCGGTGGGCATCGCCGGGACGCAGACCGGCATCTACCCAATGGAGAGCCCCGGAGGCTGGCGGCTCATCGGCCGGACGCCCCTCAAAATCTTTGACCCCACCCGGGAACCACCGGCCCTGTTTCAGGCAGGAGACTACCTCACCTTCACCAGCATAACCCCGGAGGAATTCAGCCGCATCAAGCAGGCCGTGGAACAAGGCAAATATTCGGTGAAAGTAACCCTGATGGAATGAGACGAGGATGGAAACTTTTGAGGTTCTTCAGCCCGGCCCTCTGACCACGATTCAAGACCTGGGCCGCTTCGGCTATCAGCAGTACGGGGTACCGCCCTCAGGCGCGCTTGATGATTACGCCTTTAAAATAGGCAACATGCTGGTAGGTAATGCGGAAAATGCCGCCTCACTAGAGATAACCCTGTTCGGCTCTCAATTGCGCGCCCTGCGGGACACGGTGATAGCCATCACCGGGGCTGACCTCGGGGCTGCCCTCAACGGCAAGCCCATCCCCAGGTGGGAAAGTATACTCGTACGCCGCGGGGACATCATCTCCTTTCCCAGACTCAATTCCGGCTGCCGGGCTTACCTGGCAGTCAGCGGTGGCTTTGATGTTCCCAAAGTTATGTCAAGTGCAGCCACCTATACCAAAGCTGGCATCGGCGGCCTTGAAGGGAGAGCCCTGCGCCGGGGAGATATCCTCCACACCCTGAAATCCCCTGCCACCTCGGAGGGGGCACGGGTTCCTCCGGAATATATTCCGGTATATCCTCACCAGAACGAGCTCCGGGTCATCCTCGGCCCGCAGGATGACTACTTTAGCGAAGACGGCATCCGCGCCTTTCTCCAGGCAGACTACACCATCTCCGCCCAGGCTGACCGCATGGGCTACCGCCTTGAGGGGCCAAGGATTGAGCACAAGCTCAAGGCTGATATCATCTCGGATGGCATTCCCCTCGGCGCGGTGCAGGTGCCCGGCGATGGCCTACCCATAATACTGCTTGTTGACCGGCAGACCACCGGAGGCTATACCAAAATCGCCACCGTGCTCAGCATTGACATCCACAGGCTGGCCCAGGCCAAACCGGGCGACCAGGTGAGGTTCCGGCAGGTGACTGAGGATGAGGCCCTGGGCTACCTCCAAGAATACCAGCAGAAGCTACAAACCCTGAGGCAGCTGCTCCAGGATTCTCCTGCTTGAAACGGTAGACTATTAGCGGCCGCAGAATGGGCAGCCACTTTCCGCATTAATCCCCTTGACAGGGTGATTTGTATGTGGTAGTGTGGAAGTAGGTTGCCGCTTACCGCCTGCCACCCGGGAGGGGAAAGATGGCCTCCACAACCACCAAGCCTTCAATTGAAGATATCATCCTGAGCCATGACCAGCGGGGTATCTCGGCGCTGCGCCCTTTCCTGGCACCCAGCTACTGCACGGAGGCAGCCCGGTTTATTCTGAATAAGCGCTCAGGCAGCGGTAAAACAGCCCTCATCACCACCGGCTTTTTCATCCTCAGCACCCAAGCCCCTGAGACCGATGGCCCTCCCGGGGCCATCGCCCTGGCCAATGCCCTGGAGCAACTTGGCTTTGAGGTGATCTATGTTACCGACCGCTACGCCGCACCGTTGCTCACCCTTGATGGGTGGCACCGAGGGAGGGAACGGCTGATTGAGTTCCCCATAGCCGGCCATGAGCAGAGCCAGCACTTTGCCCATAACCTCCTTGCCGAGATAAAACCAGCGCTCATCATCGCCATAGAGCGCTGCGGGTTCACCGCTGAGCGCCGGTACCTCAATATGAAGGGCAAGGACATATCCGCCTTCACCGCCAAGGTTGACTACCTTTTCCTGGGGCAGGAGAATACCTTAGGCATCGGTGATGGGGGAAACGAGATCGGCATGGGCAAGCTCGCCCCCCAGATTAAGGCCACCCCGGGCCTGCCTGATGACCCAGCCCTGACCCCTACCAACCACCTGGTCATCTCCAGCGTGTCCAACTGGGGCGCCTATGGCCTGGTGGCGGCGCTGTCTCAGCTCTGCCAGCGTGACCTTCTGCCCTCGGTGGAATGGGAACAGGAGCTGCTCCGGGAGCTTGTGGCCAGAGGGGCCGTGGACGGATTTACCGGCGAGAATAAGTGCGCCGTTGACGCCTTTGACGCCGAGGAAAACGCCTGGGCACTGGGCCAGCTGAAAAAGCTCCTTGAAGCCCCAAGTCAAGCAAAAATCTAAAATTCCTCATCAAACCGCTCCCTCTTTTTTAATAGCGCCACCTCTGGAATATCCCCCTTGGCTGCTTCGTGTTGTAAGACGGCATAATCTATTGTAAGATATTGACAACGCACCTTGAGCTTGAACCCCCAGCCAAGCCGCCACTGGCTCAGGAGCCACCCTTTTAAGAAAGGAGAGAGCGCCATGTCCCGGGAGCAGCTGCTGAGAGAAGTAACCAGGAAATACGAGGACGCCTACCGCAAAAGGACGCCCAAGTCCCGCGCCACGATGGAAGCAGCGCGCAAATTTATGCCCGGCGGGGATACCCGCAGCTCCATCTGGTTTGAGCCCTACCCTATCTGGATTGATAAGGCGGAAGGCTGCCGCTTTAGCGACGTTGACGGGAACGAATACATTGACTTTCACAACTGCTACACAACCATGATCCTGGGCCACGCCAACCCTAGAGTGGTGGCCGCGGTGAGAGAGCAGGCCGCCAAGGGCACAGCGCTGGGAGCCCTCATCCCCACGGTGGTGCGCTGGGCAGAGCTGGTCTGCAACTTCGCCAAATCCGTGGACCAAGTCCGCTTCACCAATTCAGGCACGGAGGCGGTGATGATGGCCCTGCGCGTGGCCCGCGCCTTCACCGGCAAGGACATGATTTTAAAAACCGATGGCTGCTACCATGGGAGCTATGACCCCGTGGTCTATCCCTCTGACTCCCCGGGCATCTCCAGGAGCGCCCAGGGGGATGCCATCATCGTCCCCTACAATGACAAGGAGGCCGCGGAGAGGGCGATTGTGGAGAACCGGGATAAGCTGGCCGCGGTCATCGTTGAGGGGGCGATGGGCGCCGCTGGGATGATTCCACCCCGGGATGGGTATCTACAATTTCTGCGCAAGGTTACCGCCGAGAACGGTGTCCTCTTCATCCTAGACGAGGTAATCAGCCTCAGGCTGGCGGTGGGAGGCACGGCCAGCATCTTTGGTATCAAGCCTGACCTGGTCACCATGGCCAAAATCATCGGTGGCGGCTACCCCGTCGGGGCAGTTGGCGGGCGGGAAGAGATCATGCGCCTGTTCGCCCCCGAGGCCCAAGCCGTGGTCCACTCCGGAACCTTGAATGCCAACCCGATAACCGCCACCGCCGGCGTGGCCACCATGGAGCAGCTTGACGCCGCGGCCATTGACCACATCAATAAGCTGGGCGAGTCCTTCGCCGATGGGGTGCGCGCCGTCTTCAAGAGGCTAAACATCAAGGGGCAGGTCACCGGAATAGGCTCGCTGCAGAACATCCACTTCAGTGATAAGCCAGTGGTGGATGGTAAGTCGGCACGGGAGGCGAACAAGGACCTGCTGCACCTCTTCTACCTGGCCATGCAGGAGCGAGGCTGCTTCTCGGCAGCTAGAGGACTGTATGTTATGTCCACGCCGATGACGCAGCGGGAGATCGATACCGCGGTGAGCGCGGTTGAGGACGCTCTGGCCGAGCTTAAACCCACCATTGAGGAGCTGTGGCCGGAGCTCATCGGCTGAGCGGTGCTAGGGTAGCCAGCCATCCCTATGACAGCGGCGGATATTTATCAGCCCACGGCCGGGCTTCCTCAAAGGCGGCTGCGGCCCGCAGCACGGTAACTTCATCCTCCAGACGACCCACTATCTGTAAGCCTATGGGCAGGCCCTCGGCGGAAAAGCCACAGGGCACTGAGGCCGCCGGGTTACCACTCAGGTTGAAGACGCAGGTAAAGGGGGCAAAGTCCCAGTCAACAAAGCCACAGCCGCGCCCGCGCCCTCTTTTGCCCACCGGAGGTGCGGTGACCGCAGTGGCGGGTGTGAGGAGCAGGTCATAGCGCTCAAAGAAGTCCCGCATGACAGCACGGAGCCTCTCCAGTTGCGCCCAGGCTCGCGCCACCTCCACCCCACTTAAGCTGCGCGCCCGCTCCAAGGCGATGCGGGTATAATCCATAATCTCCTCAGCGTGCTGCTCAAGGACAAAGCCCAGATAGAGGTAACTGCGGGTAACCAGGAGCACATCCCAGAGCTCAAAGGGCTCTCCGGTGGCTGGTGCCGCCTCCTCAACTTCATGGCCCATCTCGGCAAAGAGGCGAGCGGCGGCCTCGCAGGCTGACCGCACCTCAGGGTCCACCCTTACCTCATACCCCAGGTCTGGGCTCCAGGCGATGCGCAATTTCCCCAGACCACCATCAAGCGCTTTAAGGAAATCGGGGGGCGGCGTCCTGATGCAGGAATAGTCCAGGCCGTCAGGGCCAGCCATCACCTTCAGCATGAGGGCCGCGTCTCTCACATTCCGCGTCATGGGGTCAAGGCAGCTGATGTGAGATACCCCCCAGGGTTGAACATCCTTGGGCACACGGCCATAATTTGCCTTCAGGCCAAAGACTCCGCAGAAGCTCGCTGGAATCCGGGTGGAACCACCGCCGTCACTACCCTGCGCCAGCGGGGAGATGCCGGCGGCAACGCTGGCAGCCGCGCCACCGCTGGAGCCACCCGAATTTCTCTCCGTATTCCAGGGGTTGCGGCAGGCATCGCCCAGCTTGTTCTCAGTCACCGCGGCCAGTCCAAACTCAGGAGTGTTGGTCTTGCCCACAATGATGGCCCCGGCCTGCTTTAAGCGGCGCACCATGGTGCCCTCGCTATCAGGGACAAAGTCCCGGTAAACCAGAGAGCCCATGGTGGTGCGCAGGCCCTTGGTCGGAACCAAATCCTTGATGGAGACGGGTATGCCGTGAAGTGGCCCGAGAGCGGCAGCAGTGGTCAAGGCTTTCTCCGCCTGTCGGGCCGCCTGCATGGCCTCCTCCTCGGCGACGGTAAGATAGGCATTCAATCTGGGATTGAGCTTTTTTATCCTCTTCAGGATAACCTCCATCAACTCCACCGGCGATAACTGCCTGGACCTAATCATCTCAGCCAGCCGGTAAGCGGGGGTAAAGCTTAATTCTCTCTCCTCAGTGGCTGAAGACATAGTTTCCTCCTTAACTTAAAGGCAATTTTGCCGGCTACTAGCGCCAAACAGGGAGACATTCTAGGCGCTGAAGGCCACTTTTGTCAACTCCAGCCAGACACAATGCCGAGGGTTTACCTGCCAGATGGCACTTGGCATTGACAAATGACCACAATAGGTGCTATAATTTCATCTGCTACCCAAGGTGAAACCTTTTCACGTAGCTCGGGTAAGCCATAATGGAAAGACTCCAGGAAAAGCTAAAAGAGCTGAGAAAAAAGAGGGAGTGGACGCAAGAGGACCTGGCACGGGAAATGAACGTCAGCCTTTCCACCGTCCAGCGCTGGGAGAAAAGAGGGGGAGAACCCACCAGACTCGCCCGCCGTGAGCTGAAAAAGCTCTTCCGCAAGGCAGGCATTGACCTGGAGAGCTGAGGATAGCGGCCTTAAAGGCCCGGCGGCAGCTTGACGCCAAACCTCTCGGCGACACTCCTTAAGTTGCGGACAGTACCTTCAGGAAGCGGGATGCCACTGCGGGAGCGCTCCTCAAAAGTCCTCTCCTCAGGCTCACCAGGAACGAATATCTCGGTAAACCCCTCCGCCTTGGGCAAAGCTTTCAAGCCATCAATCAGGTTATCAATGTGCTCCTTGTAGCTCTCCACATCGGTAAAGGTGCTGATGTCAATGGCCGCCACCACGCTGTTCTGGATGTGCCGGGGAACATAGCTCAGGCGCTCCCCGATGGCCTCAACCTTTTTCCCCTCCTCCGAGGTTTCCGCTTCCCTGCCCAAGAGCGCCGGCTCCAGCACCGGGTTACCCGCCATGACGCTGGAGAGGCACTCAAACATGAGCGCCAGCCCAGAGCCCTTGGGGCCACCAACGGGGAGCAATGCCTCCACCTTCTTCGGGTCGGTGGTGGGCTTTCCATCTTTATCCAGCGCCCAGCCCTCCGGTATGGGAATGCCCTTATCCACCGCGAGCCAGATTTTGCCGCCGGCCACCACGCTGGTGGCCATATCCAGATTTAACGGGCGGTGGCGTTTCGCCGGCACGGAAATAGCTATCGGGCTATTATGCACCCCAGCCACCCGGGCGCCATAGGGCGCCATATTGGGCGGGTTGCACACGAAGACGATCCCCGCCATGTCTTTATTTGCCATCATCTGCGAATAGTAGCCCAGCGCCCCCTGATGGGTGAGGTTACGGATGAGCGCCCAGCCGATGCCCACCTTCTTCGCCTTCTCCACGACCCGGTTCACCACGAAAATGGTGACCACCGGGCCCAGGGCACGGTCAGCCTCAACCAGCATGGTGGCTGGTGTTTCTTTGAGCACCTGAATATTGGGCCTCGGGTTCATCACGCCCTTGTCCACGTTTTCCACATACCACGGGATGCGCAGCACCCCATGGGAATCCACCCCGCGCAGGTTGGCCCATATCAGCGCCCCGGCCTCAGCCTCGGCATCCTCGGGGGGCATGCCCACCCGGATAAAAACCTCCTTGGTGAACTCATGCAGCGCTTCCCAAGCTACTCTGACCTCGCCAGCCATAATCCCTCCTTTCTGTCTCTTGTGCCAAATGACGCTTGATTTTAGCGCGCTGGCTCTGGGGAAGTCAATAGCAGCCCAAATACCCCTGCGACCATGCTATAATAAAAACCAGACAACCAGCCGGAAAGGAGAAGATAATTTATGAGGTACCAAAAATTGGGCAGAACCGGCCTTATGGTTTCCGAGCTCTGCCTGGGCACCATGACCTTTGGTCAGCAGGTGGATGAAGCAGAGGCGCAAAATATAATAAAAAGCGCTCTTGAGGCCGGGGTCAACTTCATTGATACCGCCGATCAGTACGTTGACGGCAGGACTGAAGAAATCGTGGGCCGGGCACTGAAGGGGGAGCGGGACTCGGTGGTGCTGGCCACCAAGGTGGGGGCCTGGCGCTCAGGGCCGGGCATCAACGATATTGGCCTCTCACGCAAGCATATCATGAAGGAGGTGGAGGCGAGCCTGCGTCGCCTGGGAACTGACTACATTGACCTCTATTACGCCCACCGCCCCGATTATAACACCCCCATAGATGAGACTCTGCGCGCGCTGGATGACCTGGTTCATCAGGGCAAGGTGCGCTACATCGCCTGCTCCAACTTCCGCGCCTGGCAGCTCTGCCAAGCTCTCTGGGTGAGCGACCGGCATAACCTAGCGCGGTTTGAGTGCATCCAAACGCCCTATAACCTCATCACCCGCGATATTGAGTATGAGCTACTCCCCCTCTGCTCTAGTCAAGAGGTTGGGGTAACCGTGTATAACCCGCTGGCGGGCGGGCTGCTTACCGGCAAGCATGACCCGAATAAGCCACCAGCCGAGGGGCGGTTCACCGTGGAACGCCTGGGGCCGATGTACACCGAGCGCTACTGGTCAGCGGCCAACTTTGAGGCGGTGGCCAAGCTCAAAGAGGTCGCCAGCGCCCACGGGAGGAAGCTGGCCCAGTTTGCCCTGGCCTGGATTTTGAACAGTAAAGCCATCACCTCCATTGTTCTGGGTGTTAGCTCGCTCAAGCAACTGGAGGAAAATCTGCAAGCCACGGAGATAGCGCTGACCGAGGAGGAGTTATCTGCCTGCGACAAGGTGTGGCAGGAACTCAGCCCGCCCAGATTCCTCTACGGAAGATAGGCGTCCGGCTTATGCGGCAACCTTGAGGGCGGTGCCCCTCCTCGGGTATAATTGGCTTTGAGGGCCCCTGTAGCTCAGTAGGATAGAGCAGCGGTTTCCTAAACCGCGTGTCGCGCGTTCGAGTCGCGCCAGGGGTACCATATTCAGCTTCAGAATTGTTTCCCCTTAAAGAAAAACAAAACCACTGGAACTATTTTTGCTAATCCGGCCTGCACACTGATTCCCACTGGTATAGCTCGCCACAATATTTTTATAATTAGCCCACAGCATTTGTATCCCGTTAAGGAATTGATACCATCGTCTTGTTAAAAGGTGTTATTGAGCTATTCCCTCAGCAAGCTGTGTAGGGTCTTTTCCAGCTCCCCGGCGCTGTACGGTTTGGTAACCACAGCGCTGAAACCATACTTCTTGAAGTCCGCCATTATCGGGTCAGTTGAATATCCGCTGGAAACAATCGCCTTAACATCGGGGTCTATCTCAAGCAGCTTCTTGATGGCTTCCTTACCTCCCATGGCTCCGGGAACCGTCAGGTCCAGAATAACGGCGTCAAATGGCCGCCCTGACTCCTTAGCTTCAGCATATCGGGCAATTGCCTCTGAGCCATCAGCCACCAGTTCTACTTCGTATCCAGCGGCACGCAGCATCTCGCTGAGCATCTCCCTGACCATCTCCTCGTCATCCATTACCAGAATTTTCCCCTTACCACGAAGAGGAGCCTCCTCCGCAGCTTCCTTCTTTACCGGAATCGATTTTTTGGAGGCGGGAAGGTAGATGTGGAAGGTGGTGCCAACCCCCAGTTTGGACTCGACCGTAATGTAGCCATCATGGCTTTTGATGATGGAGTAGGTGGTCGCCAGCCCCAGCCCGCTACCTTTCTGTTTGGTGGTAAAGTAGGGCTCGAATATCCTGCCCAGGTGCTTTTCCGATATGCCAATCCCGTGGTCCTCTACGATTATCTCCACATAGTTTCCTCTGGGGAGCGGTAAAGCACCTCTCCGTCTGATGACGGTATTCCTAGCCTCTATCCTGATCGTCCCCCCACCAGGCATAGCTTCATCAGCATTGATAACCAGGTTAGTGATGACCTGGTTCATCTGTCCTTCATCGATCTCCACTGGCCAGAGGTCCTCCGGCAGGGAAAACTCACACTTGGAGCTGGAGCCTCTCAGGGCAAAGGTGGCTGAATCTCGTATCAATTCGGCGATGGAAGCGATTTTCTTAACCGGTGCCCCGCCTTTGGAAAAGGTGAGTAGCTGCTGGGTTAAATCCTTGGCCCGCAAGGATGCTTTCCTGGCCTCCAGCAATCTTTCCGCAGCCTTTCCCCCAGGTTCTATATACCTCTCCGCCAGGGTGATATTCCCCAGAATCCCGGCCAGAATATTGTTAAAGTCGTGGGCAATGCCGCCGGCAAGAATACCTATTGATTCCAGTCTGGCAGCTTTCTGAAGCTCCGCTTCCAGCTTCTTGCGCTCGGTGATGTCCTCCAGGATTCCGTCAAAGTACATAATCTGGCCAGCCTCATTCCTCACCGGAACTTTGGTGTCAGACACTGTGATCTCTGTCCCATCCTTTTTCTTGAAGTGTAGTTCCCTGGTGGTCATCCCAGCGGTTGAGGCAATATCCTCAAGCACTGCTTCTCTTTCCTCCGGGCGCTGATATAAGTCAGAGACATTCATCCGCAGTAGCTCTTCCCGGGAGTAGCCGGTAATCCGCTCCATAGCTGGATTCACTTCCAAAAACCTTCCCTCTGGCCCGGGCGTGCTTCGGAATATCCCCAGGCCGATGTTGTTCACCAGACTCCGATACTTCTCCTCGCTCTCTTTAAGCGCCTCCTCCGCCCGCTTAAGCTCCGTGATGTCTTCAGTGATGAAAATAGCCCCATCCACCCTACCCCCTTTGAACAGAGGAACTCCCCTGATATTAAAATAAGCATCAGTCCCCCCTGAGGTAATTGGGAAATATTGGTTCTTTATTTCAATAGGTCTCCCTTGAAGTACCTCTCCGTAGGTCTCGGCAACCCCAGCCGCCACAGTGGCCGGGTGTGTCAGTATATTTTTCCCGAGATAGTCCTCCTTGGTGGTTCTACCCTTGCCGATGGCAGTTAAATGGTAAGGATTAACATCAATTATCTGGCCGTCTCTATCTACTACGACAAGTGATACAGGGGCTTTATCAAATATACTTCGGTATTTTTCCTCACTCTCTTTCAGCGCTTCCTCGGCCTGCTTGCGCTCTTCTTCCAGTTCTATGTCGTGCAGGGCGAAGGCAATGTCATTGGCCACCTCTTTGAACAAGGTTGTTTCCTCGTCCGTGACGAAAGTGCTCGGGATGGAAGCGTGCAGCACCCCATAGACCTTTCTATCATGCTCCAGCCCGGAACTGAGCACCGCGTGCCCCTCACACTTGCGCCAGAGGGGACAACTCGTGCAGGTTGGAGCCGAGGTTCGGGTTACCACAACTTCGGGTTGTCTCAGGGCTTCACGAGCGCATTGGGGAAGCTCACCGCGCCTCAGCTGCTTAAGAAGGGGCGAGAAATATTTGCCCAAGCCGGTCTCTGCCTGCGCCACCAGCCTTCCAGACTCATCCAGCAGGACAATCCAGGCACTATAGTAGCCACGGGTCGCGGTGAGGTCATCACAAATACCTCTGAGCAGCTGGCGCCGGTTCTTCTCCCGGCTGATTAGCTGATTAACATTGCGGATGGCGCGGAGCATTAGGTTCAGGTATCTTATCCTCTCCTCTGCCTGCTTGCGCTCGGTAATGTCACGCCCCTCGGCCACTAAATATTCAATCCTGCCATCTTCACCATAAATTGGGTGCATACTGTACTCAACCCACATCAGCGAGCCACCAGCCATCTGAGCTTGGATGTCGTGTACCAGTGATTCCCCTGAAGCGCATCTTTCTATATCCCTCTTGATGGTTTGCCTCGCTTCCTCAGAGTATGCCCACCAGTAGGTATCATAAAATATCTTTCCAATAACATCTTTTAACTCGATTCCGGCAGCCTCCAGAGGCGTATTGTTTACAAATATGACCTTTCCGTTTGGCTCCAGCACACCAATAAAGGTGAGCAGATTGTTCAAGGTACCGGAGAAGAACCTCCTGCTCTCCTCCAGCGCCTGCTCTGCCCGTTTGCGCTCGGTGATGTCCCAAAATGAGATCAGACCAGCCAGTCTTCCCCGGTATTCGGTCCTCGCCCCAACCGCCCTTATCCATATTTCCCTGCCGTCTCTGGTGACCACCTGGAACTCGTTTACCTGGCGTAGGTCCTTGACAAACATGTCTTCAGCAATAATCCTGATAACCCGGTCTCTATCGTCTGGGGGCACGAAGTCAATCGGATTCACCCCGATCACGTCATCCGCCGAATCAAAGCCAAATATATTGGCGGCGGCTTCATTGGCCAGCACCACCCTCATCGTTTCGGCATCAATAACAAAGACGCCATCAAGCGTGCTCTCAAATAAGGCCTTGTATCTCTGCTCGCTCTCCCTGAGCTCCTCTTCAGCTTGCTCCTGCTCGCCACTTTTAGCAACTTCCCACCTGCCCTCCCTCTTGATAAGCACAGGCCAGTGGTTGGTCATCACATCCACCGCCTCCGATGCTGAGCACCTGTCAAGGGAATAAGTGCAGATGGCGATCATCTGGTGCTTGCCGATGACACTGTTTACCTCTCTCTCATAGTCCGCAAAGCTTTTCCAGTCTTTTTCCTCGAGCCAGGAGGCGTTGCCCGCCACCCTCATACCATCATAACCTTGGCTCAGGGCCTGGTTGAGTTTGTCAATCCAGCCATTGAGCACCCTTTGCCGGTCAAAAGCGCCGTCTTTGAGGTACCATTCAGTGTGCGGGACGATCTCTATTTGTTTCTTCTTCAGATATCGCTCAAAGTCAGGCACGGCCTTTCTCATCGCTTCTTCGGCCGCTTTCTCATCAACCAGACCGGCAGTTACCCACATGCAGAATTCGTTATTCTCCAGCCCTGTTTTGAAGTAGGGCACCAAGATTTCAAGCAGATCCTCCTTGGTCTGGTAGAACTGCCCCAAGTGGGTACCCCAGGGAACGTCTCCTATGATGCTGATTCCTGTCTCTCTTCTCTTCTGCTCCATTTTCCTACCTTCTATAGTTAGCTGGAGAATGTATTTGGATACTAACTTCAAGCTTGGGGGGCAATATTGTGTCTTATGGCAATTCTGGAGAGAACTCGTGAGATATCTGCGTTTATAACTCGCCGGTGCTGAAGGCTATTTTTCTTGCCTTTGGGTTTGGCGGGTTTACCTCCTTGCCCTTCTTGCCTGCAGAAAGCTATTCACGGCGGTAATAATATCTGAGGCATCAAAGGGCTTGTTCATAACTCCGAAAGGACCTTGCTTAAGAGCTCTCTCCATCATTTCACTGCCAGGATAACCAGTGATAATAGTTACCGGTAGTTCAGGCTTGGCACTCCGCATCTGCTTGAGGAGTTCGGCGCCATCTGTCTCGGGCAGTTTCAGGTCAAGGAAAACTAGGTCAAAGTCCCACCGTTTCACACATTCGATGCCTTCAGCACCGGTACCGGCAGTTATCACAGTGTGCCCCTGCCCTTCCAGAGTTTCCTTGAAAAGAGACCTGATTAGCTCGTCATCATCGATAACCAGGATGCGACCTTTCACCTCTTCCATACCATGACGCAACCATTTATCGATCGCTTCCCTATCAAACCTCCATTTATTACCTATTTTGATTGCTGGGATACTCCCTTGCTTTAGTAGCCGGTAGATCGTCCTCTTGGTAAAGCGCAAATACCGGCCCAGTTCCTCTACAGTCATAAGCTGCGGCATACTGTCTCTCTCCTCCCCATCCAGACTTCATTAGGCGTCCACCTCAAGCGAGCAGCGCCCAGCCATACCCGATATGAGTCAGGTAGCATGGGTTTGCTCCAGTTTCTCCAGGAAAGCCCCCATAACATTGACACGTTTGATACGGCCTAGTACCGAGTCTGCCCATCTCTCAATCTGGCTCTCAGGGATGCCCAGACCGCGGGCAATGGCAGTAGTTCTCTCAACCACGATCCTGGTCATCACATGATCAGTGAGCCAATCCAACCTGGCTTCCACTCCACGGGCTATGTCATCCAGATAACGCATCCAACCGGCTTCATCGTCAGTCTCAACATCTTCCCCACAAGCCGCTGGCTCCCTTGCCCAAGTAGTGGCGGCTTGCAACGCTGCTTCTACGCTGTGACTTATCCTTTCCAGTTCAAAGGGTTTGGTGATATAGTCCATAGCCCCGATCTTCATGGCCTCGACCGCGGTTTCGGCGTCTCCCAGAGCCGTCACTACAATGACCGCGGTTCTGGGGTAGGTTGATTTTATCACTCTCAGCACATCCATGCCGGATATACCCGGCAATCTGAGGTCTAATAATGTCACGTCAACGTTGCCCACCGATAATTTCTGGAGGGCATCCTCCCCAGTGGCGGCGGTAATGCAACTATACCCATCTTCCTCTAGGGCCGTGGAAAGCAAATCAGTCACGCTCCGCTCATCATCAACAATCAGAACCCCAGCTCGTTGAGAAGCCATGGTTAGCCACCTCCTTTCCTGACCGCTAAGGTCGCTTAACTTACCCCAAAGTCAACCAAAGTATCTTATATTCTATTATGGCCAAATTGGCTTGTCAAGAGACACGCGATAGAGATGACCAGGGGCATAGATAGTGGTGACCGGAGAAATCTCCTCCAATTATGGGAGAGAGTCCATACTAGGTGACACGTCAAATTGTACTGGCCAACTGTCTAAAAAGCTTTCGCCCCCTTACTTAAATGAGATAGACCAGCTCCCCTACTCCAGGGTGTAAGCGATAGTCGCCAGATAGCCACCGGGCAGGTCTTCCCTGCCCTGAAGTTCCTGGGCATAGGTAACGGTGGCATTACTGATATTGATATCCACCCCGCCAATGGCGCCATACACGTCAATATTGGTCAGGGTAACGATACCATTGGGGGCATAGACCACGGCGCTCACCACCGGCCCCACCAAGTCAATATCGCCAGCGGTGGTGGTAATGATGGGGAGGTCTTCGGTAGCACCATAGGCACCCTGACTCATCCGGATATCGCCATCGGCATAGACCTGTTCCTTCCCCTCAAAATGCCCACCCTGCACGTCAATATCGCCGGTAACGTAGACCGGGCCCTCAAGTATGACGGTGGTGTCAGGCTTAACATTCAGGCTTCCATCAATATAGAGCGGCCCCAGGTAGAAGGTGCCTTTCTGCAGAGTCATGTCCCCCACATAAGTGCCACCTTCCTGGGCCATGGCCCGGTATAGATCAGAATAGTCCCCGGGGAACTCTATTGGTGAGACGCCTTCCAGGACCACCCCAGTGACACTCTCCTGGCCGGTGATATTGCCCACGGCCGAGGCATCGCCATTTACCGTCACCTCACCCCCAATGAAGTCAATATTTCCATTGGAATGGATACGCGCCTCGCCCGGGTTCGGCGATGAATCAACCGTGGTGTTTTGCAGGCTGATGTAGTTCTTGGCGACGAGAACGTAGGAAAAAGCGCCGGCGCTTAAGTTGACATAGGTGGTAATGGTGGTGGTGCCACAACCACCGCCGCTCGCCGCGGAGGTTATTTTATAGATGCCGCCACCCTGATACTCGGCAGTGACATCCACCGTCCGGTCATTGAGGGTGAAGCTCGCCTCCAAAGGGGTCTCAGTATACCCACCCGGGTTATCATATAGCTTAAACAGCGCATACTCCACCCCAGAATCTGCCGAGTACCCGTTCAAGGTCTTGCACTCGATGGAACGGTGATACCCCAGGTTGGTGAACACGTTGCCCAACAGCGAGACTACCAGCAATACCCCCATTGCCAGCAGGATCAAAGCCATGATCAAGGCCTGCCCGGACTCCCGGTTCATCAGCACCTTCTTCCTTCCCCCTGCTCCTATTGACTCAGCCTCTGGCTGATTTCATAGCTCCTGGTTATCCTCTCTTCATCCCGATGAGCCGTCACCGTGAGCTTATGGTAGCCCACAGTGGCGTTTACCGTGCTGAATGTGGTATTGGCGACATCAATGTAGTCAGCGATGAAGGTCTCCGAGGTCAAATTATCGGAAGGGTCATAAACCCTGCGTTTCAGCTTGTTGCCCTCAAATACGTATTCGATGCTATAATCATTGTCTCTACTGTCATCTACCGGGATGGTAAGCGAGAGCGGAAAACCGTTGGGGTCACCGGGGGTAACGTTGCTGGCCATTTGCACATCACGCCAGATCCAGTAGCCAGCATTCTGCACCTGGGGCAGGGCGATGCTCTCCCCCGCAGCCCGCCCCTGATTCAGCAATATGGTGGTTATGGATGTGGCCGCCGCCCCGACCACCAGGGCCATTATGGCAGCGCCAATTATCAGCTCAAGTAGGGTAAAGCCTTTCTCTCTTCGTCTCACCATCTAATCATTCACCCGGTATATTTCCACGCTCAGCTTCAGTTGGTCGTTGCGCCTGACGGCGACGGTTATGCTCTGAAGCTCAAACCCCCCGTTTCCGCTCAAGACCAGCTCCGGAGGGTTTATCTCCACGGAATAGCCCGCGGCCGCCAAGTCAGCGGGGATATCAATGAGCTCGTAACGGTTGGCTGGGTCATCGGGGTTATAATCGGCAACCTGAACATAATCCTGAATCTTGATATACTCTATCTGTGACCTGGCCAGGCTGTCTGCGGTTACCCTCTCCTCGCTCACCGAGACCCCCCGGAAGGTGGTGGTCAGCCCGCTGAGCACGGCGACCCCGATGAGCCCCAGGAGGGCCAAGCCCACCAGGATTTCAATCAGCGAAAATCCCCGCTGCTTGGATAGCCAGCATAACATTCCACATTAACTATACTGCTAGTCCGCCTCCGGCGCAATCCACTAAAGGGATGATTCTGGCCACAGCCAGAACCTTCTTGGCAGCGCCAGAGGATTTCTGGTAGTATAACGAAGCAAAGTTATTTTAAGGCCCAGCCCAGAGGCATTCCCCCAGCCTAATGCTGAAGGAGGTAAACAAGATGAAAATAACCAACTTGAGACTGCGAGAGCTGGAAGGAACCATTCACTATCCAGGGACTTTCTGGGAGGAGCGGCTGCGTATGCCCACGGATATTTACCCTGAGTTCAAGGCGCGCACCGGCAAGGACCTCTACACTCACTGGGGGTTCATCCACGTCGGGAAGGACCAGCACAAGATACGCCGCATCTTCCTTGAGATTGATACCGATGAGAGCGTAAGCGGCATTTCCGGCCCGATAAACTGGCTGGCCCCCGCCTTCTACATTGATACCCAGCTTAAGCCCCTGCTCATCGGCCAGGACCCATTGGCCACAGAACGCCTGTGGGACATCATGTACCGCAACGCCATCCACGGGCGGAAGGGTGACAATATGCACGCCATCAGCTACGTGGACGTCGCCCTGTGGGATATCAAGGGCAAGGCATTGGGACAGCCGGTCTACCGGCTGCTGGGCGGGCCGGTGCAGGAGAAAATCCCCGCCTACGCCAGCGCCCTAGGCTTTTCCATTGAGCCGGAAAGGGCCAAGGAGCGGGTCAAAGAGTTCCTCAAGCAGGGCTACACCGCCACCAAATGGTTTGTCAGAGAGGGGCCAACCGATGGCCCGGAGGGCGTACGCAAGAACGTTGAGCTGATGAAGGCTCTGCGTGAGGCGGCGGGCCCGGATATGGAGATAATGATCGATTGCTGGAGCAGCTGGGACGTCCCTTATACCCTCAAAATGGCCGAATTGCTCGCCGAGTACCGCCCCTACTGGTTTGAAGAGCCCGTGCTGGCCGACCGGCCCGAAAGCTACGCCCAGCTCAGGGCGCAGTGCCCGGTGAAAATCGCCGGTGGGGAGCATGAATACACCCGCTGGGGCGCCAAGATGCTGATGGACCTGGGGGCCTGCGATATCTACCAGATGGATCCAGTCTGGGCCGGCGGCATCAGCGAGGTGAACAAAATCTGCACCCTGGCCTCAGTCTATGATGTTCAGGTGATACCCCATGGCTGCATGCCCCAGGTGAACGCTCAGGTATCGTTCGCCCAGAACGTGACCGTGGTGCCCATGATGGAGTACCTGGTGGTCTTAAATGAGATGTGGCAGCACTTCCTCAAGACTCCCCTAAAGCCGATAAACGGCTTTTTCTACCCGCCCGAAGCTCCAGGTGTCGGCATTGAGCTGGACGAGAGCAAGATAGAGGCGGAGCGGGAGCTAAGCTGGAGATAAACTATATCACCAGCTCCATGCCATCATAGGCCAGGATAACGTCATCATGCTCGGCACGGAACGCCTCTTCCTCCTCAATCGTTTCCTTGCCGAGATGAGTGAAGATAATATTGGGGATGCCGTACTTGCGGCACCAGTTTATCTGCGTCATGATGCGGGCATGCCCCAGTATCTGGTCACCCCGCCTCCTCACCAGATTGGCCCTGATGGCGGAGCCATCCCCGATGTAGTAGCCAGCGCCCTCAAGGATGCTCTCCTTACCGGCGATGTCCACCAAATCAGAATTATAGACGATGGTCTTCTCCGGCGTCTTAATTTTGTAGCCGACCGCCGGGCACCTTATGGAATGCAGCACCCGATAAGGTAGGCAGATAAAAGGGGCGATGGCAAATTCCGCACCCGGCTCAATGATTTGGGGATTTAACGGCTTGAACTTCCCGTAATCCAGGGTTTCTCTGGTGAGGTAAACGGGGATTTCTGTTTTTACCTCTTCCTCCAGCCAGAGGTAATGGTCAGGATGGGCATGGGTGATGAGAATAGCCTGCGGCGCTATCTCCTCAAGGCGATATCTGTGGAGCCGGCCGTAATCAATGAGCAGCCTGGTTCCCTCGGATATCATCAGGAGGGAGGAGTGATACTGGTGGCGGCCTGAAGATTCTTCAATCTCCCCCTTGGTGCCCAGGAAAACCAATCTGGTCACATTTCATCCCTCATATGCTTTTCAAAGCAGAGAACGGCACCGAAATGGCCAGAAAATAAAGGCTGGCTAGCGCCCGCCTAGCTCCAGCGCCCCCGGCGGGACGATTTTCTCCGCGCAGCGCTATCACCGCGGTAATCGGGGGCGGTGATGTTGAAGAAGACGCTCAGATGATGGTCTATCAGCCTTGAGCCAATGCGGCTCTCAATCTCATCCAGGGAACAAACGGTGGTGATCACCGTGGGCAGCTGAGCGTTGTAACGGTAGTTGATCACCTGATAGAGCTTCTCCTGCGCCCAGGGAGTGGTCGCCTGCTCGCCAAAGTCATCCAGAACCAGCAGAGGTGCCGTCTTCACCTTCTCAAAGAGCTGGTCATAGGATACCTTGCTCTCCGGGCTAAAGGTGCAGCGCAGATGGTCAAGAAAATCGGGCACCACCACAAACAGGGCAGGCTGCCCCATCTGGTAGCGATAGTTGATGATGGCAGCCGCCAGATGAGTTTTGCCGCAGCCATTAGTTCCCTGCAGCACCAGCCAACCCTCTGGCGATTGGGCAAAGCTATAGGCGGTGCGGAAGGCTTTCTCCAGGTTCTCGCGCTGCTCCAGCGGCAGGTTGGCCCGCTTATAGTCAAAATTGGAAAAAGTCATCCTCTTCTGCGCCTCAAACTCGGGCCCCCAGCCATACTCCAGCGCAGGCTCCCTCTCCTCGATGGCGTAGACCTGGCACAGCCTGGGGTCAGTCAGGCGCGTGTGCAGCCTCTCATCCAGCTGCTCAATGGGGATGATGGTGACCACCACGGTGGGAAGCTCAGTATTAAAGCGGTGCGTGAGTAGCTGATCCAGTTTTTCTTTAGCCCAAGGTGTGCCAGTTTGACTGCCCAGGTCATCCAAGATGAGCAGAGGGGCATTGCGCACCTGGTCAAATAGCTCATCATACGGTATCTCGCTATCGGGGCTAAAGGTGGCGCGTAGATGATCCAAAAGGTCAGCCGCGGTGATGTAGAAAGCAGGCTGCCCCCGCTTTATCCGCTCGTTGGCGATGGCCACAGCCAGGTGAGTCTTGCCACAGCCACTGGGGCCACTCAAGACAAACCAGCCTTTGGGCTCGGCGGCAAAGGCCTTGGCCGCCTCATAAGCACGCCTGAATTGCTCCTGGCTCTGGGGATGCCCGCTTCTGCCCTCTGGAAGCAGGTTATCAAAGGTAAGGCGAACTAGCGAGCCGAGGTTGCTGTACCGCTGCAGGCGGGCCTGGCGCTCACCATCTCGCTCCTTGCGCACGCACCGGCAGGCAACCACCTGGCTGAAATCCGGCTTCCCTGAGGGAAGCAACGGATGGACAAACCCGGCCCCCTTGCAGATGGGACAACCAGCGCTTGGGGAAGGTTCCTCTTCAGCGCCGGACCATGTGTCCGTATTTTTGTTTGAGGTATTTATCCGGGCCTTTCTCAGGATATCGCTGATATGCTCCATGGCTCTTGCCTTCCCTTGCCCAGCGCTCTAAAATTGCTGAAATGTAGCTCCACCTGCGCACGTTCTGATTGACCGCCTCTTTAATCGCCTCCCTGATCCAGGCTTCAGGGTAGAGCTTCTCCGCCTCCCGCAGCTCCTCGGCGATGGCCGGGGTGAGCACGCCGATATTCTCCTCGTAAAAGGCGAAAACGTTGGGCGGCTCCTCAAGCTCAAGGTAGACTCGCCCGGCCACTTTGAGCTCGCCCAGTTTGAGCTCACCGCTCTCGATCTTGGCCACCGCCTGCCTATCTGATTCGGTATTGAGGAAATACACCTCCTCAGACTCCCCATCCCTATCCAAGGTGAGCTGGATGATGGTCCCCCGCTTTATCGCCAGGGCCAGCCCGCGGCGCAGCGCCTCATCCGGCGTCCCGGCCATCCCTTTAAGGCCAGCCACGAGGCCAGCATCCTCCAATAGCTCCTGATAGGTGACAAAACGGGGATAGCCTCGTTTGCGGTAGAGGGCGGCCAGCAGGTGCAGGGTTACCTTGAGTTCGGCGATATCATCTATCTTGGGCAGGACAGCGCTGAAGAAGAGATTGGGTATGGGGGTGAACTCCATCTTGGCCGGAAAACCCTTGAACTCTTCCATGGTCAACCTACGCCCCAATGCTTTGACACCTCATAGTAAACTCGGCTCTTCACTGCTGATGGGATACTCAAAATTGTAGAATGTGGCCAAGCTGTGGCGGAAACGCAGTTTTACCTGCCCGGTGGGGCCATTGCGGTTCTTGGCGATGATAATATCCGCCTCCTCCCTGGGGTATTCCTTATCCGGATGCAGGCTCTCCCATTCCTCCTCGCTGTGATAATATTCGTCGCGGTAGACAAACAATACCACATCCGCATCCTGCTCAATGCTGCCGCTCTCCCGCAGGTCAGATAGTTGCGGAATGTGTGATGCCCGCCACTCCACCGCCCGGCTGAGCTGCGAGACAGCCAGCACCGGCACGTTAAGCTCGCGGGCCAGCGCCTTCAAGGAGCGGGAGATATAGCTGATTTCCTGAACCCGGTTCTCTCCCCTCATCCCCTCCCCCTGCATCAGCTGCAGGTAGTCAATGATGATGAGGTCAATGCCACGCTCAAAGTGCAGGCGGCGCGCCTTGCTGCGCATCTCGGCCACCCGGAGCTGGGGGGAATCATCAATGTAAATCTGCGATTCGGCAAGGACGCCGATAGCCTCCATAATCCGCCTCTCCTCATCCTCAGTGTGCAGCCCGAAGCGAACCCGCCTGGAATTGACCCCCGATTCGCTGGAGAGCAGCCGCATGACTACCGATTCCCGCGCCATCTCCAGGCTGAACATGGCCACACACGCCTTCTGCTCCACGGCCACGTTTCGCGCCACGCTGAGGGCAAAGCTCGTCTTGCCCATGCTGGGCCTCCCGGCCACGATAATCAAATCAGAGCGCTGAAACCCGCCCAGGAACTCGTCCAAGCCCACGAAGTTAGAGAGCAGGCCAGGCATCCCCGCCCGGGCATATTCCTCCTCCCCCGGAGCCAGGGGAGCCGTCTCAAAATACTTGTCCAGCACCTGACGGATGTGGGTGAAGTCCCGAGAGCCCTGGCCGTGACGCAGCTTGAACAGGATGTCCTCCGCCCGGCTGAGGCTGGCGCTGACATCCGGGCCAGCCTCGTAGCCAACGCGGGCAATCTCGTCGGCCGCCCGGATGAGACCGCGCATCACCGATAAGCGATAAACGATCTGGGCATAGTGCTCGATATCAAGCGGGGTGGGGCAGATGGAGATGAGATGGCTCAAGTAGGCGGCGCCGCCGCATGCCTCCAGCCTACCCCGCCGCGCCAGCTCCTGGGCCACGGTGATCTGGTTTATCGCCTCGTTGCGCTCGTAAAGGGCAAGGCAGGCCTCATAAAGCCACTGGTTCTGCTCAAGATAAAAGTCAGACGGCTGAAGCAGAGGGGCAACCTTATAGACGGCCGAGCCATCTATCAGCAGTGAGCCAATGACCGCCCCCTCAGCATCAACGTCATGTGGAGGTAACTTCTCGCCATACACCCTAGCTCGTCCCCTCTTCTTCCTTCTTCTCTTCTGCCTTCTCTTTCTTCTTTTCCTCTGGCACTACGCTCAGCTTTATCTTGGGGATGATATCCTTGGTTAATCTAATGGTTATCTCATAGCTGCCGACCTCGTGGATGGGCTCATCCAGTTCTATCTTCCTTTTGTCAACCACTACGCCGGCACTTTTCTCAAGCTCCTCGGCGATATCGGCATTGGTGATCGAGCCGTAAAGCCGGCCTTTCGCCCCCGCCCGGGTTTTAAGAACAATCTCCTTCCCCTCCAGCTGCTGCGCCAGCTCCCGCATCTCAGCCTCAATCTCGGCCTGAAGGCGGGCTTTCTTCTTGAGCTGCGCCTCAACGAGGTGCATGGCTCTGGCATCAGCCAGCACCGCTAGCTTTTTGGGGATGAGAAAATTCCTGGCGTAGCCATCGGCTACCTCTTTGATCTCACCAGCGTCGGCCACATCGGGCACATCTTCCAGGAAAACCACCTTCATCTTTTCTTTCTCTCCTTGGTATCATTATACTTCACCAGCAAAAGCCTAACAACGGGCAGAGAAAAGAATTTTGGGGAAAATTATTTTTGAAGTTGAGGCCTATCCCCTAATATATCTCTCCGCCTGGGTCGCCGCCACGGCACCGTCCCCGGCGGCACTGACCACCTGGCGGATTGAGCCGGAGCGGATATCGCCGGCGGCAAAGATACCGGGTACATCCGTCTCCATCTTCTCGTTGGTGATGATGGCGCCAGCGCTGTCCAGGGACAGCACCCCTTGGAGATAGCCAGTGTTCGGCCTAAAGCCGATGGCGATGAAAACCCCGGATACCTCCAGGGTGGACTTCTCCCCACTGGATACATCGCGCAGTCTCAGCCTCTCCACCATATCCTTCCCCTCAATGGCCTCCACCACCGTATTCCAGCGGAACGCTATCTTGGGATGAGCCAAAGCCCTCTCCTGGAGGATGCGGGTAGCGCGCAGCTCGGCGCGGCGGTGGATCACCGTCACCCTGGAGGCGAACTTACTTAAGTCAAGAGCCTCATTGATGGCGGCATTGCCGCCACCAACCACCGCCACCGGCATATCCTGAAAGAGGGCGCCGTCACAGATGGCGCAGTAGGACACCCCGCGGCCGGTGAACTCCTCCTCCCCGGGGACGCCCAGCTTCACCCGGTCGGAGCCGCTGGCGATGATCACCGCTTTGGCCACCAGGTTTCCCTCAGTGGTAGTTATTACCTTCTGCTCCCCCCTAAGCTCAAGGCTGGTAACCTCGGCGGTGAGCGTCTCCAGACCAAACTTCGTCGCCTGCTGGCTCATCAGCTCCGCCAGCTCCAGCCCATTGATGCCCTGGGGAAAGCCGGGGTAGTTCTCCACTAGCCCGGCGTTGACGATCAAGCCCCCCGGGGCGGCCCGCTCCACCAGCAGGCTGCGCAGCCTGGCCCGGGCGGCGTAAAGGCCAGCGCTGAGCCCCGCCGGGCCACCGCCAATGATAACCACGTCGTATTCCCGCTCGTCTGTCAAAATCGCAAAACCCCCTTCCGCTAGAAGCGGCTTACTCCAAGACAGCGTCCAGGCTGCGCTTCAGGTCAGCCTTGGGCCTGAAGCCAACGATATTGGACACTGGGGCCCCGTTTTTGAAGATGAGCAGCGTGGGAATGCTCATCACCCCGTAGCGGCTGGCCGTCTTCCGGTTCTGGTCAACGTCCACTTTGGCCACGGTGACCCTGCCCTCGTATTCCTCGGCCAGCTCCTCCACGATGGGTGCCACCATACGGCAGGGCCCACACCAGGCGGCCCAGAAATCAACCAGCACCGGTTTATCTGACTGCAGCACCACCTGGTCAAAGTTATCGTCACTCACTTCGATTGGCTTGCCCATGAATCTCCTCCTTGATTATCTGAGATATATCTTGCTCGGCCATGTGTTTAGCGATGCCGATGGCGTTCTTGATGGTCTTGGCCTGGCTGCGGCCGTGGGCGATGATGATATTGCTGTTCACTCCCAGGAGACAGGCGCCACCGTATTCCCGGTAGTCAATCCGGTTCACCCAGGAACCCAGCCCCAAGTCACGGAGCAAATCACGCCCCCGGAAGCGATACACGTTGGAGATGACATGCCCGATCTGCCGCACCGAGCCCAAAAAGCTGTCACTTAAGCCCTCGATCGTCTTGAGCACGATATTCCCGGTAAAACCATCGGTGACCACCACGTCGGCGACCACCCTCAGTATATCATGTCCCTCAATGTTGCCAATGAAGTTGAGGTGGCTCGCCTTCTTCAGCAGCCGGTGGCTTTGCTGCACCAGTCGGTTTCCCTTACCCTCCTCTTCACCATTGCTGAGCAGGGCTATCCGCGGCGAGCTGATGCCCAGAACGTGCCGGCTGTAGATAGCGCCCATCTCGGCAAACTGTACTAAGTGGCTCGGCCGGCAGTCAACATTGGCGCCGGCGTCAATGAGCAGCACTGGGGTGGAGGGGGTGATGTCCATGATACAGGCGATGGCCGGGCGCTCGATGCCCTCCACCTTGCCCAGGCTAAATAGGGCCGCCCCGAGCACCGCCCCAGTATTGCCCGCGGAGACAAAGGAGGCAGCCTGGCCCTCCTTGACCAAGTTGATTCCAACCACTATTGAGGAATCTGGTTTACTGCGAATCGCCTTTATCGGTGATTCGTGGGACTCAATCGTCTGGCTAGCTTCCACAATGGTGACCCCTGGCTTGCGCAGGTAGCGGCCCGCCAGCACATGGAGCATGTCCTTCCGCCCCACCAGCGCCACCTCCACCCCATACTCCTGCGCCGCCTTCACCGCTCCCTTAACTATCTCGTGGGGAGCATAGTCCCCTCCTGAGGCATCAACGGCGATTATCATCCTGTTTAAATCAAAAAATTCGGCCGCTATCCTGACTACTTGCCCCGGCCGAATTCCTCTTTGGCCTTGGCCACCACGGCTGGCTCAGCCAGCAGGTCAACCACGGTCATGGCCAGCGCCTTGGCGCCGTCAAGCATCCCCCGCATGCCCGCCTCTGAGATAGCGGCCGAGGCAAACTCGGCGGAATGCCCCAACACCTCCAGCGGGGCTATGGCGATGGAAGGATGAATGCTGGGCACAAGCTGACTCACGTTGCCCATATCAGTGCTGCCAAAGCTGGCTTTGGGGTCAAAGAGCGGCATGCGGCGGCCGAGAGCCTCCATGTTCCGCCGGAAGAGCCGCGCCAGGGTCAGGTTGTTGCGCAGAGAGGCATAGCGCACCTCCGCCCACCTGTATTCCAGCCTGGCCCCGGTGGCGGTAGCGGCGCCGGCGAAACACTTTATCACCTTTTCTTTTAGCTCATCAAGATAGGCGTCTTCCTCGGCGCGCACGATAAACTGCCCGGCGCTGTGGGCGGGGACGATATTGGCCGCCTCGCCCCCATCGGTGATGATGCCGTGGATGCGAGCCCTATCTTTGATGTGCTGGCGGAGCGAATTGATGGCGTTGAAGGATTGAATCATCGCCTCCAGGGCGTTGATGCCCTCCGCCGGCCGGGCCGCGGCGTGTGCCGACTTGCCAAAGAACTCCACATCCAAGGTCTGGCAGGCCAGAATTCTGATCGTGGCCGTATTGCGCACCCCGGGATGAATCATCATGGCCACATCCACGCCGTCAAAGGCGCCCCTAGTGGCCATCAGTATCTTGCCCCCGTATATCTCCTCAGCCGGCGTGCCGATGACCAGGAGGCTGCCCCCGAACCTGTCCACGGCTGATCTAGCGGCCACCCCGGCGCCGGCGGCGCTGGCGGCGATGAGGTTATGACCACAAGCATGGCCGAGCTTGGGTAAAGCGTCATACTCAGCCAGGAGCGCGATGACTGGGCTATCCTGCCCGTAGCTGGCCCGGAAGGCGGTCTCCAGCCCACAGATGCCATTTTCAATGGAGAAGCCATTTCCCTTGAGGTATTCGCTCAGCCAGGCGGCGGCTTTCTTCTCCTGGAAGGCTGTCTCTGGGTTGGCGTGTATCTTCAGACTCAGCTCACTCAGTTCCTGACGGCGGTTATCTACCTCACTGATGACCGAGGTCTTTAATCGTGCTGCATCCAAACTGCTTTTCTCCATGGGGGCTATTCGGTAATCTATTATAGCCCAATACCGAGCCGATTTCCAGATTCTGGCCCGCCCCTGTCCTGATGCTAAATCATGCCCCCGCGTGCTAGAATAAGGCTGAAAGTGGCAGAAGAAAAGATTACCCTGTGGCTTAAGGTCCAGCCCAACGCCCACCGCAACGAGCTAGCCGGCTTCAAGGAGGGTGTCTGGCAGATAAAGATTGCCACGCCTCCGGTCAAGGGCAAAGCTAATCAAGAGCTGATAAGATATTTAAGCCAAATCTTGGGAGTGGCCAGACACCAGCTGGCCATTGAAAGGGGGATAAATGCCAGACGGAAGGCCGTCAGCATCAGCGGGCTAGCGCCAAGCCAGGTTAGGGAAAGACTGGAGAAGCACTATTCTGGGCTCTGTTGACAATTCGGCCCAAAATGTGCTAATAGAGGGAAGCCCTGGAGCACGGGAAAGGAGACAAAATGGAAACCAATGTCACTATGATGACCAAGCTGAATACTTTTCTCTCACCCACCAAAATCATCTTGGGTAATGGAGCGGTGAGCCAAGTTGGCGATGAGGCTAAAAAGCTCGGCGGCAAAAAGGCGCTCATCGTCACTGACAAAGGGGTGGTCAAAGCTGGGCTGATATCGGGCGTTGAGGAATCGCTCAAGGCTCAGCAAATCGCCTTTGGCATCTTTGACGGGGTGGAGGCAGAGCCACCGGCGCGGATAGTGGATGAGTGCGCCCAGATAATCCAGGAAAAGGGGTATGACCTCGTCATCGGCATCGGCGGCGGCAGTTCCCTGGATACGGCCAAGGGGGCCGCCATCGTGGCGGTGAACGGAGGAAAGGTGCTTGACTATGCCGGCATGGATAAGGTGCCCCGCCGCGGGCTGCCCAAGATTCTGATCACCACCACCGCCGGGACGGGAAGCGAGACCACCCGGGTGGCCGTGGTCACCGATGAGGCGGATAAACTCAAGAAGGCGGTATACAGTGATTTCAATCTGGCCGAGGTGGCCATCGTGGACCCCAAGCTGATGGTCTCCATGCCACCGGTGGTGACCGCGGATACCGGCATGGACGCGCTGGTGCACGCCATAGAGGCCTACGTCTCGGTGAGCGCCACCCCCTTCTCCGATATCCTGGCCATTGAGGCCATCCGGCTCATCGCGGAAAACCTACCGGCAGCCTATGCCAAGGGTGATAATCTGGAAGCCAGGTTTAACATGGCCCTGGCCGCCACCTTGGCAGGGATGGCTTTCACCAGCGCTGGTCTAGGCATCGTCCACGCCGTGTCCAACCCGCTGGGGATGACGTATCACCTAACCCACGGCCGGTCCAACGCCGTGATGCTCCCCTACGTGGTAGACTACAACAAGATAGGCAGCTTGAGCCGCTACGCCCGCATCGCCCAAGCGATGGGGGAGAATGTGGCGGGGCTCTCCAACTATGAGGCCGCGGAAAGGCTGGTGAGCAGTCTATTTAGAATGCTGGAACTCCTCGGCATCCCGAGCAAGCTGAGCACCTACGGGGTCACCAAGGAAGATATCCCCAAATTCACCGCCGGCGCCATGACCATGACCCGGCTCTTCGTCTGGAACCCGAGGAACTTGACCGAAGAGGATATCAAGGCCATCTACCGGCAGGCCCTGTAAAAAGGGCCTAGGTTATTGGCCGTCCGGCCTTTGGAGAAATGGCCCGCAGGTCTAGGTATAGCATCAAGATGGTGAGCCCAGCGCGCCCAAGATAATAGCCGTATCCCGAAGTATTACCATCAGCACCCCCCTAACTCAATGGGCTGCTTATATATCCACGCAAGTCTTATAGTTCCATCCAGCCTGATGTCAATACCTTATCATTTGAGGCCAAGAGCCTACCGCCCATGACCTACCCCACATATTTGGCAGCTGGTTTCCACCTTCGCAGGGCATGGTAGGCGACCACGGCCACCCCAAAGCCAATGGCCATATTAGTCGCCAGCGAGAGCCCCGCCGTCAGGGCCATGATGAGCAGTTCATCCTTCCTAATATCTCGGGCAAATTTGGTCAGCTCAATGCCTACCAGAAGCAGCATCGCTCCGATGATACTCTGGGGAAACAGGGAGAAAAGGGTGGCGATGGAGGTGGCCAGGAAAAGCCCCAAGCTGATTTCCATTAGCCCCTCGATGATGTTTGTCCCGCCGGTTCTGGCACCGAAGTAGTACTGACCGGCCAGTCCCCCCGCCCCATGGCACATGGGCATCCCGCCAAAGAAGGGGGCGATGACATTCATTATCCCCATATTCAGGGCAAGCTTCCTCTCCGGAACGGGTTTATCGGGGAAATACTGCGAAATCAGGGCGCTGGTGGCGATGACGGCATTGGTGGCAGTGAGCGCTACTTGGGCAAAGCCGGCAAGCACCAGGCCCTTCCATATTTCACCGGGGCTAAAAAGGGTTAATGGTGGCAAGGTAAAACCCAGGTCAACCGCCCGCACTAGCTCACCACGGAAACCAACCACGGCCACCCCCAGCACCATGAGGACGATGGCCGCCGGTGCGTATCTATTCTGCCGCAGCACAATCACGATGATGACCGAGATAACGCCCAGTAGCCAGCCGGTGGCCACCATCTTGAATCCCTCGATGGCTAGCAGCACGCCCAGGGCAACCTGAACACCCCGCACCACGCTCCTCGGCGTCACGGCAGCGATCTGCTGAATCAACCCGGTGAAGGAGAGTATCAGCCAGATGACCCCGGTGCCGAAACCGGTGGCGTAAATCAGTGAAGGTGGCCACTTCTGCGTGATGGCCACCACCGCCAGCACCTTCTTGGGTTCGATGGGCATGGGCAGGTGGTAGATAATCCCGGTAACTATGTTGGCCAGCCCCATCAACACCAATAGGCCAGCCGGGTTTAGGCCGTTCACGGCAAAATAGCCGATAGCCAAGGGGAAGAGGGTACCGAAGTCACCCGTGGAACCAGCCAGTTCACGGAGGTTAAACTCAAAGTCCTTAATACGCATGCCAGGCTCAGCATGAGGGTGGTCAGGCTTATTATACAATAAGCCTGGCCTCTATCCGAGGGGAGGAGTAATTTGGGCGGAGGAGGAATTGAAGGCGCCTTCAAACTCCTCCTCCCGCTTTTTCCTTCCTACTTCTTCACCGGAAGGCAGCCGCAGCCACACTGGGTGCGGGGGGTTGTGGTCTTGGGCTCTTGCTTGCCCTTGTCCGCCATGGTAATTTTCCTCCTTTCCGATATGCTGGCCTTTCCCCGGGCCCAGGGAAAGGCTTACCTCAAACCATCCACCTCTCCGCCAATACACTGACAGGAAGCGGAGGCCGCGCTCACCTGCTCCCCAGGGGCTTTAGCTTTCACCCTGCTTGATAGCTCGCGGTGATACTGGCGCAGGCTGTCCCTAAAGCTAACCAAATCATCTATCCTCTGGTCAACCTCACCAAGCTTGGCTTCCACTAGCCAGAGCAGACGCTCCTCCATCTCGCCACAGCGCCCATCAATGGCATATCCCACGATCTCCTTGACCTCCGCCAGAGATAGCCCGAGAAGCCTTGCCCGCCTAACCAGCCGCAGGCGCTCCACCTCATAGCTGGAATAAAGCCTGTAACCAGACTCGCTTCTGCGGGGCGCCGGGAGCAACCCCACCTCCTCATAGTACCTGATTGTCTTCGAGTTGAGCTGGAGCATTCTTGCCAGCTCGCCGATGGTCAGTCCCGCTTTCATGGCCCACCTCCCTATCTACAAGCTAGCATATACCTTCCAGCAACTGGAATGTCAAGCCCTCTGGATGAGGTAGCTCAGTTAAGGTGCACGCCTACTATCCATATCCCCAAGCAAAATAGGGTATTTCTATCCCATTTCTACTCAACTGCAAGAGGAAAAACACTGATAATTCCGCATTGAAAAATTCCACCACTTCGGATATTTATAGGTTACTTAAAATTTTATTTATTAAAAAAGTTTTTCACTGAGAGAAAAAACTGAGGCGATGCAAAGATTAGAAAAAGCTCTTGACCTCTTGGAGGTTTTCTTGAAGCAGGAAGGTGAGATCGGGGTATCGGAGCTGGCACGTTTAAGCGGGCTGAATGTTAGCACCACCTACCGCATTGCTTCAACCTTTGTCAAGAGGGGTTATCTCAGCCGGAGGCAACCGAGGGGGAAATATTCCATTGGCCTGAAACTCGTGGAATTCGGCAGCGCGGTCAAGAGGACGATCAAGGTGAGGGACATGGCGCTTCCTGTTCTGGAGAGGCTAAATGAAATCGCTGGTGAATCGGTCAATCTCGCCGTTCTGGATTCAAACGAGGCGGTTTATATTGAGCACATTGAATCCCACTACGACCTGCGCATGTTCACCGAGGTCGGAAATAGAGTGCCCCTGTACTGCACGGGGGTGGGGAAGGTTCTGCTCGCCTACCGTGGAGAGGAGGAGGTGGAGCAGTACCTAAATGGTCATAATCTTACCTCTTATACCAAGAACACCATAACGGACATTGCTAAATTGAGGAGCGAGCTAGCTGCGGTTAGGCGAGAGGGAATAGCCGTGGATGATGAAGAGAAGGAGCTGGGGGTGAAGTGTGTGGCCACGCCGGTGAAGGACCGGAACGGGAATGTGGTGGCGGCCCTCAGCGTTTCCGGGCCCTCAGCTCGCCTAACCAGCGGGAAGGTGAGGAAATTAAAATCGCTGGTTAAGGATTTTGGCCTGGAAATCTCCCGGAAAATGGGATACGGAGGTAACTGAAGAGTACGGCGTGGCGGGCTCTGCCAGGGAAGAGTCTGGTGCAGAACGGTGCTGGCGTCCCTCCCATGAGCAACCTGACGCGAAATTGGGCAAGTGGCATCCCGCCGCCAAAACATTTCACCATGCTAGCTACGCTATAGAATAACCACGGTGAGTAACCTTTAGCGGGCCTCTCCAAGCTGGGAAGCAACGCCCAAAAATATGGATAGAGGAGGTGATGGTTTTCAACGGAAAACATTTTCAAGAGCTGGGTTCTAAATTCTGAAGGAGGTAAATCGGTGAAAAGGAAAATATGGTTGATTCCGCTGGCATTGTTAGTAGCCGGGAGCTTGATTGTCAGCTGTGCGGCACCGGCGCCGGCTCCGGCTCCAGCACCAGCTCCAGCTCCAGCCCCAGCTCCAGCTCCAACCCCAGCCCCGGCTCCAGCGCCGGCTCCGGCTCCAGCACCAGCTCCAGCTCCAACCCCAGCCCCGGCTCCAGCACCAGCCCCAGCCCAACCAGCTGAGGTTTACACCATCAGGGTCCAGGAAGCCTACGCCGCCGGTCTTGCTGGCTACCGAATCTTTGAAAGGTGGGCAGGAACGATAAAGGAGATGAGCGGGGGGCGTCTTGACATTGAAACTTACCCTGCGGAGGGCATAGTCGGTACCTTTGACATGTTTGACGCCGTCCAGACCGGTACCCTTGACGGTTTCATCAGCTGGCCCCAGTACTGGCCAGGCAAGCACGCCCTAGCCGTCTACCTCAGCTCCTACCCCTATGGTCTTGACGAGGCCTGGATGTGGGAGGTCTGGTTCTACAACATGGGCGGCATTGACCTAGCTCGGGAGGATTACGCCCGGTTTGGCATGTACTATGTGGCGCCGATACAGACCGGCCCCAACTATGCCCACTCCACAAAGCCCCTCTCCAAGATGGAAGACTGGAAGGGGTTGAAATGCCGATACCCCGGTGGTATGATTGCTGAAATCTACGAAAAAGCCGGGGCCTCGGTGATCATTCTGCCCGGCAGCGAGATCTACACGGCGATGGCCACGGGCGTCATTGACCTGGGCGAGTACGTTGGGCATGCCATGAACCGAGAGCTTGGCCTGCACGAGGTGGGCAAGTATATCATCGGCCCGGGACAGATGCATCAGCCGGTGGACTTGCAGGCCTTCGTCATGAATCAGAATAGCTGGAACAAGCTGCCCGAAGACCTCCAGAGGCTGCTTGAGGTCGGCTCAAGGGACCTCTCCTGGAGCCTGCACACCAATATCATGGGCTCTGACCTAGTTGCCCTCAAGTGGATGGTCGAGGAATACGGCAACGTCTACATGGAGCTACCCGCTGAGGAGCGCGCTAAATTCAGAAAGATCTCGGTGGAGCTCTGGAACAAGTGGGCGAAGGACGATATTTCTCAGAGGGCGGTAAGGTCCCAAATCATGCTCATGAACGCGATAGGCCTGCTTGACTTCCCCGGCATCAAGGATGAGGTCGAGAAGTACTTCCCCGGCTTACTCGCGGAACCACTGTCGGGTAAGATTGTGGAGGACTTCTGGACCAGAACCCCGGTGGAATAGAGCATCGCAAGGATGGAACGGGGAAGGCAGAGGAAGCAGGCCAATCCTCTGCCTTCCCCAGGCAAAGTGTGGTAGATAGAATTTGACGGAGAGTTCAATCACCTGGAAAGGGAGAGGAAATGACCAGGGCGGAGATAACTGGCTGGATAATAGGCGGGATACTCTTCTTTGGTTATCTATTGATGATAGGGATACATTATCTTTTCCTGCGCAAGACTTTTTGAAGCCGCAAGGAGGCTACTTTGTGGAATAAGCTAAAGCCTTTATTGTCCGTGATTGACTCCATCAGCGTATGTACCGGAAAGTTTTACAGTTTTCTGATAGTGGCCTTATTCGGCATCATGACGGTTGAGGTGGTGAGGAGGTACGTATTTAACGCCCCGATAATGGGCGTTCAGGATGTGACCGCCGCCTATTTCGGGGCCTACTACGTGATGGCAGGCGCCTATACCCTATGGGCCAAAGGGCATGTCAGCGTGGATGTTATCTATGTGCTCTTCCCGCGGCGGGGACGGGCTATTCTAGACCTGCTCACCTTCCCCTTTTTCCTCCTCTTTGCCGGCGCCTTGGTTTACACCGGATGGAAGTTCGGCATGCTGGCCACCTGGGTGGAAGGGGTCGGCTGGAACCTGGAGGTGGACCAGTCTCACCTGCGCCTGCCTCTCTACCCGGCAAAGTGGACGATAGCCATAGGCTCGTTTTTGCTACTGCTTCAGGGGTTGGCTAAATTCGTCCGTGACCTCAAGCTTGCCATCACCGGGGAGGAGCTGTCATGAGCATTGAGCTTGTCACCTTACTTATGTTCGGCTCCCTTATGGTGCTCTTACTTGCCGGGTTGCCGGTCGCTTTCGCCACCGGCAGTCTGGCAGTATTATTTATCAGCCTGCTGTGGGACCCGGCGGCTTTAAATACCATTGCCCTGCGGGTCTGGCAGCAGATGTATCAGTATCTTCTCTTCGCCATCCCCCTGTTTATCTTCCTGGCGAGCATGCTCCAGAAGTCTGGTATCATTGAGGACATGTATGAAACCATCAGGGAGTGGACCGGGCCACTGCGCGGGGGGCTGGCAGTGGCCACCGTGATCGCCAGCACGCTCCTCGCGGCCATCGTGGGCATCATCGGGGCAGCGGTGGTGACCATGGGGCTCATTGCGCTCCCGGCGATGCTGGAGCACAAATACGATAAGAACTTGGCCATGGGCTCGGTCATGGCAGGGGGAACCCTGGGAATCCTCATCCCGCCCAGCATATTGTTCATCCTCTACGCCCTAGTCGCTGGACAATCGGCGGGGAAGCTGTTTGCCGGGGGTATCCTGCCTGGACTTGTCCTCTCCGGGCTGTACTGCACCTATATCCTGATAAGGTGCTACCTCAACCCCAGAATGGGGCCAGGTCTTTCCAAGGAGGAGAGGGCCCAGATTACCTGGAAGATAAAGCTGTTTCACCTGGGGAGAATCGCCTTTCCCCTCGCTCTGGTGCTGGTGGTTCTGGGGTCAATCTTCCTCGGCATAGCCAGCATCACCGAGGCGGCTGGCATCGGTGCCATGGGCGCCGTGGTGGCGGCGGCGCTCAGGGGCAAGCTCACCTGGGCAAATCTCAAGGACTCCTGCTACCAGACGGTGAGGGTCACCGCCATGGTCCTATGGACCATCTTCGGCGCCCTGTCCTTTGTTACCTTCTACATAGCGATAGGCGGGGACAGGTTTGTCACTGGGCTAGTGCTCGACCTGGAGCTGGGTAAATGGGGCACTCTCTGGCTGATAATGATTGTCCTCATCGTGCTGGGGATGTTTCTGGACTGGGTTGGCATCATGTACCTGGCGGTGCCCATCTTCCTTCCCGTGGTCAAAGAGCTGGGATTTGACCTACTCTGGTTCGGGGTGGTTTATAATGTTAATATGCAGATGTCCTTCTTGAGTCCACCTTTCGGTTACGCCCTGTTTTATCTCAAAGGGGTAGCTCCACCGGAGATAACGATGTGGGAGATCATCAAGTCTGCCCTGCCCTTCCTGGTACTGCAGTTCACCGGGCTGGTTATCGTGGTCTTCTACCCTCCGCTGGCAACCACTTTGCCCAATCTCATATTTGCCCCGGGTAAATTCGGAATCTAACCAGCAAGACGGGAGAACAAGAGATGAGCAGAATGCAAGCCGCAGAAGCAATGGTCAAGATACTGGAGGATGAGGGGGTGGAGGTTATCTTTGGCATCCCAGGAGCGGCGATACTACCCTTCTACAGCGCTTTGAGAAAGTCAAAGATAAAGCATCACCTTGCCCGTCACGAGGAAGGCGCCTCCCATGCTGCGGATGGCTATGCCAGAGCCAGCGGCAAAGTGAGTGTCTGTGTGGGAACTTCAGGCCCGGCCGGGACAAACATGGTAACCGGACTTTATGCCGCCCAGGTGGACTCCATCCCCATAATTGCCATCACCGGGCAGAATGTGACCGCTCAGTTAGGTAAGGAAGCTTTCCAGGCGGTAGATATCGCCGAGATTGTCAAGCCAATAACCAAGAAAAGCTATTGTGTCAAGGAGGCAAGCCAGCTTCCCGCCATCACCAGGGAGGCTTTCCGCATCGCCAGGGAGGGGCGCCCAGGCCCGGTGCTCATCGACCTCCCCCTTGATGTCCAGAAGCGTGAGATCGAGTACGACCCTGATACTGACGCGCCCCTGGAGGTGGCCAAACCAGCGCCGGATAACCGCAAAATCAAAAGGGCCCTGGAAATGCTACTAGAAGCGGAAAGGCCGCTCATGCTCCTGGGAGGAGGGGTGATAATTGCCGACGCCTGTGATGAGTTCATTGAGCTGGCAGAGTATTTAGCCTTGCCCGTGGTGACCACGCTGATGGGCAAGGGTGGCATTGCCGTGGACCACCCGCTATATGCTGGCCAGGTGGGCACCTCCTGCAATACTCCCTACGGCAATAAATTCTTCCTGGAATCAGATTTGGTTTTGGGCGTTGGCTGCCGGTTTTCCGACCGGCATACCGGCGCCCTGGACGTCTACACCAAGGGCAGAAAGTTCATTCATATTGATATTGAGCCCACGCAAATCGGCCGCATCATCCCCACTGACCTGGGCATTGTCGCTGATGCCAAACTCGCCCTGCGGGCGCTCCTGGCGATGGCCAGAGAGATGACCCCGCCGCGGCAGCCTGATGAGCGCGTCGCCGCCATACCTGAGAAGCGCCTCCAGTATCAGCGCCGGCTGGATTTTGACCAGATTCCCATCAAGCCGCAGCGGGTATTCAAAGAGATAAATGAGTTCTTTGATGAAGACACGGTGTTCACCACCTGCATTGGTCTAAATCAAATCTGGTCATCACAATTTCAGAGGATATTCAAGCCCCGCCACTATCTTCTGCCCGGCGGGGCTGGCCCCCTCGGCTGGGACCTGCCCGCCGCCATCGGTGCCAAGATTGCCCGACCGGAGAAAACGGTGGTTGACATTGTTGGCGACTACGGTCTGGGCTTCTGCGGTGAAGAAATGGCCATGGCGGTAATGTACCGGGTGCCCATCATAGTTATCATCATCAACAATGGTTATCTCAGCCTCATTCGCCAGCAGGAGAAATACATCTATGACATGAATTTTGAGGTCACCACCTGGTATGACGGAACCATGGTGGACTTTGTCAAGTTTGCCGAGGCTTACGGCGCCTATGGTCAGCGGGTGGAGGAACCAGAGGAGATAAAGCCAGCCCTGCGCAGAGCCTTGGAAGCAAACTGGCCCTCGATTGTTGAGATTATCGTGGAAAGAGAAACCGATGCTTCCATGGGGGTGGCCCTGGATAAAGTGGTAGAGTACGAACCGCTGCCCATGCTGGAGACGGCTACAACAAAAGCTTAAGAACCATCGCCCGGATTGTGGCCCCATAAAAATAAAGGGTCGGATTTTCTCCGACCCTTTATAATTTATTAAGTTCAATTAGCCGATGGATGCATTGAGGTAGACTCCGAAACTAATGGAGCGGGTGATGGGATTCGAACCCACGACGTCTTGCTTGGGAAGCAAGCACTCTACCGCTGAGTTACACCCGCTCAGGATATTATTTTAGCCCAAAAATCAAGGGCTGTAAAGAGCCCGAGGTTCTCCCGTGGTTCGTAATGTATTATAATAGGGGCAGCCCGAAAGGGCTTATAGCTTTATCAGCCAAGAGGAGGCAAAGCCAGTGAAAATCACTAGAGTCGAAGCCATGGTTCTCACCTGCCCCCTGGAGAAGCCGATTATGGACGCTACTTACACCCTCCCCCATCGTAGCGCGGTTCTGGTGAGAGTGGACACCGATGAAGGGCTCTCCGGACTCGGTGAGGCGGCCTACTTTGGTGGGCCACCAATGATAACTAAAATAATCATTGAGAAGGAACTGCAGGAATACCTCATCGGCGAGGACCCGCTCAATATCGAGAGGCTCTGGGAGAAGATGTATCAGCGCTCAATAAAGCACGGGCGCAAAGGCGCCATCATCGCCAGCATGAGTGGTATTGACATTGCTCTCTGGGATATCAAAGCCAAAGCCGCCGGCATGCCGCTTTACCAGCTCCTGGGAGGCTGCCATGAGCGGATTCGAGCCTACGCCAGCGCCGGATTCTACGCTGAGGGCAAAGGGATAAAAGAACTGGCCGAGGAGATGGCCTCCTATGTCAAGGAAGGATTTACCGCGGTGAAGATGAAAATCGGGCGGCTCGGCCAATCTGAAGATGTCGCCAGAGTCAGGGCGGTGAGGGAGGCGATCGGAGATAACGTTGACCTGCTCGTGGACGGGAATAATGCCTATACCGCCTACCAGGCGATAAAAATCGCCCGCAGGATGGAGGAGTACAACATTTTCTGGTTTGAAGAGCCGGTGCCGGCGGAGGATATTGAAGGCAGTGCCGCGGTGGCCGCTGCCATTGATACCCCGGTGGCCGCCGGGGAGAACGAATTTACCCGCTACGGCTTCCGAGACCTCTTCCTGAGTAGAGCGGTTGACATCGCCCAACCTGACGTTACCTGGTGCGGGGGCATCACCGAGGCCAAGAAGATCGCGGCCATGGCCAGCGCCTGGAACATCATCTGTGTCCCCCATTCCTTCTCTTCGGCAATTGCCCTGGTGGCCAATCTGCACTTCAGCGCCTCAATACCCAACAGCCTGTTTCAGGAATTTGACCGAAACTACAACCCCTTGAGAGAGGACCTGCTCACGGAGCCAGTAAAAATCAATAAAGATGGCTACATTGACCTATGGGACAAGCCCGGGCTGGGCGTGGAACTTGACCAAGCAGTGGTGAAGAGATACCGGGCCGATTAACTCCATTCCCCGGCCTCGGGCCAGACCCGGGCCAGCTCCCTGGCCAGGAGACGGTGTTGCGGAGAGCTTAACCCCGGGTCGGTCTGAAAGAGCTTGATGGCCTCACTGCGGGCAAGCTCAAGCAAGGGGATATCGGAGAGCTTGGCCATGCGCAGGTCAGGTAGCCCACTCTGCCGGGTGCCGAAGAACTCCCCAGGACCCCGTAGCTTCAGGTCCTCCTCCGCCAGAATGAAACCGTCCTGAACATTCTCTATGATGTCAAGCCTCTCTCTACCCACCTGAGATGGGTTCTCGGCGAGCAGCATGCAGTAGCTCTGCTCCTGGCCCCGCCCCACCCGGCCACGGAACTGGTGCAGCTGGGAAAGACCAAAGCGGTCGGCACTCTCAATGAGCATCACCGTGGCGTTGGGCACATCAATGCCCACCTCAACCACCGGCGTGGAGACCAGAATGTCCAGCTCCCCAGAGCGAAAGCGCTGCATCACCTTGTCCTTTTCCTCTCCTGAGAGCCGCCCGTGGAGTAAGCCCAATCTCAAATCGGGGAAGACCTCTTGAGAGAGGCGCTCATATTCCACCACCGCCGCCTGGGCATTGACCGCCTCCGATTCCTCAATCAGAGGGCAGATGATGAAAGCCTGGCGGCCGCTGGCCACCTGCTTACGCAGGAAGGCGTAGGCGCTCTCCCGCTGCCAGGGTTTGAGCCACTTGGTCTTCACCACCTGCCTCCCCGGAGGCAGCTCATCAATGACTGATAGGTCCAGGTCACCATAAAGAGTGAGGGCCAGGGTGCGGGGGATGGGTGTGGCCGTCATCACCAGCATGTGCGGCTTAAATCCCTTCTGCCGCAGCGCCGAGCGCTGGGCGACCCCAAAGCGGTGCTGCTCGTCCACCACCGCCAGCCCCATGTGGCGGAACTCCACCCCCTTTTGAATCAGGGCGTGCGTGCCGATGACGATATCTATGTCCCCCTCCAGAATGCGCTGCTGAAGCTCCTGCTTGCGGGCCTGGTTTATCTCCCCGATGAGCAGCGCCACGGTGAGCGGGCGGGACAAAATCCCGGCGTAGCGGCGCAGATAAGGCTCTTCCTCCTCTTGATAACCGGCCCGGGACAGAAGCTCACAGACCGTATTGAAATGCTGCTCGGCCAGAATCTCGGTAGGCGCCATAAACGCCCCCTGACAGCCGTTGGCCACGGCCATGAGCAGGGCGGCGGTGGCCACTACCGTTTTGCCGCTGCCCACCTCCCCCTGCAACAATCGGCACATCGGCTGGGGCTTCTCCAAATCAGCCATTATCTCCCCAAGCACCCGCTGCTGCGCCGCGGTCAGCTGGAAAGGTAGAGAAGTGATAAACCTCTCTAGAAGCGCATGATCAATGGTGAAGGCGCTCGCTGGCTGGCTCTCCTGCCAGTCATGCTTGCGGCTCATCACCCCTAACTGAAGCAAGAAAAGCTCATCAAAGGCCAAACGCACCCTTGCCTTGTCCTTGGCAGCTTCATCCTCGGGATAATGAGCTTGGCTGATGGCCTGGGGCAGCTCCAGAAGGTTACACCGCTTTCGTAACTCTGGCGGCAAAAAGTCTTCCACCTGCCAGGCCCACTGGTCAACCACCTCCTTCATCAGCCTCCTCACCTGGCGGGGGCGCAGGCCCTGGGTCAGGGAATACACTGGCACCAACCGCCCGGTGTGAACCAAATCCCCATCCTCAACGAACTCCCATTCCGGAGACTCAAAGACATGGCGCCCTTTAAATAAGCTCACCCGCCCGCTGAGCACTATCCGGGCATTGGTCGGCAGCTTTTTGGCGAGATAAGGCTGATTGAACCAGACTACCCTGACGTTGCCGGTCTCATCCCCCACAATCGCCTCGGTGCCCTCTCGGTAGCCTAGCCTAGTTACCTGAGCCTGCCACACATTGGCGATTATGGTCTGCTCCTCCCCCTCCTCAAGCTGCGAGATGGACTTCACTTGGCTATAGTCAAGGTGGCGGTGGGGGAAGAAGTAGAGCAGGTCCCGAACTGTCCTCACCCCAAGCCGAGCGAACTTGGCCGCTAGAGCCGAGCTGATACCCTTGACCACGGTGACGGGGGAATCAAGGCTGGCCCCTGGCGGGGAAAGTGACCTGACCACCGCTGGAGTCTTAACTCTGGTTAGGGACTTGCGCACCTTCTCCGGCGGTTCAGCTTCGGCGCCACTTCCGCTCTCCATCTCCGCTAGGAGACTGAGCACACGGTCTGCCCATTCCTTGCGCTGCGGCTGGCTGAGGGAGGCGTAATCAGTGCCAAGCAGCTGGCGAAAACGCTTAAGCAGCCGGGGACTAGCCACCGCTTCCAGCGCTTGGCCAGCCCAGTTGCGCAGGAACTTATCCAGACCACCGATTACCGCGGAATCGGTATAACCCTTCTTCTGCTCCAGCTCAAGGATTTTGCGCAGAGGTTCAAAACCAACCAACAAGCCATCCCTCCGCTCCGGGATGCTATCTATCCCCACCGCTCCACCAGTGGTAAGCCAGCATCATCAGGCCGCTTTCCCGAAGCAAGCGTTGGTGGAATTGAATTACGGTGATGCCGAGCTCTTGGGCCACCTCAGATGGCAGGCTAGCGCTGATAGTGGTCACAGCCCCAAGCGGCATCAGGATGTCGGCGCCTCCAGGACGGATACTGAGAGGACATGAGGTCCGGTGTGCGTCCCCAGCACTGGGCTCACCGTGGAGCGGTAAATCCGCTCCTTGGGGAAAAGGGAACCAAGGCGCTCCACCAGCTCATCCGCCTCCTGGGGAGTGGTGGCATGCTCCACCGCCAGCTCCTCAATATTGGAAAAGCCGGCGACGAAGTTGTAGAGATAATCTATCCCGGCGGCTCTGGAGCGCACCCGGGTCAGCGGAACTACCTCCCCGTCCTTCACCGTGAGTATCGGCTTCACCGATAGCATGGCACCCAATAGCGCCTGGGCCTTGCCGATACGCCCTCCCTTGGCCAGGTATTTGAGGGTGTCAAAGGACATGATGGCGTGCGAGCGCTCCTTCGCTTGGCGCGCGAAATCGGCCAGCTCGTCCAGGTTCGCTCCGCCCTTGGCCACCTTGGCGGTGCTGATGACGATCAGCCCCAGCCCCATGGCCACCGTTTGCGAGTCAATCACCTCAATCCGGCATTTCCCCTCCATCATACCCCTGGCCTGCAACGCCGACTCATAGGTACCGCTGAGCTTGCTGGAGACGGTGATCACCAGGATTTCATCAGTTTCCCCGGCCAGTTTCTTGTAGACCTCGAGGAAATCACCCGATGGGGGCTGCGTGGTCGTGGGGAAGTCAGTGCCATGAACCAAGCGGTGGTAAAACTGCTCGGTGGTTATCTCCACCCGGTCCCGGAAAACCTCCCCACCAAAGCGCACATAGAGGGGCACCACGGTGATGCCCAGCTCCTGTGCCAGGTCATCGGTGATGTCAGACAGGCTGTCAGTAACGATTTTAACCGCCATGGCCAGGCCCTCCCTTTCACTCAATGGAAACGATGTAACTATAGTGGGGCTGGCCGCCCCGAACCACCTCTATCTCCAGCTGTGGGTACCGCTCCCGAATGCTGTCTGCCACCTCCTCTGCCTCCGCGGGTTTGGTATCAGCCCCGTAGTAGATGGTGACCACTTCAACCTTGCCCAAGTCCAGCTTGGCCAGCACCTGATTTAGGACATCAATGCAGCTCTCCCCCGCCGCCACCAGCTCGCCATCCAGAAAGCCGATGGGCTGCTTCTTCTTGATCTCCAGCCCACCAATCTTGGTGGCGCGCACCGCCCGGCAGATCTCAACCGACTTCACCGCGCTCATCGCCTTGCGCATGAGCTGAACGTTGGTGGGTAGGTCAGCCTCATAATCAAAAGCCAGGATGGCGGCCACCCCCTGGGGGATGGTGGTGGTGGGTACCACCTCAATGGTCTTCTTGGTCAGAGATTGCACCTGATTAGCCGCGGCCACGATGTTCTTGTTATTGGGCAGGAGAATAACCTTGTCTGAGGGCACTGACTCCACCGCCTGAAGCAGCTCCTTGGTGCTCGGGTTCATCGTCTGCCCGCCGGGAACGATGGCGGTCGCCCCGAGACTAGTGAAAACATCAGTGAGCCCGTCCCCGGAAGCCACCGCCACGATGGCCGTGTCCATGGCCGGGACTCGGTCCCGCTGCATCTCCAGAAAATCCTGGTGCTGCTCATCCATATTCCGAATGGATACCTGATGCAGCGTGCCTAAACTAGTGGCATAAGAGATGACCTCGCCGGGGTCAAGGGTGTGAATGTGGATCCTGACCGCGCAGTCATCACCGACCACGATGAGTGACTCCCCCTTCTTCTCCAGCTTGCTCCTGATCTTATCGGTGTTGAGCTTCTCACCTTTGAGCAGGAACTCGGTGCAGTAGCCGTAGGGCACTTCATCAGCGGCGATCATCTGCGGCAATTTGGTGGCGTGCATGTCGGTGACGATTATCTGGGGCTTACGGAACCGCATCTGCTCCATCTCCCCACGGAGATAGCGCAGGGCACCATCCAGAATGACGTAGAGACCCTGCCCCCCAGCATCGACCACCCCGGCCTCCCGCAGCACCTGAAGAAGCTGAGGGGTTCTGGCCACCGATTCCCCGGCGGCCTTCACCGCCGCCTCCATGACCGAAATCAGGTCACCGGCATCGCTGGACACCTGCGCCTTCACCGCGGCGGCGACATCCTTAATCACGGTGAGCATGGTCCCCTCCACGGGGGTGCTGATTCCCTTATAGGCCATGGCGGATGATTGCTCCAGAGCATTGGCCAGGTCAACCGCGGTGAAGGTTTCCTTCTTCTCCAGACCCTGTGCCAGGCCGCGCAGAATCTGCGCTAAAATCACGCCACTATTGCCCCGCGCCCCCATCAGCGCCCCTTTGGCCATGGCCTGAGCCACCGCCGAGGCGCTGTGGTCAGGGGCCCGATAGGCCTCCTCCAGGGTGGAACGCATGGTGAGCAGCATATTGGTCCCAGTGTCACCATCAGGTACCGGAAAGACATTGAGGGCATCGATATCGGCTGAGCTTTTCTCCAGCCAGCTGGTGGCCGCGTTGAACATCTCCCTCAAGTCCTGGCCGCCGAGAGAGCCCACCTTCTTCATCTGGGCACCGTCCTTGCCAAGCCCAACTTGACTGTGCTACTATTAAATGAATGTATTTAATCTTACAATAAGCTGGCCTAACAGTCAAAGGGGGAAGATATCTTGAAGTGCGATTTATGCGGCAAATCACCTCAGTTCGGTCATAACGTCAGCCACTCCAAACGCCGCACCAACCGGCGATGGATACCCAATATTCACCCGACGACGGTAAACATAGATGGTCAGCCCAAAAGGCTCAATCTGTGCACCAGATGTCTGCGCACCCAGCACAAAGTGGCCAAAACGCTCTAGCCTCCCCTGCCCGAGCTTCAACTACCCCATCCATTCCCTCTAAGAAGCAGCCGGAACGGCTCGCTTGGGAGCTTCACTCCACCCTAGAGAGAACACCGCTTACCTTCATAGCCGATAGAAAGCCATAATAGCGCTGCTGGAAAAAGGAGAAAAGGCCGATGGAACGGAGAAAAAAGATCGGCATCCTGACCGGGGGAGGCGATTGCCCTGGCCTCAACGCTGCCATCAGGGCCTGCGCCAAGACAGCCATGCAACGGGGCTACCACGTCATCGGCATCAGAAACGGGTGGAAGGGCTTCCTGGATAATGAGATCAAGATACTGGATGGCAATAATACCTCCGGGATCATTGACCGGGGCGGGACAATCCTGGGAACCTCAAGGGTGAGCCCCTTCCATGTGGAGAACGGCCCCCAGCAGGTTCTTGATGGGTTTGAGAAACTGGGGCTGGAGGCGCTGGTGGTCCTGGGAGGAGAGGGCACTTTGAGCTGCACCAGCCGCCTGTACCAGATGGGCCTGCCAGTGGTGGGGATACCCAAGACCATTGACAATGACGTTAGGGAAACCGATTACACTATAGGCTTTCAGACCGCGGTACAGATCGCCACCGAGGCGCTGGACCGGCTCCGCTCCACGGCGGAGAGCCATCACCGGGTGATGCTCCTTGAGGTGATGGGGCGCCGGGCAGGCTGGATCGCCACCTACGCCGGCATGGCCAATGGGGCGGATGCCATTTTGATCCCGGAGATTCCCCTGACCGAGGAGAGGGTGGAAGAGCTGTGCCAGATGCTGAAGGAGAGGAACCGCAGGGGCACCACCTTCAGCGTTATCGTCGTCGCCGAGGGCACCGAGCTGGAAGGGAAAATGAGAAGAAAGCGCGGCTCAAGCCTAGCCAAGCAGGAGGAGACCTATCCCCTGGGAGGGATAGGCAACATCCTGGGGGAGATTATTGAGCGGGGAACCGGCCTTGAGACCAGGGTCTCCTCCCTGGGCTATGTCCAGCGGGGTGGCACCCCGGTAGCCTATGACCGCAGTTTAGCCACCGCCTTCGGCGTCAAAGCCATTGACCTCATCCAGGAAAAGAGATTCGGGGAGATGACCGCCCTCAAGGGGAACCGGATCACCAGCGTCCCCTTGGAAAAGGTGGCCGGGGGCATAAAGACGGTGAACCTGCATGTCTATCAGATTGCGTCAATATTCTTCGGTTAGGAGATAAGAGATGAATGCCAAAGTAGAGGAAATGAAGGAGAGGATCGTGCCCCAGGGCCGGGCTATGATACTAGCCTATGACCAGGGCTTTGAACATGGACCAAGGGATTTCCAGGAAAACGAGGAGAGCAGCAGCCTGGAATATATCCTGGACATCGCCAGAAGAGGAGGGTTTACCGGGATAGTGCTCCATGCTGGGCTGGCGGAAAAGTATGACCGCCAGATTCGGGAGGCAAAGGTGCCGCTTATCCTGAAACTGAACGGGAAATCGGAGCTCTACACCGGGGATGACCCCTACTCCCCGCAGCTTTATTCCGTGGACGATGCGCTGGCGCTGGGGGCCACCGCCGTGGGCTACACCGTGTACTCCGGCTCAAAATACGAGTCCCAGATGAACCGAGAGTTTGCCGCCATAATCAGAGAGGCCCACAATAAGGGGCTGCCGGTGATCGGGTGGATGTACCCCCGGGGCAAATCCCTATCTGATAGGGAGACAGCCTCAAAAACCCTGAAGATGGCCTTAAAGGAGCAGGAGAAAACAGATTTAGCCATTGATGAAACCCCGTCCATCGTGGCCTATGCCGCCAGAATAGGGCTGGAGCTGGGCGCTGATATGGTAAAAGTGAAATACACCGGCTCCCTAGAGAGCTTCCGGCGAGTGGTGCAGTATGCCTCCCCCACCCAGGTGGTCATGTCTGGCGGCCCGAAGACCAGCACCGATGAGGAATTCCTCTCCCGGGTAAAGGACGTTCTGGCCGCCGGGGCGGTGGGGGTAGCGGTGGGGAGAAATGTCTGGCAGCGTAAAGACCCCCTCATCATCAGCGAGAAGCTGCGCCAGGTGATCTTCGGCACTTAAAAAGCACCTTTCAAGGGCGGGCGTGGCTTATCCTCTTCGCCCGGACCAGCGCCCGCGCCACCTGCTTGGGGGCGGTGCCCCCAACCACATCCCTCGCCGCCAGAGAGGACTCCAGGGTGATGGAGCGAACGTCCTCACTAAACAAGGGGGAGAACTCGCGATACTCGGTGATGCTGAGCTCATGTAGAGGCTTGCCCTTCCCTGCCGCGTAGCTCACTAATCTGGCCACGATGTCATGCGCGGTGCGGAAGGCCTCCCCTTTCCGCACTAGATAATCAGCTAGGTCCGTGGCCAGAAGATAGCCCCGCTCCGCCGCCCGCCTGGCGTTCTCCCTTTTGACCTTCAGGGTGGCCACCATGCCCGCGAACACCTCCAGGGTTGCCAGCAGCGTATCCACGGTGTCAAAGAAGCCCTCTTTATCCTCCTGCAAATCACGGTTATAGGCTAGAGGCAGGGCTTTCATGGTAGCAAGTAGGGCCATAAGCCGACCATAGACGCGCCCGGTCCTACCCCGGGCCAGCTCAGCCACGTCCGGGTTCCTCTTCTGGGGCATAATGCTGCTGGCGGTGGCATAAGCCTCATCAAGCTCAACAAAGTCAAACTCCGCGGAAGACCAGAGGATTATCTCCTCGGCGAGACGGGAGAGGTGCATCATGCAGAGGCTGGCCGCCGCCTCATACTCTAGGACAAAGTCCCGGTCGGAGACGGCATCAAGGCTGTTCTGGCTCGCCCGGCCAAAACCAAGCTCACGCGCCAGGAACTCACGGTCAACGCCGTAGCCGACACCAGCCAGAGCCCCGCTGCCCAGAGGCAGGACATCGGTGCGCTTGAGGCAATCCTTGAAGCGCTCAATATCCCGCTGGAGCATCTGGAAATAGGCCAAAAGATGATGCGCCAGCAAGACCGGCTGCGCCGGCTGCAGGTGCGTGTACCCCGGGATAACCACGTCCTTGTTGGCTTCAGCCAGGCTGACCAGGGCACGCTGGAGCTCCCGCAGCTTGAGCAAGGTTTGGTTGATGGCTTCCTTGGCAAAGAGGCGTAAATCCAGCGCCACCTGGTCGTTGCGGGAACGGGCGGTGTGGAGCTTGCCACCCACCTCCCCCACCTTCTCCATAAGGCGGGCCTCGATCGCCATATGGATGTCCTCCAGCTCCGTCCGGAAATCAAATCTGCCCTGCTCGATTTCCTCCTGAATGGACTCAAGCCCCTGAACGATAACCTCGGCGTCTTTCTCGGAGATGATGCCTTGTTTTGCCAGCATCCTGGCGTGGGCGATGCTGCCCGCGATATCATAGCGGTAGAGACGCCAGTCAGAGGGGAGGGAACTGGTATAGCGCGCCACCAGTCTGTCCATCGCCTTCTGGAAGCGACCCCTGATGTGGCTCATGCTAGCCTTCTTCCAGGCCACCGGTGCCCTGCACCTGGGCCTGAATTTTTGCGGGCAGTCCCCAGATGTGAATGAAGCCAGCCGAGGCGCTATGGTCAAAGACGCCACCCTTATCATAGGTGGCCAGGCCATAGCTATACAGGGAGAAGGGTGATTTCCGCCCCACCACCATGGAGCTCCCCTTATACAGCTTGAGCCTCACTTGGTCATTGCCCTTCCCAGTGCATCCATGCGCCACAGCGCTGGCCCCCTCGGCCCGCGCCGTCTCCACCAAGAGCTCGGCGATGAGGGGGCGGGAAAGGGCAGAAATTAGCGGGTACTGCCCCTCATAGATGGCGTCAGCCTGCAGCGCCGGGAAGACAAAGCGCCTGACGAACTCCTCCTTGGCCTCCCGGACCACCACCTTGACCGCCCCGGCATCAAGCGCCTTCTGGCGGATGGCGCTAAAATCAGGCTCGTTGCCAACATCCACGGTGAGCGTCACCACCTCCATGCCATACCTCTCCTTCAGCCACCCGATGGCAACCGAAGTATCCAGCCCACCGCTGTAAGCTAGTATCACCTTGCCTGACACAAGTGCGCCTCCTTGGCTCAGTATCTCTCCCGGCCAGAACCAAAGTTCTTCTCCAGAAAGTCGGTGATCTGAGAGTAAACCCCAGGGTAATGCCAGCGGTAGTCATGCCCCGGAGCCCTCATGTAGCGCAGTATCCGCCCCGGGTCCTCCTCATCGGAGGATAGGCCAAACAGCGCCTTCAGGCTCGCCCAGAGCATCTTGGGAATGTCCCCCCGGCTGAAGCTGTCAGGGACGATGCCGTTATTGTTCACCACCAGTGTCCGCTCCAGCGCCCTATTCTTGTGCCAGAAAGGGGTGCCCGTCTGAATGCTATAAACCCTCGGGTTATCCCGCAGCATACGCATGACGCTGTCTGAAAAGATGGTGCCGTTACTCTCTCCCGCCACGATGACCTTGAGGTCGGGAATGTGACTAGTGAGAAATTCCACCTGGCGGGCCAGATTCCTCGCCTTTGAGGGGTAGGCCCTTACCACCTCAGCAAGCTCATCAACAACGCTGCGCAGGCTCTGAGTTGTCCGCCGGTAGTTCAGCAGGAGCGGGCGGTAACCCAGGCTCTCCAGTTCAGATTTGATGCCGCTCAGGATGCTCCGCCACCCCGGCGAGCTCTCCGGCAGGTTCCACCCCCAGCCGCCGGAGTTGAAGATGACCACAAAGTCCTTATCCCTAGCCTCAACATAGGTGGCGAGCAACTGACTGACAAAATCATTGTACTTATCCTGGTAGTCACCAAATAGCTCCCGCGCCAGCGCGGTGGCATCCTCAACCACTGACTCAGGCACCGTGGAGAGGTCAGGCACCACCCGGGAGACTTCCCCCTCACCAACGATATCGGTCAGGCCAACATCGGCATAGGAGAGGGCGAACAGCGTCGTCCCCAGGAGGAGCACCACGGTGAGGACGAGCAGTATGCCCAGCTTGCGCAGGTTAATCATCATCTTCGGCATCACCATGCTAAAACGGCCTTCAGCCTGAACTTGGGTGTGTTTCTCCCCCTCTGAGGAAGGAGGGACAAGCGAAGGTGGCGAGGCAGGTGTTCAAGCCAATTATACAATACTAGCCAGCGCTTTGTCCAAAATGTCCACCGCCTCATCAACCTCGCCCCGGCCGATGATCAGGGGGGGCATGAAGCGCAGGGCATTGGGCTTCACCCGGTTGACCAAGAAGCCCCGCTCTAGACAAGCCTTAAGCACCTCAGCGCCGATATCCCGGTCAAACTCCATAGCCAGCAGCAGCCCACGCCCCCGCACCTCGGTGATAAACCGGTATTTGGTCTTTAGTTCTTCCAGCCTATCCTTGAAATACTGCCCCACCCGCCTCACGTTGCCCACCACGTCATTATCCAGGACAAACTTGAGCGTGGCGTAAGCGGCGGCGCAGGCCAGAGGATTGCCACCAAAGGTGGAGCCGTGCTCCCCAGGGGAAAAGACATTAGCCCTCTCTTTAGCCAGAATCGCCCCGATGGGCACGCCACTGCCCAGGCCCTTGGCCAACGTCATCACGTCAGGCTCAACGCCGTACTGCTCGTAGCCGAAGAGCGTGCCCAGCCTGCCCCCACCGGTTTGGATCTCATCCAAGATGAGCAATATCCCTTTCTGGTCACACCACTCTCTTACCTGCTTTAAGTAGTCATTATCCGGCAGGTTGACTCCTCCCTCCCCCTGCACCGGCTCCAGCATCACGGCACAGGTCTTATCCGTGGTCGCCGCCTTTATCGCGGCCACGTCATTATAGGCCACGTTGACAAATCCAGCCGGCAGAGGGTGATACGGTTGCTGATGCTTGGCTTGACCGGTGGCCGCCACCATGGCCAGGGTGCGCCCGTGGAAGGAGCCGGTGGCGGTGATGACCTCATAGGCCCCGTTCAGGTGGCGCTGCCCGTAGCGCCGGGCCAGCTTCACCGCACCCTCGTTGGCTTCGGCACCGCTGTTGCTAAAAAAGACCTTATCCAGGCAACTGTGATTTATTAAGAGCTCGGCCACCTGAATCTGGGGGATGGTGTAGAACTGGTTTGACACCTGAATCAGGGTGCGTGCCTGCTCCGCCAGCGCCTCAGCCACCGCCGGGTGACAGTGCCCCAGGCTGTTGACCGCCCAGCCGGCAACAAAGTCAAGATACCTGCGCCCCTCATCATCCCACACCCATGCCCCCTCGCCCCTCACCAGCGTCACCGGGGTGCGCTCCACAGTGTGCATGAAATACCTGCGCTCCAGTTCCTGCCAGTTGCTCATCTTATTCACCTTTTCATTTATATATACTGGTGCCACCGCCACGCCCCTCAATCTCCGCAAGCAGGGCGTGGGGCTGTCTACCGTCTATGATGGAGGTGGCGGCCGCTGCTTCCAGCGCCCGCAGGCAGCCTTTAATCTTGGGAATCATCCCCCCGGAGGCAACCCCTGAAGCTACCAGCGCCTCAGCCTCACCCGACGACAAGCGGGGCAGCAACTTGCCCGACTGGTCACAGACGCCGGCGACATCGGTCAAAAAGACAAGTTTCTCCGCGCCAATGGCCGCTGCGATCTCGCCCGCCGCCAGGTCAGCATTGATATTGAGGAGCTGCGGGGCATCAGGGGGCCGATCAAAAGCGTAAAGGCCCACCGTGGAGACCACCGGCACATAGCCTGCCCCCAGCAGGGTCTCCAGTAGCGCGGTGTTCACCTTCTCCACGGCTCCCACATAGCCTAGCTCAGCCTTCTCCACCCGGCACTGCAATAGCGCTCCATCCGCCCCGCTCAAGCCTATGGCCCTTCCCCCCAGGTTACTCAGCGCGGCCACGATCTCCTTATTGACCAGCCCGGCGAGCACCGCGGCCGCCACCTCCAGCGTGGGCCTATCGGTCACCCGTTCGCCATGGACAAACTGGGTGCTTATCCCGTGCCGAGAAAGCCACTGCGTGATCAGCTTGCCGCCACCATGAACGATGACCAGCGCTCTTCCTTGCTGCTGGAGATGCACCACATCCTCAAGGGTGGTATCATGGCTACCCAGGGTAGCCCCACCTATTTTAACCACGATAATTCTGTCCAATTGAGTCCCTCAACGCAGGCGATCAAGTTGTGTAGCAGCTGTTAATGGTTACGTATTCCTCAGATAGATCACAGCCCCAGGCGGTGGCGCTGGCACTCCCCAGATTCAGATTGAGCACGATGGATACCTCACCCTTATCCAATAACCTCATCGCCTCCTCCCGAACAAAAGGCTGCGGGCGTCCCGCCTTTACCAGACAGATACCATCCAGGTAGAGGTCAATCTTCTTTTCCACCACTTCCACCCCGCTCCGCCCGGCCGCGGCCACAATCCTCCCCCAATTGGGGTCATTACCGTGTATCGCTGATTTCACCAGAGGCGAGCTCGTCACTGTCCGGGCAACCCTTTTGGCCTCAGCCAGCGTGGGGGCCCCCTCCACGGTGACCTCAATCAGCTTGGTGGCCCCCTCACCATCACGGGCTATCGCCTTGGCCAAATGGATGCAGAGCTGGCTTAAGGCCTCTTGAAAGACCTCAGCTTGTCGCGTGCCGGATGAGATGGTCTCACCCCCGGCCTGCCCGTTGGCCAGCAAAAGCAGCGTATCGTTGGTGCTGGTATCGCCATCGACTGATACCATATTGAAGGAGATATCAGCTGCCTGGCGCAGGGAGAACTTGAGAAAATCTATATCCACCTTGGCATCGGTGGCCAGAAAGCAGAGAAAGGTGGCTAGCTCAGGGTGAATCATCCCGGCCCCCTTGGCCACCCCACCGATGATGAACCCGCCCTCATGGCTGCTTACCGCCGCCTCCTTGGGCACGGTATCCGTGGTCATGATGGCTCTGGCCAGCTCATGCCCCCCGTCCGGAGAGAGCTTTATCTGTCGCATGCCATCCCTCAGGCGCTCCATGGGCAGCGGTTGCCCAATCACCCCAGTGCTGGCCACCAGCACCTCCTCTGGCGAGACCCCAACCACTTCCGCCGCCAGCTGCGCCATCTCCACAGCGTCAGATAAGCCCTGCTCACCGGTGAAGGCGTTGGCGCAGCCGCTGTTTGCCACCACCACCCTGGCCCGGCCCGCCGCCAGGCGCTGCTGGCACAGAAGCACGGGGGCTGCCTTAACCCGGTTGGTCGTCAATAAACCCGCCACGGCGCAGGGCACTTCAGAGGCGAGGATGCCCAAATCCGGGCCTTTCTTTTTGATGCCGGCATAGGTGGCGCCGGCCCTAAATCCCTTGGGCGAGGTAACCGTGCCCGAGGGAATGAACTCTACCCCAGCTTCCATCACCCAAACTATAGCACACCGAGCACAGCCAAGACAATCCTAGGCTATTTGACATTTTCAGGCCAAGAGTGATACACTTAACTCCGCTATGAAGATTGTACGCTATATTGTGGACGGAAAAACTGAATACGGAATTCTGGACGGGGAGCGGGTGCAGAGCCTGGCTGGTGACCCCTTCCAAAAGCTGGAGAAGCTTGAGCGCTATCATAAACTGGGCGATGTCAAGCTGCTGGCGCCATGTGTCCCATCCAAGATCGTGGCTATCGGGCTCAATTACCACAGCCACGCCAAAGAGGTGGGCCAGCCTGTTCCCAAAGAGCCGATGATGTTCTTCAAGCCATCAACCTCGGTGATAGGCCCTGAGGACAAAATCGTCAACCCGGGGTGCCAGCGCCTTGACTACGAAGCCGAGCTGGGCGTGGTCATTGGGAAACGGGCCTCAAAAGTAGCCAAAGCCGAGGCCCTCAACTACGTTCTGGGCTATACCTGCTTCAATGATGTTACCGCCCGTGACTGGCAGGCTCAGGATTCCCAATGGTCACGCGCCAAGGGCTCGGACACCTTTGCCCCCATTGGCCCCTGCATTGAGACCGAGCTTGATGCTGGCAATGTGTTGGTGGAAGCTTATCTCAACGGGGAGCGCAAGCAGCAGGCCAATACCAGCGACCTCATCTTCTCAGTTCCAGAGCTGGTGAGCTATATCTCCCAGGTGATAACGCTGCTGCCGGGTGATGTCATCGCCACCGGGACGCCAGCTGGCATCGGCCCGATGAAATCGGGCGACGTCATCGAGATAAAGGTGGCCGGCATCGGCACCCTGCGCAATCACATCGCTTAAGCTAGCCACAGCCCGAAGTACGAGGATGCAGTCAAGGACAGTCTATTTTGAGCGGCCGGGCAGCGAGAATACTGACGAGGTGCTCCGCATTGCTCGGCAGCGAGCCGAGGAGCTGGGCATCAGGACAGTGGTGGTGGCATCAACGCAGGGTGACACTGCGGTAAGAGCAGTGAAGGCGCTTCAGGGTTTAAGAGTGGTCATTGTCACCCACAGCACCGGCTTCCGCGAACCAAATAGCCAGGAATTCACCGAGGAGAACCGCCAAATCGTGTTAAGTCAAGGCGCCGTCATCTTCACTGCCACCCACATTTTTGCCGGCATCAGCCGGGCGGTGCGCAACAAATTCCACACTTACGTTATCGGCGACATAGTGGCCAACACCCTGCGCGTCCTCGGCGATGGGCTAAAGGTGGCCTGCGAGGTCGCCATGATGGCGGCTGATGGGGGGCTGGTGGGCACCGATGAGGAGATTATCGCCATCGGGGGCACCGGCAGGGGCGCGGATACCGCGGTGGTGCTCACCCCGGTCAACTCGCAAAACTTCTTTGACCTGAGAGTCAAAGAGATTCTGTGCAAACCTCGTTTCTAGAAAGCATAAAGGAAAAGGAGGAAAAAGAGCATGGGAGAGCTCGGAGCCCATTATGCCGTGGGCAAATTCGGCAGATTTATTCCGGTGAGACTACGAACCCACACTGACATCACCAATGGCCTGAAAACGGTCTGCGAGGAAAATGGCATTAAGTACGGGGCGGTGGTCTTTGGCATCGGCAGCATCCGCCAGCTCACCTACCAGGTGCTTGCCCCCAAGCCGGAGACCAAGCTCGGCGCCGGCTATACTGACCCCCAGGTACTCCCTGGCCCAATAGAGGTGGTCAGCATGCATGGGGTCATCTTCCAGTCAGAGGATGGCCAGACGCTGCTTCACCTGCACGGTACCTTCTCCGATAAAGAGGGCAAAGTCTACGGCGGGCACATTGTGGCCGGCGGGAACCCAGTGCTGGCCACGCTGGACGCGGTAATCGCTGAAGTAACTGACGCCGAGATAATCCGGCAGATGGATGAGGACGTGGGCATGCCGGTGGTCACCCCACAGGGCTTCTTCGCCAAAATGAAGTAGGTAAACTATGGTAACCTCACCCCCTTGGCCCCCCTCTCCTTTTATCAAAGGAGAGGGGGGCCTTTGTTTGGGGGGATTAGCCCAGGAACTTGGTCAGCGTCTGGGAAAACTCCAGAACCTTATCCCGGTAGACGCTGTGCCCACCATCCTCAAAGACCTTTACCTGACAATTAGGGATTAACTGCGCCGCGGCGTAAGCTTGCTTTACCGGCAGGATGGGGTCTTTGGCTCCCCAGACCACCAGCGTGGGCACCATGATCTCCGAAAGCTCACTCAATAATACCGTGGTCTGCTCGCTGAGCGTGGTTATCTTTCTGCCCAATGAGAAGCTGAACTTGGAGAGCGGTATAACAAGCTCAACGGTGGCAAATAACCTAGCCGCCACCCACCTAACCCCCTTCAGCACCGCCATCATCGCCTTCCCCAGAGCCCGGCAGGGCACACAATGAGAGAGAAACCTGACCCACAGGGCGATCTCTCTCCCCAGGCACAGGCTGCTCACCAGCACCAGCTTGGTTACCTTGTCCGGGAATCTGAGGGCGTAGCTCAGCGCCACGCCACCACCGAGGGAATGACCCATGAGATAGAAATTCTTGAGCCCCAGGGCGTGGGAGAATTTGTCCACAAAGTCAACCAGCTCCGGGATATAATAATCACCGTCCAGCGGCGGGCTGTGCCCGAAGCCGGGCAAATCCGGAACATACACCGTGTAACGCTGCGAAAGCTCTTCCATATTTCTCACCCATGCCCTGGCACCGGTACTGCCCCCATGGATGACTATCAGCGGGTCACCCTGCCCGCCCGTGAGGTAGTGGATATCAAGTTCCCCCACCTTTATCCGTTGGCTCCGTATCCTCTTGGTCATCCTGCCTTCCTTAAATAACAAATTCTCAGTGTTCTGGAGAGATTAAACCATCCTCCTATCTCAAAAGAGATAAAAATCCCCTAAAAATGGCATAAAAAAACATCCCGCCTGACATTATCCCCAGGGGGATGTCATCAAGCTTAGCCTATCATATTTTAGCACTAATGCCCCAAGCCTACAAATCAGGGCCGGATTTCTATCCTTCCCTCGCCCTCTTCTGCAACTCATAGAGCTTGTTCAGCGCCTCCAGCGGCGTCATTGAGTCTATGTCCAGCTTCTCCAGCTCCTCTAGTAGCGGGGGTTTGGGGGCAAAGAAGGATAGCTGCTGCGCCGCCTCCCGCGGGCGTCTGCGGGGCAAGGGCTTGGCCATCCGGCTATCTCCCTCAAGCTCCTTTAACACCTCCTGGGCACGGTGCACCACTGACTTGGGCAGGCCCGCCAGCTGCGCCACATGGATGCCATAGCTCTTGTCCACGCCGCCGGGCACAATCTTATAGAGGAAGGTGACCTCCCCACCCTCCTCCCTCACCGCCACGTTGAAATTCTTCACCCGGGGCAGGTAACTGGCCAGTTCCACCATCTCATGGTAATGGGTGGCAAAGAGGGTCTTGGCCCCGAGCCGAGGATAGTTGTGGATGTACTCGGCGACGGCGCGGGCGATGGAAAGCCCATCATAGGTGCTGGTGCCCCGCCCGATCTCGTCAAGGATGATGAGCGAGCGGGGGGTGGCATTATTCAGGATATTGGCCGTCTCAATCATCTCCACCATGAAGGTGGATCGCCCGGCGGCGATGTCCTCCCCGGCGCCGATGCGGGTAAAGATGCGGTCAACGATGCCAATGGTGGCCGCCTCGGCAGGGACGAAGCTGCCGATCTGCGCCAGCAGCACAATCAGGGCCACCTGCCGCAGGTAGGTGGACTTCCCGGACATATTGGGGCCAGTGAGCACAATGAGCTGAGCATCATCGTTGGAAAGATAGGTATCGTTGGGCACAAAGCCGCTATCAAGCAGCGTTCGCTCCACCACGGGATGGCGTCCCTGCTTGATTACAATCTCACTGCCCGTGTTAAGCTCGGGGCGGACGTAATGATAGCGCACCGCCACCTCGGCTAAACTGGAGAAAACATCAAGCTGAGCTATGGTCCTCGCCACCGCCAAGACGGCTTCGCTGGCGGCGGCCACCTGACGGCAGACCTGCTGAAAGAGCGCCGTCTCTAGTTCTGTGGTTCGCTCCCGGGCGTTCAGAATCAGCGATTCATACTCTTTTAGCTCCGGGGTGAAGAAACGCTCCCCACCGACCAGCGTCTGCTTGCGGATGTAATCCTGAGGCACCTGGCCAAGATTTGCCTTGGACACCTCAATATAATAGCCAAAGACCTGGTTAAAGCCTATCTTCAGCGATTTAATCCCGGTCCTCTCCCGCTCTTTACGCTCCAGATTAGCCAGATACTGTTTGGCATTCCTCGTGGCCAGACGGAGGTTGTCCAGCTCCTGAGAAAAGCCCTGCCTGATGACCTCCCCCTCACCCATGGTGGAGGAGGGCTCATCCACCAGCGCCTGGGAAATCAAATAAACCACCTCCGGCTGGGGTTTGAGCTCATCCCTTAGCCAGGCTATCTGGTCACCCGTGCCGCTTTCCAGTATCTCCTTGAGCCTGGGGATGACCTCAAGGCTGCGCCGCAGGGTAACCAGCTCCCGGGGGATGGCGATACCGCTCCTTATCCGGTTGATCAGCCGCTCCAGGTCAGCCACCTCCCCCAGCAGGGAAATCACTTGACTGCGCGCTAGAGTATTACGGCAGAACCAGTCAATAATATCCTGCCGCCTGGTGAGCTCCGTTATGTCAAGTAAAGGCTGCCCTAGCCACCTTTTGAGCAGCCTCCCCCCGATGGCTGTTCTGGTCAGGTCAATAACGGAGAGAAGCGAGCCTGCCACCGCCCCAGTGCGGCTGGTCTGGAAGAGCTCTAAGTTTCTCTGGGTCTGCACATCCAGCGCCATGAATGAATCGGTGGCGTAGGTGGAAAGATGGGTTATCTGCCCCAGGCCTCCTTTTTGCGTTTCCTGAAGGTAATGGATGACCGCGCCGGCGGCGCTTATCGCCAGGGGAAGATGGGCACAGCCATAGCCATCAAGGGCAGCCACACCAAAGTGCTGAAGCAGAGTTTGCTGCGCTATCTCCAGCTCAAACCAGTAATCATCAAGGCGGGTTACCGGGGCCTCTAATGCCAGGGCGGATAGTTCAGCGCCATGAGCGGCGATAATCTCTGATGGTTTGAGCCGCTCCAGCTCAGTGACTAGCCTCTCCAGCGGTAGTTCAGTGGTGGCAAATTCGCTGGTGGTGATGTCAACGTAGGCTAGCCCCGCCCTCCCTTCACCCAGCACCAGACTGACCAGGTAATTATTCCGCTTGCTATCAAGGAGGCTGGGCTCAACCACCGTGCCCGGCGTTACCAGGCGAACCACCTCACGCTCAACCAGCCCCTTGGTCTGGCCGGGTTTGGTTACCTGCTCGCAGATGGCCACTTTGTAGCCGCGATTGATTAACTTAGCCAGGTAGTTATCCAGAGCGTGGTACGGGATGCCCGCCAGCGGCACCTTGTTCCCCTTCCCCATCTCCCTGGAGGTGAGCACGATCTCCAGCTCCCGTGAGGTTATCTTGGCATCCTCATCAAAGGTCTCGTAGAAATCCCCCAGGCGGAAGAGGACAATGGCATCGGGGTACTTCCGCTTGATCCTGAGGTACTGCTGCCGGATGGGGGTGGCACGCTCTCTCATCTTGAGTCTATTCTACGGAATTTGAGGCCAAAAGAAAAGGAAGCAGCCATCGCCACTTCCTTATAATTTGCCGCTGACTTTAAGCGCCCTCAGCTCTTATCCCGCACCTCAACCTTAACCGACCTAAGCTGCGGCACCTGCTTTAGCGCCACCAGGAGCCCGAAGGCGCCGATGAAGGTAGCCAGCCCCCTTTCCAGCGCCGGCATTGGCCGCAGCCAAACTAGCGCCAGAACGGCGCTACCGGCCACAGCGAAGAGCACCATCAGCAATAGGCTCAAAGATTTATCTCCCCTCATTTCGGCCTCCCGCTTAAAAATCGTCTTCATTATATAAAACGAAAAGAAGTCCCTTTAGTTAGCACCATGCTCAAGGGAATTTGGGCTAGTTTGACAAAAATAAGCTCGGCGGCCTAAAGTATCGTTACTGATTCGTAGGCAAGTCAAAGGAGGAGAAGATGCTGCTCAAGGATAAAGTGGCCATCGTCACCGGAGGCGGGAGAGGTCTGGGCAAGGCCATCGCCCTGACCCTGGCCAGAGAGGGCGCTGATGTCTCCATCTGGGGGAGAACTCCGGCCACCATAGAAGAGACCGCCCGGGAGATAAGGGCGCTGGGAAGACAGGCCCTGGCGATAAAGACAGACGTCTCCAATAGCGCCCAGGTCAACCAAGCGGCCGAGCAGGTGCTCAGCACCTGGGGGAAAATAGATATTCTGGTGAATAACGCCGCAATATTGCCCCAGACGCTTAGTGCCGCTGACCCATCCGAGGTAGACCATATCCTCAACTTAACCGACGAGCGGTGGGCGGAGGAGATTGCGGTTGACCTCACCGGGGTGTTCTACTGCATACGCGCCGTCCTCAAGCCCATGATCCAGCAGCGTTCAGGGAAAATCATCAGCATCGGCTCCCTCGCCGGCCTCAATGGTGGCTATTTCGCTACCCCTTCCTATTCCGCGGCCAAAGCGGGCGTCATGGGCATGAGCATGCTCATCGCCAGGTGGGTGGCTAAGTACGGGATCAACGTCAATGTGGTCAACCCGGGCCCGGTAAAGACAGAAGGGGCCACTTTTAGCCCCGCCCAGCTGGAGGCCATGGGCAGGATGATCCCCTTCCGTCGCGGAGGCGTGGAGACGGAGGTGCTGGGCACCCCCCAGGACATCGCCAATGCCGTGCTCTTCCTCGCCTCAGACCTATCCGCTTACATCACTGGCAGCTGGATCAACGTCTTCGGTGGGCAGAGGATGGGGTAAAAATAAAGGGGGGCTTTAGAGCCCCCCTTAATATCCCTAGCAATTTAAAGCCTACTCGCCCTTAAGGTATTTATCTATATCCGCGGCGGCGCGTTTACCTGCCCCCATGGCAGAAATCACCGTGGCGGCGCCGGTAACAATGTCACCACCCGCCCAGACCTTATCTTTCTTGGTCTTGCCGGTAACTTCATCAGCCACCACCGTGCCCCGCTTGGTGGTCTCCAGACCAGGGGTGGTCTGCGCAATGAGCGGGTTGGGGGTGGTGCCCAGCGCCACGATGACCACATCAACCTCAATGGTGAACTCGCTGCCCTCCTTGACGATGGGGCGGCGGCGGCCGCTCTCATCAGGCTCGCCCAGCTCCATCTCATAACACTCCATAGCCACCACATTGCCCTTATCGTCACCCAGAAATTGCTTGGGGTTGGTGAGCAGGCGGAACTCAATGCCTTCCTCCTTGGCATTCTCCACCTCCTCACGCCGGGCGGGCATCTCCGCCTCAGAGCGCCGGTAAATAATATAGACTTTCTCGGCGCCAAGCCTGAGGGCGCACCGAGCGGAGTCCATGGCCACATTGCCCCCGCCAATGACCGCCACCCTTCGGCCAATCCTGACCGGGGTATCATACTCAGGGAACTTGTACGCCTTCATCAGGTTGACCCGGGTCAAAAACTCATTGGCGGAATAAATGCCGCAGAGGTTCTCCCCAGGGCAGCCCAGGAACATGGGAAGCCCGGCGCCGGTGCCCAGGAAGACGGCGTCATAGCCGTTACTAAGCAGCTCATCAATGGTCATCAGCTTGCCCACCACCGCGTCCAACTGGATTTCCACTCCCAGCGAGGCGACGTAATTGACCTCATTCTGCACGATCTCCTTAGGTAACCTGAATTCAGGGATGCCGTACATCAGCACCCCACCGGCCACGTGCAGCGCCTCAAAGATGGTAACGCCATGCCCCATCTTGGCCAGGTCCGCCGCCGCGGTGAGCCCGGCTGGCCCCGAGCCCACCACCGCCACTTTCTTCCCGCTGGGCGGCGCTGGGGTTGCTGGCAGCGCCCCCATATGCTCCCGCTCCCAGTCAGCCACGTAGCGCTCAAGTCTGCCGATGGCGATCTGGCCACCTTTCTTGGCCAGCGTGCAGACCACCTCGCACTGCGTCTCCTGGGGGCAGACCCGCCCGCAGATGCCAGGCAGTGAGTTCTTATTCTTCAGTATCTTGACCGCCTCCTCCATCCTCCCCTCCCGCAGGGCCAGGATAAATTCAGGGATATCCACCTGCACCGGGCAGCCCGCCTTGCAGGGGTGTTTGGGGCACTGGATGCAGCGCTCGGCCTCCTCCAGAGCCTGCTCCCAGCTATAGCCTAAGGCCACCTCGTTATAGTTCTTCGCCCTTTGTTCGGGCGTCTGCTTGGGCATCTCCACTCGGTTCAGATTCAGTTGCGCCATCGCTACTCATTACCTCCTAAGTACGCTCACCACACTGATGCTGCCACAGCTCGAGAGAGCGCTTTTCCTCGTCAAGATAGGTTCGCTGGCGGGCAAGGAGCAAGTCCCAGTCCACCTGATGGCCATCAAAGTCAGGGCCGTCAACGCAGGTGAACCTGGTGACGCCGCCAACGGATACCCGGCAGCAGCCGCACATGCCGGTGCCATCAACCATTATCGGGTTCAAACTCACGATGGTCTTCACGCCGAAGGGCTCGGTGGTCTTGGCGCAGAACTTCATCATGATAGCCGGCCCGATGGCGATCACCCGGTCAATCTTCTCATCACCCTCCAGAAGCTCCTTCAAGGGCTCCGTCACCACCCCCTTGCGGCCGTAGGAACCATCATCCGTGGTCACGATCAGCCGGTCGCTGACGCTGCGCAGCTCCTCCTCCCAGAAGAGCAGGCTTTTGCTGCGTGCGCCCAGGATGGAGATGACCTTGTTGCCCTGGCTCCTCAAGGCTCGGGCGATGGGCACCACCGGGGCCACGCCAACGCCGCCGGCCACACAGCAGACGGTGCCGAATTTCTCAATGTGGGTGGGTAGGCCCAGCGGCCCGACGAAATCGGCAATAGCATCGCCGGCGCGCAGCGTGGCCAGACGCCGGGTGGTGGTCCCCACCTCCATGAAAACGACGCTAACGCTGGCCTCATCCCAGTCAGCCACCGTCAGCGGAATGCGCTCACCTCGCTCATCAATCCTGACGACGACGAACTGCCCGGGCTGAGCTTTTTTGGCCACCGCCGGCGCCTCAATCTTGAAGAGATGGATATTGGGCACAAGGTTCTCCCTCAGCAGTATCTTGTACATCTATACACCCTCCATGCCTTTGTGGACAACAAAAAAGCTATCTTTGGAGAGCGGTCCAAAGATAGCCAATATTATCCCTAGTTTTACGCTCAATAATGCTGCGTTTCACGCCGTATTTAACTTTATCACTAAATAAGCGACAATGCAAGCCTTTTGTTGTAAGTTAACTTTCTACCTCACCCCCTTGAGTTCCCCCCTTTGAAGGAGAGGAGGAAGAAATTAAAAAAGAGGGGCTAACACCCCTCTTAAACGCCCCACTCGGAGGTGGGAAGAAACCTATGGGATAAAGCGCCGACGCCCCAAGGGCGGGTGGGTGGGAAAGAATGCGCAGCAGCAGAGGTTCAAAATAAAAAAAATCTACGGCAGCCTAAAGCCACCGTAGATTCTCTTAATCCAAACTAGACTAATACCAACTCTGAAGCAGGTCAAGCCCTCGGCCATTAGTACCGCTCAGCTCAACGCATTGCTGCGCTTACACCTGCGGCCTATCAAACAGGTAGTCTACCTGCGGCCTTACTCCTTCACCCGAAGGTGAGGATGGGAGATCTTATCTTGGGGTGGGCTTCGCACTTAGATGCTTTCAGCGCTTATCCCTTCCAGACTTAGCTACCCAGCGGTGCCCCTGGCGGGACAACTGGCACACCAGAGGTCTGTCCCTCTCGGTCCTCTCGTACTAGAGAGAGCTCCCCTCAAATCTCCGGACGCCCACGACGGATAGAGACCGACCTGTCTCACGACGGTCTGAACCCAGCTCGCGTACCGCTTTAACGGGCGAACAGCCCGACCCTTGGGACCTGCTCCAGCCCCAGGATGCGACG